>Ga0187820_1000356_pt1 | contig 10059 bp, 9 predicted proteins | sample NC_wetland_sal_i_19_FD_132409 | JGI IMG/M metagenome (GOLD analysis project Ga0187820, IMG submission 132409) | Wetland sediment microbial communities from Neuse River Estuary, North Carolina, USA - SO4_5 | ecosystem: Environmental > Aquatic > Freshwater > Wetlands > Sediment | place: USA: North... | reverse complement strand
ATTTCCCTGCCGCAACTTCTAAGGCCGCGTCCGACAGTTGGTCACCAAGGATTTCTTCATCACATCCGATAAATGATTCACCCATTTTGATCCGCTCCTCTGTAGACCCCGGGGTCGGGCTTATGCTGCGCGTTCCAGCAATGAGGGTTATCAATCGCTGCAACCATCGCGCCGCCCCCGGATCGCGTTGGTTAAACGAAATGGACTTCGCGAAAGCCAACCTAATGGAATTTGCTAGGGCCGGCAACGCCGACGTGGCCGGCTGATGCTTGCTACGTTCGCGTTCGGGGGAATTGCGGCCGTCGGTCGAACTCAAACCGAGTTTTCCCGTCCAGAAACGGAATGATGATGGCGATAGTTCGCGCAGCGAGAAACTCTATTGCCGGAGCTCTTTACAGACCGCTTTTGCGCATGCTTCCGGTCGCTCCACTGATCCGTCAGGACACCTAAAGCGTCGAAGGAGCAAGAATGATGTCCAGCCCCAGCCGACGAATGAAGTTCGGTGATTTTCTGCTTCGCCGTCTCGAGGAGGCTGGCGTGATGGCTGCCTAAGCGTTTCGTCCGTCTCTGGCATTCAGCGGACATCCGCGGGGTAGCTCGATGCTCGTCACACGCTCAATACTGCTCTAAGATAAAAATTCAGGGCGACAAATAAGGGAGGACTTAAGATGAATGTCACCGGAAAGTTGTTGCTGGCACCATTTCTTGCGCTAGCGTTCGCGTGGTCAGTGCAAGCTCAACCAGGGGGCGACTACTATGCACCGGGTCCAACAACGGTCGTGCATGGAACCCCTGATCAACTGAAAAGAAACGAGCAGGGCGATTATTACGTCGGCGACACGATGATCCTCAATAAACACCGTATGGAGGCCCTCAAAAAGTGCACCGAAGGGATGAAATTTGATTCTGACGGTTACGTGGCATGCATGACCAGGGAGGGCGAGGCTCCCTAGACGCACCGGAATGGCTTTCGGATCACTCCAGGCAGAGTTGTCGGCCGTTCACGCTGACGACTCTGCCGTTTTTGTTTGACATGGATCGATTCGCCAACATGAACATCCGGGCCGATCGTTAAGCCGCCGGTTTTTGCCAAATTTGGTCACAAACCGGCTGAAACCTTCCCCTGTCGCGGACTGCATCGAGTGTAAGCGGCCGTGCGATTGGGGCCTTGTTTCTCCCGAAACTAGTTGCTGGCGCGGCCTTTTGTTTTTGAACTTGCGCGGGCAAATCCTGTGCAAATGCTCTGGCAGCTAATCCCCGCAATTCGTCGCGCATCGTCACCGGCATTTAAATCCGAGCCGGACGAAAAACAACTCTTGCGCTCTCGATGTACGCGCCGTTCTACTCTTCCGGCACCGTGTCGTGGAATTTAGTATAGTCGAGCAACAAACGACCTTGCGACGAAACGCTGGTGATGTCTTTGTAACGATGGCGCCAGCGGATATCGCGCCAAGAATAAACGCGACGTGCGTGGAGCAGTTGGGTCGAGCTGTCATCGATGCCGCCGACGTTGAGCACCAGAAGTGCATCGCTTTCAGAGAGATCTGACTCTGTCAGTCCGTGCAGCGGGCTATCCTTGTCAATGACGTGAAACAGGTTCCAGCTCAGGGCGAATATTGGATGGTCGCTGCGATCCAGCTTTAGTTCGTAAAAGCGTCGGATCTCGTCGCCCTCTTTTGTGCGCTCGACGCGAATGATCCACAGCCGCGCGTTGGCCCGTGAGATCGCATTTTGTCGCGCGTTTGCCATGCGGATAATCAGCGTTTGTTGCCCTTCGTAGCGGGTGATCACAGGGTTATTGGCGAACTCGAAACGGGCGCGCGGTCGCGAGAAGCGTGCGAAAATCAACCCGGTCATCACCGCAAGAAAAGACATGCCGGTGAAGATTTCCACAGTCGCGATCAGATGCCCGTAATTTGTCTGCGGATGCATGTCGCCATAGCCGACCGTGGCCAACGTCTCGATCGAGAAGTAGAAATAGGCGAGCGGTCCATTCTGGGCGGCGTTGGCAATCGGGTCATGGCCAAGGGAATAAAGGAAGCCAAACACCGCATTGAGCACCACAAACAGCGTGGCAGCGGAGCCAAAGAATACCGGCCAGGAGACGTCCATAGAGCGATGATAGAGATCGCTCCAAAATCCCTGGCCGAAGCCGAGGGTTTCGATCTCGCGCTGACCGAGCCTGACAAGGTGGACCTTTTTCTCTGACCTTTTTCGTCGAAGCTTGGGCAATGGGATGATCCTCTGGGGCCCAGCGCGCACGGCTCTTTTGCTGTGGCAGTCGCGCCGGGCAATGGCTCAGCTGCACCGTTTCGTCGACACTATGGGTTGTTCAACGGCATGATAACTCCGCTCTTCCGCATTAAAGACGGTTACTTGTGGATGCGGATGTTTCTTCTTTATGTCCCGGCGCGCGCAATGAGGCAATAAGTGAGCCTCCTCGTCGTTTCCCGATTGATAGGACAGTCCAGCAACCGATCATCCCGGCACGGGGTTCAATCGTCCCAAAATGGAAGACCAGTTTGGCCGCCATCGTCCTTCACGACGTAGGGGGCTCCGACATTATCCTCGATTGACCAAGGGCTCGGAAAGTGCCCCGCCCCCTCATGGCACGAATTGACCGATCAATGCGGCAGCCATGATCAGGATGAGCAAACAACCTGCGGCGAGGATGAGCGCTTCACGCATGACGGTCTCCGTCACTGCGGCGGTCAGGGTTCCTGCTTAGGGCAGCGTCATTTCTTCCCGCATATTTTGTAAGTGCTTATTCAGCATCGCCGGATCGATTGGTGCGGCGGCATCCGTGTGCTGCTGTGCTATCACAGGTTTGGTTAGCTTCAACGCTACGGTTGTCGCTCCGGCCGCCAAGAGCGTGGCAAGCATGCCACCCAACAAGAATATTCTGCGCATCGATTACCCTCCCAAAGTTTGGGTCCCCGGCGCGCTTAGCATTAAACAGGACGAATCAGCGAAACGCTGTGACCCGCGGCACAGCACGGGGAAGGCAGCCCCTAACATTTCACCAGCGCATTGAGGCGCAAATTCACACCTTATGGATGGCAAATTTCTCCCCTCGCGCTCCACTCTCATGATACAAAAAAGCCCTCATCCCAGCGCTGGAATGGAGGGTTCGGCCCTGGAGGGTGAAATGGCAATTAACAAGGCATGGACGGAAATGTCACTGTCCGAAAGAACAGAATATATGACCGACGCATTCTGGAAAGACACATTCAGAGAAGCTGCGGCCGAGTCCAAAAGGATCGATCGCATAGCCATGCTGACCGCTGCGGCGATGGTTGCAGTTGTTATTGGATTGGTGTTCGGCGCATTTATCTTGATCGAATTGTCAAAATTCCCGATTAACTGACGTCGCCGTCCAATATCCTCGCAAACTCATGCCCGGCCGTGAAAGTCTTGTCTGAGCTTGAACCGAAAACGGATCTTCCACGCCGGTATCTAAACGTCAGAAGAAGTCCCGTAGTCGTCTGCAGCGCGTCACTGTCTCTTACTAACGGCGGCCAAAACCCTCTGACAACGCTGCCTGAAGCGGTCGCTTCAGCCGCGCGCGTCCTCGGGAGCGCATCAGCCGCAAACCGTATTTTTCCGTTCGATTGAAAACACAAGACCCTACAACTTCTTTATTACAATCGCCACGTACGAAGTGATTCCAACTCCTCGCGGCAGGCTTCAGTGAAATCGTTAAGAATATCGATCGAGTTATTGTTGACCATTTCTCGCAACTCGAGGAAGTTCCTGTCTGGCCCCAAATAGGTATCGAGAATCTTGCGACCGACCCGTTCGGCGCTATCAATGACGTTTGGGGACGAAATGATGCGCATGCGTCCGATCTTGGCGTCACGAGCGATGGAATGTCGCCTGTAGCGTGCTTGAAGCGCATCGATATAGCATTTCGACGCCTCTTCGATAAATTCCTTGTAGAGATCCTGCCGGCGGAGCCTCTCTTGTGTCAACCACAGCGCGCGCATTTGCATTCGTTGAGTCATCCACGACGCAAGAAATGAAGCGAGTCCACCGATCGCCGCTCCTAATAGCGCCGCCATGGCGGAAATAATAGGGGCGTTCATTGGCGTTCTCTGGTCGGCGTGCTATCGCGGGGCCATCGCCCAAACCTATACGTCATATCATTGAGGGGGCGCGGAGCCGAGTATGCCGGCCGCCAAGGCGAGCGTCGCCGCAGACGAGAACGCTGTGCTGTAGGCGTCCGTTGCGGCATTCTTGGCTACGAGGAGCTGACGCTCGGCAAGCGTCACATCGGTGATCGGTCCAACCCCATTGCGATAAGCCGTCAGGGCCGCATTGAACGTAGTCTGCGCCGCAGCGGTCAATGCGATCGACGCGGTATATGCGGACAGGCTAGTATTCAGTGTATTTCTTGCGACGATTATTTGCCGAACCGCCTCGTTCCTGACTTGCGTCAGCGTCGTCTCCGCCTTATCGACTTTGTCACGGGCTTGTTCCAGCAATGCAGCGCGCGATCCGCCGTCGTAGAGCGGTACTGTCGCGCCGACGAGCGCAGTGCCGCCGAGCTGGAGCGTTGATACACCGAGTTGATTGCCGGGCAGATTGACGATCGGCAATTGTTGGTCAATTCCCGGGATCGCCGTGATGTTCAAGCTTCCTGAAAGCCGTGTCCCTGTCGCTGAACCAAACACCTTGGGAAAGAATTCGGCCTGCGCCGCGCGAAGGCCCGCGAGGCTCGCCTCTACCGTCGCATAGCCTGTGAGGACGTCAGGCCGCCTAGCCAAAGCCTCGGACACAAAGCTTTCAATGGGCGCCGTCAGGGCTGGTGGCAGTCGTCGCCGAGAAATGTCGGCGATTGCGAGCCGCGTTACCGGAGAAATGCCCATTGCGGAAATTAAGGCAAGGTAGGAGTTTTGGGCGGCGCCATCGGCCTGCACCCTCACCAGCTGGGCTTCAGCCGTGGCTTGCTTGGTCTGGGCGACTTCGACCACTGTTCCGACGCCGCGCTTGTATCGGTCCTCGGCCGCCGCCTGGACTTCTACAGCGTCCCGTAAGGATTTTGCGGCGGTGGCGAGGTGGGCCTGCGCTGCAGCGTTGGCGTAGAACGCCAAGCTCACATTGTAGATGACCTGCTGATGGGCAAAAGTGAATGCGATGTTGGAAATTACCGATCCTTCCTTCGCAACATCCACCAGCGCAGCACGTTCGCCGAAGTCGAATAGCAGCCACTGAGCAGAGAGGACCTCCATATTGCCCTTGCCTGTTACGTTGTCGCTCACGCTTGTGCCAAGCGAGGAAAACTCATTATGGAATTTCTGCCAGCCCTGTACGATGCCGGCCGAAACGAAGGGAAGAAAAGTACTCTCGGCGATGCCTGCCGCGAGCGCGGCGTTACGCGCGTCGTTCCACGCGTTGCGGGTCGTCGGATTATTCGATTCGGCAATGTCGATCAGTTCCGCCAGAGTGTAAGGGCGCCGGCGTTCGAGATCAGACGCCGGCGGCGGAATCGCCGCCAAATCACGGTTCGATGGAAGGACGTATGTGCTATTGGGAGGTTGCTCCGGCGGAGCTCGTTGGCCGGCGATGATTTCCCCCTGCGGCCCCGTGGCCGGCGTCCACGGCGCGTCGGGGCGCTCCGGCGCCATATTGAGCGCTAAGGGCGCGCAACTGGCCAGTGGAAGCACGTGCAGCCCGAATACGATAAACGCAGCAGGCCGGCGCATCCCCTGCCGTCCTTTCCTGTTCCGCGTCTCAGATGGGCGCTTCCTCTAGCCGTAGCAGACTCGTGTCGATTATACGGAGCAGAGGCGACGTACTCCACTCGACCTGTGGATTTGTGATTGGGTGAAGTTCGGAGGCAGCGAAGCGTTTGGCGAGAGTCTCAAGACGATTAGCGATCTGCGCGCGTGGTGTCGCGTTATTATCCGCGCCTAAGAGCAGTACGCTCCCAACCGCCCCAATTTCAGCTACGACGTGACGCCGGGCTGAGAGCCACGCTTCGGTCGGACGCACCGTGCTTGGTTCGTAGCCAGCGAGATCGATATCGGTTTCGATCTCAGCGAGAGCCGATTGGGCCTGCGACGCCAATGCGCGGCGCGATTGTGGATCTGCCGTCATCATGGCGCTGAGTTGACGGAGCAGGGCCGCGATCGCCGGATCGATACGCCTGCCAACGCTGATCGGCCAGAGATTGGTGAATACGAGATAAACCACCACGTTACCGATCAGGATACCGATGACGCGATCCCGCGCGGTTGTTAGATCGAAGGCTGGTGAAGGTCCTTGAATGACGCACAGGAAAAAGGCAAAGGCCATCTGGAAGCCGGCATAAGATATGCGCTCGCTCCCGGCGGATACGTAGCCTGCTACCCAGGCGCCGGCGGAAACAACGACCATCAGGGCAGTGATCGAGGTGAGGTAGGGGATCAGAAAGATCATCGTCGCATATCCGGCCGCTGCCCCAACAAGGCAACCGACAATACGCAGCGTGAGCTTTTCGACGGTTTCGGCCGTCGTGCCTAGCGCAACGATGTAACAGGTAAGAAAAGCAGTATGAATGCCCGGCCAATCCAGCAGTGAATAGAGGAAATAGCAAAACATCGCCGCGGCTGTCGTTTTGAGAGCATACTGGATGTAATCAGGATTGCTGAAGGCATCCGGTGCGAAAAACCCGCCGCCTTCTTTATGTGGCTCATTTTCTCGGTTCTCTAAGGAAGGCGCTTCGGCGAAGTGAATGATTGCGTCCTCTATGTCGCTGAGGACATCTGCCTCGAGCGGCGTCAGCGGGCGCTCCATTTTGGGCGGGTCCCAGCCGATTCGAATCGGGTATGCGCCGGCTCTCAAAATGTCAGAGATTTCCCGAAACAAACGGGCGAGATAGTCGGCCAGTGGGAGGGGCAATCCGGCTTCCGGGTTGCGGTCCATTACATCGATCGCCGACATCAGAAGGGTCGTGGAATTGGCGGCTTGCTTGAGTGCTGCGATGTCCGCCGGCGTCGAAGTTTTCTCGCGGTCCGCCAAGCCAAGAAGCTTTTGAATTTCGGCCATGCGTTCCCGCAGATAGTCTCTGAACTGCGACCGGACGTTTTCGTCCGGCACCTCTAGCATGGCGGCGGAGAGTTCGAGGCCCCCCGCGATCGCCCGTCCGGCGAGACGTCGTGGCGGCGGTGCAAACAACAAATTCACGATCATCGAAATGCCGGCCGGGATCGCGACGAACAGCCACGCATAAAGGAGACTTCGTGTGGCCACCTCGCCAATTCCCAATGGTATTGTCCCGAGAAGGTCGAGCGCGTAGCCGACGATGAGAGCAATTGTGCCGCCGAGTGGACGCAATTTGCTGGCCGATGCGACAAAGAGAATCGCGATTGAGATCGCGGTCATACTGACGACGCGCCACATCGGATCATTGATCACAACCATGGCGACGAGGAGGACGAAGCCGATGATCGCGGTGATCAGCGCCACCAGAACGAGATTCAAGATAAGGCTGATCGCGCGGTCGCCGCGATTGAGAAAGAACACGACATAGACCGTCAGCGCCGCATCCGGTGTCTGATAGATTTCAACGACCAAGGCGGTAAGCGCGCAGATCACCGCCAGGCGAGTTGCCATTTCGAGCCGGCCCGGCTGCGGCGCCAGAAGACGGACAATGTCAAAAAGGCGCCCGTGCGTAACCTCTAGCGACATGCGGCACCGTGCTTGATTTCAACCACGGCGCTGGCGCCGAGACGCATGAGTTCCTGCGGAGGTTGTTCAAGCCGAACGCGCACGGGGAAGCGCTGCGCAACACGCACCCAGTTGAGGGAGCGTTCCACATAAGGGACGGAGCGAGGAACGTTGACACGGTCCTGGTCGATGACGCCCCAACCGATGCCCTGGACGATCCCTTTGATCGGGACTTTGCGGTCGAGCATTGAAAAGACCGTCGAGCAATCACCGACCGACATCGAACTCAAATCCGTTTCGCGAAAATTGGCTACAGCAAACCACTCGTCGGTATTGATTAAGGTAAATAGGGCCTGTGACGGGATGACCATTTCACCGGTAGAGACAGCCAAGCCGACAACGAGACCGTTGTGTGTCGCACGCACGGTGGTGTCATCAAGTTGGCGTTGGGCGATGCCGAGAGCCGCCGTTCGGGCTCGCACAGTCGCGTCCGCCGCGGCTTGCGATTCCTGCGCTTGAATGAGTTTCGTCGCGGTGTCTTTTTCCGAGACCTGCGCCTGATCGAGCTGCTGTTGCGGTACATAGCCCTTGGCTGCCAGGGGTCGAAGCCTTTCTAGAGTTCGTGCCGCCAAATCGTGGTTTTCTTGCGCGCTCTTTGTTTGATCGGCTACGACTGCTGCATTCGACCTGGCAATGCCCAGCTCAGCTGCACTTTGCTCGACGGCCAGGCGATAGGGCAGCGGGTCGATCTGAAAAAGGAGGCTGCCCTCCGCGACGCGCATATTTTCGACGACGGGGAGCTGAATGATGCGGCCGCCAACGGCCGCGGCGACGTGGACCACATCTGCATCGATCGAACTGTCGCTCGATGTCGGGCGTGTGTTGCTTTCGTGGAACGCGTAAAGCGCGAGCGCGACGGCAAGGGCGATTACCGAGATCGAGATCAGTCGGCCGCGAGACCCAGTGCGCGTTTTGCCCGCAACCTCCATCTTCAGTGCCCGAAGCCGACGAGCCAGAACAGAACGGCTGCGACCACGCCGATCGCGACGCAAACGGCGAGCTGATAGGGCAGTGTGTTGGCGACGTGGCTGCTTACGAAAGCAACACGAGCAGCCACTGCGCCGGCAATTCCGACTATGCCGCACAACAGCCAAGCCGGAAAGAATGCGCCGAACAGATCGAAGGACGGCGCGCCGCTCGTGGAGCAGCTGCCAAGACAGATGGAAGCCAGAAAAAGGAGGGTGCCCTTAAGCTGCGAACGTGTCGCCAGTTCAGAAGTTAAGGAAACGCGCGCCATGACGGTCGACGGGGTGGATGAACCCAAGCCAATATTGTAGGCGATTCTCCCGCAAGGAACCAATGTGCAGCAGCGGCCTTTTCATTGGAGAGAATATTCAATCTGCAAAAACCGCATCGGCTTACGCTCTCAAAAAAGCACCGCATCCACTGTCTTTTAAGTTTCATCCAGTCATAGTCGGTTTTATCACACTGACCACCGCGTCGACCACTTGTAAACGCCTGGAGCGACGCCAATGGTTTTCCGGAAACAACGGGCGTAGTGACTCTGATCGGAAAAGCCGACAGGTAACCGACGTCTGCTGGTGCACGGTCCGTCCATCCGTCAATAAGAGCTTTGGTTTGGGGCGCATCACGGAAGCACGACTTAGGTCCCATTTGGTCGCCCCGGTTGCTTCGCCGATGTGCTATTATGGGGCCGCGGAGGGTGCTCGATGAGCAAAATAATCGGTTTGCTGACCCGCCTGCGCCGTTTACGCTTGCTTCGCTGGCTGTTGGTCGCCGCCGTGTTGCCCCTCGCATCCTGTCAGGGAGTGTTGGATCCGCAGGGACCTATCGCGTCGGCTGAGCGACTTCTCCTGATCAATTCGACTTCGATCATGCTCGTCGTCGTGATTCCCGTGATCCTAGCGACGCTGGCGTTTGCCTGGTGGTACCGGTCATCCAACACTCACGCCACCCGCAGCCTGGACGAATCCTATGAAGGGCGCGTGGAGTTCGTCGTCTGGTCGATCCCGGCGCTGACCGTGATCTTGCTGGGAGGAGTCATTTGGATCGGCTCCCATCAGCTCGATCCACGCGCGCCAATTCCCGGGAACACCGACCCGTTGCGCGTGGATGTCGTGGCGCTCGATTGGAAATGGCTATTCATCTACCCCGATCACGGCGTCGCCGCCGTCAATCAACTGGTAATCCCAGCTGGAACGCCCGTCGAATTCCGACTGACGTCGGCGACGGTGATGAATTCGTTCTTCGTGCCGCAGCTCGGCAGCCAGATCTATACGATGGGCGGCATGACCACGCACCTCAATCTCCTCGCGGACAAGCCGGGCGAGTTTCCCGGTTTTTCGGCTAATTTCAGCGGCGACGGCTTTTCCGAGATGCGATTCATCT
>Ga0187820_1000355_pt1 | contig 10061 bp, 6 predicted proteins | sample NC_wetland_sal_i_19_FD_132409 | JGI IMG/M metagenome (GOLD analysis project Ga0187820, IMG submission 132409) | Wetland sediment microbial communities from Neuse River Estuary, North Carolina, USA - SO4_5 | ecosystem: Environmental > Aquatic > Freshwater > Wetlands > Sediment | place: USA: North... | reverse complement strand
TACAACCTTTGGGACCAAACAGTGATCGCGTGCGTGTTAACGGCCATCGGCATCGTTGCCGCTTTCACTCTCGTCGATCCCGCGTATCGTGTCTGTTCCATTTTGCTGGTGTTGAGCATGGTTCCGAACATGATCACGTTCGTGCCCTCTCAGGCGAACACCGCTGCCGAGGATGCTGCTCTTAATACACGTGGTGCCCTCGTTGGTGCGGTCGTCTATGTGGTCGCAGTGGCAGCGAGTCTGCTTCTTGGATGGAACCTGATCGGTATTGCCGCAGGTGTTTTGCTGTATCGCACAGCGGAGTTGGCCGTAAAGACCGTTCCGGTGCTTAAGTCAATGAAAGCGGTGTCCCACGTACCACTGCCGCCAGAAATTCGCAAGCGGATGTTTTCTTTCTCTGGTCTAAGCACTGGCCTGATGATTTTGCAGATCGTGATTTGGGACCGCTCCGACATCATCTTCCTGAAGCTGTTGCAGCCCGATATTCGTCAGCTAGCCTTCTTCTCGGTTTGTTTCAGTGTAGCGGACCGGCTCATGCAAATACCGCAGACGTTTGCCAATGCGCTCTCCGCCACGCAGATGGCCGAGTACGGCCGCAATAAAGATCGCCTCTTTAGGATGACCTCGAAAGCATCCACCTATGTCCTTCTGGGAGCACTCCCTATTCTGATCGGGGTCGCCTGCATCGGCGGTCTATTTGTGCGGGTCATCTACGGATCGCAATACCTCCCAGCAATACCGGTTTTCATCGTTGTTGCACTTTTTAGCATTCCGAAGGCCATACTGACGCCCGCCCAATCTCTGTTGTATTCCGCCGAAGATCTTGGTTTCATTCTGAAGTGGGGCTGCATAGCCGCGGCAATCAACGTGCTCCTTGATTTCGTTTTGATTCCGAGTCACGGCGCCCTCGGCGCAGCCTGGGCAAATGGCGTCGCCCAAACGTTTGCCGCAGTAACTATCTGGGGCCGCGTCCTGCTTCGCTATCCTGTCCGAATCGATATGCCTGTGCTACTGAGGCTTGCTGCCGCAACTCTTGCGATGGCCATCGTCGTACTCGGCATTGTGGCGATGCCGTTTGATCCCCTCATAAAATTGAGCGTCGCCGTACCAGCGGGCGCGATTGTTTTCCTGGTCACCAGCCGGATGTTTGCGGTGCTACAGAAGGATGATCGCCTGCGGCTGCTGCAACTTTCTGCTTTGCTGCCTACGCCAGTCGGTTCTTCGTTTAAACACTTAATTGACTTCCTGGTTCCTCAAGCGACGGTTGCGGAACTTTCAAGATGATTTCAAATTTGTCCTTCGGATAAGTCGCCGCCGCGAGCGGACTGGCCTGGCAGCCCTCCACTTTTGAGGGCGCTGCTGGAAAATGCCGAATTTCCAGTGCCAGGTGTCTCAGAATCCTAGCGAGGTATGTATGAAAGAACCTTACAGAACGCGATTCGTTGAATTGTTGAGGGAAGGAGCGGCAGTTCAAAATATCCATGATTCTCCTGCCGTGGTAGGCTATGCGGTTACCCACGCCGCCGACAATGAATTTGCCCAGAGAGAACTGCAGCGTGTTGACCATCATCGCAAGAATGCCTGTTGGCTTTTGGAGGAGTATGTCGGCCAAGCCGACAGAATCTTGGACGTGGGATGCGGAACAGGAGGATTCAGTGTAGCGCTGGCTTCATCCCACGTATTGCGCCCCATGCAGGTCGTCGGAATCGATGCAAGCCATTTGGCTATCCGGGCGGCACAAGTACGAGCAGCAGGACATGATCTCGTATCCCCGCTAGTGTCCTTTTTGGGATATTCCGCCGGGGAACGACTGCCATTCGAGGATAACTGCTTCGATCTGACTGTTTGCAGTTCTGTGCTGGAATACGTGACCTCCAGGCAAGCCCGCGCAGAGTTGATTACGGAGCTTGGGCGGGTAACGCGGCCGAGAGGTTACGTTTTCATCTCGACTCCTAATCCACTGCGATTGAAGGAGCATCATTCTGGGAGGTTCCTGGGCGATTATTTTCCTCGACCAGGTTATCCGTGGGCCAGTCGCCCTTGGGAATTCTCTCGTATATTCTCCGGCTGGCGAGAAATCTCAGCTACTAAGTATCACCGACGGAAGCTTACCGAGCTGCTTGGAGCTCGTGTGCCCGTTCCAGAGCGTGTGATAAGAGCGGTTTCGTGGCTCGCACCTTGGCAGAATAGGTTGTTTCAGAAACTCAGCGCTTCTAAAACGGGTCCACTCGAGCGATCGTCCCAAGCAGATTTCGTTTGCCCCGAGTCAGGCGGGATTGCGGCGAGCCCTCAAACAGGAAGCGCCGTTGAGTGAGGAGCGACATACGCCTGAAACGTTGCGTTCCGGAACCAACATTTATGCTGCCACGGAAAATGATGGCTGGCTTAGCTGGCAAGCCACCGCGACGCGCGATACCCGCTCGGCTCATCGAGACGATGGCCGAGAATGCGACGGTCAACCTCTCGCGCTATCCCGCAGCTTCTTCCAAGCGATAGATCCGATACCTTGAAAATGTCGGAAGAAGCAGCATATTCCTTTGACACAGAAAAGCTCAAATCCAATGCCTAGCGCCATGGCGACAGTGAGTTGTACACCTATAACAAATGTTCTAGATAAGCGAAACTCTTCGCTGAGTATCGCCCACGTTGTTGACAGCATGGAGATGGGCGGAGCAGAAAAGCTAACCGCCACACTGTGTAGATTACAGCGCGACCGGGGCCATACAGCATCAGTCCACTGTCTTTATGTGGTTGGCGTAATCGGCGAAGAGTTGCGGACGGAAGGGTTTGAGGTAATTCTCCATCATCCCCCCGCGTTCTTTCGTTTGATGTATCGTATGTATAAGTCGTTCATGCGTTCACGCCCGGACGTCGTACATTGCCATAACGCCACGGCAGCTATCATCGCCGCGCTTCCAGCCCGTCTTGCCGGGGTGAAGACGGTTATCGTAACCCGGCACGGCTTGGTTAAGCCTCCCTACCAGATGCGTCGTGAGTTGAAATTTGCACTTGCTTCGCGTTGGTGTGATTGGATCGTTGGAGTCTGCGAGGGCACGCGGGCGAATTTGCTGGCGGCTCCATTCGCTGCGCGTGACAGAATCATTTATATCTACAACGGCGCTTGGCCCGCGGATACCCGGGCTGTCCCGCAGCCGAAAAAAGGCTTTACTCTGCTGTCCGTTGGGCGTTTGGCGCCGCCGAAAGACCATGCCACTTTATTGCAGGCCGTCGCACTTACACGTGCGCGCCATCACGACGTCCAGCTCTGGATCGTTGGAGACGGGCCACTTGAGCTCAGTCTGCGGAAGCTCACGGCTGAACTCGGACTAAGTGAATGGGTCACCTTTTTCGGTGAACAGGCTGATGTTTCCCCATTCATGCTTGCGGCTGACTTATTTGTCAGTTCTTCCGTTACCGAAGGATTGCCAGTATCTATGTTGGAAGCCATGTCGGTTGGTTTGCCTGCGCTGGTCACTGATGTCGGCGGTATGGGCGAGATCGCGCGTTTGTCGGGTGCGGTCACACTCGTGCGTTCATCCGATCCTGAAGGCATGGCCTCGGCATTGTGCGACGCGGTTGCTCGGCGACAAGACCTTCCAAAGATGGGGCAGTTGGCGAGCCATTGTTACGAACAGTATTTCCGCCCGGAACGTATGCTCGACGACTATCTGAGTCTTTACAACGGTTGCATTTCTCAAAATCAAGCGATGCACTCCGCATAGAGAACCGTCCTGTCTCAATAAGTCATAAGCAAAACATTATATTTGCGGACAGTCTCCCACTTGCCGGAATGTCATCAAATTGGCGAGCCAGTGCCTGGCCGAATTTTAGTTTATGTTCCGAGGCGTTGACCTTTGCAATTCATCTATCACCATCGCACGATGGGCCGCAGTTCCCAAGCCATGCACATTCGAAGCCTGGTGGAAGCCTGGAAGACAGACGGCCACGAGGTGACGATCGTATCCCCCCCGGGTATCGATCCCCTCAAGTCCGCTGGGATAATGCCATTCTTGCGTAAAGCAGATCGTGCACGCGGTCTTCAACGCATTTGGAAATATATAAGCTGCGAGTGCCCGCAGTTCGTTTTCGAAATATTCGAACTTTTGTACAACCTATTTCTCCCGTTTCGGTTGTTGCCCATTGTGTGGCGACAACCGGGTGCTGTCCTCTATGAAAGGCATGCCTACTTTATGTTTATGGGCGTGCTGCTCGGAAAGTGGTTCAAGAGGCCAGTCGTGCTTGAAGTGAACGAACTCGCGGGATTTACGCGCGCCCGCGGCCTGATCCTGGAGCGCCTCGCGCGGGCGATCGACTCCTGGGTATTCTCACGAGCCGATCACATTCTCTGTGTCTCAGGCGTTCTCGCACACGAAGTTCGGCAGCGCGGTGCCCGTAGTGAAAGCGTACACGTCTTGCCCAATGCAATTGATCCGAATCGATTCCGAGGCCCGTTGCCCGAGCTGTCACTTCGTTCAAGTCTGGATCTGGAAGGCTCGATCGTCATCGGTCACGTAGGACTCTTCCATCGCTGGGATCATCTAGAAGCATTGATTAAGGTAGTGAAGAGTATGCGCGACCGTCATCCAAAGATAAAAGTATTGCTCGTGGGCGACGGCCCTGAGATGCAGAACTTGAAAGAGACCGCATTTCGTTTGGGAATGGAAAGGGAAGTCATATTTCCGGGACCAGTGTCACGCGATGAGGTACCAGCGTACATCGATGCGATGGATATTTGCGTGCTCCCCGATTCCAATGCTTTCGGCTCTCCGATCGCCCTGTTTGAGTTTATGGCCATGGCCAAGCCCTGCGTAGTCCCCGATCTCGGGCCAATGCGCGACGTGATTGAAGACAATTTGACGGGGATCCTGTTTCCTCGCGGAGACTACCTCGCCATGGAAAGGGCGCTTCTCCATCTCGTCGAAAATTCAGTGCTCAGGAATCAAGTCGGCGCACGGGCAAAACAGATCGTTTTCGGGCGCCACACCTGGGCAACAAATGCTCGTTTCGTAGTTCAATTAGCCCTCGGTGAGAGTTCGGTCGAGAGGTTCGCGCGAATGACACAAGTTGATTGCGACACCCGCTGAATTGGAAAGGGAATTTGAATGCCTTCAGATACACGCCTTCGCGTTGGATTGGTTGGAGCCGGCTACATCAGCGAATTTCACGCTCGCGCCGTCCAGCGCGTACCTAACGCACGAATCGTCGGAATTGCCGACGTAGTGCACTCTCGCGCTACAGCTCTGGCTGGCCGGTTTGGCATACCGGGAGTCTTCCCAACCATGGAAGCCATGATGCAAGAGGGAGTCGACGTCATTCATATCCTCACTCCTCCCGACACCCACGCAAAATTGGCGATTGCGGCGCTTAAGAATGGCTGCCACGTGCTCGTCGAAAAACCGCTCGCGATGAATGCGGAAGAGGTCGACCGCATTTCCGCCGCCGCCGCGGCCGCGCAAAAATCCATTTGTGTCAACCATTCGATGTTGTACGATCGCTTCGTCTCCAAAGCGTTGAATATCGTCCGCTCTGGCGGCATTGGAGATCCGCTCACTTTCGATTACTTCCGCAGCAGCGAATATCCTCCTTACCGCGGAGGACCGCTTCCGGTCCATTACCAGGATGGTGGCTACCCCTTCCTGGACCAAGGCGTTCACGCGTTATATCTCGCCGAATCCTTCTTGGGGGCCATTGAAGACGCGAATGCTTCTTATGGCACACACGGAGGCGACTCCAACCTCCTCTTTGATGAATGGCGGGCAGAAGCGCAATGCCAACGCGGCACCGCAAACATCCAGATTTCATGGAATGTACGGCCCCTGCAGAACTGGTTCGTCGTCCAGGGAACGAAAGGCGTAATCCGCGCGAATCTCTTCGCAATGTGGGTCACTCATACCCCGCAACTCCCACTTCCGAAAGCGCCAGCACGTGCCTTGCAGGCAATCGCAGAGGGGTTCAGCATCTGCGCTCAGGTGCCAGCGAATGTCGCGCGCTTCGCCGCCAAGAAAATCGTGCAGTACGACGGCCTGCATTCGTTGGTAGCTGCGTTTTATAACGCGCTGCAAACGGGCGCGCCGATGCCGGTTCCGCCCGAGCAAGCGCGCTCCACCGTCTACTGGACAAACCGCGTCTCTGAGCAGGCCAATGCCGCGAAAATTGAATTTCAGAACCGATTCCAAACTGTGGGACACGCAAGCGTTCTGGTGACCGGGGCAAACGGGTTAATCGGACGGCATCTGGTTCGACGACTGCTGCAAGAAGGAAACCGTGTTCGCCTCTTCGTACGGCGGCAGCCAGAAGCGGAATGGATGAACGATGGCAACGTCGAGGTTTTTCTCGGCGATCTGGGAGATCCATCTGCCGTGGACCGCGCCGTAGCCGGCACGGACATTGTTTATCACGTAGGCGCGGCGATGAAGGGCGGCGTTCATGACCATGAACGCGGCACTGTCTACGGCACGCAAAATATTGTCGATAGTGTGCTTCGGCACGACGTGCAGCGTCTCGTCTACATCAGTTCCCTGAGTTGTTTGCATGCCGCGGTTGCACGGCACGGCGACGTGATCACAGAGGATTGGCCAGTGGAACCGTCGCCAACAAAACGGGGGGCCTACACCCAAGCGAAAACCGCAGCCGAAAAAATAGTGCTCGCTGCAGTCCAAGGTCGGCATCTCCGAGCCGTGCTGCTTCGTCCAGGAAGGGTTTTCGGTCCTGAGATGACGCTACTAACTCCGGAAGTAGCCCGTAAAATCGGAAACTTCTTTGTCGTCCTGGGCGATGGCACCCGTGAACTGCCTCTGGTTTATGTAGAAGATGTCATCGATGCGATCGTCTTGGCTGCCGAAACTAGCAAATTCGATGGCCGGGTCTTCCATATCGTGGATCGAACCAAAATCACACAGAACCAGGTTGTTCGCGACTACATCTCGAAAAACGCTACCAAGGCGAGAATGGTTCACCTGCCCACAGCCATCGTTTATAGTCTGGCGCTGGGCTTCGAGGTTTTGTCCAAGGGTCTCAACCGGCAGGCGCCGCTTTCCATTTATCGCGTCAAGTCGGCACTCGCACGCATGCAGTTTGATTGCGCTCGGGCAGAAAATGAACTTGGCTGGCAGCCCCGGGTCGGCGTCGCTTCCGGCCTCCAGGAAACGATGGCGGCCGAGCACGTCACACGCAGCCACAGGGGTCTTGGACCAGTGCAACAATCGTTGGCGGCTAAGTGACCGCCCGCAAACTTCAATGGCTGGAGCTGAAGAGGCTCGCTGATGAATCCGGATTGCGCAGTCCCGCGTGTCACTTCTCGCCAGGCGCCAGTAAGAGGACACGACTCAACACCGACTGTCTGCAGTCATTACGCACCAATGACATGGCAAGTTGCTGACTAGACGAGAGGTCCCCATCTATCTCTTCGCCACAAACACCCAAGCTATGAGATCCAGCCAAGGAAGTTTGGGTTTGACAGGATCCAGGCCACGGGCCGTTCGAATCTTTCGAGGTTTAGTTCGGCGGCTCGCGAGGCGGACTCGCGTGACGGTCTTGTGGGCACCGCGCAAGGACTTCGGTCCGGGTTGCCCCAATGGGTGTGTGCTTGCGCGGATTGCGGGAGCAGCCCCCACCGCCGATCAAGATTTGGCCAATGAAGCGATGAAAGCGGCGGGAGAACCTAACGGTCTTGTGGCTCCTCGACTCGCTCACGGCGACGAATTCTTTGGCTGGATGATCGGCGGACGAGTCGTGAGTTTTGGCTGGGTCACTTACCGAGACAGAACGATCGGCTCCTTCAAGTTAGCCGAAGCTTCGGGGCGCGTCTTTCTATATAACTTTCATACCTTGGGCTGCTACCGGGGCCAAAGCCTTTATCCTGCTCTTCTGCTCGCAATGCGATACGTTCTCGGTCTCGAGAAGGTAACCGAATTTGTGATTGATGTTAATGTGCGCAACACAGCCTCGGCGAGGGGAATCGAAAAAGGCGGGTTTGTCCAAGCGGCCCAAGTCGCCTTCCTGACCCTCTTTTCCCGCTGGCGCTGCCTTGGTAGGCGTACCTTGTTCGAGCGCACGGCCGCTGCCCTATTTCGACCCTCTTAACTGAGCAACCCGGATCGACCACATGCCAAAAGATTTAGAAACGCGAGTTATCCAGGACGGGCCGGAATGGGACGCCATCCGAGATGAATGGGATGCTCTGCATGCTTCGAGCCCATATTCATCCACTGCCCTTAGTTTTGATTGGTTACGGGGTTGGTGGCGGGTCTATGGCAATTTCTATGGGACGGGTGGGTTGCGGATTGTTACCGTCTGGCGTGGTTCGCGGCTGGTTGGAGCCCTCCCTCTCTACTTGGACTGCGGGGCGGGAGGTTCTCTGGGCGGTCGTCACCTCCAGTTCATCTCCACCGGAGAGGCAGAGCATGAAGAGACCTGCCCGGATTACTTGAATCTCCTCTGTCTCCCTGGCGAAGAATCGGCCTGCGTCGACTCTATGTGGGAGAGGGTGGGCCGGATGGCCTGGGATCGCCTAGAATTTCTGGACCTTAGCGAAGACTCCCCGCTGTTGCTCGCACGGAACATCCCCTTTACGCTCCAGCGATTCTCGCGAGGGAGTTGCCCCCTTTCGGACCTTGGGGGCGGGTTCGAGGCCTATCTTGCGCGACTGTCATCAAACGCCCGCCAGCAATCCCGGCGGCTCCTGCGTGAGGGTGAGCGAGCTGGTGCTCACTTCGAGCTGGTGGGTGTAGAGCAGGCTGCCGACGTATTTATCCACTTGGTTAAATTGCACCAGCAACGTTGGACCCTGGAAGGGAAACCAGGAGTATTCGCGTCGCCGCGGTTCACCGAGTTCCACCGTAATCTGATCGGGCAGTGGCTGCCCAGTGGGCGGGCAGTTCTCGCAAGGCTTTCCCTCGCTGGGGAGCCGTTGGCCGTTCTGTACGGGTTCGTAAGCGGAAAGAAATTCGATTTCTACCAGTCAGGGGTGCAGCGGGAAACCGGCGGCCTCTTGAAGAGCCCCGGCAACTTGGCGCACCTGCTATTGATGCGGTCACTTGCGGAACAAGGAGTGACGGCCTATGACTTCTTGCGGGGATCTTCTCCTTATAAAAAGCGGCTGGCGACGCGGGAGAACCAGCTCGTCGGAGTCAGAGTCTGGCGGCCGACTCCGAGGGCAGCCATCTCCCGCTTGGTCCGACTCGCCGGGCACATCGTCGGTAAACGCCAAAAGTTTATGAGGCGAAGTTGACTTGATGAAGAAAGCGATCACGACCCGCCTCCTGTGCCGCAGTGGCCTCCGCGTGCTCCTCGGACGGGCGATGGAGTGGTCCGGATTGCTCGTTCTCAACTATCACCGGGTCGGTAACGGCAAAGATTCACTTTTCGACCGGGGACTCTGGAGTGCTGACCCCGAGTCTCTTACCGATCAAATCCGGTTTTGCAAGTCGCAACTCGACCTAATCACCCCTGACGACATCCCGCACGTCTTGGCCCGTGGTCGAGGTCGCTACGCTCTAATCACATTCGATGACGGGTATAGAGACAACTACGAGATCGCATTTCCAATTCTCAAGACGGAAGGTGCCCCAGCCACATTTTTCATCGCCACAGGATTTATGGACGTCCGCCAGGTACCTTGGTGGGATGAAATTGCCTGGATGGTTCGGTTCAGCCGGAAGGACCGAGTTGACCTCCCAGGCTGGATTCCTTCCCCGGTTTTGTTTGAAGAACCGGACCGAGAAGGGGCGGTGAGGACGCTCTTGCGGGCTTACAAGCGAATGCCTACAGAGTCCACCGGCAGCTACCTTGACACTCTTGCGGAGGCCACCGGGTCAGGGCGGTGCGGCGAGGATGTAGGCAACAGCTTCTGGATGAACTGGGACATGCTTCGAGAAATGAAATCGGCCGGTATGACGGTCGCCGGACACTCGGTAACTCATCCGATCTTGGCGCGTGCGCCCCGCGAGAGGCAAAGGGACGAGATCCTCGGTTGCGCGACTAGGCTTGCAGAAGAGATGGGTGAGTCGATGTCGTACTTCAGCTATCCAGTGGGTGAGCACGACAGCTTCAACTCTGTCACG
>Ga0187820_1000354_pt1 | contig 10076 bp, 6 predicted proteins | sample NC_wetland_sal_i_19_FD_132409 | JGI IMG/M metagenome (GOLD analysis project Ga0187820, IMG submission 132409) | Wetland sediment microbial communities from Neuse River Estuary, North Carolina, USA - SO4_5 | ecosystem: Environmental > Aquatic > Freshwater > Wetlands > Sediment | place: USA: North... | reverse complement strand
GCAACGCGCAAGCCGGTCGAGCCGGAGCAGGTCCAGCAGACGATGGCCGCGAGGTCGAGCGTCTCGGCGACCTGCCGCGCCGCTGCCGCGATGGCGTCCGCGCCCGTCGGTTCCGGCGCGGTGTGCAGCAGATGCAGCGACGGCAGATAAGCGCTGTCGTCTTCCACCTCCTCGGCGATGCGGTTCATAGTGGCGACCGCTTCGACCGGATATTGGCCGGATGCCGACTCGGCCGACAGCATCACCGCGTCGGCGCCGTCGAAAATGGCGGTGGCAACGTCGGAAACTTCGGCGCGCGTCGGCACCGGGCTCGAGATCATCGATTCCAGCATCTGCGTCGCGACGACCACCGGCTTGCCGGCCCGGCGGCAGGCACGGGTCATTTCCTTCTGCACGCCGGGGACTTTTTCAAGCGGCATTTCCACGCCGAGATCGCCGCGCGCGACCATCAGGGCATCGGCCAGTTCGAGAATGTCGTTGAGCCGAGCAACGGCCTGCGGTTTCTCGATCTTAGCCATCACCGCGGCGCGGCCACGGGTCAGCTTTTTGGCTTCGGCAACGTCTTCCGGACGTTGAATGAATGACAGCGCAATCCAGTCGACGCCGGCATCGAGCGCGGCTTCGAGATCGGCGAGGTCCTTTGGCGCGAGCGCCGCAAGCGGGATGACCGTGTCGGGCAGGCTGACGCCTTTGCGATTGGAAACTTTGCCGCCGACTTCGACCCGAGTCACGATTCGCTGTGGCGTGACGTCCGTTGCCAACAAGCGCAGCTTGCCATCATCGATCACAAGCGCATCGCCCGGCTTGATGGCGGCAAAGATTTCCGGATGCGGAAGGTGCACGCGGCGGGCGTCCCCAGGCGCGGCATCGACATCGAGGATGAATTCCTGGCCGCCATCGATCATGGCGGCACCGTCCTTGAAGGAGCCGAGCCGAAGCTTCGGGCCCTGCAAATCGATCAAGATGCCGATCGGCCGTTTATTCTCGGCTTCGACGGCGCGGATCGCGGTCACGAGTTCCCGCATCCGGCCGTGATCGGTGTGGCTCATATTGATGCGAAACACGTCCGCGCCGGCGGCAAACAACTGACCGATTACGGCACTGTCTGAAGACGCTGGGCCGAGTGTTGCAACTACCTTCGTGCGGCGCTGCCGCCTCATTGCGTCTGGACTCCCGCAGGAGCCGAAGGCAGCGGCGAGGCTGCGCTATTTCCGGGAACGTCCGGGACTGGCGCTCCGGCAGACGGTGAAGCGGCATTCGGCGTCCCGGCGGACGGCGAAGGCGCGGCCGGCGGATTCGCGCTCACCGGCCCTGCGGAAGCCGGCGGTTTCTGCGACGGCTGTTCGCTCGATTCAGTCAACTGTACCGTCCAGGCGCGCTGCTCGCCGGTATCGACCTCGAAAAAGCCGGTGCGATCATAGCCGCGCGCCAGACAGTCGCCGATGCCGCGGATCGTAAATTCCTTGTCGCGGGTGCACATAAAGGCTTGGCCCATCCATTCTCCGCCGTGATCATAGTCGATGGCGTAGACATAATAATAACGCGCGACCAAATTGCCTTTGAGCACCGTCTCGCAGGTTCGCGCCGGCAAGTTCCACCAGCCTTCCGTGGTCCAGCCGTCGGCATCCTTGTAGCCGATGGCGATGCCCACCCGGCTCGCGGTGTTGTTGCACAGCCGGAAATCGGCCGCGGCGGGGCTTGAAAAGGCCAAAGCGGATGCCGCAAGAACGGCTGCCAGCAGCGCCGCCGCAAACGCTCTCAAGACAGTCACTCGGCGTATGGCCAGCCCAGAGCTCATTTCCAGCCTAGAGGATATCCAGCCCGCCGTTTGGTTCAGTCGGCGGCCCTGTCAACGATGATCGCGCGAAAGTCGGTGACGTTTGTGAAGGTCGGACCGGGCACAAATAAGTCGCCGATGCCGTTGAAAAACCCCGTGGAATCGTTGTCGGCGAGAAAGGCGGCGGGATCGAGGCCGAGCGCCCTGGCTCGCGCCAGGGTCGAATCGTCGATAAAGGCCCCGGCGGGGTCGTCGGGACGGCCCTGGCCGCCGTCGGTGCCGTCAGTATCGGCGGCAAACCCGGCGATCCCCTTGGCGCCGCCAAGGTGGATGGCAAGCGCGAGGGCATATTCCTGGTTCGGCCCCCCATGCCCACCGCCGCGCAGCGTCACCGTCAGCTCTCCTCCCGAGATGATGGCGATGCGACGGCCCGGCGCGGCTTGGTCACGGGCCAGGCGGGCGTGCTCGGCGGCGACTTCGCGAGCCTCGCCCTGCAGCCGGTCGCCTAGAACGATGCACTCATATCCTGCCCGTTGGACGAGCGCCTGGGCGGCCGCCAGGGCATCGGCTGGTCGGGCGACGATCCGGTAGGCACTCCTGGCAAAAGCCTCGTCACCCGGTTTGGGCGATTCATTGGCGGGGTCGGAAAGCGCGCGCCTTACGGCCGCCGGTAAATCCAGCCGGTATTTGTCGGCAACCGCCCGGGCGTCGGCCAGCGTGGTCGGGTCAGGCACTGTCGGGCCGGAACCGATGACGGCCGGGTCGTCGCCGGGGACGTCGGAAATGGCGAGTGTCACGACGCGCGCCGGATAAGCGCGGTGCGCGAGACGGCCGCCTTTGATGCGGGAGAGATGTTTCCGCACGCAGTTGATCTCGGCAATATTGGCTCCGCTGCGCAAAAGCGCGCGGGTCGTGGCCTGCTTTTCGGCAAAGGTGACGCCAGGCGCCGGAGCGATCCAATTGGCCGATGCGCCGCCGGAGAGAAGAACGAGGACGAGGTCGTGTGGGCCCGCATCGTCGGCGAGCGCGAGCGCACGCTCGGCGCCGGCAAGCCCTGCCTCATCGGGGATCGGGTGGCCCGCTTCCACCATGGCAATGCGCTGCGTGGGCCGGCCGTAGCCATGGCGCGCAACGGCGACGCCGTCCAATCGCTCCGCGGAAATCCGCGCCAGATAATGCTGCTCGGCCACTTCGGTCAGCGCCCCCGCGCCCTTGCCGGCGCTAAGCACGATCAGCCGTCCGGTCGGTGGCGGCTCCGGCAGCTGCGGCGGCAGGCAATGCGAGGGATGTGCGGCCGCGACCGCAGCGCGAAACAGCGACTCCAGGAGTTCGCGCGATTGCGTCACCACAACGGCCTCGATTGACGATGGCAAGACTGGCTCATGGAAAGGTTCGCCCTATGGAACGACCGGCTATAGAAAGACCTGCGCCGCCTCTCTATCTTTCGGTTAGCGCAATATGACCTTTTCCGAAAATGCCCCGCGCCTCGATTCTGCGCGGCGCACCGTTTTCGGGACCATGCTTAATCCGCGGAGGAGATTATGGCTACTGATGAGAACACCCGCACCGAACTCGAAGCCGCCGTCTACCGCCGCTTGGTCGAGCATCTGCGTTCCCGCACCGACGTGCAGAACATCGATTTGATGAATCTCGCCGGTTTTTGCCGCAACTGCCTTTCCAACTGGATGAAGGACGCCGCCGACGCCAGAGGGATCGCGATGACGAAAGAAGAAAGTCGCGAAATCGTTTACGGCATGCCGTACGACGAGTGGCGCGCCAAGCACCAGAAAGAAGCTTCGGCCGATCAGAAGGCGGCATTCGAAAAAGCAAGTCAAAAGCATTGATCGTCGCTGCGCTTCGCGGCTTGCCTGTGCAGTACTGTGGATGAGCGGCCTCGTCGCTTGACCGCGGATGGCGCAGCTTTGAATGCTGCTCTCCGCCGCAAGGAATGCGCCAGGGAGTAACCGAATGGCTACCGCAGCTGCCGCCAAGGACGATCAGCCCGCCCGCCGTTTTGCCAAGGACCAGCTCAAGGCCTTCGTCGAACGCGTCGAACGGCTTGAGGAAGAGAAAAAGGCGATCGCCGAGGACATTCGCGACGTTTACGCCGAGGCCAAAGGCAATGGCTTTGACGTCAAAACCTTGCGCGTTGTCGTGCGGCTGCGCAAGCAGGACATAAACGAGCGGAAAGAGCAAGAGGCCATTCTTGAGACCTACCTGCACGCGCTCGGCATGCTGGGATAGCGGCGTCAGCGTCGGGATCGATCAAAAAGCCGCGGTGCGCGCCGGATAGTTGACCGTCGAGACAAAAACGACGGCGGCGCCGCTGAAGCGGTCGTGATCGAGCCCAGGGTTGGGGTCGGCCGCGAATGTCATCATGACTGAACGGCGCGGTTTGACCATCAGCGTAGCGAGCGTGCGGAAATCGTGCGTGCCGAGTGCAAGCGTGGTGAGGAAACGGTGCACGCTCGGCGCCAGCACGACCGCACGCATCCACGGATTTTCCAGCCGGATGCCGTTTTTGATCGTGACGATCGTCGATGCACCCGTGGTCATGATTGCGGACGCCGCCTGACTGGCGAGGCGCTTTACGGCAATCGTCGTCCCGTTCGGCACAGGTGGTTGCGCGGCTTGATCGGCGGGAGCGGCTTGCTCGGCGGAAGGAGCGGCGGCGCGGATCTCGACGATGCTATTGGCGACGGCCCGCGCCTGACCGTGCGGCTGCTCGGCATAGGCCAGCTCCGGCGCGACGCGATCGACGCGCGGATCGCCAAAGGGGCCGATCATGCCTGGTGTGTCGCTATTGCCGTTCGCCGCAGCGGGGCGGCGCGTCGGCTGGGCCGGGACCGGATTGGTCACAGCCATCCCGTCAGGCGGGCCTTCCCAATAGCCGCGGGCGAGGATGACTTGGTTCGCCGACTGCAGGTTGACCGCCGGCTGGTTCGGCGGCGGTTGGTCTGGCGGCAATTGCGAAGTTGCGGCCGGCGCGGCCGGAGCAGAGGTTAGCGGCACGGGCCCGGCGACGTGGACAAGCTTGGCGCCGGTCTCCTCGGGCATGGCTGCCAGCGCGAGCTTCGCAGTCGCGCTATGCACCGGCGAGGGTGTGGGAAGCGGCACGGGCGTCGGGAGCCGGTATTGCGTTTCCGCCGGCGTCACTGCGGCCTTGACCGCTAATGAGGGTCCCGAATCCTCATCGTCGTCCTCGCGGGCTAGCCCAAGAAGCTTGGCAAAGGAATTGCCGGCGCTCTCGTTGCTGGCCACAACGGGGCCGACATCGATGCCGGCATTGCGTGCAGCATCGAGGGAATTATCCGAAGGGGTTCCGCCCTGTTTTTTGATCTCTGCGAGCGCCATCGCATAGCCAGGAAACGGCTTGCCGTCGGTCGGAATGAGCACGGTGCGTCCATCCGGGAACACCCGCGCCAATTGCTCATGCGTCATGCGCGGCCACATCCGCACGTCGCCGATGTCCATATGCACGAAGGGCGACCCGGACTCGGGATAGAAACCGACGCCGCCACGCTGCAACCGCAAGCCGATTTCGCGAAGGTGTTCGAGCGGTATGCCGGGAATGTAGAAGTCCATGGCGTGGCCCAGCATGTGCTGGCTGAAACGAGCCACGCCGTCGCTGCTCCGCCGCAGCATGGCGTTGGTCTGCGGCGATCGATAGCCGCAGACCACTTGGATCGGTTCTTGAGTCGAAGCTTCGCGCTGCACCTCCCACACCAGATCGATCAGGTGCGGATCCATCTTTGTCTGCTCGCCGCGCCGCCAGTCGCGCAAGAACCAATTGAGCTTTTCCAGCGCGCTTTCATCGTAGCGTCCGTCGCGCTTGAAGGTGATGGTGATGTCCTCGCCGGTATGCAGGTGATGCATCGAAATGGTGCGCGTGTCGCCTTCGGCAACCGCGTTTTGCAGAGCTCTCGAACCGAAGAGGAAAATGAGTATCGCCAGGCCGCACGAATAGCCGGTCCGTGCAGCGAATAACCCACGAGCTTTCAGGCGCGCGTTTTTAACGTGCACTGAGCAATCCCGCATAGGCGCGTTGACACAGCTACCCGCCGCAGCTTCCGCCGCGACGGACAACGCTAACGCATCGCTATTTTGGGAAGGGTTAACGAGAAAGTGCCGTCACCCCACCCCCGACGTGAATAGGGTTATCGTCTCAGTGTGGCAAAATATGGCCGCTGGCGGGCTCGGACGGTCCTAAGCCAGGCCCAAGCCGGCTTGAGCCGACCGAGCGCGTGATTGTCGGGGAAAAGCCGAGCACCGACGTCCTCGAAGACTAGCGCTCGACCGTGTCGCCCGAACGGGTGACTTTTTTGGCATGGGCGGCGGTGCGATGGCGGATCGGCATCGGCGGCGCCACCTGCGAATCATAGCCGCCGAACATTCGCGAGAAGAAGCCGCCGCCGTAGTAGCCGCCACCCTGATAGCCGCCACCCTGATAGCCGCCACGCTGATAGAAGCCGCGCCCGCCGCCACCGTATCCGCCACGGTCGCCGAACCATGACGGCTGGTCGGGAATAGCCAACGCCTCGCGGTGGCCGGCTTCTTCCCTGTGCTCGACGGGAATTTCCGCCACTTTGCGATCGCTGCCCTTGAGGATCGCGATCAGGGCCTTGTCGCGGCCGTAGACGTCGTCACGAAATTCGAGCTTGCCGGCGTCATCGACGAAGGCGGTCTGATAGGTCAGATTGACCGGGATGAAGGTCGGAAACTGGATATCGGTCTCGTCTGGACCGAACATTCTTTTGATGCGATCCTCGGTATAGCCGTCGTTCGGACGCACCAGCGAGAGCAACACTTCCGCATAGTGCGCCGGATCTTGCACGCGCATGCAGCCGTGGCTGAAAGCACGCTTGTCCAAAGCGAACATGTATTTGTCAGGCGTGTCGTGCTGATAGACCAGGAATTTGTTCGGGAAATTGAAACGGATCCGGCCGAGCGCATTCTTATCGCCGGGAGGCTGCCAGATATGGACGCCGCCCGGGCCATAATCCACCCGCAGGCCCATGCGCGCGAGCACCGTAGGATCCTGCGCCAGCGCCGGCAGGTATTCGCGATGAACGATCGACGGCGGCACGTTCCACGTCGGGTTGACCGTGATGTATTTCATATCGGCCGTCATGATCGGGGTCGGCATGTCCGGCTTGCCGATCACGATTCTGGTGGTCCAAACCAGCTTGTCCTCGTGCATCACGCGCAGCGTGAAGTCGGGCAGATTTACGATGACGTAAGTTTCCGGAAACTGGTGCGGCATCCAGCGCCAGCGTTCCATATTGGCGAGGATGATGTCGGTGACATGATCCGGCTGCCTGCCATTGAGCGCTTCGACCGTCGCCGTTGTGAGCGTGCCGGTTGAGGCCAGATCGTGTTGCTGCTGGAATTTTTTGACAGCTTCGGCAAGCGTCTTGTCGTAAACGGTGCCGCTATCTGGAGCGATGCCAAGCCGTTCGCGCAAGGCCGGCACGCGATCGTCCTGCATGCCGATTTTGAGCGCCGGCCCATTCTCGATCGCCGCCTGCTTGCCGTCGCCTTTGCCGGCGCGGACGTCGGCGAGCTTGGCCTTGAGCGCCAGATAGCCGGGAGTATGCGGCTCGTAGGAATCGAGCGTCGCCGCAACGTCGTTTGATCCGGCAATGGCGCGAAGAACCTCATCCGGGTCCGGAGCTTTTGCGGTGTATTCGATGTCGGGGCTGACCCGCGACCAGTGTACGCGCCCGACGCTGGCGTGATGCGCGTAGGTGACGACGGCCATCGCCAATTTGATGTCGGCATCGGCGAGATCAGCCGGCGAGTTCAGCGTGCTGAAATTCGGCACGGGGTAGTCGGCCGGATCGAGCCCGTCGATATAGACATGGGCGAGATAGTTGATCGCGGCGGTCGCGTGCGCGTTGACCTTGCCGTCGGTGATCCACAACGGCGCGTAGTTGCGGCTGGCGTAGAAGGCGTCGATCTGCGCGCGATCCTTTTTATCGCCGATAATGTGGTCGAACTTGCCGTTGGCGAGATTATGCAACTCATCGGCGATCGGGCCGTCAGGGCCGGCGATCGCCGCGGCAGCGGGCGCCGGAGCCGACGCGGGAGCGCCGGCAGCCGGCGCGCTCACAGCCGTACCCGGCGAAGCGTCGGCCGGTTTGGCATCTGCCGCCGGAGTGGCCGGCTTGGCCTCGACGGCGCCGGCCGTGCCGACGTTTGGCGTGGGGGTCGCTTCCGCCGGCTTGACTTCCGCTGGCTTCACTTCCGCTGGTTGGGTTTCCGCTGGTTTGGCTTCGGTGGAGCTGTTTTCAGTCCCAGCCGGAGGCGTCGCACCGCCAGCCGTGGCCGCGGCATCAGGATTGGTGTCCGACTTGGCCTCCGGTGTCGGTGCGGCAGTCGTCGTGGTCACGGTGCCGGTCGTTTCAGTTGATCCGGTCGTCGCCGGTTCGGGCGTGGTCGCCTTGTCGGATTGCGCGGCCGGCGAAGTGGTCGTGGTTTCCGGCGACGGCGCCGGCGTGGCGGCCTCGCTGCCCGAGCTTGATGCTGGATCCGCAAACGTCGCGCTGCTGGTCAACGAGAGCAGAAGCGCAATGGCGGTCGAAGCTAAAAACCGATCGACGCGAATTCCCGACATTACAAGTTTTCTCCTTGCGAGCCTCTGCAGCGACGAACCAGCGAACTTTCAGAACGATTGCCTTCTATTTATGGCGGACGCTGCGGCGACACGAACCGCGACCGTCCGACATTACGCGAGCCGTTCTATTTTGTCCCGTGATCGCCGATAAACCTTCCGTCCAAACTAGCCGAATTTTGTTGCCTGTCGCTCTGCGGCAACGGTCTCGCTATCCGCCTCGCCGCGCTCACAATTTAAGCCCAATGCATCGAGCTTGCGGTAGAGAGTCGAGCGACCGATTTTGAGCCGCCGCGCGACTTCCGACATTTGTCCCCGGTAGTGGCTGATCGCGTAGCGGATGAGTTCGGATTCGATTTCGTCCAGTGGTCGCACGTCTCCCATGCGATCGAGTAATGGCAACGAATCGGAGGGCGCGAGCGGCACGACGCTCGGCTGAAAGGTAGCCTCCTCGTCAAGAGTGACGATCTGGTCGTACCCCTCCACTGCGTTCGGTGGTTCGGCGGCGTCCACACCACGAACGTCCGCGGCCCTCAATTGCGGCGCGCAGTTGGCGGACCGGGCCGCGATTTGCGGAAACTCATCGAGGCCAAGTGTGTCCGCCTCGGCCAGCACGACAGCGCGGAAGACCGCGTTTTCGAGCTGGCGGATATTGCCGGGCCAGTGAAAGGCCGAGAGTACGCGCAGCGCCTCAGGCGTGATGCCGCGTATCCGCTTGCCCTCCTCCGCGGCAAACCGTGCCAGAAAATGACGGGCGAGCACCGTGATATCGGCCGGCCGCTGACGCAGTGGCGGCACGGTAATGGGGAAGACGTGGAGGCGGTAGAACAAATCCTCGCGAAAACGGCCCGCTTTGACGTCGGCGATCAGATCGCGTTTGGTGGCCGAGATTAGCCGTAGATCGACTTTGACCGGCTTGCGCGCGCCGACCGGTTCGACCTCGCCGTCCTGGATGACGCGCAACAGCTTGACCTGCGCCGCCAGCGGCAATTCGCCAACTTCATCGAGGAACAGGGTGCCGCCTGCGGCTTCGACGAATTTACCGATATGGCGATCGGTGACGCCAGCGAACGCGCCCTTTTCGTGGCCGAACAGGATCGACTCCACGAGATTTTCAGGCATCGCGCCGCAATTGACGGCGACGAAGGGTTTGGCGCGCCGTTCGCTCGATCCATGAATCGCGCCGGCGATGAATTCCTTGCCCACTCCGGATTCGCCTGAGATCAGCACCGGAATGTTCGAGGCTGCCGCCTTCTGCGCCATGCGAAGCACGCGATGCATGCCGGCGTTTTGCGTGATGATGTCTTTGAATTGCAGTGTGCCCGTTCGGCTGCGCTTGATGCGCGCGAGCTCGCCTTCGAGCGCACTGGCGTTGAGCGCATTGCGCACGCTGATGCGAAGGCGTTCGGCGCCGACCGGCTTGACCACGAAATCCGCCGCGCCGCCACGCATCGCCGAAACGACATTGTCGATGCCGCCATGCGCGGTCTGCACGATCACCGGCACATTGATCGAGGCTTGGCGCATTTCTCCAAGGAGGCCGAGACCATCGAGATTCGGCATGACCAGATCGAGGATGACGCAATCGATCCGCGGGCCATCGGGACCGCACAGCAGCGATAGGGCGGCGTCGCCGCTGTCGCGGGTCACGGTCTCGTATTCGAACTTGTGCAGCATGGCTTCGAG
>Ga0187820_1000353_pt1 | contig 10081 bp, 7 predicted proteins | sample NC_wetland_sal_i_19_FD_132409 | JGI IMG/M metagenome (GOLD analysis project Ga0187820, IMG submission 132409) | Wetland sediment microbial communities from Neuse River Estuary, North Carolina, USA - SO4_5 | ecosystem: Environmental > Aquatic > Freshwater > Wetlands > Sediment | place: USA: North... | reverse complement strand
GGCATGATGAACATGGCCGGCAATATCGGCGGCGCCATTTCGCCGATCGTGTTCGGTGTGTTGGTGCAGGTCGGCAATTGGCAGGCGCCGTTCATCGTCGCCGCCGCGCTCCTCGTCATCGGCTCCGCGGTCTGGGCGTTTTGGCTCGATCCCGACAAACACATCCTGACCAGCTGAGCTTACCGCGCGATGTTCCGGGCCGGCCTTGTTACCCCGGGCGGTTTCCTCCGATCGCTATGCGGGCGAACGCGGAGAGGATATTCGTCGCCGCCTTGAGCGAGCCGGAAAGCGAACCGGCGACCTTCGATTGGCCGCCATAGCGGCGGCGATAGGATACAGGAACTTCGCGCACGCGCAGCGCCCGCTGCGCGACCCGCATCTGCATTTCGAGATTCCAGCCATAGGTCATTTCGCGCATGCCGAGCGCCAGCAACGTGTCGCGGCGAATGGCGCGGAACGCGCACATATCGGTGTAGTGCACGCCGTAAAGCAGCCCCGTGAGCGCGCCGGCGATGCGGCCGGCGAGAAGCTGATGCCAGGCCAAACTGCCGGGTTCGCGCTCGCCGCGCGCCCGCGAGGCGATGACGAAATCGCTCGTGCCATTCTCGATCGGCGCGACCAGCGCCGCAATACCGGCCGGATCGTCGGCGCCGTCGCCGTCCATGAAGACGAGGATATCCGCGCCGGCGGCCGCCTGTGCGCCGGCAAGGCAGGCGCGGCCATAGCCGCGGCCGACTTCGACCGCTTCCGCGCCCGCTTCGCGCGCGCGCAGCAGGGTTGCGTCGGTGCTGCCGCCATCGACGACAATAACGCGATCGACGATGCCGCGAGGCAATTCGGCCACCACCGCGCCGATCGACTCCGCTTCGTTGAATGCCGGAATGATGACCGCAACCGATGCTTTGGCCGCCTCCGATTGGCGTGTATTGGCGTCAAGACTCATAACCATGGTGATTGCTTCGCGCCGTCGATGGCAGCGGCACCTGTCGCTTCCGCAGAAAGAAAACCTCGCTACAAGCTCCAGCGCAACCCGCAGCTGGCGCAAGCCTCCGGCGGCCTGTCCGATTTGAGCGCTTTGCGGAACTGGCGATAGGCCGGACCGTTCCAAATCTCGCGCAGCGTCTGCTGCGTCGCATCGCCGAGAGTGTAGTTCTCGTAACCGCGCTGCGAGAATGGCGCGATGCAGCACGGCAACGCTCGGCCATTGGCGGTGAAATACATCACCGTCCATGGTCGCCGGCACAACGACCATGGCGAGCCGTTGTCGTGGCGCTTGAGACTGACACCCGGCTCGGACGCGCCGCCCGACGCGCTGAACGTGACGCCGAGCGAGGCGGCGAGCGCGGCGGCGCGGTCGAGATGGACCGCTTCCTCAGCGGACAGCTGCTCGTAGAGCGCTTGGTCGGGCCGCGCCATGCCGATGGCGTTTTCCTTAAAAAACACCAGCCGCTGCAGGTGCACTTCCTTGACGCCGGTCTCGGCGGCGACGCGCACGAAATCGGGCAATTCCTCGATCGTTTCCCGCAAACCGGTGAGCCAGGCCGAAACGCGCGGCTTGAGGTGGCCTTCGCGTTCCTGCAGCTCGCGGAATGTGCGTACGTTTTTCAAGATGCGATTGAAGTAGTTCTTGCCGCGAATGACGCGATAGGATTCAGCGTTGGCGGCATCGAACGAGACGCGCAGCTCATCCAATTCCGCGGCGATCAAGGCCCGGCCGTTTTTCTCGTTCAGCACGGTTCCGTTGGTGTTGAACAAAACATAGGTGCCGCGGTCTTTGAGATAGCGGACCATACGCGGCAGATGTTTGACCAGCATCGGTTCGCCGACGCCGTGCAGCACGGCCCGTCCCAGGTGCGGGATTTGATCGACAATCGCCGTGAACAGCTCCCAGCTCATATCGGCGGGCGGTTCGAGCTCCTCGTAAGTACGCGGACAGGTGGTACAGAGAAGATTGCAGCGGTTGGTCGTTTCCAGATAAAGGCAAATCGGATCGTGTTCCGGCGCCTCGTCGTGGATGCGGACGTTTTCGAAGTATCGGGTCGGGTCCACCCGACCGCTGGTCGCCAGCCTTTGCATTATCGATGCATCCTTTGAACTAATGAGCGCCGCTGCGCTGCTTTAAGCGCGCATTTCCTCGGCCTGCAAAATGCGGACGGACGAGCGCAGAAAGTCGCGATCGCGCGCGAGCTTCTGCATCAGCGCCGCCGTTTGGCGCGCGCGATAGGACACCACGCCGTCGCATCGCCGATGATCCTTGTCCGGGCCGCAAACCTCGCCGTAAAGCCGGCGCAGATCCTCCAGATCGTCGACATCGTACCAGGCGGGGAGCAGCTGAATTTCAAGATCGATCTCGCGGGCTCGCTCCAAGGTCTGTTCGGCCACGCGTTCGGTGCTCCAATCTATGTCCTCAAACATACGGCGGTGGGCGGCTTTCAGCCCCAACAGGTAGTAGCCGCCGTCGGTCGAAGGACCGAGCACCGCGCGATCTCCCGGGCGCGCCAAGGCTTCGGCTGTCTCGACCAAAAACGCCGTCGGCAAAGTGGGGCTGTCGGCATTGAGAACCACGGCCGAATCGTGGCCGCGCTGCAGGAGTTCGCGAATGGTGTGGAACAGGCAGTCGCCGAAATTCGGCAGCCAGGCGCCAAGTAAGCCGATCGATTCCGGCAAAGTCGTGCGGAAAAAGCCTTCCGAGCCCGGTGGCCCGTAGGCCGCATAGCCGCCTATCGCGACCGGCTCGGACGTGCGATGCGACGCGAGCAGCAGGTTCTCGGCCACGTCCTGCAAAAAAGCCGTGTTGAGGTCGGCCGCCTCGTCGAAGGTGAGCGGGGGCACCAAGCGAGTCTTGGCGCGGCCCGGCGCGGACGCCTTCGCCATGAACGCAATACCGCATGATGCGAGGGAACGCTGCTCAACGATACGCGCGCTCTCGGGAATCGAGTTTCCGTTGAATCGATCCGCACGCTTCATGCGGCGCCCCCATAATTCATCCCGCAAAAGTTCTGCTTAGCAAAGCGATTGGCATCACGCTAATCACTCCCGCCTCAACCCTAACAAAGCCCGAAACACTAAAAAGTTATTCGCCTCACAAACTCGTGATCGGAATCCGTTCGCGAATGGGCGCGCGAGGCATTAGCGAGGTTACTGCCACTCGCTCACCACCGGCTCGAACCGCCATCTCGTACGGGTATCTCGTACGGGCATCTCGTATCGGCATCTCGTATCGGCATCTCGGTATGGGCGAGCGATCAAAAGTTCTGCGCGGCTTTGTGAATTTCATTGGATTGCGAATGATCTCGTCGCCGGATTACAGTTCCACCGCCAATCAACACGCGCGATTTTCAATGCGAAAGCCGTCCGCTGAAATGCTCACACACAGGATGAGGCGTCTTCATCCGTTGCCGCTGCGAGTCATGCATTGGATCAACGCCGTCGCTATTTTCATCATGATCGGCAGCGGATGGAAGATTTATAACGACGACGTCATTTTTAGTTTTCTACGCTTTCCCGACAGCATCGTCATTGGGAAATGGGCGCAGTATGGATTGCAATGGCATTTCTTCGGCATGTGGATTTTCGTGCTCAATGGGCTTGCCTACCTGGCTTATGGCATCGCGACCGGCCGCTTTCGGCGCAAGCTGTTCCCGATTTCGCTCAGTGAAGTTTTCGCGACAATCGGAGAAGCTTTGCGGTTTCGTCTGCGCCACGACGACCTCACGCACTACAACGCCGTTCAGAAGGTGCTCTATCTCGGCGTCATGGTGGTCGGCATCTTGATCGTGATATCGGGCTTGGCGCTGTGGAAGCCGGTGCAATTTTCCGAACTCGCCAGTCTGTTCGGCAGCTTTCAAAACATTCGCCTGGTGCATTTCTTCTGCATGGCCGCGATCGTGGCCTTTATCGCGGTGCATGTGACCCTCGCTTTGCTGGTGCCGCAGAGCCTTGTCGCCATGCTGACCGGCGGTCCGGCGATCGATGATGAAGCAGCCCGCGGCACGCCGATCGTTCCCAAGGTCGAAACACCGCATTGACGGAAACACAGCTGACGGAGCAAACAATGGCGATCCGCACCCGCATTCCGTCGCTCTTTCGGCCCAGCGACCAAAGCGTTCTCGCCGAGAGCCGCAAGGTCGTCGACGACTTCAATCGGCGCGGCCTGCTGCGCGGCGCGGTCAGCCTCGGCGCGCTGACGATGTTGACCGGCTGCGACGTAAGCGAAATCGATTCCGTCCAGAAAGCTCTGCGCAAGGTCTCGGCGTGGAACGACGGCGTACAGGAAACAATCTTCCGCACGCACCATCTGGCGCCGACATTCAGTCCTTCAGAGGTTGTCAAGCCGCCGCGGTTTAATGCCTACTACCCGGTCGAGGACGTCAAGCCGGTCGACGGCGCAACCTGGACGCTGGAATTGGCAGGCCGCATCGAAGACAAAAGGCCGTGGACGGCGCAACGGCTATACGAACTTCCCGAGCAGGACATCATCATCCGCCATATTTGCGTAGAAGGATGGGACTACATCGGACAATGGTCCGGCCCGAACTTAAGCGATTTTCTGCAGCGCGTCGGCGCCGATCTGACGGCGAAATACGTCTATTTCATTTGCGCCGACGATTTCACCGAGAGCATCGATATGCCGACCGCGCTGCATCCGCAGACGATCCTCGCCACCAAATATGCCGGCGAGATCATCGCTGATCCCTTCGGCTATCCGCTTCGGCTGCGGACCGCGACCAAGCTCGGCTACAAGAACGCCAAATGGATCAAGGCGATCGAGGTCACCGACGACTTCCGCGACACCTATTGGAGCTCGCGCGGATTTAACTGGTTCGCCGGAATCTAGTCGCCGTCCCGGCTCGCCCGCCTCACATAAATCCGCCAGCGATTCTCGCGCGTTTCCGCAAGACGATAATCGGGGCTTGCAGCGAACGGATCGTTATTCCAGGCGCCGTCCTGCGGGACGACGACGACGACATCGCAGCTGTATTCCCTCGCGAACTCGCCTGTATCCTGCGGCGTTCCTTGTCCGGCGAATACGTGAATGAATTGCGCGTTGATCGCTTCCCGCTGGTCCGCCGGCAGTGGCGCGAAGGCGAGCGCCAATTCGCGCCCGGCAAAGCACGAGCTGCGATTGGCGATCAGCGCCCAGGAGATGTTGACCGGCCACGGCGTCAAATCTTGCAAGAATAATGGATTGTTCGCGACGCGCGCGTTTGCACCCGCGTATCGCCGTACCGCGCTCCACAATTCCGGACTCTGCGCGAAGATCTTGCTTTCGGCGGCGGGGGACCCTTTGACGTTGGAAGCGATCATCGCGATCGTATCAGGAAGGCTCAGAGCAAACCCGCCGAGAGCGGCGGCGACGATGATGGCGCGGCGGGGCGCCGTCGTCATCGCGACGGCTGTGCCGACGATCAGCACCATGGCGGCAGGCAATACCGCGCGCAAACCGAGATCGTTGTTGTCGCCGAGCGTGCTCGCCAACAGCCATGAGACCGAAAGTCCAGCCGCCGCGAGCGCGAACAAAAGCTTGGCAGCGGTGTGTTCCAGACCGGCCTGCCCATTTCGCAGCATGACGACAAATGAGATCGTGCCCGCGACGAAGGTTGCCGGAAATTCGATAGGCAAGAGAATGAGCCAATAGGCCGGGCCATCGAGGAGTCGCCGCAGCCCCGCCGGAAACATGTCACCGAGGACGTCGAGATGATGAAAGATGATGGGGTGCGCCCCCTCGCGCGCCGAGACGGTGCCAAGCTCGTCGCGGATGAAAGGCGCAGCGAGGCACACCGCAAGTACGGCGGCCGTGACTAAGCCAGTCACGACGGCACGCCGCTGCTTGGCCTCGACATCGGCCAACAGCAGTGGCGCCGATGCAAGCGCGGCAATCGCGAATGTCACGCCGCCGACAAAGACCGAGCTTTCGAAGCCCGCGACCACGACCAGAACCAGCGCGACGAGCCGCGTCAGGATTTGTCGTTCCGCGTAATGCACGATGAGCAGCATCGCCGTTACCGTGCATGATGCGGACATCAGGTGCTGCGGCGCCCAAGAGGATTGGTATAGCCAGCCGGCGAAGCCGTTCGGGTGCTGCAGGAACGGTTCGAGGTTGTAGCTTCCGAACAAAAGACGCGAGGCTTCGCGCAGCGACGCGGCCGTCGCAAAGGCCACGACCCAGATCGCCGCGCTGGCGCGCTTGCTGAGCCAGACGGCTGCGGCCATCATCACGGCGAGCGAAGCGAAGGCGGTAAACCAGGTGAGACCGACATCGGCCTCCCATCCACTCACGCGCAGCGGCAACGCCAATTCGGCCGCACTGAAGTGCCACAGATAATAGTAAACGAGCCGCCCCCCGGCGGCGCCGGCGAACACCGGATCAACCGGCGGCAGGCCCTGCCGCGTCATGGCATCGACGATCGCAATTTTGGAATGGTCGAAGATCGGGGTGGCAAGGTGCACGCCGTCCGCTGAATATTTAGGAAGAATGGCGACTGCCGGAATGAGGGCGACGAGGCCCGCGGCGACAAAGCAGTATGGCTTTATCGCGATATCCGGTACGGTTTCGGCCGGTCCCGGCTGCAACAGCAAGGAACCGCCGGCAACCACGAGGCAAAGCGCCGCCACGCCGGTTACCGCAACCGTGGAAAATCCGATTGCCGTGAAGATCGGCAGCGTGGCTGCGCTGAATACCGCCCAGCCAAGAACCGGCGCCGCGCCCAGCGCCAGCGCGCGCGACAGAACTTGGCGTGTCAGGGCATAACCGAGGACCGTGCAGAATGCGGTTGCCAGCAGCGCGCATAAAGCAGCATTGACCGACGATGCCATGAAAAATCCAAGCCGCGCGTTGCTCGCAATGTCGAGACCGGCCGCGGCGCGTTGGCTCTCGCGTCAGGCGCAGCCTTCAATAAGCCTCGTCAGTATAAATCGGGTCGACCGAGCCGTGCCATTCACCGTGATATTTATCGAGCAATTCCTGCGCCGGCGTGGTGCCGCGCGTGAGCCGATCCTCCAGCGGCTCGAGATATCGCGACTCGTCCCAGCCCTCGATATCGAGGTGCCTGCGTCGCCTTAATCCGGCACTCGCGAATTTGAGAATTTCCGTCGCGACCTCGAAAACGGTGCGGCCGCGAACACTCGCGGCGAGACCCTCTTTGGGCACCGCGTCGCGAAGCGATTGGCGATCTTCCGCCGTCCAATCCCTCACCAGATCCCAGGCGGCATCGAGCGAAATGTCGTCATAAAGAATGCCGGCCCAGAAAGCCGGCAACGCCAGCAAATTCGGCAGCGTGCCGGAATCGGCGCCGCGCATCTCCAAATAGCGCTTGAGCCGCACTTCGGGGAATATCGTGCTGAGATGGTTTGCCCAATCCGAGATGGTCGCCAGCGTTCCGGGCATCGCGGCCAGTTTTCCCGCCAGCAAATCGCGAAACGACAACCCGGCGACATCGACATATTCGTCGCCGTGTTTGATGAAATACATCGGCACGTCGAGCGCATAGTCGACCCAGCGCTCGAAGCCCATGCCCGCCTCGAACACCCACGGCAGCATCCCCGCACGCGCGTTGTCGGTGTCACGCCAGATTTCCGAACGGAACGACAGATAGCCGTTGGGCTTGCCGTCGGTGAACGGCGAGTTTGCGAACAGTGCGGTCGCGACCGGCTGCAGCGCGATCGACACGCGCAGTTTCTTGACCATGTCGGCTTCGGATGAAAAGTCGAGATTGGTCTGCACGGTGCAGGTGCGATACATCATGTCGAGGCCGAACGTGCCGACTTTCGGCATGTAGGCGGTCATGATCTTGTAGCGCCCCTTCGGCATTTTTGGCATTTCGGCCAGCGTCCAGTTCGGCGTCATGCCGATGCCGAGAAAGCCGATGTGCAGCGGCTGCGCGACCTCGCGGACCTGCGCCAGGTGCGCCATCAGCTCGCCCGAAGTCTGATGAACGGTTTCCAGTTGCGCGCCGGATAGTTCGAATTGGCCGCCTGGCTCCAGCGAGATCGCGCCGCCTCCGGTCACATCGAACAGCCCGATAATGTTCCGCCCTTCCATGATCGGCTGCCAGCCGAGGAGGTGCTCCATGCCCTCGAGCAGGGCGCGGATGCCACGCCGCCCCTCGTAAGGCACGGGGCGATGCCCTTCGAGCGTGAAGGCAAACTTCTCGTGTTCGGTGCCGATGCGGAATTGCGATTTCGGTTTGACGCCTTCGGCAAGCCAACGGACGAGATCGTCGCGCCCGGCGATCGGCTTAAGATCGACCTGATCACGCGCCATGCGAGACCCTCGCGGCCCTATCTGCGGCGCATGCCGGGGAGCAATGTGCTTTCATGAATTACGCGACGGCCTTGCGTCTTTCGGGTGCGAAACGGCCATAGAATGTCTCGCCCTTCTTTGCCATATCGAGCAGAAGTTTCGATGGTTTGAACCGCTCGCCGTGGCGTTTGGCGAGATCGTCGCATAAGTCGACAAAAGTCTTTACGCCCATACCGTCGATATAGGAAATGGTGCCGCCGGTGAAAGGCGCAAAGCCGAAGCCGAGGATCGAGCCGACATCGGCTTCGCGAACGTCGGTCACGACCCCTTCCTCGATGCAGCGCGCGGATTCCAAGGCCTGAATCGCGAGCAGGCGGTTCTTGAGGACATCGATGTCCACGGTGTCGGGATTAAGCCATTCCGGTTGCAGGTCGCGAAGGCCGGGCCACAAGCGCTTCGGCCCATTCTGCGGATAATCGTAAAAACCCTTGCCGTTCTTGCGCCCGTAGCGTGCGCGCTTCTCGACCATGTCCTCGAGGAGCGCCTTCTGCTTGGAGTCGACCATTGCCGGCCCGAGATCGGTCTCGGTCGCCTTGAGAATCTTCCAGGCCAGATCGACCGCCACCTCGTCGGTGAGCGCGAGCGGCCCGACCGGCATGCCCGCCATGCGGCCGACGTTCTCGATCATGGCCGGCGGCACGCCTTCCGTGAGCATCAGATGGCCCTCGCGGATATAAGTGCCGACGACCCGGGAGGTGTAGAAGCCGCGCGAATCGTTGACGACGATCGGGGTCTTGCGGATGAGGCGGACGAAATCGAGCGCCGTGCCGAGCGCCGCATTGCCCGTTTCTTTCCCCATGATGATCTCGACCAGCATCATGCGCTCGACGGGCGAAAAGAAATGGATGCCGATGAAGCGCGAACGATCCTTGAAGGCGGCCGCGAGCGAGGTGATCGGCAGGGTCGATGTGTTGGAGCCGAAGATCGCTTGTTCGCCGATCACGTTCTGCGTGCGGGAAATCACTTCTTCCTTGACCTTGCGATCCTCGAACACCGCCTCGACGACGAGATCGCAACCCTTGAGTTCGACAAAATCCGCCGTCGGATTGATGCGCTCGAGCAACGCATCGCGATCGGCCGTGGTGGCGCGGCCGCGGTTGATTTGATCGGTCACCAGTTTTTGCGAATGGGCCTTGCCCTTCGTCGCGGTTTCCGGATCGCGATCGAGAAGGACGACCTCGAGCCCGGCGAGCGCGCTGACATAGGCGATAGCTCCGCCCATGAAGCCGGCGCCGAGCACGCCGATCTTCTTTAAGGGCCGCACGGGAATATTGGCCGGACGCCGCGCGCCTTTGTTGAGCTCCTGCATCGAGACGAACAGCGTTCGGATCATCGCCGCGGCTTCGCGCGAGCGCAAAATCTTGGCGAACCAGCGCGACTCGACGCGCAAAGCCTGATCCATCGGCAGCTGCAAGCCCTCATAGACGACCTGCAGGATGGCGCGCGCCGCGGGATAATTATCGTAAGTCTCCCGGCGATAAATCGCATTGGCGGCCGGGAAAATCATCATGCTGGCTTTCGAATAAACCGGTCCGTCGGGCAATTTGAACCCGTCGGCATCCCACGGCGCCTTGGCGCTGCCGCCGGATTTGATCCACTCCTTCGCCGTTCTGATGAGATCGGCCTTTGGCACCACGGCATCGATAAGCTTCATCGCCTTGGCGCGGCTGAGCTGTACTTGCTCGCCCTTGAGGAGGAATTGCAGCGCGTCCGATGGCGGCAGCATCCGCGCAACGCGCTGCGTGCCGCCGGCTCCCGGCAAGAGTCCGACCTTGACCT
>Ga0187820_1000351_pt1 | contig 10167 bp, 8 predicted proteins | sample NC_wetland_sal_i_19_FD_132409 | JGI IMG/M metagenome (GOLD analysis project Ga0187820, IMG submission 132409) | Wetland sediment microbial communities from Neuse River Estuary, North Carolina, USA - SO4_5 | ecosystem: Environmental > Aquatic > Freshwater > Wetlands > Sediment | place: USA: North... | reverse complement strand
TACCGATTTCGCCGCCAGTACGAAACGGGCCCATCAGCCGGGCACGGTTTTCAATTACGACACGATGGATGCCGCGGTCGTCGGCCTGGTGATCGAGCGCGCAGTCAAGATGCCGATCAGCCGATATCTAAGCAACCGCCTCTGGAAGCCGGCCGGCATGGAAGACTACGCCTTCTATGTAATCGACGGGCCGGCGGGCATTGGCCGCGAATTCAGCGGCGGTGGGTTCAACGCTATATTGCGCGACTACGGACGTGTCGGGCTGATGATGTTGAATAACGGGCGCGCCAACGGGCACCGGATTCTGCCCGCATCGTACGTTGCGGAATCGACGACGCCTTCCACCACAAGCGATGCCGAAACGAAGGAAGCCCATCTCGGCTACGCTTACTTCTGGTGGCCGGTCCTTAACTCGCGCGCCTATGTCGCACTCGGCGGCGAAGACCAGTTCATCTATGTTGATCCCACTAGTAAGACGGTTGTCGTGAAAATGAGCCATGGGCCTGTTGGTCCCGACGCCGAGGCGCAAGAACAGGAGACGCTCAGTTTCCTCGATGCCGCGTCTCGTTGGAAGTTGCGTTGAGCGATGGGGCCGCGTGCCGCTTGAGTCCGAAAGCCCGCCGAACGACATAAGGAGAATGAGATGAAAATCCTACTTTGGATGAGCGGAATCATCTTAGGTGCTGCGATCTGTGTCTCCGTCGCGAATGTCAGCGCACAGACGACCGCAGCGACAGCCTCGGCGCGGTCCAAAGATTGCGCCGAGGTCGCCGGCGCGCTGCCAGCGAATTGCGTTATCGATATCAGCAAAATGAACCCGGCTGGCCTTCTGGTTGATAAATACAGCTATATGGCGCAGCCGTACAGCTTTTACTACTTTCATCATATGGACCGGCTCGCCTTCCGAACCGATTGGGTAAGAAAGGGGAGCGATACATACCCATTGAAGGAGCCTACCAAACAGTTCTCCCTGAGATATGCCGTGCGCGGCGGCAACTATTCTCTCGATGACTATTTTCGGAGGAACTTTGTCACGGGGTTTCTCGTTCTCCACGAGGATCAGATCATGCTTGAAAAATACTTCTATGGAGCGGACCAGAATTCAAGATTCGTGTCTCAGTCCGTCGGAAAATCGATCGTCTCGATCTTGGTCGGCGCGGCCGTAAGCGACGGTGCGATCAAGAGCGTTGACGATCCCGTCGTGAAGTATCTGCCCTTTCTATCTAACAGCGGATATCGCGACGTCACCGTCAAGAATCTACTCCAAATGTCTTCGGGGGTCGACTATAGCGAAGACTACACCGATCCGAAATCCGGAGCGGCCCTCATTGGCGCCGCTTTGCTAACCGGGGATCCCACGTTCAAGGACTTTGCCGCCTCGATCGGGTCCACCGCCACGAAACCCGGCACCCAATTCAACTATCAGAGCGTGAATACTCAAGTGTTGGGATTGCTTCTGGAGCAGGTCACCGGTAAGCAGCTGAACCAATACGCAGAGGAGAAGTTATGGAAGAAGATCGGAGCGCAAAGCGATGCCTTCTTCTATCGGGCGCAAAAGCAGCCGGATATTTGTGCGTTCGCATGTTTCAATGCCACAGTTCGCGATTATGCTCGCGTCGGCCTGATGATGATGCGCGGCGGGATGCTGGGAAACAATCGTGTCCTGCCTCCGTCCTGGGTGCATGATTCCACAATTCCAGACGCCGATTACCTTCAGCCCAAGCCAGCCGGCTCCAATGGCACCCCGACGCGACAAGGATATGCCTATCAGTGGTGGATTCCGTACGGTCACGAAGGTGCGTTTAACGCAGAAGGCATTTACGGGCAGTCAATTTACGTGAACCCGACACGACGTGTCGTGATCGTGCAAACCAGCGCCTGGCCCACGCCGCTGGGGAGTCCAGCACTCGATGAGGAAAACTCTCTGGTTCATGAAAAGATCGCCCATGAAGTTGCGCCTTAGCTCTATTGGCCGTTTGAAGTACGGGCGAGCCAGAGTGTCGTGAGTTCGAATCTCTGGTCAAGACTGTGAACGCGAGCGGCAGCGAGGATGACCTTCGGTCCATCTTCAGTCCAATTAAAGATGGTGGTTGCAGCGCGGGTTTCCGCGTAAGCTACACGAGAGGCTGCACTTGTGTGATTTTGCCTGCTTTCTTGCAAAGCACGAAAACTCGTTCCAACAAGCACGCTGCAGAGTCCGTGCACAGCTGGGAGTCCACTACAGCCGTCCAAATGTCAGCACTCCTAAATGCTAGATCAGCAGGGGGTCGATACAGCTCTGTAAGTGATCACTCGCGCTTGCGATGCGAGCGCGGCATTCGCCGAAGCCGACAGAGACATACCCTTCTCGGTTGGCGCGCGCCTTGAAAATGACTTCATCGCCGTCCTCAAGATACCGACGGCTTTCGCCATGCGGCAATTGAAGCGGTTCTGTATGTTCCATGAAACAAGCCCTGCTGTCATCCATAGGACCTGATACCGTGCCGCTGCCCAGGAGGTCGCCCGCTTGCAAGTTGCAGCCGTTGCTGGTGTGGTGCGCGATCATTTGGGCGAAGCTCCAATAGGCGTACTTGAAATTCGTTGTGACGATTCGAACCGAAGCTTCGCCAGATTCGCGCATCCCTGCAGTCGAGAGGTGCGCTTCCAACTCGATGTCGATTCCACCTTCAGCTCGATCGCTTTCCGAATCGAGATACGCAAGCGGCGAAGGCCAGTCCGGTTGCGTCGGGCGGAAAACGGCTGCGCGAAACGGCGCAAGTGCTTCCGGGCTGACAATCCACGGAGAAATCGTGGTGGACAAGCTCTTGCTGAGGAACGGTCCCAGCATGCTCTCCCAAAATTGGACATCGCGTGCCGACCAATCGTTGAGCAAGCAGTAGCCAAAGATGTGCGAGGCCGCCGACTCGATGGGAATCGATGACCCGAGTGGATTGCCGGTGGAAACAAATGCGCCCACTTCCAGTTCAAAATCGAGCGCCTTCGACGGGCCGAACAGCACAACGCCCTCGGAATCCTTGAACTGGCCCTGCGAGCGGCGAATGTCCTCGCCGCTGACTCGTATCGAGCTGGCCCGCCCGTGATACGCCACCGGCATGTAGGTGAGAACGGGCGCCAAGGGCGAATCCAGGGGCTTTCGTACCGCTCTCTGGGCGTGGAACGTCGAACACACGAAATCTGTAAAGTTGCCGATCTTCGCAGGAAGCAGCATCTCCGCGGAAGACATGGGCACGAGCAGGCGGTTGGCGTGTGACTCTACGCGCCTTCGCTCCGGACCGTCGGCGCGTAGCAGGTCGGATAGCCGCGCGCGCAGGGCGGACGCAGGCCGCGATCCGATAGCCATCAAAGGATTGAGAGTGTCCCCCGCCGCTGCGCGAGCTGCATTAGCAGCCTCGCCGGATAAGAAGCCCAGATCGAGGGCGGCAGCGAGATCGAAAATCCGGTCCCCGATGGCGGTTCCGCCTCTCGCAATTCCGCCTTCGCGAAAGATCCCCAGCGGGAGATTTTGGATCGGGAAGTCGGTGTCGGGGTGATTCGCCGACTGCAGCCAACTCCGGCGCGATGGATCGTGCGTCTCGTTCAGGTTCATCCGCGAACTCTGTCCGTTCGGGTCTTACGCTCATTGTGATAGCGGGCCATGCCGCCGAAGAGTGCGGGAACCGGCAGACGATCCGCTTTGCCGCTGAACTCCCGATAGCAGGCATACACGTTGACGACGATTCGCTCAGGATCAGTCCAATCGGCGAAGGCGTCGAGCACAATGTCGCGGGCGGCGTCCTCGTAGCCCATTCCGGCGTCGAAGCGCTTTCGCGATTCATCACGCACGAATTCGAGGTAGCGCTTTAGCGCGCGGACGCCGCTTTTGTCGGTGATAGGACCGTGACCCGGCACGACAGTCTCCACATCCCATTCGAGGATCGTGTCGCACGCCCGAATCCAGTTGCCGACGGGGCCCGCCCAGATCACGGGATGGCCCCCGGCGAAAAGAATGTCTCCGGTGAATACTGTTTTGTCTGCGGGGACGTGAATGACGATGTCGCCGCGGGTGTGCGCCGGGCCCATCTCCAGAAGGCAGACTTCTTTGCTTCCGACGCGCAGCGTCAGCTCGCGATCAAACGTGCGGGACGGAAGCACGGTGCGGATGTTACTGAAGTCGAACCGGCTGCCGAGCACTTCCTGAAAGAAAGCGCCCGCATCGCCGGTCATCGGATAGCGCGGGACGGAGCTTTGTTCCTTCATCTCCTCGAGACATGCGGTCGACGATATGATTTGCGCGCCCGCGACCAGCTGGTTTCCATTCGTGTGGTCGGGATTGGAATGCGTGTTCACAAGCGTCCCTATTTTTTCGGAGACCGGCACGGCGGCGCGCATCCGATCGAGCATTTCGCGCGTCAGCTTGAGATCCATGAGCGTGTCGACAAGCAGCGCTTCGCCGCTGTCGACCACGAGACCGGAATTGCTGTAGCCCCAGGTGCCATCCGGCTGAAGATACGCATAGCAGCCATTCCCGAGGTCGTGGAGGCCTTTTGTGTACGGCCACTTCTTCATGAGGAATCGCCTTTTCGTTTCGATCCAAATCCTCTCACTGGCCTGGCCCGCTGCCGCTCGACGGCGATTTCAGAGCGGCTGCACAACCGTCTGAGCAACGCGGCCCATCAGGCTCCCCACATCTGCTTTGGGATCCGGATGCATCTCCCATTCACCGATCTGGAGCGAGGCTTCCAGGATGAATTTGCAGCGCTCGAAGCGGCGGCGCATGAAGGATTGCAGCGAATCGTGCAGCGGCCCGTTCCTTTGCAGCTCCTCCGCCAGCACAACCGCGTCTTCGACGGCCTGTGCCGCTCCCTGCCCGAGGTGCGGCGTAATCGAATGGGCTGCGTCGCCGATCAACGCCACGCGCCCGCGATACCAGGGCGAAGGCACCAGAACCGATTCGAGAGGGCGGTAGACGACCAACGCCGGATCTGTGATGCCGCGAGCCAACTCGCCGATCGTGCCGCCGAACGGCTTCAATCGCTCGCGCATGATATCGGCCAATTCATTTTTCGGGAAGCGGGGATTGCCCGGTTCCGGGCCAATCTGGAATATGTAAGCAGTTTCTCGCGTAAGAGGGATCAGCCCCGCCTTCGGTCCTTCACTCGTGGCATAGATCGAGCCGTAATCGATTTCCGGCGGGCGAGGAACGTTGTAGCGCCAGACGCCCTCTCCGGTAAATCGAGGCTGAAGATGATCCTCGAACAGCATCGTGCGAAGCTGGGAATGTACGCCGTCCCCGCCAACGACGAAGTCGTAGTCTCTCGCGCTGCCATCGGTGAATCTCACCGCGACTTTGCTCTCGGATTGCCGGAGTTCTGCGACACTCACACCGAGATGAACCTGGGCGCCGGCCTTCTTCGATGCGGCAAACAGCACGTCGTGCAAAGCAGGACGGGTCAAACCGAGAAATGCGGGATAGTTGGGTCCGGCCAGCTTCACGCCGGGGGTTTCGTTCATCACGTTGCCGTTGGCGTCGCAAAAGCGGAGGCCCTGGTAGGGAAACCCCGCGGCCACACAATCGTCCGCGATGCCGAGACCGACCATCGCCCGGACCAGGTTGCTCTGCGCGATGATGCCCACGTGGTAGACGCTCCATTGCTGTTTGATCTCGGCGATCTCAACGTCGATTCCGGCTCTGCGCAACCCGATGGACAGGGCCAGACCGCTGATCCCGCCGCCTACGATGAGCACTTTGCTGACGTTCGGCATTCCGTTCTCCCCAAACCTCACACTCTCGAAGTTGCGCCTGCGTCGATACCTAGCAGGCGCGCCGCGTTTCCTCCGAGGATTTGCTCGCGCTGCTGTTCCGTCAAACCTGGTACCGCCGCGAGGAATTTGTGAGGCTCGTACGCGCCCATGTCGAAGGGGTAGTCCGTGCCGAGCAGGATGTGCGCTGCTCCGACTTCTTCGATCAAATGCCGCAGCCCCTCGGGTGTGTAAACCAGACTGTCGAAATAGATGCGCTCCAAATACTCGCTCGGCTTGTGCTTGATCTTCGCAGCTTCCGGGCGCACGGCGAACCCGTGGTCCGATCGGCCCACGTAGGAAGGCAAGTAGCCGCCGCCATGAGCCGCGCAGATCTTCAGCCTCGGATGGCGGTCGAGGACGCCTCCGAAGATCAGATGCGAGAGCGCAATCGTGGTCTCAATCGGCTGGCCGATGATGTTGCCGAGGTAATGGCAGTTCACGCGTTCGGCCAGTGATGTGCCGAGCGGATGAATGAAGAGAAGGCAGCCGAGCTCCTCGGCTTTCGACCAAAAGCGGTCGAAGCGGCTGTCCGAGAATTCTTGCCCGTTGCAGGCGGATGAGATTTCGACGCCGTGCAGCCCGTACTTCCCCATGCAGTCTTTCAATTGCTCGACCGATAGCTCCGGATGCTGAAGCGCAACGTTGCCGAGCCCGCGCAGACGGTCCGAATGGGCGGCGCACAGCGATGCAATGTGTTCGTTCTGCGTCGCTACGATCTGTTTCGCAAGATCGACATCCGCCCAGTAGTAATACTGGTTCGGCGAAGGGCTGATCACCTGCACATCCACGCCCATGGCGTCCATCCGTCGCAGGCGCTCGCCGATGTCCGTAAGCTGAGGCATCAGGCCGGCGAAAAGCTTCCGGTTATATTCGACCGATTCAGCTCCATACATTCGCAGCTGTGCCGCGGGTTCGGCCTGTTTTTCGGGCCGGTCCGCGACGAGGCGCTCGACTTGCACCGTCAGAACGTGGCAATGAATGTCCACGGTGAGAGACCTGCGGCCGCTCTCCGATCGAACTACGCGAGCGGACATTTCAGCGGGCCGCATGAGCGTCGCCCTCCTCCGCGATGCACGGATTACGCTGCGTGCCAAGGCCCGTGATCGAGCCTTCCATGACGTCTCCGGGCTTTAGGAAGCGGTTGTAGTGCGTGCCATTTCCGGCAGGCGACCCGGTCGCAATCAAATCGCCGGGCCAGAGCTGAACGTGCTTTGAAAGGAACTCGATGATGCGCGCTACCCCGAATATCATGTCGGCAGTGCTTTCGTCCTGCATTACTTGGCCGTTGAGTTTCAGCGTGATTTCTAGGTTCTGCGGATCGGGAACGAAGCCAGCGGGCACGAGGTAAGGACCCATCGGCAGATAACTGGGGGAGCCTTTGGCCGCAATCCAGTCCGCTCCCATCGCACCGGTGTCCTTGCGGAAAACGAGGTCGCGATTTGTGATGTCATTGACGATCGTATAGCCCGCAACATAGTCGAGCGCTTCGTCTCGACGCACGTGGCGCCCTGGCTTGCCGATGATCACCGCGAGCTCGAGTTCCCAGTCCGGCTGCGCGGCGTGACGAGGCAGAATCACTGGATCGTAGGGTCCCGTGACAGCGGACACCGGCTTCGTGAACACGAAAGGCGCTCCATGCGCGGCGCGATCGTCCATCATCTTTGCGGCTTGCGCTCTGCGCTCTTCCGGGCTTTGATCGCGGGATGCGCCCGAGGCTTGATCGACGATGAGGTCGATCACATGTTTTCGATAGTTCGCGCCGGCGCAGAAAACCTGCCGCGGCAAATCAACCGGCGGTCGGAACGTCAGCTGCTCGCGCGGTAGGAAGACGTTTCGCCATGCATCGCTCTCGGCTTCGGCGGCTTGAAGGAATTCTGCCGCCCGCAGCAATGCCTCGAAGCTCGTCTCCCACTTTTCCAAGAGCGCGAGGACGGAAGAGGACTCTGGCGGCGCGCATCCGATCTGCTCGAACACCGGCTTCAACGCGTGAACCGGCGCCACTCGGTGGCCCAGCACCAGCGCCGAGACCGGCGCTCCGCCGCTCGCCGAGATGGTCGCAAGCGCAAAATGCGGCCCTGGCGGTGTCATGAGAGGTGGCCTCGAGCAGACATTGGGATTATTCCTGCCTTGGACCTCGATTAGGAACTCCTGCCGGAACCTGTGCCATATCGGGCTCCGCAATCGCAGGTTCGGGCGCCGGAGGCATCGCTTCCATGAAAGACTTGGGCCCGTACTCCAGGTTTCGGAACATCACGTTGGACCCCTGCGAAGGCCTCCACACCGACGGCTCCCAATCCGGCATGTAGTTGCGGTATCCGCCGGTATTGAGCTCCACGCGCAGCCCTACCGGATCTCGGAAATACAGGTAACCCTGCTCGCCGATTCCGTGTTTGCCCGGGCCGAACTCGATCGGCGTACCTGACTCGAGCAGCAGGTCGGCCGCGCGCAATAGCTCCTCGTAGGATGGGATCCAGAAGGCCACGTGATGGAATCGTCCGGGCACCTTCGAGAAATCTCCTCCGAAGCCCAAATCGTGAGATTTTTCGTTCGTGGTCAAAACACCGAATATCGCAATCTTCGGATCGTGATCCAGAACCGTGTAGCCCATGAAGCGAAATCCGAGAGTGTCGCGATACCACTCGCACGTCTTCATCACATCTTGGGTATTTAAGGTGACGTGATCGATCTGGCGCGGCGCGACCCCGCCACCGACATATCGCTGTGGCCGATCTGGATATGTGGATTTCAAATCCGCGGCGGCATGGAAGCGATCGACGTCCCAGAAGACTTCGTGGAAATGGCCACCTGGCCCACGAAAACGATAAGCGCGCCCATGTCCGACTGATTTTTCGCGCCACTCGCCGCGGATGCCATTTGCCTCGATCCGCGCCGCCGCCTGTGCGAGTTCATCAGGGCCGTCCGTGCGCCACGCCGCGTGACCAAGGCCGGGTTGGACCGCCTGCGTGAGCACGATGCTGTGGTGGTAGTGTTCGCCCCAGCAGCGGAGATACACAGACTGGTCAGAACGCCCGGTCTCGACGAGACCGAGTGTATTCGTGAAGAAAGCGACCGAATCTTCCAGGTTCGGCGTCAGCAACTCGACATGCGCAAGATGCGAAAGAATTCGAGACATATGACCTCGATCCGATGATGGTTTTCCCGATTGCTTTAGAACTCCAGCCTAAGGCCGAACTGGATCTGTCGCGCGTTGGTCGCAGTGGTGGAAACAACTCCCGCCGCGGGATTCACGATTCCAGTACCAATGCCGGTTTGAATGAAGTTCTGGTTGTTCTGCGAGATTCCGGGAAAATTGAAGTTCGTGTGATTGATGATGTTAAAGAACTCCGCCCGGAATTCTACCAAACCTTTTTCTCCCAACTTGGGTACGGCCGTGTCTTTATTCAACGAAAAGTCCCAGTCTGCCAATCCCGGTCCTACCAAAACGCCGCGAGCAGCAGAGCTGCGTAATTCGGTCGACAATTTGCTCGGAGAACCATGTCGTCCCCCCGTCTCGTCTATGCTTGATCGCCGACAATGCGTTGCGACGCTTGCTCCGCACGAAGGACTTGCACGGCGGGACACAATAGAGGCATCCTCTAGCATCTACAAAATCGTTTGTCAGCATACGCCGTATCCACACTATGGATACCCGGAGTCTCGATGAAGCTCTCGCAATTCGACCTGAATCTTTTGGTCGCCCTTGATGCTTTGCTGGCTGAAAAAAATGTCACGCATGCCGGCATGCGCATTCATCTGAGCCAGTCCGCTACCAGTGCCGCTCTCGCGCGATTGCGGAGTTTCTTTCAAGATCAATTACTCGTACCGGTTGGAGGCAAAATGGTCTTGACTCCGATGGCCAAGAGGCTTGTCAAACCGGTGCGGAGCCTCTTGCTTCAGGCTCAAGCCACGATCGCGATGAAGGCTCAGTTCGATCCGGCCCATTCGCGCCGGCATTTTTCCGTAGCTGTATCAGATTACGTCGCTACCGTTTTCATGGCCGACGCACTGACCCTCGTGCAGCGGCAAGCTCCTCACGTCACTTTCGAGCTCGTACCCACAAGTGAGCGGGCAGTAGAAGCCTTGGAGGCAGGTACTCTAGACTTTCTAATTGCTCCCGATGTCTTCGCACCGAAAACTCATCCAAAGGTGCCTCTTTTCAAAGACACCCACACTGTGATTGCGTGGACTGGAAACTCGCGAGTAGGAAAAGCGATCTCGCTTCAACAGTTCTTGAACATGGGTCACGTCGCGATTCATGTTGGCGAGGGACCTGCGCCGAATTTCGATGAGTTGTTTCTCAGACGCCTAAAATACAAAAGAAGGGCTGAGGTCGTGGCACACAGCTTCGATGTTGTCCCGCATCTGGTCGTGGGCACCAACAGAATT
>Ga0187820_1000350_pt1 | contig 10171 bp, 12 predicted proteins | sample NC_wetland_sal_i_19_FD_132409 | JGI IMG/M metagenome (GOLD analysis project Ga0187820, IMG submission 132409) | Wetland sediment microbial communities from Neuse River Estuary, North Carolina, USA - SO4_5 | ecosystem: Environmental > Aquatic > Freshwater > Wetlands > Sediment | place: USA: North... | reverse complement strand
TTTCCCGGCGCCTGGTTCGAGCTTGCCGGCCCAAACAACCTTACGGATCGCGTCAAGGTTCTGCGCACGACGAAAGGCAGCGGCGACGGCCAACCCGGCCGCGTGCTCGATGACGACCTGACCGTCGCATGCGGGCAAGGCGCCGTGCGGCTTGTGCAATTGCAGCGCGCCGGCCGGCAGCCGATGCCGGCTGGCGAATTCCTGCGCGGCACGCCGATCCCGCGCTCAAGCCTGTTGCGTTGACGGCGAAACGAGACGCGGCGATGCCTCGCTATAAGCTCACCATCGAATATGACGGAACGCCGTTCGTCGGCTGGCAGAGCCAGGATAATGGAATTTCCGTCCAGGCCGTCTTAACCGACGCCATCGCCGCATTCGCCGGCGAGCGCGTCACTGTCAACGGCGCCGGACGCACCGACGCCGGCGTGCATGCGCTTGGCCAGGTGGCGCATGTCGATCTCACCAAGGCGTGGGATGACGAAACCGTCCGCGACGCCATCAATTTCCATTTGCGGCCGCGGCTCGTGGCGGTGCGCAGCGCCGAAGCCGCCGCGGCGGATTTCGACGCGCGGTTCTCGGCGGTCAAGCGGCACTACCTTTATCGCATCGCCAATCGGCGCGCCGATCTGACGCTCGATCAAAATCGCGCGTGGCGGGTGCCGCGCCCGCTCGACGCCGAAGCAATGCATGCGGCCGCGCAGCGGCTGATCGGCCGTCACGATTTCACGACGTTCCGCGCCGCCGAGTGCCAGGCCAAGTCGCCGGTCAAGACGCTCGATCGCCTCGATGTCGCGCGCGCCGGCGAAGAGATCCGCATCACCGCATCGGCGCGTTCCTTCCTCCAGCACCAGGTGCGCTCCATGGTTGGCTCGCTGGTGCATGTCGGCGAGGGCAAGTGGACGGCCGGCGACCTTGCCGCCGCGCTCGCCGCGCGCGATCGCGCCGTCTGCGGCCAGGTCGCGCCACCGCAGGGACTATATTTGTTGCGGGTGGATTATGTCGTCGATGGATCTAACCCAGCGCGGCGCGCCGATGGAATTTGAATGATGACGAATAACGATGTCGAGGTCATTGTCATCGGCGGCGGCGCGGCCGGTGTTGCGGCTGCACGTCGGCTTCACGACGCCTCGGTTCGTTGCCTGATCCTGGAGGCTCGCGCGCGGCTCGGTGGCCGGGCCTGGACGATCACCGACGCTTCGGGCTTCGCGCTCGATGTCGGTTGCGGCTGGCTGCATTCGGCGGATCGTAATCCCTGGGCGCGCATCGCGCTCGAGCTCGGCGCCACGATCGACGAAACCCCTCCCCCGTGGATGCGTCCGCCGCTCACTAACGGCTTCCCACGCGTGGATCACGCCGCCTATCGCGAGGCCCTAAACCGATTTTACGCGCGCCTGCATAAAGCGGCCCAACACGACACCGACGCCGCCGCCTCGACCTTGCTCGAGCCGGGCTCGCGCTGGAACGGTCTTATCAATGCTGTGAGCACCTATGCCAGCGGCGCGGAATTGGATCGCGTTTCGGTGAAAGACCTCGATCGCTATGACGACAGCGGCATCAATTGGCGCGTCTTCGAGGGCTATGGTTTCGTGGTGAGCGCCTACGGGGCCGGCCTCGCGGTCAAGTTCGACTGCCCGGTGCGCGGCATCGACCGCAGCGGCAAGCGTCTTCTTGTCGACACGCCGCAGGGCGCCATCGCGGCCGATCAGGTCATCGTGACGGTGCCGAGCACGGTGCTGGCGTTGGAGCGGATTGCATTCACGCCGGCGCTGCCGGCAAAAATCGCGGCGGCGCAAGCTTTGCCGCTTGGGCTCGACGATAAACTCTTCCTATCGCTCGATGACGCCGAGGAGTTCGACAAAGACGTGCGCATGTTTGGTAGGACCGACAGCGCCGCGACGGCCGGCTACCATTTCAGGCCGTTCGGCAGACCGATGATCGAAGCGTATTTCGGGGGCACCTTGGCCATTGATCTGGAAAAGGGCGGCGCGCACGCATTCTTCGATTTTGCCACCGCGGAACTGGTGAATCATTTTGGCAGCCATTTCGCCCGGCGTATCAAGCCGATCGGCGGCCATCATTGGGGGCGCGATCCGTTTTCACTCGGTTCCTATTCCTATGCTTCCCCGGGATTCGCCGACTGCCGGCAGACGCTCGCCGAACCGGTCGAGAATCGGCTGTTCTTCGCCGGCGAAGCGTGTTCAAGCCATGATTTTTCGACCGCGCATGGGGCGTGGCAGACCGGCGTTGCCGCGGCCGAGCAGGTGATCGCCGCGCGCAGCCGCTGAGGGTCGCCTCACGCGAAATATTTTTCGATGATGCGGCGATAGATCGCTGTCAGCGTCAACAGGTCGTTCACGGGCGTGAATTCATCGACTTGATGCATGGTCTGCCCCACAAGACCGAATTCCAGCACCGGGCAATAATCCTTGATGAACCGCGCGTCGGAAGTGCCGCCGGTCGTCGACAGCCGCGGCTTGCGGCCGGTGACCTCGGCAATGGCCGCGATGGCAAGGTCACCGAACGGGCTGGGCTTGGTGACGAACACGTCGGCGTTGGACGGCTGCCATTCGAATGCGTAGCGAACGCGCCCGGCGGCGGCCGCTGCGGCGCGGCGTTCGATCAAAGCCTTGAGCGACGTCTGGCTGTGGCGGTCGTTAAAACGGATGTTAAAGCGCGCCCGCGCTTCGCCAGGAATGAGATTGACCGTTGCGTTGCCGACATCGACGGAAGTGAATTCGAGATTCGACGGCGCGAAATGCTCGCTGCCTTCGTCGAGCGGCGCTCGCAGCGCGGTCATCAAGGTCGTCAGCCCGCGGATCGGATTCTCGGCGCGTTCGGGATACGCGACATGGCCTTGCCGGCCGGTCACGATCAGCGTGCCGTTGAGCGAGCCGCGCCGCCCAGCTTTGATGGTGTCGCCGAGGATTTCAACATTGCTCGGCTCGCCAAGAATGCAATGATCGAAGCGCTCGCCGTGCTCGGCGGCCCATTTGAGAAGCTTGACGGTGCCGTTGACCGCCACGCTCTCCTCGTCACCGGTGACAAGGAGCGAAATCGAGCCCTTTGGCTCGCCGCCCTTGGCGCCGAGATAATCGAGCGCCGCCGCGGCGAAACAGGCGATACCGCCTTTCATGTCGACAGCGCCGCGGCCGTAGAGCTTGCCGTCGGCAAGCTCGCCGGCGAACGGCGGATGCGACCACGAGGCTTCGTTTCCGGCCGGCACGACATCGGTGTGGCCGGCAAACAAAAGATTAGGTTTTGCCTTGCCGGCGCGCGCGTAGAGATTATCGACCGCCGCGGTGCCGGGTTCGGCGAAGACCGCGCGGTGAGTCTCAAAGCCTGCTTGCGTCAACAAGCCCTGGAGATAGGTGAGAGCACCGCCCTCCTCCGGCGTGACCGAGCGGCAGCGGATGAGTTCGCGAGCGATGGTGACTGGATCTGCGGGCATTGTGATCAAGAATTGGCGAGTGGATCGGGTCCGTATTGGTTCGGCCCCACAGTACCGCGGCGGAAACCGAGCTCGATCAAGAGAGCCAAGCCCAGCACGGTAAACGGCACTGCGATGAAAATCGACAGCATGCTCGGCTCTTCGTCGGTGCCGCTCAATTGCAGGACCGTCAGCAAGTCGAGCACCGCGCCGGCGCAGAAGAAAATAATGAGGAGCCACAGCGGCATGTCGCGATCGTGACCACGTTTCGCGGCAATGGCGAATTCCGGATAGGTGAAAGCAAGATCGACGATGGCGCTGAGCCGGTCGCCTTGGATCGCTTCGGCAATGATATGAGCGATTATTTCGGCGATGAGGAGCGCGACCATCGCCGTCCAAAACGTCCTGCGGCTGATCCGGCCGTCAAAACTGTTGAAGAGATAGGCCCAATCCATCGGGGACGACGTGACTTCGATCTTTGGTCAAGGGCAGTCTAAAGCACAATCGCTTGAAGCTGAATCGATTGCTGCTCTAGGTTTTTGATGGGCATGATCCTTTCGGAAAACCGGTTTCCACTTTTCCGGATCATGCCCTAATCGCGAAGCAATTCGTTGATGCTGGTCTTGGCGCGCGTCTTCTCATCCACTCGCTTGACGATCACGGCGCAATAAAGGCTCGGGGCCGTTTCCGCTCGCTTGCCTGGTTTGCCGGCGATCGCACCTGGTACCACGACCGAATAGGGCGGCACCTCGCCTTGCACTGTCTCGCCGGTTTCGCGGTCGACGATCTTGGTGGAGGCGCCGATGAAGACGCCCATCGACAGTACCGAGCCTTCGCGCACGATCACGCCTTCGGCGACTTCGGAGCGCGCGCCGATAAAGCAGTTGTCCTCGATGATGACCGGCCCCGCCTGTAACGGTTCGAGTACGCCGCCGATGCCGGCGCCGCCGGAAATGTGACAGTTCTTGCCGATCTGCGCACATGAGCCCACTGTCGCCCATGTGTCGATCATCGTGCCTTGATCGACATGGGCGCCGAGATTGACGAATGACGGCATCAGCACCACGCCCGGCGCGATATAGGCGGAGCGGCGCACCACGCAGCCGGGCACGGCGCGAAAGCCGGCGGCGCGGAACTGAGCGTCGTCCCAGCGATCGAATTTTGACGGGACCTTATCCCACCACATCGCTTGGCCCGGTCCACCGGGGATGGCGCTCATCTCGTTGAGACGAAACGACAGCAGCACCGCTTTCTTGAGCCACTGATTGACACGCCAGGAGCCGTCGCTTGCCCGCTCGGCGACGCGAACGACGCCGCTATCCAAAAGATCGAGCGCCTGCTCGACCGCTTCGCGCACGGCGCCTTTTGTGGTCGGGCCCAATTCGTCGCGGCGCTCGAAAGCGGCGTCGATGTTGCGGGCAAGCTCGGCCGAAGACGTTGAGGTTGAAGGCATGGCGCTGGAAGACATGGAGCTGGAAGCCCCGGACCTGGAAGACATGGATGCGATCCCTGCTGGCGGTTTGTCGGAGCGGCCTTGACCGATGTCAAGCGCCGCCAACGGCGGTTAGCGTTAAATGCAGGTTCGACGTTAACGTCAAAGTTGGAACCTTTCTTGCATAATTGATGTTTGTGAGTGCAAGGGAAGACTTCCAATGATTACGATGGGAATAGCCCTTGTTGCCGGCGTCTTCTACTGGCTGGGCTGTTACAAGCTGGCGTTCTGGATTCTGATTTATACGATGGTCTATGGCGGGTTGGGGATCTTGCGCGGCGACAACCAAGTCCGGCCGATTTATCGAGGCGATTCCGCTCTCACCATCGCGGTGCTTATTCCCGTCACTTGGCACATCGGCGCTTTGGCCGGTTATCTGTGAAATGACGCCACAGCAATCCGGCGCAAAAATTCCGTAAGATCGTCAGTGACGTGGTCAACGTGCGGAGACTCACGGCCGGCAAGCTCCCATTCTTCGCGCAGTACCGTGCGCGTGCCTTCCGGCACGACAAGCACCGTGATCATGCCGAGCGCGTGCGGCACTTCAAGGTTGCGCGCGAGATCTTCAAAAATGGCCGCTCGCGTAGAATCAACCCGGTGGTGAGCGAGGAAGCGCTCGTAAACGATACGGCGCGGTTTCGGCTCGAGCTCGGCCGCCCTGATATCAAACACATCGTCGAAGTGTTTGTCGATGCCGAGGCGGCGCATCACGGCGTCGGCGTGATGACGCGTGCCGTTGGTGAGAATGAATTTACGTCCGGGAAGCGTCGCAATAGCGGCACCGAGTGCGGGATTGGGCGTCAAGGGCGAATGATCGATCTGATGCACGATTTCCAAGAATTGATCCGGTTCGAGGCCGTGCTCTTCCATCAAGCCGCGCATCGTTGTGCCGTAGCGCCGGTAATAGTCCTTCTGCAGCCGAAACGCTTCGTCCTGGGAGATTTTGAGAAAATCGACGATGAAGTCGCGGATGCGGACATCCACCTGCTGCCACAGGTTGAGATGATGCGGGTAGAGCGTGTTGTCGAGATCGAAGATCCAAGTCTCGACGTGGCCGAAAGCCTGACTGGCGAAGCCGGGCTCGCCGCCCTGCCGCGACGATCGGAGCTTCGTTCGCGACTCTTTATTGCGCTTCTTTTCCGCGAGGAAATCTGTATGGTGCCGAATCATCCAGCGTGATCCTGAAAATCGGGGCCTTCTTCAAAATGACTCTGCATGACTCGCCGCGCCGGGAGCAAACGGTGCGACGCGTATTGCGCAAGTCTATCCCATTCGTCCTTGCTTTGCTGATCGGAACGCTGGCCGCGGCCCTCGTCGCCGGCATGGCGCTATTCGCCGCACATTTTTAATTATTGAACTCAAGTCTTGCCCTGAACGCGTCGCCCGGATCACGCGGTCCCGAAGACGACCGTCGTTTCAGCCAGCCTCGCGCCACGACGTCGCAGGTATCAAGCCTTTGAGCGCGTCGTCATGCAGCCGTACGGGGTCGCGCTCGCCTTCCATGGCAAGCCGCAAGACGCACCGCGCCAGCTCATCCGGCTTCACAGTCGTATTGCCGATCGACTTGAGCGTGAGCCAGGCTTCATCGAACGCCGTTTCCAGGACGACGAGCGTCTGAGGATCGAAGGAGTTATTGTGGAACCCACGCATGGCCCCATCCCTCATTTATCACTGATTATTTTTGTGATTTCCCGACGTTCAACGCAAACTTGGCCGAGTTTGTGACACGGGACGACAATTCGAATCAACTGTATTTGATCTTGTCGTGCATACACGGTCGGTTGACGCTGATGAGACGAAAATCACTCACTTTCTGTCTTCATCGCCACAATTGAAACGCGACGAGAGCCGCCAGCATGATGGCGGTGCCGAGACCTTGCACGGGGGTGATGACTTCACCGAGCACAACGGCGCTGAGGATTGTCGCCGTTAAGGGTTCGAGATGCATGATGACGGCAGTCCGGAATGGACCGATGCGGACTGTGGATAAGAACACGAACAGGATCGCGGCCGTCGTGGCAAAACTCAGCGCAACGAGACACGCCCAACTCAGACTGGTTTGCGGCATGGTCCAGGCATGGCTCGCGAAGGATGCCGTGATGAATATGCTGGTCGACGACAACATCGAATACCAGGTGGTGAGCCGTGCATCTGCGCCGACCAGATAGGCGCGCGTCACCAGCAATACGGCAGTGCGGCAGCAAGCCGCGCCAATCGCATAGATCACACCTGCGAAGACAAGCCCGGCCGGATGCGCATTGATCAGCAAGGCCAACCCGCAGAACGCCGCCACGGCACAAAGGATTCCCTTAAAGCGCAGCGGCTCGAGTCCAAACAATGCCGCGGCGATGCCGGTCAGGAGCGGATAGGTGAAATAAGACAGCACCGCGGTGGGCACGTCGATCGTTTCGATCGCTTTGAACAAACAGAAAATCAGACCCGCGAAAATTACCCCGATGATCAACGAGACGATGCGCACGCCCGCCGTCGCCGCTGGGCGGCCGCCGAAGCGAAACCAAGTTGCGACGAACGCTAGACCGACAAGACTGCGAAACGAGAGCATCGACACAACATCGACGCCTGACCCCAGCACGAACTTGGCCAGGACGTCGGAAATGCCGAGCGCGGTGCCCGCGGCGATCCCGGGAGCGAGCCGATGCATCCGATCCCGGAACGCGGACGAACTCATTCAGCGCCGATTGTCATGACGATTTTGTTGGATTAGCCGGCGGCGCCATTCATCGCCGGAACAGCGTTCCGGCGCCGAGCTCGGTGAACAATTCAAGCAGCACTGCGTGCGGAACCTTGCCGTCCAGGATAACCACGGCTTCCACGCCGTGCTCGATCGCATCAATGCATGTTTCGACCTTGGGAATCATCCCGCCGGAGATTGTACCGTCGGCGATGAGCCGGCGCGCGTCGTCGATCGAAAGCTCCTTGATGAGTTTTTTCGACTTGTCGAATACGCCCGCGACATCCGTCAGGAGCAGGAGACGCTTGGCCTTGAGCGCACCGGCAATGGCGCCGGCGAAAGTGTCGGCATTGACATTAAAGGTTCCGCCGTTCGCCGCAGCGGCGACCGGGGCCAGGACGGGGATGAGGTTACGGCCGAGAACTTGATCGAGCACCATGGTGTCGACCTTCTCCGGCTCGCCGACAAATCCAAGGTCGACGACCCTTTCGATATGGGAGTCCGGATCGACCACGGTGCGCGTGAGCTTTCGCGCCTGGACCATATTGCCGTCCTTGCCGCAAAGCCCGATCGCCTTGCCGCCAGCCGCGTTGATGTAGCCGACCATTTGCTTGTTGATGGAGCCCGCGAGCACCATCTGGACAATTTCGAGCGTCTTTTCGTCGGTGACTCGCAATCCGGCGGTGTAGTGCGACTCCACGCCGACCTGCTTGAGCATGGCCTCGATCTGCGGTCCGCCGCCATGGACCACCACCGGATTGATCGCGGTCTGTTCCAAAAGCACGATGTCGCGCGCGAAGTCGCGCGCCAAATGCTCCTCGCCCATGGCATGGCCGCCGTATTTCACCACGACGATCTCCTCGTCGTAGCGCTGCATATAGGGCAAGGCTTCCGCCAGGATTTGAGCCTGTTGAAACGGCGTCACGTCCATCTAAGAACTCCTTTGCCTGCTGCGGCTATTTAGCCGGGGTGAACAGCAGGGAAAAGGGCCATTCGGCCGGACAGGTCTCGGGAACGCGGCCGGTTGGTTCGCCGGCGAAGCAGATCGCCGCAAGTGCGCGTGGTGCAGATTCCGTTTTCACCGCGCCCGGCCGTGCGATCGTCATGTGCAAGTCACCGCCGCTCGGCGAGAAGCCGGGCAGCGGCCGCGCGCAAGCGTTCTATCCCGACGCCGCTGCGTGCCGAGGTCGCGATCACGTCCGGAAAAGCCGCCGGTCGTTTTTGCATCGCGGCCGCGATCCCCGCGATCCGGTCGGCTAGTGCAGCTTCGCCGACCTGATCGCATTTGGTGAGTACGATCTCGTGGCTGACGGCGGCTTTGCCCAGAGTATCCAAAATGGCGTCGTCGCCTGGCTTGAGCCCATGGCGCGCGTCCACCAGCAGATAAACCCGGGCTAGGTTGGCGCGGCTGCGCAAATAGCCCTCGACGGTCCCGGTCCAGGCGGTCACCTTACTCTTGGCGGCGGCGGCATAGCCGTAACCGGGCATGTCGACCAGCACGAGCCGATGCGGCCCGCCGAAGAAGATCAATTCCTGGGTCCGGCCCGGCGCGCGCGACGTGCGCGCCAGCGCGTGACGGCCTGTGAGCGCATTGATGAGCGATGACTTGCCGACATTGGACCGGCCGGCAAAGGCGACCTCAGCTCCCGACACAATGGGCAGCGCGTTCAGCGAGCCAGCCGCGGCGAGAAAGTTCCACTCTCCGGCAAACAGCCGCCTGCCCGCTTCGATCTCGGCGCGGGAGAAATCCGAGGTCCACGGCTTAGTCGAGCTCACGCGACACCGCCCGTCCAGCGCTCCGCGGGAACCAAAATCAGGGCATGCCGTTGCAACAGCGGCGGGGGGTGTGTGTTGCCGCGCCTGGAGGAGGAAATGGACGACTGGTCGAATGTCCGGCTCTGCGACGGAGTCAACCTTATCCTCAGCGGCGTGCTTTTCTTTTCACCTTGGCTGTTCGACTTGCCGTCGGGCGCAGAGTGGCAAACCGCGTCCATCGTCGGGATTATCATCGCGGTGCTGTCGATCGCCGCGCTGGCCGCTTTTGCGGTTTGGGAAGAGTGGTTCATTCTGATCGCCGGGATCGGGCTAATCGTATCGCCCTGGCTGCTCGGCTTCCAGAACAGCGACGCCATGACGATCGACGTCGTAATCGGCGTCGTCGTGGCCGTGCTGGCGGCTTTCGAAGTCTGGGCGGTCCGGGACGACAAGCCGCAGATCACGGCCGGTCAATAGCCTCCCGCCCAAAGCCTATCGCAATCCGCCAAAACGCTACCGGCTGGGCGACGCGGCAGGGAGCTCAAACCGTTTCACCGGCATGTTGATCGCGCCAATGGGTCGATGTTGGAGCATAAGCCGGGTTCTTCGTGGCGCCTTGGTAGCGCGCGGCAGCGGCAACCGCGGAAATTCCGATTCGCCCGTAGCAGGCGTCCAGCGAAGGTCGAGGGAGGCGGCTTTCCTCCGAAATCCTGCGCCCTTCGGTGGTCTGATTGGTTGCTTTCTCGGTATTGGTATTTACGTCCGGCATGCGGAACCCCGTTTTTATTCGTCTCTGGGTGTGAGA
>Ga0187820_1000349_pt1 | contig 10214 bp, 9 predicted proteins | sample NC_wetland_sal_i_19_FD_132409 | JGI IMG/M metagenome (GOLD analysis project Ga0187820, IMG submission 132409) | Wetland sediment microbial communities from Neuse River Estuary, North Carolina, USA - SO4_5 | ecosystem: Environmental > Aquatic > Freshwater > Wetlands > Sediment | place: USA: North... | reverse complement strand
TGCCGTGCAAGTCGGCAAGTTCCCGCTCCAGTTCGACCAAGGGATGATTGTTGCCCGCGATGTTCCGCGTGCCGCCGGCGCCGGTGCCCATGCGGGTCGCGGTCTCGACCATGGCGCCGACCACTTTCGGATGCTGGCCCATGCCGAGGTAGTCGTTGGAGCACCAGATCACCACGTTTCTCGCCCCCTCGGGCGAATGCCACACGGCGTGGGGGAAGCGTCCGGCAATGCGTTCGAGGTCGGCGAAGACGCGGTAGCGCCGTTCGGTGCGCAGCCGCGCCAGCGCGTCGGCGAAAAAGCCGCGATAGTTTATGTCCGGGCGATTGTTGGGGTAGGCCATCGACGGCGATCACCGGCGCTCGCCGGCATTCCATTCCCTGTTGGAACTGCAGCGAAAGACTTCTAGAAGCGTTCTAGGGTGTTTGTCGAGGCCATCCCGCCGCGCCCGGTTGCCGCGCAATCGATCCGTGGTAATTCGCTTGAAAAGGTTATGATTTTGGAAGCGATAAACCGATGAACGACCACGTGACAGGCCTTGACCACGGCCTGACCGACTATGGCGACCGCGATTTCTCGCGCTTTTTGCGGCGCTCCTTCGCGCAATCGATGGGCTATTCGCGCGCGTTCCTGGACAAGCCGGTTATCGGCATCGCCTATACGGCGTCGGACTTCAACAATTGTCACCGGCACTTTCCGGAACTCTTGGCGGCCGTGAAGCGTGGCGTGCTGGCGGCGGGCGCGCTACCGCTCGAATTTCCGACCATCTCGCTCGGCGAAGTCTTTCTGACGCCCACGAGCCTCAAATACCGCAACCTGATGGCGATCGACACCGAGGAAATGATCCGCGCCCAGCCGATGGACGCGGTCGTGCTGATGGGCGGTTGCGACAAGACGGTGCCGGCGCAACTCATGGGCGCCGTCTCGGCCAGCCGTCCGGCGATCGCGCTCGTCGCCGGCCCGATGATGACCGGACGTTATCGCGGCGAACGGCTCGGCGCCTGCACCGACTGTCGCCGGTTTTGGGCGCGCTATCGCGCCGGTGATATCGATGCGGACGAAATCTCCACCGTCGAAGGAGAACTCGCGGTGACGGCGGGAACCTGCGCCGTCATGGGCACGGCCTCGACGATGGCGTGCCTCGTCGAAGCGCTTGGCCTGTGTTTGCCGGGGACGGCCGCAATACCGGCGGTGCATGCCGACCGTTTGCGCGCGGCGGAAGCAAGCGGCGCCGCGGCCGTCAAGCTCGTCGGTTCGAAACTCACGCCGTCGCGGCTCGTCAACGAGAAATCGGTGGAGAACGCGCTGCGTGTTTTGCTTGCGCTCGGCGGTTCGACCAATGCGGTGATCCATCTCACCGCCATCGCCGGACGCGCCGGCGTCAAGGTTTCTCTCGAGCAGCTCAACAGGCTCTCCGACACGACGCCGGTCTTGGTCAATCTCAAGCCGGTCGGCAACGGCTATATGGAGGATTTTTGCGCGGCCGGCGGCATGGGCGCGCTGTTGCGCGAATTAAAGCCGCTTTTGCACCTCGATTGCATGACGGTGACCGGCGAAACGCTCGGCGAGAGGCTCGAAGAGAAAGCCGTCTATGTCGACCGCTCGATCATCGCCGCTTTCGACAAGCCGCTCGAAGCCGAGGGCGGGCTGGTGGCGCTGTTCGGCAATCTCGCGCCCAAGGGCGCCATTCTCAAGCGTTCGGCGGCCGATGCGAAACTGTTCGAGCACGAGGGGCGCGCCGTTGTGTTCTCGTCGCTTGCTGATCTTGCCGCGCGGATCGACGATCCGGACCTCGACGTTGATCCGGCCGATATTCTGGTGCTGCAGAATGCCGGCCCACACGCGCCCGCCTGCATGCCGGAGGCCGGTTACCTGCCGATTCCCAAAAAACTCGCCCAACGCGGCGTCAAGGACATGATCCGCATTTCCGATGCGCGCATGAGCGGCACCGCCTTCGGCACCATCGTGTTGCACGTTACGCCGGATGCCGCGTCGGGCGGCCCGCTCGGTCTCGTGCGCAGCGGCGACCGCATCCGCCTTTCGGTCAAGGCGCGCCGCGTTGAGCTTCTGGTCGACGAGGCCGAACTGAAAAAGCGCGCCGCCGCTGCGCCGCTCAAGATCGCCATTCCCGAACGCGGCTATGCCAAGCTTTTCGCCGAGCAGATTCTCGGCGCCGACGAGGGTTGCGATTTTAAGTTCTTGAGATGAAGCAGTTCCGGCGATCGCCGGCAGCATGCGCGCCTCACCCCGCCACCGCGATCTCGAGCGGGAAATCGTCGACCACTTCGTGACCCGTCTCTGTCATGATGAAGGTGTGGCCTAGGAAAATGCCGAACAGGCCGTCCGCGGTGATCGGATTGGGCTCGGCCATGATTACCATGCCGGGCTTGAGCACTTCTTCGAATTTCTCCGCCGACACGTGCTCGGCCACGACATGCGGCTTATCGGTGACGAGATCGATGCCATGCACCTGGGTCGGGCGGGACTGAAAGCCGTTGTCGCGGAAGAATTTGCTCGCCTGGCGCATGGCCTCGGCCGGCCTGCCCGGCGCGATCTCGGCGACGATACGCCGGTAGCCCGGCAGCGTGATCTCTTCCCAGAATTTGCGCACCATGGCGGTGGGTTCGCCGAGACAAATCGGCGAACCGATCTGTGCGGTGTAGCCGCGATAGCCGGCGGCAAGCTCCATGTTGATGATGTCGCCCTTTTGCAGCACCCGCGCGGACGGGCGCGGATTGCCGAAAATCAGCGCCGGATTAGCCATCGGCGTCGAGCCGATAATCAAAAAATCGATATCGCCGCCGCCTTCGAGGATGGCGGCGCCGGCCGCGGCGCGCAGCTCATATTCCTTCACGCCCGGTTTGGCGCGCGCAACCATCGCCTCCATGGCCTTTTGGCAAAGCACGCCGGCCTTGCGGACGCAGTCGAGCTCTTCGGCGCTGTGAACCGACAGCAGCTCGTGCAGAAAGCCTTGGGTGAAAACCAGCTCGGCCTCTGGCAGGTTCTCGCACAGCACGTTGTACTGATTGACCGGCAGGTAATCCGCATGCCGCGGATCGATCTCCATCAGCCCGATCCGGCCGCGATCGAGCTCGAGCTCGCGCAACCGCTCGACCATGACATCGGCGTAGCGGCCGTTGCGGCTGTGCCGGACATCCTTGACCGCGATTTCGACCTGCCGCCGCACCGCCTCGGCATGCGTGCCGCCCATCGAGTAAATCAATGTCGGCTCGCCATCGAGCGGCACCAGAACATAGCTCGCGAGCGCGTGCCATTCCCAATGGCCGGTCAGCCACAGCATGCCGCCGCCAAAACTCCAGTGGCTGGGGCCGCCGGGAACGATGAGCGCGTCGAGTTTGTGTTCGCGCATTTTCGCCCGGAGCGCGCAGTAGCGGCGCTCATATTCCTGTTTCGAGAACTGCTCCCACACCGCGTCGCGGTAATAGGGCGTGTCACGCATATTGGCGAACGGCAGCGACTGGTCGAGTTTGCTTCGGACGATCTCCCAAGGCTGTGGGCCAATGCGCGGCGGTCTGATGTTCATGCGTTTCTTTTTCCTTTCGGGGCGGCGGCATTGAGAGATGCCGGTTGGGTGCTGTCAAGGCAACGGCTGTCCGACCGGGCCCCAAGAACCTATATTGCGTGGCGCCTATCATCTGGGGCTTTCGCTTGCGCGCGATCGCGAAAGAGCGATGCTCAGCCGCTGCCGCGGGTCGTCCCGTCAAAATGCAGGAGGCAGTCATGCGCTGGTTTTATATCGTTGTGATCGTCCTCATCGCTGCCGCCACGCTCTTGTTTTGCGTGCAGAACCGTGATTTCGCCACCATGTCCTTCCTTCAGTTCAGCATTCGTGCGCCGCTGGCGATCCTGGCGCTGGTCGTCTACGTCCTTGGCGCGGTAACGGGCGGCAGCCTATACGCGTTGTTGCGCAAATCGGTCCGGGGCGCGCAGTGACGCGATCCGCTAACTGCTACGACGCCGGCGATTGAAAATTTACGTAAAAAGGCATCGCTTGCTCAAAGATACCTTCTGACGCGATGGCGATATTGCTCGTAAGCCGGGCCGTAGTGCGTCTTTAAGTATGCTTCTTCGCGCAACACTTGACGATGCATCAGCAATACGGCGGCAACGAGATAAATCAGACTGATCCAATTTGCGAAAATCAAAAATTCGCCCAACAGAATGATCGCAAATGCAACGTAGATTGGATTGCGGCTGAAAGCGAAAATACCATCGACGATGAGCGCGTCCGGACGGTCGGTGTCGATGCCGATCCGAAAACTGCGTCCGAAGGAAACCAGGCTCCATAGCAGCGCAGCGAGGCCCGCGAAGCAGAACATCACTCCGATCCGCGCGGCCGGCTCGGAAAGGAAAAGCTGGCCCTTGCTGACGTTCGGCCGATCGAAAGTCGCGGCGAACAGGACATAAAAATAGAAAAAGGCGAAGGGCGGAATCAGGAAATCCGTCTTGTCGATGACGCCGAATTTCATCGCGCTGATCCGTTGCCGCTTCAAGAGAAAGACCCGGGTCAGAACCATTGCCAGAAGGAGAACGATCGTTAGGGCTCCAAGATATTTTGGCATCGGAGTCTTCGCCGTTGCGTTGTCTTTAGGGAGGAGCCGGCCCCGTTGCCGGCCGAAAGGCGAGGCGACGCCAGCAGGAATTCACACGATCGACGAGCGCGTGTCGAGGTCTAACACGAAAAAGGCACGGCCCGCGCCGGAGTTGGCGACGCGGGCCGTGCCGTACCAATTCAACCGGTCGCTATGCCGGGATGACCGCGACGATTTGCAGGGTCGCCGGATCGACGATCAGGATGCTGTCGCCGACCACGATGTAATCGAAGCCGCGATACTCCGGTACGATCGTGACGATGTCTTCGGGCAGTACCGCAACGTGAACGTCCCGCGGAACTCTCGCGCCGACGGTCATGTCGAAGTGTTCGCTACCGCTGAAGTGCGGCGCGTGTTCCTTGCCGATAACCGCCTGAATTCGCGAGCGCTGGTCTTGCGACAATTGCACCGAAGTTCCTCTGGAGCCGGGGCTCTGGCCAAGACGCTCGTTACCGCCCGGTCCGGTTTTGCCACGCTCCTCTTGCGCACCGCGTTCTCTCACGCCACGCTCGTCCTGGGCGCCTTTGGGCTCCGTTCCAGGCTTTTCTTCTTGCGCGCCGCGTTCTTTCACGCCGCGTTCTTCCTGGGCACCCTTCTCCTGCGCGCCCTTCGGCCCGGCGCCGGATTTTTCTTCTTGTGCGCCGCGCGACATTCCCTTCGACTGGTCGCTTGGGCTTTGACCGAGCCGTTCGTTCTCCTTACCCATGTTTTGCGAGGGCTGACCGCCCGACGGGCTCATGGTCTTGCCGCTTTGTGACGCGCCGCTTGGGCCCGTGCCCTTTTGCATGGCACCGGGTGCCGCGCCGGACGTGCCCTTGCCCGACTCGTTTCCCATCTGCGACTGCGCCGCAGCAATCCCGCCAAAACCGATGGCCAACGAGATCGTCGCCATCGCCACCGTAGCTAACAATGTTTTTTTCATTACGTTCTCCTCTGTGTCCTCCCTCTTTAGCGAGCTACGGGCTTTTGCTTGTCCGAAAGAACAGCTCTTCGCCGGTCATTTGTTGCTCTGCCATATGTTGCTCGGCCATGTGCTGTTCCGCCAACGCCGCTGCAACACTCGCGTTCCGATCAGACCGCGAAGTTGTTTTTTGTTCGCGAGATTTCGGTGTCGATGGGTGGGAACCGGCCGAAAGAAGTGGCTCACTCGTTCACCTCAGGAACGGGGCGCTTGGCGAGCTCCAAGGGTAAGGACCCTCGAAAAATCTCGAAACGCAATGGAACTTTCCATCGCTTGGACGATTGCAACCCCTTAAGGGGGTCCGGCCGTTCGACCGGAAGGTTCAGCATTGGCGCAACGGGCTGGAGGGCGATGAAAGCGGACACCAAGGCGCGCGCAGCGTCTCGCCGGTTGCCAGTGATCGGCAAATCGCGAACTGGCATCGCGGGCCTCGATGAGGTGACCTATGGCGGACTGCCGAAGGGCCGTCCGACTTTGCTGTGCGGCTCGGCAGGGTGCGGCAAGACCCTATTTGGAATGACTTTTCTTTATAACGGCGCGGTCGAATACGGCGAGCCCGGCGTTTTCCTCGCATTCGAGGAACGGCCGGAAGACCTGATCAAGAATGTCGGTTCGCTGAACTTCGACGTCGAAAGGCTGATTTCCGAAAAGAAGCTTGCGATCGATCACGTCGAGCTCGAACGCACCAAGATCGCCGAGTCCGGCGAGTACGATCTTGAAGGCCTTTTCATTCGCCTCGGCTATGCCATCGACTCGATCGGCGCCAAGCGCGTCGTCGTAGACACCATCGAGACCCTGTTCAGCGGCCTCGAAAACGAGCAGTTGCTTCGCTCCGAATTGCGCCGATTGTTCGAATGGCTCAAGGAGAAGGGCGTCACCGCCATTATCACCGGCGAGCGTGGCGAAGGCACGCTGACGCGCTACGGACTGGAAGAATACGTGGCTGATTGCGTCATTCTGCTCGACAACCGCATTCACGATCAACTGACGACCCGCCGTCTGCGCATCGTCAAATATCGCGGTTCGGCGCACGGCACCAACGAATACCCATTCATCATCGACGAGCAAGGCGTCACGGTGATGCCGATCACGTCGAGCGGGCTGGAGCATGGCGCTGCAACCGAACGCGTTTCGACCGGCATCCCGGATCTGGATCAGATGTTGGAGGGCAAGGGCTATTACAAAGGCTCCAGCATCCTGGTGTCCGGCATGGCCGGCAGCGGCAAATCGACGGTCGCTGCCCAATTTGCCGATTCGATTTGCGCATCCGGCAAGCGTTGCGTCTATTTCGCGATGGAGGAGTCGCCTCATCAGGTCATCCGCAACATGCGCTCGATCGGAATCGGTTTGCAAAAATGGGTCGATAAAAATCTACTGCGGTTCTCGGCGCGGCGGCCCAGCCTGTTCGGACTCGAGACGCACCTGGCGACGATGTACCGCGATGTGACCGATTTCGATCCCGCTGCGGTCATCGTCGATCCGATGTCAGCCCTTCTGAACGCCGGTGCATCCCATGACGTGCATTCGATGGTGCTTCGTCTGGTCGATTTTCTTAAATCGCGCGGCGTTACGGCATTGTTCACCAATCTCGGCACCGGTGCCGGTGAGGTCGCCAACACCGAAATTCAGATTTCCTCGCTGATGGATACCTGGCTCTTGCTTTACAACCGCGAGACCAATGGCGAGCACAATCGGCAGCTCTACGTCCTGAAATCGCGCGGAATGGCCCACTCCAACCAGGTTCGCGAGTTCATCCTGTCGTCCGAGGGCATCAAGCTGCGCGATGCCTATGTCGGACCGGAGGGCTTTGTGACCGGTTCGGCGCGCCTTGCCCAGGAGGCCAAGGACAAAGCCGCGTCCCTTTTTCGCGAGCAAGAAATGCAGCGGCGTGGCCGCGAACGGGAGCGCAAGCGACGTGAAATTAGCGCGCAGATTGAAATCCTAAAGGCCCAACTCGAGAGCGAAACGGCGGAGGAAGGTCTCCTTAACCGCGAAGAGACCGCGCGCGAGGATCAACTTGCAGCCGACCGAGTTGCCATGGGTGTAAGCCGGCAGACCGAAGCCAGACCAGGCACGCCGGCTGCGAAATCAACGACGAAGCCGAAGAAGTGATTGGAAACGCAATGACCGGACAGGATGGGTACAATCTTCGCCTTTACGTGGCCGGCCAGACGCCGAAATCGATCGCCGCCATTGCGAACTTGAAGAAGATCTGCGAGCAGCACCTGACCGGCAACTACGAAATCGAAATCGTCGATCTGATGAGAAACCCGGCGCTGGCCCAGCGGCATCAGATCGTCGCCATCCCGACCCTGATCCGTCAATTGCCGGAACCGCTAAAGCGCATCATCGGCGACCTGTCCAATCATGACAAGGTACTGGTTGGGCTCGATATCCGGCCAACCTGAGCAAGTACCCCATGTTTGAGTACGACCATGTCTGACGCCAAACGCGATCCCAAACTGCCGCTGTTTGACGACGCCGACGAGACCGTTCAGGCGATCCATCAAGGTGACGTCGATGCCGTCGTGGTGACGCGGGCCCTGGAAGGCCCGCAAGTCATCCTGCTGCATGGCGCCGAGGAACCCTATCGCGTTCTGGTCGAGCGCATGAGCGACGGCGCTCTTACGGCCGGCGCCGATGGCATCATCCTCTACGTCAACGGCCGGCTTTGCGATCTTACCGGCTATCCGCCCGAGCATTTCATCGGCTGTGACGTTACCTCGCTGTTCGAGGGCGAGCCGCCGAAACTTGTTCCTGACGTTTCGGTGGAAGCGAATTTGTTGCGCGACGGCGATGCCGCCATGCCGGTCGCCGTCTGGTCGCGTCCGATTTCGATCGCCGGCACGACCGCAATCCTGGTGCGGCTGACCGATCTTTCAATCCATCGCCGCGCCGAACAAATCGCCGCCGCTGAACGTTTTGCCCGCTCTGTTCTCGAGCAAGCGACCGATGCTGTTCTGGTCCTTGCGCCTGACGGGCGGATCACACACGCCAGCTGGAGGGCCGAACAGCTCGCCGAGCAGCAGCCGGTCGGCTGTACTTTTTCGGAGGCGTTTCCGCTTGAGGTCCAGAGCTCGGAACAAGCCGGCGTGCTGGCGCGCTTTTCTGCCCAAAACCTCGACGCAATGTTGGCGACGAAGCCTTTCCACGGGGTCGAAGTGAAGCTCCGCGGCGAACGCTTTGGCGGAAACACGTTCCTGCTTAGTGCCGGTCCGCTGGTCGACGAGGCCAAGGTATCTGTCGGCTCGATCGTGACGCTGACCGATATGACCGAACGAAAACGCGCCGAAGAGCAGCAGACCACGTTGGTCGCCGAGCTCAATCATCGGGTCAAGAACATCTTGACGATCGTGCAGTCGGTGGCGGCGCAGACGGTCCGTTCGTCGGGATCGCTCAGCAATTTCTCCGATGCTTTTTCCGGCCGTCTTAAGGCGCTGGCCATCGCGCACGATATTCTGACGCAAACCCGCTGGGTCGGCATTGGGCTAAATGAGCTGCTTGCCACCGTGCTCGCGCCCTATCGCTCCGCCGATGAGGGACGCGTGACGATCGCGGGCCCGACTGTCCTGCTGCCGAGCCGATCGGTACTGCCGCTGTCCATGGCGTTGCACGAATTAGCGACCAACGCGGCAAAATACGGCGCCCTCTCGGTGCGCGGCGGCGACGTCGATATCCGGTGGCGATTGACCAACGCCACCGCCGATCCGTCTGTTGAATTGACCTGGGCGGAGCGTGGCGGTCCGGCGGTCCGGCGCAAGGAGCCGGACCAGGGCGGACCAAAGTCCCGGCGGGGGAAATCCACCGGCTTCGGCACCGTGCTCATCGATCGGGTGGTCAGTCACGATCTCGACGGCTCGGCCGCGATCGATTTTGATCCGGCTGGCGTGCGCTGCACGCTGGTATTCCCGGTGCGGATACAAGCAGGGCCGCCCGGAACGACGCTCGGCTCCGTTATTCAGTAATGCATTTTCCGAAGACGATTTCGCAAATCCAGCGCAGCTCTTTATCGTCGAACGGCTTGGCGATGCGCGGGAGCGACCGGAAGGCTGCGGGGAATAGCGTCACGTCGTTGTAGCCGGACGTGATGATCATCTTCAATCCAAGCCTATCCAGCTGCGGCAGAATCTCGAAAATCTGCCGGCCCCGGAGATTGATGTCGAGTAACGAGCCGTCGAAACCGCCGCGATCGGCGCTCTGCAAGACCTCGTCGACACTCGACAGCGGCCCGACGACTTCGCAGCCGAAATCCTCGAGGATCCGCTGAAGCTCTATCGCGATAAGAGCCTCGTCCTCGGCGACCAAAATGCGGCGGCCTGCCAGCGGTCGGTCGTTGCTGCCACGCACGGCGTTATCCGTTGAACCGGTACTAAGCATATGCGGAGGCTCCCCCTGCGACCACGACAACCCCAAGCACGAGTAAGTCTACGATCTAAAGGCGCGTTTCCCGACCTCTGGTTGAACTCGACCATGGAGAGAAGGCCGCCGGACTAATCCTTGACTCGGGTAATCATCGGACGCTCAAAATGTTCCGAACCAACACGTATTTCTTTCTTCCATTGTTTCTCACCCAGCGAGACTCGTCCAAATGTTCTGAGAAAGGCCGGCATGGCGGCCGCTTGAGCGGGCATGTGTCGGATCGC
>Ga0187820_1000348_pt1 | contig 10216 bp, 9 predicted proteins | sample NC_wetland_sal_i_19_FD_132409 | JGI IMG/M metagenome (GOLD analysis project Ga0187820, IMG submission 132409) | Wetland sediment microbial communities from Neuse River Estuary, North Carolina, USA - SO4_5 | ecosystem: Environmental > Aquatic > Freshwater > Wetlands > Sediment | place: USA: North... | reverse complement strand
GTAATGGCGGGCAAGGTTCTGATGTTGAAACTGTGACAGTAATGAGTAACAGCTATTACAACTCTCCATCAATTGATTGTGGAGGCATTATTGGTGGTGGAAGAGGATACACAGTGGGTCTTCAAGCCACTGTAAATAATCCAGCTAATATTCCATTGACATATTCTTGGACACAAGTCTCAGGTTTGCCAGTGCAATTGTCTTCTTCAACTACATTGAATCCAACGTTTACCGTTCCAAACGGCCCAGATTCTTCTGAACTTGCATTCCAATTAACAGTATCCAATGGTCAAACTCTAATTGGAACTTGTGAGAGCTATGTATACACTCAATTGGGATTTGCTATGCCGCCTGTGGCTAACGCTGGTCCTGACAGAACTGTAAATGGATTAGACACAGTAACATTGGATGGTACAAAGAGTACTGGTGTTGGTTCATTGACCTATTCTTGGAAACAAATCTCAGGAGTACCAGTGCAATTGCTTTATGCCGGAACAGCACAGCCTCAATTCGTTGCACCTGATGTTCCAGTGGGTAGCACTCAAGTCCTTGTATTCTCCTTAGAAGTGAATAATGGACTTGGTAAAAGTGCAGATCAGGTAGAAATTACAGTCATTCATCCAAATGTTCCTCCAACTGCAGTAATTACAATGCAGTAGAATATTCTGCCAACATTTCAAATCATCATTACTTTGTTAACTTGAATCTGTACAAAGGCATAAAACTTTTAGATTCTATCTTTTTTTCTAGAAAATCAGCACTATGATGATATAATACATTGAAGCAATACTAGATATGACTATAAAATCAATCAATCCAGCTACTGAGGAAATTTTAGCGGAATATGAGAACATTACAACGGAAGAGCTACTAGCTAAAGTAAAGACTGCAAAAACTAGGTTTTCAGATTGGAAAAAGGATTTTAAAAGAAGGACAGATTTTCTTCACATATTTTCTGATGTATTGAGGAAAAACAAGCAACAATTGGCAATGATTGCAACAAAAGAGATGGGAAAAGCAATCAAGGAATCATTATCCGAGGTAGAAAAATGTGCTTGGGTGATGGAGTTTTATGCTGACAATGGTTCGGTCTTTTTACATGACGAGGTTGTAAATACTGATGCAAGAAAAAGTTTCATTTCATTTGAACCAATTGGAGTTATTGGAAGTATAATGCCATGGAATTTCCCATATTGGCAGGCATTACGATTTGCAGCTCCTTCGTTAATGGCTGGAAACACGATTGTTCTGAAACCAGCTAGCGTAACAATGAGATGTGGCATTGAGATGGAAAATATGTTCAAGAAGGCAGGTCTTCCTGATGGCGTTTTTCAAACAATCGTTGGAAATTCTGCAATTGCTGAACAATTAATAGATTCTAACATCAATGCAGTGACGTTTACAGGTAGTAATACTGTTGGTTCCATGGTAGCTCAAAGGGCAACGGCAAAAATAAAAAAATGCGTTCTTGAGCTTGGAGGCAGCGATCCATTCGTTGTGTGTTCTGATGCAGATGTTGAGAAAGCATCTACAGGTGCAGTAAAAGGGCGTTTCATTAACTGCGGACAAAGTTGTATTGCCTCAAAAAGGTTCTTTGTGACAAAAAATGTTGCCAAAGAATTTATTGAAAAATTTGTTCAAAAGACTGAAAAATTGAAAGTGGGTGATCCTACTTCCGAGGATACAGATATGGGTCCACTGGTAAATGAGGAAGGTTTCAATAAAACTGAAGAACTTGTTAATGACGCAGTAAATAAAGGGGCAGAGATACTGACTGGCGGAAAGCGATTATACAGTAAAGGCTATTTTTATGCCCCTACTCTTCTTGGTAAAGTAACACCAGAGATGCGAGTAGCACAGGAAGAAGCATTTTGTCCAGTGGCGCCAATTACTGTAGTTGAAAATGAAATGGAAGCTATACGATTTGCAAATCAATCTCAGTTTGGTCTTGGAGCAAGTATATGGACACAAGATCTCGATAAAGCAGACAAACTTTCGAGGTTGATAGAGTCAGGTATCGTAACAGTAAATAATGTTGTAATATCTGATCCCAGAATTCCATTTGGCGGAGTAAAACAAAGCGGCTTTGGAAGAGAACTATCAAGATACGGTATGCTTGAATTTGTTAACATAAAATCAGTACGATTCTATGATCAATTGGTCATCAACCACCATGTCGAATAGACTCTTGATAGTATGAAATAATGTTTTTCTCATTTTTACCATTTGAGTAGAATTTTTGCCATTTTATTGATGAACAATGTTACATAATCTTAATCTGATCGAATAATCAATCGCTATGCAATGGATCAAGACGCTGTTCATGATAAGAATAAAACAGTAACATTTAGGATAGATACACATGTTTTGGATAAGATCAAATCCCATGCAGCATTTGAGAAAATAACGCTTAATGCACTAGTTAATCAACTTCTTTCCCATGCTGTTGACTGGGACATTGTAGCAGCTAAATCAGGATGGGTTCCAATACCAAAGGCACTGTTGATGGCATGGTTTGACAATTTGGATGAAAAGACTATAGTGGATGTCGCTCAAGACAAGGGAAAAAATGTATCTAGAGATATGCTCTTTGCAATGAGAGGTAAGTATGAAGTATGGGAATGGATATCTGTTTTGAGAGGACGGGCAAAAGCAGCAGGGTTTAGTTTTACACAAGTTGATGATATGAATGAAATAAAATTCATTATGAAACACGATATGGGATTAAAGTGGTCCAAACATTTTATGACGTTTTACGAAGCAGCATTTAAGGAATTGGGGTGCAATGTAAAATTTGATTTTACTGATAATACTATTATCTATAAAATCGATAGAAAATATATGGTAAACGCAAAATAATTTTTTGATATATCTAAAAAGAACTTATGAGAATTTAACTAGCATTTTTTGCAAGAGTCTCTTTTTTAGATCTTGTCTTTTGATTTTGCGTGGTCTTTTTTTCAAGATTTTCTTTTACAACGTGGTCATTATACTGTTTTGCTTCTTTGATTAATTCAATGAAAGTGTTTCTTTGAAGTTGGGGAACATATTCAAACATGTCATAGTATCGTTCAGATGTTTGCATCATCTGCATTCCAACTCTATCAACAGATCTCAAGTTCTTTAACACATAATCCAAAAACTCAGAATAAAATGAATCCATGTTATGTATAGTTTGAGTAAACACCTCAGTTATTATTTGTGAGTTTTTAATCATCAAGTTGTTATCATACCATTTTGGATATTTAGACATGAATTTTTTCTGTAGGTCAACATAGTATTGAGAAAGCTCCAGAATTCCCGTAAGAAACTCGCTCCTAACACGTGATGAATTGTCTGAAAAATGCTTTGAAAAGTTATCTGCCTCTTTAACTCTCTGTTCATAATTTGATTTGAGCGTCTCTAAATAATCATACTTTCTTGTTTCGCTCTCTTTCAAATTCTCACTTTTGTTATCTATTAAACGTGAACCTAATACATAAGATTGTTGTCGATTTTCATGACAATCAAAGTATAGGCATTAAAACTTAGAAAGGTCAAAATAAATGCTATATTGTGGCTACAAATGATACCGCCAAGAAAGCACTTGCACTTCACAAAAAACTCAAGGGCAAAATCATTGTTACAGGTAAGATTAAGAAACTAAAAAGAAGCCAAATTCGATTAATTTACACGCCTGGAGTAGCTTCAGTAAGCGAAGAGATATTTCATCATCCTCGAAAAAAATATGACCTTACTTCTAAAAGTAATAATGTAGCAATAGTAACTGACGGCACAAGAATTCTTGGATTGGGAAATATTGGTCCTTATGCGGCTCTTCCTGTAATGGAAGGAAAGTCTGTCTTGTATAGAGAATTTGGAGGCATCAGTGCTTTTCCTCTATGTCTGAATGTCACAAAAAAAGAGGAAATAATTTCTGTAATTAAAGCAATTGAGCCAGCATTTGGTGCGATAAATCTTGAAGACATTGAATCTCCAAAAGTATTGGAGATTTCTGAAGAGCTCGAAAATTCTCTACCAATACCTGTATTTCATGATGATAGACACGGAACCTCAGTTGTAGCACTTGCAGCACTCTTGAATTCTCTCAAGCTTGTAAAAAAACAATTGAATTCGATCAAAGTAGTTGTCGCTGGTGCTGGCTCGGCAGGTTACGGAATAACAAAATTGCTTGTTGCAGCTGGTTGCAAAAACATCATAGTCACAGATTCTAATGGTGCAATTTACAGTGGAAGGATGAAAAACATGAATAAATATAAAAATGAACTAGGAAAAATCACGAATCTGAAAAAAGAAAAAGGATCTCTAGATGATGTGTTAAAAGATGCAGATGTATTCATAGGCGTATCAGGAAAAAAAAATCTGATAACGCATGGCATGATAAAAGAAATGAACAAAGACTCTATAATTTTTGCACTGACAAATCCTGATCCTGAGGTAAAACCAGAGGTTGCAAAAGCCAGTGGTGCAAAAATTGTTGCTACTGGAAGTTATCTTTATCCAAATAAGGTTAACAACGCATTGGTTTTTCCACACATTATGAGAATCATACTGGATAAGAAAGTAAAGAAGATAACTGCAAATTTGTTGATTGCTACAGCAAAAGCAATAGCAAAAACTGTCTCTGCAAGAGATTTGCATTATGATAATATCATACCAGATATGTATAACACGCGGATCCAAAAAAACATAAACCGCTCGTTGAATAAATTAAAAATCTAGTATTGAAAATCTTGAATAAGTTAAAATAGAAAATTCGCGTTTGGATATTATCCATGGGAGAATTCACAAAGGAATGCCCCGTTTGTCAAAAGCAATTTACAGGTCTTATTGAATATATGAAACACCTCGCAACAGACCATAAGGATATACCGCCTGATAGGATATCCAAGATGAATAAAGAAGAAAAATGGAAATTTTCAAAATAGATAGATTCGGTTACATTTTGTCAAAATTAACAATTTATTTTGTGCAGAAATTGCTCTATTGTCTGCTGATATGAAAATTCATTCAGATATTTTTCTATAGATGCTATAACTTCCTTGTAAGAATTCCCAAAAATCTCTTTTAAAATTTCAGTGAGATATTCAGGATGCTCATAACAATCTGATATGGCGCAATGATGTTTCTCATAGATCATGCTCTCAAATTTGTCAAGGTATGCCTTGTTTATTTCCAACAAGGTTTTTTCTATTGCAAGACCTACAAGCGTCTTTTTAGGATTATTTTGTAAGCTAATTGGTAATCCCTTCCCTATTCAATTCCATATGTTATTTTATTTGTCAATTGCTAAAAGAAGAGTGGAAAACATGGTCGATCTCTAGTTCCGAAATGGTAATACTTGTTCCAAACTAGGTAGATTGAACATTGATTAATAGATAATAAAATTTGTGTAGAATTGTATAGTTAGATATATCGTCACGCATTTTAAAGGGAATTTATGGAAATGGTATGATGTCTAATAGCAAGGATGAAAACTCGGATCTATCTATACGTGCAGAAGAATACATCGAAGTAATCAGTACTGAAGATGAAAGAATTAAGATTATAGGTGAAGAACTTGCAAATGACACCGGTAGAGCTATTTTTGGGAAGATATCTCAAGGTATTTCTAGTTCAAACGATCTTGCAAAAGCACTAAATGTTTCATTGCCTCTTATTACTTGGCACATAAACCGACTCTTAAGTGTGGGTTTGATAAAGATAGAAAAAATTGAGATGAGTTCAAAAAACAAACAAATGAAGTATTACGGACCAGTTAAGACAGCACTTGTAATAATACCGCCTGAGAATCCTAATGATTGCGGTTCTACCTCCAAAAAGGAAACAGTACTAATGAAATTAAGGCATTACATGGCTAGCTTTGTAGCAGCAATTGTAGGTGCAACAGCAATTTACATGATAGAAGAAAGTCAGACTGGTCAACCACCCTCAACCAATGTACCACCAGAAGCAACTCCTCAAATGGCGTCTTCAATCCATGCTGCAATAAAAGCGGCTCCTCTTGCTGCGCCATCAGTACCTTCAACACCTCCAATGTTTTCCAGTGACCAAATGTTCATTCTGATTTCTCTCGTAAGCGGAGTTGCTATCTTCTTTGCTGTATTTTTTGGAATTTGGTTTGCAAGAAAATCAAAAGAAAAAAAATTAAAACAGAATAGACAAATTAGTTAATCATTAATGAAAAATAAAAAATGTATGAGGATTAACATCTAATTGAAATTTTTTGATCAAAAATATGTTAAATTGAAATTTAATCAAAGCCTATAAGCTTCGCTAATTATTATACTGACAATGACAACTAAAACCAAAATGATGCTTGCGGCATTTGCTGCTGTTGTAATTGTTTCAACTGCAGTTTTTGCAGGCATGCAAAATTCCAACAATAATGCATATGGACAGCAAGCTCCAGATCTTTATCCCTCGAGAGAAAGAACTATTTCTGTGACTGGAACTGCTACAACATCAATATTGCCAGATCAGCTTAATGTACAATTTGGCGTTGATACGCAGGCCAAAACGGCTCAAGATGCCATAAATTCAAACTCTCAGGCAATGAATGCTGTAGTGTCTGCTGTTGAAAACCTTGGAATAACTCAAGACGAGATTAGTACAGCTAGTTTTACAATCTCTCCTGTCTACAATGACTCTAATCCTTACCCGATTGATAGTAGTCGTAATCATGTTCTTGTAGGATACATGGTTTCAAATACGCTTTTAATAAAAACCACCAAGCTGTCTCTTGCAGGAAACATAATTGATGCTGCGGTTGGAGCAGGAGCAAATAGAGTAGATGATGTATCATTCTCTCTATCTCCAGATAAGCAACAAAGTGTACAAGATGATCTTCTGAACAAGGCTGTCTTAAATGCAAAGGACAGAGCAGGAAAGGCACTAAATCCGCTGGGCCAGAAGATTGTTGGAGTAAAAATGGTGAATATATCTGAATTCAATATTCCATCTCCAAAATATTATGGTGCAATGTCAGCAGCTGCAGTACCTAATACGCCAATTTTCACATCAAATCAACAAGTTACAACAAGTGTTGATGTGACTTTCTTAATTGGGGATCAATAAACCCACTTTTTTTATTTTTTAATTTACCATGCCTAGTTGTATCTTGATAATACTACATTAATTTGATTCATGAAAATTTGATATATTATAATCACGTTATAATGTGCGTTGGAGACAGCCTATGTCATGATCAACTGTGAGATGGGGTCAGAAAGTTCAGTTATTGAAAAAATAAAACCAATCGAGTGCGTCAAAGAGATCCGAGGAGTATTTGGCAACTATGACGTGTTGATCAAACTTCAAGGTATCTCAATTGATGAAATAAGCGAAACCATAACTTCGAAGATTCGGGGAATAGCGAAAATAAGATGCACTACTACACTAATCTGTTATAGATGAACTGATAACGGTAGATATGTGGATCCCTAAGTTAGTGTATAGACTCTCAAAATGTAAAAATGACAACATCTTTTAACTGCAATAGGTATCAGAGTTAACATATGGAAATAATGGGCAGGGGATTCAGACAGATAGTACAAGAGATTCCATGTTACTATCACATATTTGCAAAAATTGCAGGATACAAGTTATTTCATAAACGTAGTCCGATGTATGGTTCTGCTGATATAATCAATGTGTGCAATCTTCACTGCGAGCACTGTTATTGGTGGCTCAACAGGAAGGAGAATGAGGAGCTTACAGTAGAACAATGGAAAAAGGTTATAGACGAAAAATTCAAGAAAAATAACATATTTGTAGTTACTCTTGTGGGTGGAGAGCCTACGTTGAGGCCTGATGTAATTGAATTATTTGTAAAAGAGTTTCCAAAAAGAATATGTATCGTCTCAAATGGGACCATTCCTCTCAAACGATACGAAGATCTTTATTTCTATTGGATTTCTATTGATGGAAACAGGGAAATCCATGATAAGATTCGCGGCGAGAATGCATGGGATAGGACAAGAAAAAATGTCGTTGATTATGTGGAAAAAAATGGTGAACTTGCCTACAAAGACATTTGGATTACTATGACCATTAACGCACTGAACTACAAGACAGTAAAGAACGTGATGGAAGATTGGCATGATTATTCAAATAAAATTGGATTTCAATTTCATACTCCATTTATGAAAAATGATCCTCTATGGTTGCCATTTGGTGAAGAAAGAACCAGGGTAATTGACGAGATAAAAGCAATGAAGAAACAATATCCTGATTACATCATAAACCCAGATGGTCAACTAGATGTAATGAAAAGAAGCTGGGGAGGAAAAGGGACAACTCCAGTTGATTGTCCTACTTGGGCTATAGTATCGGTAGATCATTTGGGTAGGGAAAAGAAACCATGTTGCATAGGGAGTGCAGAGAGTAAATCTATGAAACCCATCTGCGAAGATTGTGGCCTTGGTTGTTATTCTGTTTTGATACCACACGGAATCAAAGGATAATCACATCATAGAATTTAACCAAGTTTGTTGAAAACACGCAGTCTTGACAATGTTACTGATAGAGAAATTATCGCTGCAAATACAATGATTGTAGTAAATGGAAATTCGGGGGTTGGTTCAGGATTGCTTACAGTAGATGAAAATTCTGAATCTGCAAAGCTATTGTCCTTTAGATTTTCAAAGGCGATCGTAATAGCTCCTGTGTAGTTTGAGGGAAAAGGCACAGAGATATTGTCTCCGCCAAAAGAATTCGTTGTCTTGCCAACCTGGTGATATATTACACCATTTTTTCCCTCAAGTACTGAAAAGTCATAGGTAATATCACTTACCGTTTGATTCTGGGAAGGATCCAGTACTTTGAAGTTGAAGGTAGTGGTTGTTCCTGCTAGAATTTTTGGTGGATCCCAGCTTAATGCCACCTTGAACTGGGCATTTCTGGTAAGCTGGACTATGGGGAATCCATTCTCAGTACTTGGTCTTAGGGCAAATGTCATCTGTTGCCCTGGATTCTTTATTTCTGAAAATAGATCTTGTACTTCTTGCTTGTAAAGTATGATATGTAAAACGCGGTTGATATCGGAAGAATAGTCGTCAATTGTTAGTGCCTTGTCTGGTAATTTGATATTGTCTACGTATGTATCATATTTTGTTACAATGTAGTCATCAAATGCTCTTGGAACTTGAATCTCTTGATGAAGTATGGACAGAGAACCAATATTTTGTTCTGACCAATCAAATGGCATGGAAAAATTGATGAATCGTGTAGTAGGATCATACTTGAAATTGTTTATCTGGTCATAGTATGCAACTATCTGAACCTGCTGGTTTCCATATCTGCTGTCATGAATTGTATACTTGTCATATTCTGGAATTGATATGGCAGCATTGAATGACTTACTTATTTGGTTGTCATACGAGTCCATTGTTAAAACTTCAATTTTAAAATGATACAATCCTGCAGAATTGAAGACTGGGCCTTTTATGGAATACATTCCAGAATGCTGTCCAAAAAATGAAGAGAGTGGGTTTCCTTGTTCATTTACTGATATATTCCCTGATGGTTCTGGGTAAAAACTCAAAACAAAATTTCCACCATCACTTTGAAAAATATGTCCAAAAAGCGAGGTATCACCTTTGAAGGCCGAAATTGCAATTGTAGCCTGTGGTATGGGCTGTTGTGTTGTTGCATCTAGCAAGATTATGCCTAATTGGGTTCCTGTGTGATTAGAATCTATGAGAAATGGGGTAGACCCAATGGACAAAGTTACATTTTTGTTTCCCACTGTTGATGGAGGGAGTATTTCGCTTGCCAGGCCGTCTCCATAGGCATGAGTAACTAATGGAATCATCATTGCAAAAACTATCACGAATAGATAAATTGTTTTCATGAGGTACACCTTTTGATTACTTAATTTTTGATTCTAAATAAACTCTAGACCTAGTTCTTGTCATATCATTGCTTAACTCAGATATGAATTTAGGAATCCCACAGATATTTTTTGAGATATTAGTCATTTAGAGGGATGAGAAAGTATCTGCCAAATGATCCGCTGATCTTTCTATCAAACTTGGATGATACTTGTTAATCATTATTCGCAACTTTTCAATGTCTTTGACACGATGATATCTTTTGAGATTGACAAGCGTGGTTTCAACAATGCCATCATTTTTCAATTGTGTCAAGTAAAGCGATATTGTGGCAGGAGACTTTTTCACATTTTTGGTCAATTCGTTAAATGATAACATTTCAT
>Ga0187820_1000347_pt1 | contig 10237 bp, 13 predicted proteins | sample NC_wetland_sal_i_19_FD_132409 | JGI IMG/M metagenome (GOLD analysis project Ga0187820, IMG submission 132409) | Wetland sediment microbial communities from Neuse River Estuary, North Carolina, USA - SO4_5 | ecosystem: Environmental > Aquatic > Freshwater > Wetlands > Sediment | place: USA: North... | reverse complement strand
CGCAGGACGCTTGAGCCACAAAATTAAATTTTAGATTTGAGGCTGAACCACCCTTTTGTCTGCTCTCGTCAATAAGAGCGAATAGTGAACCAATTACTTTTCCGATAAGTCGATAAGTCGCGACACTAGCGCGAAGAGAAAACTGATCACGACTGATCGCTTATTTGGTGCGGACGGCGGGACTCGAACCCGCACAGGGTTACCCCCAAGGGATTTTAAGTCCCTTGCGTCTACCATTTCGCCACGTCCGCGGAGCGAACAAACCTTATAACATGACCGTGAGACAGCCGCCTACGTAGATCAACGCGCGCCGGCGGGGAGTATCGCCCGCAGCCGCGCCGACTTGCTTGAAACCAACTGAATTATTGCGGCTTCTTTTTTGGCGCCGGAGCGGCGGGCGCCGGCCGAACGGTGGCCCAAGGATCATTGGCCGTCTGGTTCGGAATTTTGTTGGTCGCCGCCCGGTAAGCGGCGTCGAGCTGCTTTTGCTTTTCCTGTTCTTCCGGCGTCAGCGCCTTTTTCTCCTGTCCGCCAAGAGACATCTTTGGCATGAACGGGTTGCTCTGCGCGAAAGCGCTTCCAGTCAACACCGCCAATGTCGCAGCCAACCGGATGAGCGTGCCCCACGTTCGAGTCAGTCTTTTTCGCGCGCGCATCAATTGGATCTCCCCTGCCTCGCCGCCACCCATCAATCCTTGAATACGTGCCCCCATAAAGAATCCCAATCGGCACCCGAAATGTCGGTCACGCGACCGTCCTTCTCGAAGAATTTATTGGGGACCTGGAACATGGCAAGCATAAGCCCGCCTTCGGGCGTCCAGGCGACGTGCCGGCTGCCGGCCTCGCGCCACACGAACTCACCCGGACCGACCGTGAGGTCCTTGGCGGGACCCTCCTTGTCGACCAGCTTGCCTTCGAGCACATAGGTCTGCTCGATCTTCACATGTTCATGGTCAGGCAAAGTGGCGCCGGGCGCGAACCTCATCAGCGCGGTGACGAGACCGGTCTCTTTGTCCAACAAAAGGCCCTTCACCTCGCAGCCGGGAAAGCGGGTCTTCCTCCATTCCATATCGGCCGGGCGGACAACGTGCGAATGCGTGTCGGCGGTGTCATGCTTGGTTTTCGGCGTCACGGCGTCCATACCGTCCTCCTTCATAGCCAGTTCCGGTGATCATAGCCGATCGTACCGCCTCGCACTATAAGCCGCCTTCGCGGATCGGCGGCTGGAACGCAAGGCCGGTATCCCATGGGAAATAGATCCAGGTGTCCTGCGATACTTCGGTGATGAACGAATCCACCATCGGCCGGCCCATAGGTTTGGCATAGACGGTGGCGAAATGAGCGCGGGGCAGGATCGCGCGAACCATTTTCGCGGTCTGGCCGGTATCCACGAGGTCATCCACGATCAGCACGCCTGCGCCTTCACCGCCGCCCCGCGCAACGATACTCGCCGCCACGCCCTTGAGAATCTGCAAATCGCTCTGCCGCGTGTGGTCATAGCTTGCCACGCACACCGTCTCGATAACCCTGATGCCGAGTTCGCGCGCCACGATCGCGGCCGGCACGAGGCCGCCGCGGGTGATGCATACGATCGCCTCGAAGGGCCCAGCCCCGCTCAGCCGCCACGCCAGCGCGCGGGAATCGCGATGAAACTGATCCCACGACACCGGAAAGATTTTCTCAAGGTTCGGGGGTGTTTCGGTTTTGGGCTGCGGCATTGGAATTTATCGCCGTGGAAGTGTCGCCAAAATTGCGCACGGCGGCGCACATCGCCGGCGCCGTCGATTGCTACTCCCCTTCCCTAGCGTTCAAGGAGGGCAAGGAACAGTCAAAATTTCACGGAATTTCGTAGACGGTGGTTTCGTCGGCGATGCCACGGAGCGCGGCGCGATGCATCGACGGATGCAAACTTTGACCTTTCAGGATCTTTGTCGTGTTCGGATCTTCGATCACCGGCTGCGTCACGAAGATCGCGCGCGAGGATGCAAGCCCTTGGACCCGGGCAGCGATGTTGACCGTTTGCCCAAAATAATCCTGATTGTTGTTGAGGCGCACGGCGAGACATGGTCCTTCATGAATGCCGATCTTCAGGAGAAGATCCTCATTGCCGCGCTCGGCATTGATCCGCGCCATCGCCTCGCGCATCCGCAGCGCAGCCGCGATCGCGCGATCAGGCGTAGAGAATGTCGCCATGACGGCGTCGCCGATCGTCTTGACTACCGCCCCCGTCTCGGAAGCGACAATCTCATACAACACCCCAAAATGCTGACGCACGAGGTCGTAAGCGACGAGATCGCCGACGCGCTCGTAGAGCGCCGTCGAGCCTTTGAGGTCGGTGAACAGGAAAGTGAGACTCGTGATCTTGAGCCGCTGATCGGGATCGAGCGTGTCGGTGTTGTAAAGATCGCGAAACGTCTGGTTGGTGAGGAGCCGCTTCGCGGTGAGGAACGGCCGCCGCTTGGCGAGGAGACGATGAAGCGCATCGCCGGACACCCATAAAGCGGGCAGCACGCGGCGGTCGGTGCGATTTTCAAGCGACAAGCGCAACGGACCCGGCCGCAGCTCCACCGAACCGAGCGGCGCCTTCACCTTATTGAACACGATCGACAGCGCCTGCCGCTCGCGCGTCGGTTCGCCCTTGACGGCAATGATTTGCCTGCTGTGCGTCACCGGATCGAATACGATCATGTATCCCTCCGGCAGCGGAATCGACAACACACCTTTTGAGCCAGGCGGCAGTTCGATCGAATCGAGCGTAAATTCGGCAAGGCTTTCTTCGAGATTCTCGGGCAGGTCCATACCCGAGCTCCAGAAAATCTGACGATAGTATTCGGCCTCGGATAGCGCATCGGGATAGTGACCGGCGATGCGGCGCACGCGCGGCGCCACGGTGAAGGTCACCTCGACCATTTCATCGAGGGTCGGCTTGTAGTCCGCGGCACAAAGCGTGCAGCCATATTCGTCGTGACTGACGGTCTTGAGCGTGGTGCCGGCGTCGAGCACGCCGCCGCAGGCGGGGCACAGGACGTTCCACGACAGCTCGAATAGGCCGAGCCGTGCGGCGTGCAGGAATGCCGCGATCGTGCGCTCTTCGTCCAATTTATTCTTCTTGGCGAAGGCGAGCGCGTTGATTCGGCAGAGCTCATGATCGGGCGCTTCGGCAACCGCGCTTTCGATGGCAGCGGCGCAAGCCGGATCCGCCGATTGACGCAGCACACCAAAGAGGGCTTCCGTCTCGCTCACCTGACTCGCTCGCGTCGTTGATGCTTGCTAGCTAAGCATCGGGCGTGGTTGTCACAAGGTATGCGCCGCGCTTGCAGCGATCGTCGCATCACAACGAATTGATCCAATCAACCACTTGTTGGCGAGCCGCAAGAGGCGTCGTGAGATGACCGGCAAACACTTCGACATATTTGCTCTTCGGATTTTTGGCGGCGGCGTCGAAAGCATATTCGGGGCCGCGGCTGTCGATCGGATCGAGCTTGCCGGCGACCCAAAGAAGCGGCACCGGTCTCGCCGCCGCGCCGATCGCTTGCGCGTTCTTGGGGATGACGGCCGGCCCGTCGGGATCGAACCAGCTGAGATAGACGACCGGTGTCGCCGTCGTCGTCAACGGAATGCCTTGCGCCATATCGGGAAAAGTCTGCGGCACGTTTCCCTTGCCGTCGGCAATCAACGTTTTTGCGCGCGCCACCGCGGCGCCGACGAATTCCCGCATATTGCCGACCTCGGGAAGATGTCCGGGAGCAAGCGCGGCCACTCCCGCAATATCGTTATGGCGGGCGGCATAACCGATCGCGGCATTGGCGCCCAAGGAATGACCGATAATGACGATGCGGCTCGCACCGCTTGCCTTGAGGTTGGCAACCGCAGCGTCGATTTCCGCCATCGCCTGGTCGTAGGTCGCGTCGTAGCGGCGATGAAAAGACCACGGCATTTCCGGCGTGGCCACGAGCGCTCCTTCTTCCTTCAACGAACCTAAAATCCCGCCATTGAGCCCGCCCGGCCAGGCACCTTTGCCGTGCAGATAGACTACGCCAAAACCCTGCAGACTGGCGGCCGGCGCCGCGCCGCCAAGCCTGGGCGCGCATAACAAGGCGAGCGCTCCGAGCGAACCGGCAATGGCGAGAACAAAGGTGCGGCGCCAATTCATGCAATCCTGCTCACACGGAAAATAAAACAGACGATGCAACAGCGAGAGTGGCGATTGCGCGGCAACCGCTAGGCTCTTGCAAGCTCGGCTTTGACGCGGACCAGCATGGATTCCACCGCGACCTTGGCTGCGGCCAGTCGCTGCGGGTTCCGGGAGCGCACGACGACGTTGGTGTTGGCGTAGCTGTTTTCGTCCACGAACGGGTACGAGCCGATCACCACATCGGAAAATTTCTTCGCGATCGCGCCAAGCTCGGTTCCGATATCTCCTTCGCGGCAGTCCGCGCGGATCGAATCGGAAAGCATCTTCGAGCCGGTCTTGAGTTGCGGCGCGACATATTCAAACATCGCCTGCATCACGCTCGGAATGCCGGCCATCACGATCACGTTGCCGATCCAAAATCCGGGCGCCGCGGAAATTTTGTTGAGCACGAGCGTGGCGCCGACCGGCACGCGCGTCATGCGCATGCGCGCCTCGTTCATGACGCCGCCGGTTTGCGCGACGCGCGCACGCATGATCTCGACGGCGCGCGGATGGTAGTCGATGGCGACGCCGAGTGCCTTGGCGACGCTCTCGGCGGTAATGTCGTCGTGGGTTGGGCCGATGCCGCCGGTCGTGAACACATACGTGTAACGCCCCCGCAATGCGTTCACGGCCGCCACGATCGCGGGCTCCTCGTCGGGAACGATACGGACCTCTTTCAGGTCGATGCCGATCTCGGTCAAGCAATCGGCGAGATAGCCGACATTCTTGTCCTTGGTGCGGCCTGAGAGGATTTCGTCGCCGATCACCAGCACCGCGGCCGTAACGACGGAATCCGTTTGGGCCGTGCTGTCGTCCATGGCTCGACCTCCGTGCTGGCGCCTCCTCTAGCGCGGCACCAAGCGCGGCTCAAGCACTCGTGCAGAAGGTTGGACGATTCGCGTTTCAGGCGCGATTCTGCGGGATGCCGGGAAAGCTGAGAATATCGCTTCGCATCTGCAGGTATTCGTCGCGATCGATTTCGCCGCTGGCGTAGCGCCTGGCCAGCACGTCGAGGACGGCGGTGTCGCGCTCCCGCTTCGCCGCCAAGGCGCGAACGCGCCGGCGCCATTTATGCTGCACGTACCAGGCGGTTATCGCTATGACGATCCCAACGATTAGTATCGGCTCAAGCATGGTCATCTGGGCCCGGCGGGCAGCTCCCGCACTTATAACCGGCGCTGCCCTCCCGAGTTCCAGTTTAGCCGCCGCGATTAACGGGCCGGCCCGCGATAGTCCCGCCCCGTCAATCGCGGAAAATGCTATACATTCCCGCGGGGAGTGGCTGAATCGATGACCTATTGCGGTGGAATTCTGGTGCGCGAAGGCCTCGTGATGTTTGCCGACACGCGAACCAATGCCGGCGTCGATAACATTTCGACCTTCCGCAAATTGCACATCTTCAAGGACCCGAAAAAGCGCGTCATGGCGATCGCGTCGGCCGGCAATCTTTCGATCAGCCAGTCGGTGGTCAGCATATTGACGGAGGGTTACGACAATCCCGATACCGGCGAGCGCGAAACCTTGATGAACGCGCCGACCCTGTTTCAGGCGGCGCAACGCGTCGGGCGCGTGGTCCGCACCATCCGCGCCACGGAGGGAAAGGTGCTTGAGGCCTCCGACGTCACTTTCGACGTCTCATTTCTGTTCGGCGGGCAGATCATCGGCGAGCGCATGCGCTTGTTTATGATCTATTCGGCAGGCAATTTCATCGAATGCACCGTCGACACGCCGTACCTGCAGATCGGCGAGCACAAATACGGCAAGCCGGTTCTCGACCGCGCCATCAACTACGAAATGGATATCTACGACGCGCTGAAAGTGGGACTGGTCTCGGTCGACTCCACGATGCGATCGAACCTTTCCGTCGGCATGCCGATCGACCTCATGGTGCTGCGCCGGGACACCTGCGATCCGGAATTGATCTATCGTATCGAACCGGGCGAACCCTATTTCACCGACCTGCGCGAACGCTGGTCGGCCGCCTTGCGCGCCGCCCATATCGGGATCCCTCGTCCGCCCTACGCCAACCGGCGCTGACGCCAGCGCCGCCGGGGCAAACACACCCGGCGATTTCCGAACTAATCAAACAGGGATTGCCGCAGCGCATGGCGTTCGCCACTATCCGCGGCAAACTAATGAGGAGGAAGGGATGGCTGCGAGAAAGGTTGCGTTGGTAACTGGCGCCGGCACCGGCGTAGGTCGAGCGGTCACGTTGGCGTTGATGCGGGAAGGCTATGCCGTCGTGCTCGCCGGCCGCCGCAAGGACCTTCTCGAAGCCGTCGCCAAGGAAGGCGCGCAGACGCCGGGAGAAGCGCTCACTGTTCCGGCCGACGTCGCCGACCCTGCCTCGATCAAATCGCTCTTTGCCAAGACCAAGGAAACCTACGGACGCCTCGACGTTCTTTTCAACAATGCGGGAATTGGCGCGCCGGCAATGCCGATCGAAGACATTCCGTTCGACAAATGGCAGGCAGTGGTCGCCACCAATCTCACCGGCGTGTTTCTCTGCACGCAGGAAGCTATCAAGATCATGAAAGCGCAACAGCCGCGCGGCGGGCGCATCATCAATAACGGCTCGATATCGGCGCACACGCCGCGCCCCGGCGCGGCGCCCTACACGGCGACAAAGCACGCGGTTACCGGCCTGACCAAACAAACGGCGCTGGATTGCCGCGGTCATGACATTTGCTGCGGCCAGATCGACATCGGCAATGCCGCGACCCCGCTCACCGAGCGCATGGTGCAGGGCGAAGGCGTGCTGCAGCCCGACGGCCGCAAAATGATCGAGGCGCGCATGGCGGCGGAGGACGTCGGCCGCGCGGTCGTCTACATGGCGAGCCTGCCGCTCGACACCAACGTGCTGTTCATGACGGTGATGGCCAATCTGATGCCGTTCGTCGGGCGGGGATGAACGCGTCCATGCCCAGCGAATGGCACGACTTCTACGTCCTGCTGGGCACGGCCTCGGCGGCCCTGGTGGCGCTTCTGTTCGTTGCGGTATCGGTCGGCGCTACTTTGATCAGCACCGACCGCAGCACTGCGACGCGCACGTTCATGAGTCCCGTCGTTTTTCACTACAGCAGCATTCTACTGCTGAGCTTGATTGCGCTCATTCCAAACCTCACTGCGCCGGCGCTTGCCTTCGCCGTCGCGCTTTTGGCCGCCATCGGCATGGTTTACACAACGATCGTCATGATCGGGCTCGCCCGCGCTTCGATCTCCGACGCCGCCGACCGGTTCGGCTATGGTCTCCTTCCGCTTGCCGCCTATCTCGGAATGCTGGCGGCGGCTGGCCTCACCTTCGTGGAGAAGCCGTTGAGCGCCGACATTCTCGCCGGCTCTCTTCTCCTGCTTCTCGCCGTCAACATTCGCAACGCCTGCGATTTGTTGCTCGCGTTTGCGCGGCGGATCGCCAACCAGCGTCCCGGTCCTTGACGAAGCGCTGGAGTGCTTTGTTGACGCTCGCAATGACAATCTATTCTCGCGGCGCGCCTTGGCGCCCGAGTTCTGCCAAGCGAAGATGCATGGCCGTCACCGCGAGAAGCGAACGCGACGAAGCAATCCAGAACGGAATCTCTGACTGGATTGCTTCGCCAGCGCTCGCAATGACGAAAATAGAAGCGGACCGCCGACGAGACTATTCCGCCGCGCTGACTTTGATTTTCGCGCCGCCTCGCACTTTGCCGAGCGCCTTCACATCGCCGAGCGCCTTCGCCCAGATGTTGCAGGGGCTCGCCAATCGCGTCTCGTCGCCCTTGGAGATCGGCGTACGGCCAAACCCGATGGCGATGGCGTGACCGTCCGGCCAATAGGCGATCTCGCCCGGCGTGACGACGGCGCGCGCGTCCTTCTCGCGCGCGACTTCGACGGGGATTTCAAAATAGACCTCCTCTCCCCAGGTCAGCGCCGAAGCGGTGATCGGCAGCGCTGCCGCAATCGCCTTGGCAGTCGGCGTATCGAGGAGCTCGGCATCGAGCGTGAGCGAACCAAAATCGAAACGGATTTTCATGGCAGCTATCAGGGGTCAGGGATCGGGAATCGGATTTCAGGGATCAGGAATACAGCATTCGATACCTGATGCCCGATACCTGATGCCCGATACCTGATGCCCGATACCTGATACCCGATCTCTGACAACTTGATCCCTGTTCAGTGCAATCTGAACTCACCGTCGATGGCGCGGATCTCGGTCGGCTTGATCAGCCGCGCATGCGCCACCGTCACCGAGTGCAACGGGCCCTCAAGCGTCTCGAGCCAAAAATTGAGGAATTTATTGAGCGCCGGAAATGCCGGACAGAGATCGTAGTCCTGCCAAACGTAAGTCTGCAGTAACCACGGATGATCCGGCCGCCGGTAGAGAATATTGGCCGTGGTCAGCCCGTAGCCTTCGAGCTGCCGCCGAAAGTCTTTCGACACCATGGTCCCCCTCCATCCCATCCGCCGGGAATGTTTTGGGAGTCGTGCGTTCATTGCAAGCCTCAAAATTGAAGAGATTGTTTATTTTCAAGGCACTAGCAGCATCGATATCGTTCTGCTAACACCTCGCGCGCGTCGCGGCTCAGCCACGCTGGGCCGTTCTCTCAACGGCTGTGCGTTGGGACGTGTTTCCTAGCCGCAGCGCTAAAAATTTTTGTGCGGCAAGAGGAACCAGAGCGGAAATGCGGCCGCGTTAACCCTGTAACCAAGGCCATTGGCAATCCTCGCCAGTGAGTGCTAAAAAATTTTCCAGCGCCTCTTGCGGGCAAAAATCCACAGCCCTATGTCGGCGCCAAGCGGACCTTCCGGGAGGGAAAACAGGCGATTTGTGAGCCTTTTGGGCGTCCGCTGCGTTTACCCCCATCTTCAATCATTTCAACGAGTTAGGAGGACACCATGAAGTTTCGCCCGCTTCACGACCGCGTCGTCGTCAAGCGCATTGACGCCGAGGAGAAGTCCGCCGGCGGCATCATCATCCCCGACACCGCCAAGGAAAAGCCCTCGCAGGGCGAGGTCATCGCGGTGGGCCCCGGCGGCCGAGACGAGGCCGGCAAGCTGATCCCCATCGACCTGAAGGTCGGCGATCGCGTGCTGTTCGGCAAATGGTCGGGCACCGAAGTCAAGATCGACGGCCAGGAGCTCCTGATCATGAAGGAGTCCGACATCATGGGCGTGCTGGATGAGCCTGCCGCCCGCAGGAAGGCCGCGTAACCCCACCCGTCATAACTCAGCCGGCCGCGCCGCGGCCGTCGAAGAATGACAATTTTTCGCTCCCTTCGAGGCCTGCTTTGCTCGCCCAAAGGGAACGTCATCAGGAGTGAACTCACATGGCTGCCAAAGAAGTAAAATTCGCAGTCGAGGCGCGCGACAAGATGTTGCGCGGCGTCGACATTCTCGCCAATGCGGTGAGAGTGACGCTCGGCCCCAAGGGCCGCAACGTCGTGCTGGACAAATCGTTCGGCGCCCCGCGCATCACCAAGGACGGCGTTACCGTCGCCAAGGAAATCGAGCTCGAGGACAAGTTCGAGAATATGGGCGCACAGATGGTGCGCGAGGTCGCGTCCAAGACCTCCGACATTGCCGGTGACGGCACCACGACGGCGACCGTGCTCGCCGCCGCAATCGTCAAGGAAGGCGCCAAGGCCGTGGCCGCGGGCATGAACCCGATGGACCTCAAGCGCGGCATCGACATCGCGGTCGAGACCGTGGTCGAGGAGCTGAAGAAAAACTCCAAGAAGGTCACTTCGAACGACGAGATCGCCCAGGTCGGCACGATTTCGGCCAACGGCGACCAGGAGATCGGCCGCTTCCTTGCCGAGGCGATGAAGAAGGTCGGCAATGAAGGCGTGATCACCGTCGAAGAGGCCAAGAGCCTGGAGACCGAGCTCGACGTGGTCGAAGGCATGCAGTTCGACCGCGGCTACATCTCGCCCTACTTCATCACCAACGCCGACAAGATGCGCGTGGAGATGGAAGACCCCTACATCCTCATCAACGAGAAGAAGCTCTCGGCGCTCAATGAGCTGCTGCCGCTTCTTGAAGCGGTGGTGCAGACCGGCAAGCCGCTTCTCATCGTCGCCGAGG
>Ga0187820_1000346_pt1 | contig 10250 bp, 8 predicted proteins | sample NC_wetland_sal_i_19_FD_132409 | JGI IMG/M metagenome (GOLD analysis project Ga0187820, IMG submission 132409) | Wetland sediment microbial communities from Neuse River Estuary, North Carolina, USA - SO4_5 | ecosystem: Environmental > Aquatic > Freshwater > Wetlands > Sediment | place: USA: North... | reverse complement strand
GCCCGGCTACCAGCGAGGATAGTGCGGCGCGCAGCGGGAAAATATTTTTCGACGTCCTGTATCTCCGTAGATGCCTGGGGTAAGGCCGGAAAGTCGGCAGCCGGCGGAACCGTATCGCCCATTAAGAACAGTTTCCTGTCCTTCGGAGCGCCACGGAACGCCGCGGAGGCCAGGAGGGTCAGTGAGTTTGCAGTCGTCAGAGTCACGTCTTCGATCCAATAGTGCGGCTTCGGATCGGGAACAATCAGAGTCTCGAAGTTGAGGTTATAGAGGCTGCCGTCAGGCAGCAGAATGATGCGGGAATCTCTCGGGATCAGCTTCCTTGCCTGCTCGACGAGCATCGCGTACAGCTTTTGTCCGTCGGAATTGGCTGCATCGAGAGGATCGCGCGAGCGCAGCAGCGCTTCCCCATAGGACTTCACAACTGGATCGATTTCGTCGGCTGGGGGCAACGCCAGGTGCGTCGTCTTCTCCGGCGTGATGACCCACAGATGCGACTGCTTTTCTCCGAGCCAGTAGAAAAGCAGCGTCGCTTTCAAATGCTGCGCGACCTGCTCCGGCCGGAAGTTATGCAGGGCAGTTTTCCCCTCATGTGCCCCATTCCCGAGCCCTTCTTCGAGGGTCCGTGCCCGGCTCAGCTCAGCCTGCATCAGGGCATCAGCGGACCTGCCGCGGCGCATGAGAAAGTCAATGTATTGGCCGTACACACCAATGCCGCTCGACAGAAAGCTCAAACGCAGCTCATCGTGATTGATTGATTGGCGGGCTTTTTCGATGACATCCATTGCGTCGAGAAAATGACGGTTTGCGGCGGACGCATCGCCTTGCCCATAGCGCACTTCGGCGAGGCCGGCTTCGGATTCCCAGCGCAGTTTCGGCCCGGCATTGGGGTCGGACAGAACGCGCTGATAAAGTGTCTCCGCTTCCGGATAACGTGCCTCGGCGGCGGTAATCTGCGCTGAAAGGATCAACGTGTCATCGAAGGGGGCGCGCCGGTCTTCCCCGTGAGCTTCGAGGGCCAGTGCTTCTGCGATGTATTTCTCGGCCTCCTTAAGCCGATTCATGCGCAACATGATTTCGGCCAGAACCTGGAGACAGGCGGTGCTCGTTTGTACGTCCTTGAGTTCTTTTGCGTGTTGCAGCGTGTTTTGAGCAAGACTTTCAGCGGCGGGGTACTCGCGGAGGGCCAGGTATGTGCTGGCCACCCCCGAAAACCAATACTCCGAGTAACCAAGCATGCCGTTCCTAGCCGATGCTTCCGCGCCCTGTTTGTAGAAATCGAGAGAGGCTTCAAAATCCCCCAACTCAGCGTAGCTCCATCCGAGGTTGCCCAAGATTGTCGCGACGAAGGTCTGCTTGCCGAGGGAGCGGGAAAGACGGAGAGCGGCTTCATTCTGATCAATGGCTTCATCAAACAAGTGTTGAAGGGTATCCAGGCGGGCCAGATCGAGTAATAGCGCAGCTTCCTGAGTCTGGTCGTGCTGCTGACGGGCAAGAGCGAGACCCCGGTGATAGCTCAAATTTGCAGCCTCATAGTCACCCTTGTCAATTTCCAAGGCTCCCTTGGCGGTCAGAACCCTCGGGAGTAGATCCTGGTGGGAAGTTGTGGCCAGAATTTCAGCCGATGCAAGAACACGCTCTGACCTATCAAAATCTCGAGCGAGCCTAAGCGCAATTCCTTCATAGATTGACTTTTTAACGGCGGCGTCCGTTCCTGCCAGGGAAGCGGGGAGCTCGCCATCGAGGCAGGCGAGTGCACCTGCGGAATCAGACTGAGAGTCGAGAATCGCGGCTTTGAGTATACGAAAGCGCCACTGCCACTCTGGGCCCTGACGGCTGAACTGATGAAGCGCTTGATCTACTTGAAGTCTCGCTTGAAGCAGGTCGCCACGGCGGACAGAAGTTTCAATCTGATCGTAGACGATCTGGGGCTTCAGCCGATTCTGGCAACCAAATAAGAGAGCCGCGAGAATTACGCAAAGACAGGTGCGGTTTGCAGCCCATCGCAGAATCGGGACAATCAGGAAGTCGGCGGGGAGGGTTGTCCGTTGGTGCCGCCTTGGCCGCCACTGCCACCACCGCCGTCGGGGGAGCCCAGCTTGAATTTGAGCATGGTCAACGTGACGGACCCCGGGGTGGCAAAGACTTCCGCCAGGGCGATTTCGCCAAAATGCGGAATCACCAGGATGTGGCCGTCGATCTCGAAACCCGGCACATCCGCCAAGCCGGGGTCGACCTCTATCTTTTCCACCAGTGAGCAGTGTGCCGCTCCGTCGTCAATAAAAGTATGTGGCCTCTTGTTGCGTTTGAGATTATCCGTCAATTCCTTGAAATTTTTCGACTTCAGCAAAAGATCGTGACGCAGCGTAACTTTCACCTCGAATCCGCCGAGGCGCAGATTGTCGAAGTGGCTGCCAAGCGCAATGATATGGCTTTCCTTGTTTTTCTTATCGGAGACGTACTGACCGGTCAAGCGGGCCACGAGCCTATCCACGGTCAGAAAATCCAGAAGGTTCAAGCCCGCCAGAACAGCGGTGACACTGGTGGTGACAATGTTATGGGCCTGCCAGCTTCCAGAAACATGTGTCTCGCCCAACTTGAAGGAGACGAGACGCGAAACCGCGAAGTCTTCCACCTTGGAGTGGGCAAAACCGCCGTCTGAAGGCAACGAAGTAGCCGCTTGGGCAGCAACCGGAACATCCGCCGGACGGTTAAAGTGCGCGCTGAAGGCATGACCGTGCGCGTGAAAATGGTAAGGGATATTTTGGGGTGGTGCGTTAGACGCAGAGTCTTTTTCTTGAGCCATCGGGGGACGCCTCGGCTTGGACTTAGAGTCCGTATATCTTAGTCACTTATCGCAGAAATTCAACAGTAAACGGAAGCCTCTTAGTTTCCTTCGTGGTGCCTGTCTGACCGGCGGACGCGTCAACAGCCAGAATGACGAAGCTATATTTGCCGGGCTCTAGAGAGGCACCGGGAACGTTGATGTGAACCGTGGACTTCGCTTGCTCCAGCGAGACGGGCAAGCTGATTTTGGTGCGGCCAGCGGCGTCTTGAATCTGGCCGACATAGCCGACCGCTGAGGCAACCGGCGGGAAGTCTACTTCCAGCGCAAACCCTTCGTCGGGGCGAACTTTGATATTCAGAGCAGCCTCACCGCGGGCGCCAATTTCCATGAATGAAAAAGAGTTGACGATCTTGGCGGATGCGTTCTGCGAGGCGCCCTGTTTCAATTTCGGAATGGTCACCGAATTCTGGTAACCGATGAACAACAGCAAAACAGCGAATGCGGGAATTGCAAAGGCGGGGCGCAGCCAGGCAAACCACCCGCCAGTAGAAGGCATGGCAGGAGCAAGTCTTTTGATGTCAGCGGTTTGCGGAAGTTCCTCGCGAACCACGCGCCGGGCGCTTTCCATGAAAGCCACTGTCGCTTGGAGGTCTTCGGCGCACGCGGCGCAATCGAAATAGTGCTGCTCATAGGCGGCGTGCTGTTCCTTTGTCAGTTCCCCGAGGAGGTACTTTTCGGCGGCGTGCAGCCGCACTGCTTCGTTATGGTCCATTTGTGTCATCCGATGAGTAGTGCATGAGAGGCATGATTCGTTTCACGGCTTCCCTAGAACGTGCTTATTGGAGGGCCCACGCCTAGAAAGGCCCTCCCTGTCTTTCTCATACAAAACACGGAACTTATCCTTTGCGCGGTGGAGCAAGACGCGGAAATAATCGCGATCCACACCGAACTGGACACAAACCTCATCTTTGTCCTTTTCCTCAATGAAAAATGCCCACAGGAGGTCGCGGTCCTTCTTAGGCATGGACTCAAGAACTTGCCGAACGCGTTCCTTGGATTGTTTCGAGACGAGTAGACCTTCCGTGTTCACGGCATGGTCGGGGAGTTCCAGGTAGGAGTCGTCCCAGGGGCTGGTTTTGTTTGAGGCTCGGTAAAACTCCATTAAAACATAGTTACAAATGGAGTTAACGTAGGCGCCAAAGCGCTCCGGCTGGTGAACAGCATCTTCGCCCTTACGCAGATTTACCAGGACCCGAATATAAGTCTCTTGCCGAAGGTCTTCGACGGTCTCGGAGGCAAGCATCCTGGCTCGCAGTTTGATACGCAGAAGCTGGTCAAAATACGCAACAAAATGCTGCTCCGTCGAGGGGTCTCCCTCGCGGAGGCGCTCAACGTATTCCCTGGTGAATGCGAAGAGTTCCAAGCAGCCCTCGAAATTATGCGGAGGAGTATAGCCGTGCCCTTCCTCAGGAGCAATGATTCCGGTTTCCCATTTTGAATCTATTCCTTGAAACGAAATCCCGGCTTCTCGCACTAATCGATTGTAGGAACCCAGCGCAAGCTTGGGAGTCCTTCTGCGATGGGACTGATCCCCTGTCCCACGCGTGTCCCACCAAGGCGCATCCAAGCCGGACCTGGACCGGCGAGGATGCGCCTCCCCCGAAACAGGGGAGACCGCTGCATCTGGAGGCTCTGTGTCAAGTTCGCCGCAACACCCCAATTTTTCCAATGCTATGTTCCGGCCACATGTTTCGGAGGGATTGGAGGCAAGTCCGCAGGTGCCTGCCATGTGCCACGCGGGTTCGGGCATCATGGCTCTGAGCATCGAGTTTGTTGCCAAGCCTGGCGAAGCCCACAAGGTACATGCGACTCTGCCGAAGGCCATCGATGGCGCCCTAGGAGAGGTAACCGGGTTCGCGGGGAGTTTCGTAATGATTGCAAACCACGAGGCGCGGCTCGTCACTGTCGTCACGCTGTGGAATGGCAAGGATCGTTCGCGGCGATGCAGCGAAAACGAGCGCTGGGTGCGGGCCCTGTTGGCGCCGTATCTGGACCGCTGCCTGCGCGTACAGACGATGGCCGCATATATACCCGGGGCGTCGGGAGCACCTCAAGAGTTCGATCAACGCTGCTCGGAAATGCTCCCGGAGGCCGGGCTGGACGAACAGGAAACGATGTGCGTGGTTTGAGAACAGATTCGACGAATGGCGAGTCGTGCGGATGTGTTCGAGACGCTCGAACAGTGCACACCACTCGATCCAATTTTCGGTCGGAATCCGCAAATCTTCCGGCAACAGCGGAACGACTTCGCAACATCCAACTTTTCTAGGTGTTTTATGGAAGAGAGGAGAGCCGCGGCGGCATGGGAGTTGCAAAACTTGAGTTGGGGGCCATATCAAAGATGTTTGAGGACAAAATCTGCGCAGTGGATTTTTGTGAAGGGGCTGCTGTGGTTTCACTGGCTCAGCAGGATTTTTGCCTGAATCACTTTATCGAGCTGTGCTACGAGAATTTACAACGCATCGATCCAAGGGGCCAGAAGGTTGGACGTGTGCCGCTTGATCTCCCCAATCTGAGGGCATTCATCGAGGAGTGTTCGCGGAAGGCTCTTGAAGTGGCTCTGCACTGCGAAGACATCGACAATCTGCAGCGTGGCCGCTTGCTGGATATTCTTCTCTGGGCTGGCGAACTCTTTATTCTGTTGCGCGTTCCCAAGCGCGGCTTCGCGGATTCCCTGTTGCAGGAACACGACCCCGCTCCCACCCGCCTGGCTGCCCGCCATTTCTGAAAATCAAGTCTCTGCAGCGCGACAACCGGCACGCGAGAGATCGTTTAGTCCGCACTCGAATTGCTCGCCGAACCACGAACGCGGCCGAACACGCGCCGCGCCATCGTAGCCCACGGAAGAGACTCGAACTCGGCGAGATAGGAGTAAGCCACGGGGACGACGAGGAGTGTAAGAAGCAGGCAGAGTGTCTGGCCACCGATAATTGTGACGGCGATGGAGGCGCGCTGTTCAGAACCTGCGCCGATGCCAATGGCGACGGGAATAAGGCCGGCGACAATGGAAAGCGTGGTCATCAAGATCGGTCGGAGACGGACGCGATTCGCCTCCAGGATAGCGTCGCGCGCAGGCATACCGCCGGCACGCAGACGGTTCGTATAGTCAACTTGCAGGATTCCGTTTTTCTTGACGATCCCAAGCAGCAAAAACATTCCCAGCGCGCTCCATAAGCTAAGGGCCCGTCCGGTGATCCACAAAGAAAACAGGGCGAACGGAATGCTAAGAGGAAGAGTAAGCATGATGATGAATGGATAGGAAAAGCTCTCAAACTGCGCGGCCAACACCATGTACATGAAGATCGAGGCAAGCAACATCGCGAGCAAGAGATTCCAAGTGGTTTCTTCGAGGACTTTCACCTGTCCGGTGAACCGATACGAGTAACCCGCCGGCAGCCCAATTTCCTTGATGGACTGGATGGTATGCGCCGCGGCGAGGTCCAGTGGATAACCGCTGGCCACGTTGGCATACACAGTGACTTCAAATTCGCGGTTGTAGCGCCAGAGTGTCGCGGGTCCCGCGCCGCGAACAATGGAGGCAACATTCTCGAGACGGACCTGCCCGAGCTTGGAGGAAGGAACCATCATTTGGGCAAGCACGTCCGGGTTATCGCGTTGCTCCGGGAGCAGTTGCATGATAACGGGGTACTGTTCGGAGCCTTCCTTGAAGCGGGTGATTTCGTCCTCTCCGGAATAGAAAAGGCGCACGGCATCACTTATATCGGTCATCCGTACTCCGATGTCCGCGGAGCGTTGCCGGTCTACCTTCACTTGCAGTTCCGGCGTATTCAAGTTCAGGCTGGGATTGACGTCGACCAGATCGGGATACTTCATCATCAAACCGGCCACCTGTTTGCTGAGGTCGGCGAGTTTGTTCAACTCCGGCCCACGGATGACGGCACCGATGGGAAAGTATGTTTCTCCACCAAAAACGGAGGGAAGGCGCACGTTGGAGACCATATTGCGATATCCGGAAAGTATTCCGCGAACCTCGGTGGCCAATTGCTCGTGGCTGCGTTTTCTTTCGCTCCGGGGCACCAATCCGATGAAGAGGTGCGCATGATTCGTGGGGCCGTGCGTAAGGGATTGGACGAAAGCGACCTCCGGCAGGGCCACTACGCGCTCTGCGATTTCCGAAGCGCGTTCCGTGGTCTTGGAAAGAGCCGTGCCTTCCGAAAGCGTGAAGGAGCTAATCAGCTCGGACTGATCGTCGGAAGGAATCCAATCCCGCCCAACCAGGTGATAGAGGGCGAAAGTCGAAAAAAAAGTGGCGACGCAAATCAGAATAATGACCCAACGATGGATGAGTGACCATTGCAGCAACTTTAGGTAGGTCTGTTCGATCCAATGAAAGACACCGCTGGCGTGCGCCTTCTTCTCTTTTTCGCTGACCTTCAGGAGACGCGAGCTCATCATCGGTGTAAGCGTGAAAGCCACCAGAAGTGAAACTAGAATCGCCATGGCCATGGTCCAACCGAAGGAGTTCACGTACTTCCGCGCATAGCCGCTCATAAAAGCGATCGGCAGGAAGATGATCACGAGCGAAAGGGTAGTGGCCATGACCGCCAAACCGATTTCCTGCGTCGCTTTGATTGCCGCGTTTTTGCGATCCTCGCCCTTCTCTTCCATGAAGCGGACAATATTTTCTAAGACGATGATGGCGTCGTCGATCACGATACCGACGGCCAGCGTCAGCGCGAGCAAAGTCATGTTATTGAGCGAAAAATCCATGCCGCGCATGAGAGTGAACGTAGCGATGATGGAAGCGGGAATCGCGACGGCGGCAATCAAGACAGCGCGCCAGTTGCGCATGAAAGAAAAACGATCGCGCTTGCGAGGATGCTGCCGAGAATCAAGTGTTCGAGAAGCGAATGGACCGAAGCCTTGATGAAATCTGAAATATCGTGGATGACCAGAAGCTGCACGCCAGGCGGCAACTGGGAGCGCAATTCATCGATTTTGCTTTTTACATCGTCGGCGACTTGCACAGTGTTGGCGCCAGACTGGCGCAGCACCTGAACGCTGACGACGTCCTGCCCGGCGACGCCTTTGCGAAACAACGCCGACCAGGTGCGCAGTTCCTGCGCGCCGTCTTCCACTTGAGCGACATCCCGGACGCGCACCTGGGCGCCGCCTCGAGTGCCGATGACGATATCCCCGAACTGTTCCGCCGAGGTCACGCGTCCCAGGGTCCGGAGCCCGAGTTCCTGCGGGCCAGTGATCATGCGGCCGCCAGGCGCCTCGATATTTTCGCGCTGCAAGGCGTCACGGACGTCGAGCACGGTAAAGTTATGTGCGGTCAGCTTTTGGGCGTCGAGCAGAACGCGGATCTGCCGTGCCTGGCCACCATTGAGCTCGACACTACCGACGCCGTCCACGGTCTGAATCGCGCGGCGAATTTGTTTGTCTGCAATTTCGGTTAGTTCGCGGCGGCTGATGGGCCCGCTGACGAGCAAAGTCAGAATGGGGTCGGATTGCGGGTCTTCCTTGGTGATTACGGGAGGCAGCGTATCGCGCGGCAGACGGTCCACTGCGGCGGCCACCTTTTCGCGGATATCCTGCGCAGCGCCGTCGATATCGCGTTCCAGAACAAAAGTGCAGGTGATGTCCGCGTAGCCTTCGCTGGAATAAACGGTGATTTCATCGATGCCGCTGACGGAAGAGATCGCGTCTTCGAGAGGCAACACAACGCCGGTGACCACTTCTTCCGGCGTGGCCCCGGGCAATTGCACTTCGACGTTTACGGTAGCCGGGTCGGCTTTGGGAAAAAGGTCTACGGCCAGGCCGCGATAGGAAAAAGCCCCGAGCGTCACGAGAAAAGCGATTAGCATTACGGTGAAGACGGGATACTTTACGCAGATTTCGGCGAGTTTCATCGGCTTGTGTGGGTGATGTTCCGGCGAGAACTACTTCGAGGCCGGAGTGTTCCCTTCGGCCTGTTCCCGGACGGTCGCGCCATCATACAAATCTCCGGAGATGGCCACGGCGACGCGGTCTCCGGGCTTTAACCCTTCGGCTACCTCGAAGCGCTTTCCGCGCTGGTCTTCCGTCTGTCCCGCCGGACGTATTTGATGTTCGGAAACACGGTTGCCGCTAAGAAGAAAAACCTTATACACGCCATACCGATAATTTACGGCGGCTTCCGGCAGAAAAATGGTGCTTTCCTCTTTCTCGCTGGGAAGAGAAGCTTGCACGAAAAATCCAGGCTTCAAGCGTCCATCCCCATTGGCGACGAGCGCTTCCGCATCAAAGGTTCTGGAATCTTGAGAAACCGCCGGATTAATGCGCGAGACTCTTCCATGAAAAACTTGGCCCGGAAAGGCCTCCACTTGCAAATCCACGGTGGCTCCATCTTTCACCCATCCGGCCCAGCGCTCGGGAACCGCGAGGCGCGCCCGCAGCGTGTCCGTTCGCACTAAAACCATCGCTGGCCCTTGCACACGCAGGTATTCGCCGGGATGAACGTCGCGGGTCTTGATCGAACCGGGGAAGGGCGCGCGAATCGTGGCATCGCTCAACTTTTTTTCGGCTAACTTCTCGCTTGCTTCGCTGGACACTAGCAAAGCCTTCAGGCGGTCCACCTCTTGCAAAGCGATCGTGTAGCTCGCTTGGGTGCTTTGAAAGCGGCTGGACGCCTCATCCAACTGCTGCTGCGAAATCAAATTACCCTTGAACATTTGCTGCGACCGGCCATACTTGCGCTCGGCATCATAAAGGTCGGCTGCCGCGCGCTGCACAGAGGCGAGCTTCTGCGTATCAGATGGAGGCGGTTCATTCGGACCAATGCCGAGCTGTGCGCGCACTTGGGTTACAAGTCCGCGCTGGCGATCCACTTCCAACTGGAGTTCTTGCGGATCAATGAGAATGAGCGGCTGGCCTTCCTTGACTGCGTCGCCGACGTCGACGAGCACTTGCGACACGCGCCCATCGACCTCCGAGCTTAAAATGCTTTCTTCCAGGGCGAAGAGGGATCCGGATGCCTGAACCCGGCGGCGCGTGGTTTCCTCCGCGACGGTGTAAATATGAACAGGCGTGGGATGAGCAGTGTCTCCCAACACGGTGCCAGAGACGGATTTCGAGCAACCGCCTGCGACAATCACGACCATGGCGGTCACCCCCGCCAAAAATTGGTACGTTTTCATAGGGTTTCGTTTGTGGCTATCCGTCTGCTTGCCCCGGAAGCTACTTTCCAGGCCGCCTTCATGACACACTATGACCGCCATCTCCCACGTGCGTTTCGGACGCACGAACTTACCACAACGTTTCGCACTTTGGACCAAAATTCTTGTCCTGCCACGAGGGCGGTTTGACCGCTTCAGCACAGCCACATGTTTTCAGCTCGGATATAAGGGCTCAACGGAAAAGTGGTGAACCGGGGAGGACTCGAACCTCCAACCCGTTG
>Ga0187820_1000345_pt1 | contig 10259 bp, 4 predicted proteins | sample NC_wetland_sal_i_19_FD_132409 | JGI IMG/M metagenome (GOLD analysis project Ga0187820, IMG submission 132409) | Wetland sediment microbial communities from Neuse River Estuary, North Carolina, USA - SO4_5 | ecosystem: Environmental > Aquatic > Freshwater > Wetlands > Sediment | place: USA: North... | reverse complement strand
GGCTACACGCTTTTGCTTGGCGGATCGAGCACGCACGTTACCGAGGCGATTTTGAAGACGCGGACGCTGTACGATCCGATCAAGGAACTCGAACCGATATCCAACATTGCCGTCTCACCGTTCGCGCTCGCGGTGCATCCTTCCATTCCGGCCACGACGCTCGCGGAGTTCATCGATTACGACAAAGCCAATCGCGGTAGACTCTCTTATGGGCATGCCGGCGTCGGTTCGCTCAATCATCTCACCGGCGAATTATTCAAGTCGCTCGCCGGTCTTCCCGATCTTTTGCAGGTGCCGTATCGCGGATCGGGACCGGCCATCGCCGACGCGCTTGCCGGCCATGTGTCCATGGTGACGCCGGCCGTGACCGGCCAAGTGATTGAGTTTCACCGCACCGGCAAGCTGCGCATTCTCGCCGTCACTAGTCCGCAGCGCTTGACTGCCGCGAGCGATCTGCCGACGGCCGTGGAGGCGCTGCCGGGCATGATTTCGCAGCAACTCATCGGCTTATTTGCTCCCGCCGGCACCGCGAAGGCGATCATCGATCAGATCGCGCAAGCAAACCATGCCTTGCTCGCCGACACCGATTACCAAAAGATGCTAGTGGAGACCGGATTTGAGCCGGACGTGGATTCGTCCCCGGAAATATTTCGGCGCCGCATTGAGGCGGAAATCGCAAAATGGACGCCGATCGTGCAGGAGCTGGGAATTAAAATTGACTGAGCAGCTCGAAAATTTGTTCGTGGCCGCAAATGTCGGTCTTTGGGGGAGAACCGGACGTCAACTCGTTAAATTTGGATGAAATGACCTATGTCGGCAGTCGGCTGCTATAATTTTTAGTGTGATGCGAAAGACGTCACTCGTCATCGATGATGTGGTAGTTTGTTGCTGTCCTCAGGCTGAAGGGTCGCTTGATGAGGCGACGGGACTTACTCACGCTTCTCGGTGGTGTGGCTACAGTATGGCCGCCCGCCGTACGCCCAGCAGTCTTCGCTGCCGGTCATTGGTATACTTAATGACTCGAGCTCCGACTGGGTGGGCGCTTTTCGCCTGGGCTTGAAGGAGGGCGGCCTTATCGAAGGTCGTGACGTGACGACCGATTTGCGATCGACAGAACAATACCCGGAATTGCGACCGCTCGCCGATCAGTTGGTGCAGCGTCGGGTCGCCCTGATTGCCGCGCTCGGCGGGGTTCCGGCAAAAGTAGCCAAAGCGGCGACCGCGACGATCCCGATAGTGTTCGCAATTGGCGGCGATCCCGTGGAAGTGGGGCTTGTTCCGAACCTTAATCACCCCGGAGGAAACATCACTGGAGCCACATTCTTCGCCGCTCAATTGCTGCAGAAGCAGGTCGATCTTCTCCATGATCTGGTTCCCAAGGCCACCACCATCGGCGTTCTGGTCAATCCGAATAACCCGCGTTACCAGTCGGATGTACGCGATGTGCAAGCGGCAACGCGCACGCTTGGGCTCGATATTCGCGTTGCCAAGGCAGGCAAGGAGAGCGATCTCGATGCTGCTTTTGTTGATTTCATCGAACACAATGCGCGCACACTCCTCATTGCGGGCGACGCATTTTTCTTCGTAGAGCGTAAGAAAATTGCCGTTTTGGCTGCCGGTCATGAAATTCCCATGATGTACAATGTACGCGACTTTGTGCTTGCCGGCGGCCTAGTCAGTTACGGACCCAATGTGCCAAACGTCTGTCGTCAAGTAGGCATCTACGCCGCTCGCATCGTGAAAGGCGAAAAGGCCGGTGAATTGCCGGTGATGCAACCCACCAAATTCGAATTGATCATCAATATGAAAGCGGCCAAAGCACTTGGCCTCGATGTGCCTCTGTATCTTCAACAACTCGCCGATGAAGTTATCGAATAGGCGAGTTGTTATTTTAGTGAGACTCACTCCGCCGCGACGCGCTGCACCCGCCACTGCATCATCAGAGCGCGCAACGATGCCGGTTTGATCGGCTTGTTGAGAACATGCGCGCCTTCTGCGCGCGCCTCGTCGCGGACGCGCGCCGAGCGGTCGGCGGTGATCACAATTGCAGGTACATCGCGTCCGGCCGGCCGGCCAAGATGCCCGCGTAGCTCCCTGATCGCGGCAATGCCATTGCCGCCGTCGAGATGATAATCGACCAGCAGGCCGTCGGGTTCGAGACGGCTCGCCGCGAGCGCCGCCATGGCTTCGGCGAGATCGGCACCCTTGAGCACGCGGCAGCCCCAGCCGCTCAGAAGCGTCTCCATGCCGTCGAGAATGGCGCGCTCGTTGTCGATGCAAAGCACGACCATGCCGTCGAGCCGTCCGGGCTCGAGCCGGAGCGCGGCGGGCGGCCGCAATGCCGAACCAATTGCCGCCGCGCGCGGCACCGCGACCGAGAAACGCGAGCCTTGGTCGGGATTGGATTTCAGCGTTACCTCGCAATCGAGCACGCGGGCGATGCGCTGAACAATCGAGAGGCCGAGGCCGACGCCGCGGGCGACCCGCGCGCCCTGGTCGAGGCGATGGAATTCTTTGAACACCGCGCGATGTTTGGCCGGTGGGATACCGATCCCGGTATCATAAACATCGATGCGCAGCCGCTCGCGCTGGCGCCGGCAGCCGATCAGCACACGGCCGGCCGGTGTGTATTTGATGCCGTTGGAAATGAGGTTTTGTAGGAGCCGCCGCAACAAGCGCCGGTCGGAGCGCACATTGAGCGAACAGGGCATCACGATGAGGTCGAGCCCTTTCTCGCGGGCCAGTGGCGCGAATTCGACTTCCAGCCGGTGCAGCAATTCATCAATGCGAAAATCGGCGAGCTCCGGTTTCATGGCGCCGGTGTCGAGACGCGAAATGTCGAGCAGCGCCGAGAAAATTTCTTCGACGGCTTCGAGCGAGGCGTCGATATTGCCGATGAGCGGGGCGTCCTCACCGGCACCGTGGCGCTCGATCAGGCTCGTCACATAGAGCCGCGCGGCGTTAAGCGGCTGCAAAATGTCGTGACTGGCCGCCGCGACGAACCGGGTCTTTGAGACGTTGGCTTCGTCAGCTTCCGCCTTGGCGCGCGCGAGGGCGGCGTTGAGCCGCGTCAGCTCGCCGGTGCGCTCGCGCACGCGGCGTTCAAGAGTCGCATTGGCGCGCTCCAGCGCTTCTGCCGCTTTCACGCTCGGCGTGATATCGGTGAACGTGGTCACCAGTCCGCCGCCGGGCATGTGGTTGGCGCGTACTTCGATGACGAGGCCTCGTCCGGCGATGCGCTCGAGAAACGGCTCGGCGTCGGACGTGTATTTGGCGACGCGCTCGGCGATGAATCGATCGGTGCCGGCATTGGCGCCGCCGTGCTGGGCGATACGGCGTAAAATGTCGTCGAGCGGGATGCCGACGCGAGTGAGTTCATGGGACAAGTCGAGAATCTCGCCGAACTGCCGATTCCAGCAGACCAGCTCCAGCTCCTTGTCGAAAACGGCAATTCCCTGGCGCACATGATCGAGCGCAGTCTGCAGGATCTCGCGGTTGTAGTGGATCGCGGCGCTGGCATCGTCGAGCAGCTTCAGCGCCGCCTTGGTCGAGACCGTGCGCTTACGCAACAGCAGGGAGAGCACCAGGCGCGATGACGCGGCGCCGATCGCCGAGGCTAACAAATATTCGGCGTATTGCAGGAGCTGAAAGTCCGCTTCTGCCGTCGGCTCGATGCTAATGCGGCGCGCCGCCGCGAAGCTTGCGAAGGATCTGCGCGTGCGCTCGTCGCCGAGATAACGAGCGACGGTCGCGATCAGATCCTCGACGCTGACGGAGGCGCGACGCAAGCGAAAGCCCGGCGCCATTGGGCCAAGCATCGGCGCCAGCGTGGGCGGTGCGAACAAATCGCCCTGCACACGTTCGATTGGACTCGGCGGCCGCGCCAGCGAAAAGCCGATGTAGCAAGCGATATTGGCGGCAAAGCTCAACAACACGCCATGGACGAGCGGCGGCAAGTCGAGACCGAACAGCGCTTCGGGCCGTAACAAGGCGACGCCCCACGGGCCGTCCGTCAATATGCGCGCGCTGACGATGCCGGCGGCGGAGATGCTTGGCAGCAACAGGGTATAGGCCCAGACTAAAAGGCCGGCGCTCATCCCGGCGATCGCCCCGAGCGACGTGCCGCGCCGCCAGATCAACCCGCCGAAGAATGCCGGCGCCAATTGCGCCACCGCCGCAAACGACAACAACCCGATCGCGGCGAGCTGCGCCTCGCCGGCCGAACGGTAATAGGCATAGGCGAGGAACAGAATCGCGAAAATCGCAATGCGCCGCGTCGTCAAAAGCTGGGCGCCGGCATTGGTCGGCTCGCCGGCAAGAGCGCGGCGCTTAAGTGCGAGCGGCATCACGATGTCGTTCGACACCATAATCGCAAGCGCGACCGTTTCGACAATCACCATCGCGGTTGCCGCCGAGAGGCCACCGACGAAAGCGATCAGCGTGATCAATTGAGACTGCGCCGAAAGCGGCAGCGCGACCACGAACATATCGCTGTCGACGCGTCCGGTGGGAAAAGTCAAAAGCCCGGCCATCGCAATCGGCAGCACGAATAGATTAATGAGCACGAGATAGAGCGGAAACAGCCAGGAGGCGCGGCGGATTTCCGACTCGCTGTGGTTCTCGACCACGGTGACATGGAATTGCCGCGGCAACAGCACGATCGCAAACAGTGACAATAGCGTCATGGCGCAGAGCGAGGCGAGTTGCGGCGCCCGGGTCAGCACTGCGGCGGTGTTGGGCCGATCCAGCGCCTGCACGAGCAATGCCGCCGGTCCGCCGAACATCACGAAGGTCACGAAGATGCCAACGGTGAGGAAGGCAATGAGCTTGACGACGGATTCCGTCGCGATTGCCAGCATCAAGCCGTCCTGATGCTCGGTGGCGTCGATGTGCCGCGTGCCGAACAGAACGGCGAATGTGGCCATCGCCAGCGCAACGAACAGCGCGAGATCCCCGAACGGCGGCTGCGCCATTCCGCCTGGCGCCGCTTCGGCAAGGATGGTCGACACCGACGACGACACTGCTTTGAGCTGCAACGCGATGTAGGGGATCATGCCGACGATCGCGATCAGCGCCACGGTCGCGGCCACGATCTGACTCTTGCCGTAGCGCGCCGCGACAAAATCCGCGATCGAAGTGATGTTCTGGCTTTTGGCCAGGCGCACGATGCGGATGAGCAGCGGGAAGCCCAAACCGAACATCAACATCGGGCCGATATAGATCGTGAGAAAATCAAAGCCGGACCGTGAAGCTAATCCGACCGAGCCGAAGAACGTCCATGACGTGCAATAGATCGCAAGCGACAACGGGTAGATGAAGCGCCGCGCCGAACTTCCACGCGCTATGCGCCGGCGATCCCCATAACTCGCCACCAGGAACAACAGCCCGATATAAGCGAGCGCGATGACAACGATGACCCAACCCTGCAACATGACCTGAGCTCCGCCGTCACCGGCGCCGTGGGTCAAACAGCATGTTTGCGTTTCTGTTAAGGTCACACAGTTTGGCGAGGGTGTCTATCTGGACCGCACAAGCCCGGCTTGAAGCCGTCGCGCGTTGACGATCACTGGTGCAGCCGGCATTCATGACGGATACTTGGCCGTTGCCTGATGAACCCCGCATTCCGCCGTATTCTGCTCGAGACTGCCGAAACGCTGGCGATCGCGCTGGCCGGTGGCGTCACATTCGTATTTCTCGGTCTACCGGCCGGCCTGGTGTCGGGCTCGGTCGTGGCGGTCGCGACCGCGGCCTTGCTCGGCCGCCCGATGCGAGTCCCGCTGACGCTTGCACGCATCTGTTACGTCGTCGTCGGGACGCTGCTAGGCACGGTGGTGACGCCGGAAACGCTGCGCGGCGTGGTCACCTGGCCGGCGAGCGTCGCACTGTTGATGCTGGCGTCGCTCGGCATGATCGCCGCGACCATGACCTATCTGCGCGTCGTGCACCGCTGGGATTCGCTCTCCGCGCTGATGGGCGCAAGTCCCGGCTCGATGGCCCAGGTGATTGCGCTGTCGAGCGAGCTCGGCGGCGATTTGCGCGCGGTCGCCATCGTGCAGACTGTGCGCGTGCTTCTCCTCGTCATTGGCTTGCCGAATGGACTGGCACTGTTCGGGCTGGTCGTGCCGGCGGTGCCGCTGCCGCGTGGGCCCGCCGGATTTTCCGTGCTCGGCGAAATGCTGCTTCTGCTCGGAGTGGCCATTACGTTTGCACTTATTTTTCTACGCCTGCGTTTTCCCGGCGGGCTATTGTTCGGCGCGCTGGCCGGCTCGGCCGTTCTGCACGGCACCGGGCTTATTCACGCCGCGCTGCCGTGGTGGGTCGGCGGCGCATCTGTGATCACGCTGGGAGCTCTGGTCGGCTCCCGCTTTGCCAATACCAGCGCGCGCATGCTGCTCGGCCACCTTGGCGCGGCGTTCGGCTCGTTCGCGGTGTCGATGGTGGTGGCGACCGTGTTTGTCGTGATCGTGGCGCGGCTATTTTCGTTCCCGATCGCCAATATTGTCATCGCCTTCGCACCGGGCGCCCAGGACACGATGATGGTGCTGGCGCTCGCGCTTCACCTTGATCCCGTTTATGTCGGGGCGCATCATCTGGCGCGATTTTTGGTCGTCACTTTTGCGATCGCCGTCGCGGCGCGCCGGATCTCGACGGAGCGCCCCGTCCACCATGCCGCGCATGGCAAAGTGATTTTTGCGGAGCCAAGTGATCAGCGGCAGCGATTGGAAAAGTGATGAGACATAGCGTTTCGCGCCCGCTATCACTCAGGGTACTGAATTCTGGCCGACGGGCCAAACTCCAGCGGTCCGATCACGGTAGCAACTCGTTTAAAATCTTGGGATCACTCTCTGCGGGATCTCTCTTCGTCTGCAGTCGTCCCGGGCGGCTCGTTGCGTGCTGGTAGAATTTAGCAAGGGTGAGGATACTTCATGTATAGTCTTTCCTTGCGCGACACATTCCACGCCGGTCGCCTGTATAACTTGGTGATACTCGGTGCCCTCGCTGTCTTGATGGCGCTTGCGTGGCCCAGCGCGACTGCCTTCGCGCAAAGTGCGGACAAAAAAACCGATCTCGCAATTCGGCCGGAGTTCCGAGAGCCCGTCGTGCTGACAAGCAAGGAAGGTGTCCTCGAAGTTCGGCTCACCGCAAGGCAAGGCCAGGCAACGCTCGACACGGTAGCGACACCTGTCCAGAACTTTCTCCTTTTCGATTACGAGGTGATCCGGGGCACGGCATCCAACGGACAGAAGTCCGGCGGCAATCTCTATCCGGCGCCGACCCTCCAGGTATTTCCCGGCGAAAGGCTGATCGTTCATTTCGAAAACGGCCTCACCGGCCTGACCATCCGGGATTACTTCATTCCGCAATACACGCCCAAGGATCAGCAAGTTCCTCTTTACCCGGAGCAGATGACCTCGTCACCGATAAACCTCCACACGCATGGAGCTCACATCAGTCCGAAGGGAAATGCCGACAACGTCATGCTGCACATCCCTCCAGGGATGTCGAACACCTACACCTACGACATCCCTCGCAACATGCCGCAAGGGCTGTACTGGTATCACTGTCATCTTCACGGGCTCACCGCGGCGCAGGTTTATACGGGTCTGGTGGGTTTGCTCGAGGTCGGACGAACGGATGGCAACCTGCCGCTCGTCACCGAGAAGAGCATTCCCATCCGCAACATGGCTCTGCAGTACAATTTCGTCTTTGACCGCGCCGGCGGTCTGGCGCAACTCAACAACTTGAACTGGCCGCAGTGGGTCAGCACGATAATTCCGCCGAAGGAGGGCGAGCTGGCGAACGGCGCCTACCGTCCTTTGCTTACGCCGGTTAACTTCAACCAATCCAAGTTGGGAACTAAATACTTCACTGTTTGGTATGCGGGGCCGCTTTCAATTAACAATCATCGGGGGCAGTTGGAGTTCATTCCCAGCAATCTCCAGCAATTCAGCGCGGCGGAGTCCAAAGCGGGCAGCGATGTGCCGGCCAATCCATCGCTCCCGGATTATCAACGTGATGTGCAATTCACAGTGAACGGCCAGTTTCAGCCGGTCATCAAGAGCAAGGCAGGTCAGACCGAAATTTGGGTGCTCGCGAATGTGAGCGACATTGCCTACATCAATGTGCAGCTCACGGAAACGGCGACTGGGCGGCATCCGCGGATCGCCATTGTTGGCCAGGATGGCAACCCCTACACAACCGTTCATTATCCGCCTGCCGACAATGGCACCCGACTGCTCATTCCACCGGCGAGCCGGTTCGCGATTGCCGTGACGATACCAGCTGAAGGCGACCTCATTCTGGAGATACCGGAGCGCGGCGGCGGTGCAAAAACGATCACCGCCCCCGGCGTGCTCTATACGAATAATGGAAGCGACAATCCTCCGGCCATGCTGGGGAGCCTGAGCGTCTTGCCCTCGGCCGTCAGCTATGACGACGGGTTCTTCATATTTCCAACCCAGGTATTGGCAAGAGCCACAGCCGCGCAGCCCGGCGGCGTAACGACCCCGTTCGTCGAAGGTCAGTCGCTCGGCGCCTACACATCTTTTATCGATCTTGCCAACACCACCCCGGACTTCAAGCGGCAGATCCTGATATCCGGCGGATTTCTCAACAACATGGCGAGCACCAGTGATCCAAAAGCGTTCGTCTATGCATTCGATGGGGGCGCATTCCCGAATGTGCCGCTGATCCAACCTCGGCTCAACTCAGTCGAGGAGTGGAGGTTCATCAACAACAACAATGACGAGCATCCGATTCATATTCACGTCAATGATTTTCAGGTGATCGAGTACTTTGATCCCACGACCGGGCTACGAACTGGCCCCGACAAGTTTGCCATCGACAATGCCAATGCGCCGGCACCGACAATGCATGGTGACGAGAGCGTGATCCAACCCGGCATTCTTACGCTCCGCACCCGGTTCGACGAATATACCGGGCTTTACGTGATGCATTGCCACCGCCTCAACCATGAAGACAACGGGTTGATGGCGCTGATTAACGTCATCCCGGCCGTATCCATTTATGCGGTGGCGATTCCAGGCGCACCCGGCAAGCCTGCCGAGGTTCGTCTGTACGACGGCAACGGCGACCGGTTCGTCGCCACGATCATCCCGTTCCCCGGTTTTGAAGGCAGCGTCAACGTAGCGATGGGGGATGTTGACGATGATGGCATCCTCGACCTAATCGTCGGCGCCGGCAAGGATCACGCACCGGAAGTCGTGGTCTATGCCGGCGCGTCAATACGCGGCAAAGGCACCTTCGGGACAGAGCTGGCGCGTTTCCAGCCGTTCGATTCCCAAGCGCGCGGGGGTGTCAGCGTGGCGGCTGCTCAGATCGATGGGACAAATGCCGACAACATCATCGTCGGATCGGGTCCGGGCATCCCGAGTGAAGTGAAAGTCTATCAAGTGCCGCTGGCGGTATCGTCGAGCACCGGGCCGGCGCTCTTCGCGTCGTTCAAGCCTTACGGTGGTCAAGATCAGTCTGGCGTGAGCGTTGCCGCGGGCTTCGTGGACTTTTCGACCGGCCGCGAGAGTATCGTCACTGCGCCCGGCCCTGGCATCCGAACGAGGATCAAGGTGTTTGCCTTCCCGCTCTTGAAGTCCATCGCCAAGGCTGAAGCCAAGGCCGATCGCGGCAACACGCAGACGGCGGACCAGCCCGTGAACACTGCCTTTTTCAATCCGTTCGGCGACGACTATCGGGGCGGCGTTTCCCTGGCCACGGGTTGGCTGGCCGGCTCACTCGGCGGCGCCAAGCGGATCGTCGTGAGCAAACTTGCGGACAACGGTTCAGTGAAGATTTTCTCCAGCGGCTCCGCGCTGGATGGGGGCCCGTCCTTATACCTGCAGGGCCCCGAACAGCATGGTCATGGTGCCCAATTCCGCGAGATCGCGGGCTTCGAGCCATTCGGCGGATCTGGCGGCGTGCGGGTGGCCACAACCAGCACGACGACCGGCGCCAATCTACTGGTCAGCGGTGTCGCGCCTGGAGGTGCGGACACAAGCGTCATCAAATACGATTTCGTCAGACCGAACGCGCAGTCGACGACGCTTGAAGCCGTACGTCTCGGGCAAGTCTGGTCCGGAAAAGGGTCTCCACCCGTCCTCGGCGGCGATTAGGACCCGCCCTTGCGCAGATTCACTCTGCCGCGAGCGCGCGCTCCTTGAACGGTAAATCGAGCCGCTGCCAGACGTCGACCAAGGCTTCGGCCAGCGTGTCGATCAAGCCGTCGTCGTGATAAGGGCTCGGCG
>Ga0187820_1000344_pt1 | contig 10267 bp, 12 predicted proteins | sample NC_wetland_sal_i_19_FD_132409 | JGI IMG/M metagenome (GOLD analysis project Ga0187820, IMG submission 132409) | Wetland sediment microbial communities from Neuse River Estuary, North Carolina, USA - SO4_5 | ecosystem: Environmental > Aquatic > Freshwater > Wetlands > Sediment | place: USA: North... | reverse complement strand
GCCCCGAAAGAGGATCGGACGTGACATAGGTCTTGGATAGATAAGCGTCAACCACTGCGCGGGAAATGCCCGGACTAAGATATACGGAGCCACGACACACTTCCTGTATCGCGTGCACGAGATCCTCGGCCGCTTGGTTCTTCAGGACATATCCCTTAGCCCCGGCGCGCAAAGCTTCCGTGACATATTGATCCTCGTCATGTTGTGTAAGAAGAATCACCTTTGTGTTCGGCGATGATTTCTTCAATTCGCGAGCCGTGTCGACACCGTTCAAGACAGGCATACTAATGTCGATAATGGCTACATCAGGATGAGTCTCCTCCACCGAGCGAATCGTTTCTTGCCCGTCCGAGGCCTCGCGAACAATTTGAAATCCCTGTTTTTCCAGCAATATCTTTAGTCCCTGGCGGATCAGGGCGTGGTCATCGGCAAGAAGAACGCGGGTGGGCATCGAATCACGGCAAGATTAAGGAGTTACAGCGCTCACGGACAATCCGGTGGTTTCCTTGATTCTTCTGAGGTAAACACCCGAAGAATTGGGGAGGAGTTTCTGAAGACATTTCCTGGACAATTCCATATCACGCTTAAACCAAAGAGTTTGCAGGTGCGCTGTGAAAGAAAACCCGCCTGTCCCATTTAAATAGGCCACCCGACAGACAGATGCTTAGGAAGACTAGGATGTAGAATCCCTAGGTCGAATCAACCGGCTCGAACGCTCTCCGTCCGGTTGAATCGCGGCGGAGGTCCCTTCGTTGCGATGTGGCAGCTAGCGAGAGGCAATACTGAGGAGCTTTCGAGCACCGATGCAACCCGAACGCCGTAGAACCCGCAGGGAGAGGCCACAAGTTCTCTCCTATGTCCAGTTCGAACCGGAAGGCGGCGGGATCATCCTGAATATTTCCGAGCAAGGTCTTGCTTTCCAGGCCGCAAACGCCTTGCGACAGGCTGGTCCAATTCAGCTTTGTGTTTCGCCCAACCCCATGCTGCAGATCACCCTGACTGCAGAGATCGCTTGGATGGAGGCCACAAGAAAGTTTGGGGGTTTACGATTTACCGCACTCTCGGAGGATGCTAGGAAGCAAATTTTTCAATGGTTGACCCAACCCAGCGAATCCGACGGACTCGCGAAAGAGTTCAATGTTCCGTCCTGCGCGTTAGCGGAAGCAACTGAGCGTTGCTTAAACTCAGGCAACGAAGCACCGAAGCAGATTTCCCCGGCTGCCGAAAGTGAAAGTTTCACTACTCCAGATTTTGCCACTCCCCCGGCTCTTCCATCTTGGAACAGCACAACGCCTTCACCTCAGCCAGCCCCATTTTCAGGGGGATGGCTGAATCCCAGCCCCCCGCCACGGCTTTGGAATCGCCTGGCGATCGTATTTATAATTCTCGTCTTCGTGTTTATGCCCACGTTTCTATTGCAAAACTTCCGCCACGAAATCGGCGATTCACTCATCAGTCTTGGAGAAAGACTCGCGGGAAATCGCGAAGTCACACCTGCTTACTCTTCGTCGATAACTGTTCCGAAGTCCAGCTCGAACGCTGTGAACCCCCCATCGGCGCCCAATCCAGATTCAGGAAATTCCACGAAAGAGACATCAGGTCAATTAGATACAGCGGCATCCGCTCCGGCAAGTCAGGGGACACTGAATGCCGCAGACTCTCGAATGGCACATTTCTCGAGCCCCGGAAAGCACTTCACGAATGCAAATGCCATGAACGGTCGCAGCGCTGTCGCACGTCAGCTCTGGGCTGCTCTGGGAGGGGGGGATAGTTCTGCCGAACTTCCACTCGCCGAGCTTTATCTTGCGGGCGACGGCGTCCCCAGAAGCTGCGAGCAGGCGCGGATCTTGCTTGAGGCAGCATCGGTCAACGGCAATGTCGAAGCTCGCCAGTGGTTGAAGCGAGTCAGCAAGCACAAGTGCCGATAACCCCTGGATCGTAGCGGAGGCATCTAAAAGTGGAACTCAAATTTTCAAGGGAACAGCCGACAATCCGGGACAGACAGTGGCTCGGGAGTATATCCGTTCAGGGCTGGACCAGCCCACGGCGAACCGCGTAGCGCACCAGGCTTGCTGTCTCGTGAATATCCAGTTTCTGCATGAGTCGCATGCGGTGAGATTCGGCCGTTTTCACACTGATGCCAAGGACGGAGGCAGTGTCCCTTGTGGATTTTCCTTCGGCAATCAATTGCAGAACCTGGCGTTCGCGCACGGTCAAAGGATCCTCTGGCCTGACCGATTTGGAGCGGTACGCTTCTACCAGTGCGCGCGATATGCCCAGACTCAGATAGAACTCGCCTCGAGAGACCTTTTGAATCGCAAGAATGAGGTCGGTTGCGACCTGATTCTTCAGCACGTATCCCTTCACTCCAGCTTCCAGCGCCTCGTGGACATACTGTTCTTCCTCATGTTGGGTCAGAAGGATCGATTTCGTCTTTGGGCACGAACGAGCCAGTTCGCGCGCAGCATCTATGCCGTTCTGCGTCGGCATGCTTATGTCCAGGACCGCGATGTCTGGATGGTGCGCTTCCGTCAATCGAACGGCCTCTTGTCCATCAGAGGCTTCCGCAACGACTTGAAATTTCTCATGTTCCAGCAGTGACTTCAGTCCCTGACGCACAAGTACATGGTCATCCGCGAGTACGATTCGAATTGGCATGGCCATCCTCCAATGGAACTCGAAGAGAGAGCTCCGTTCCGTGTCCGCAGCGAGATTCGATATGAAGGGTTCCGCCGATTGCGGTCACGCGTTCTCGCATTGCGATTAGTCCCAAGCCCTTCCCGCCAGACGGCGCGTGGGCCAGGCTAGCGTCAAACCCCTTGCCGTCATCTCGGATAGAACAACACAGCACATGATTCTCTTTCCAGGCGTTAATCCAGACGCTTGTTGCTTTCGCGTGCTTTATGGCATTGGTCAGGGCTTCCTGAACTATGCGGTAAAGCGTCGTCTCGATGGTGGCAGGCAGACGTTCGGACACGGCCGAATCGATACAAATCGGCAAACCGGACCGTTTGGAAATGCCTTCTGCAAGAAAACGAATCGCGGGAACCCAGCCGAGGTCATCCAAGATCGTAGGACGAAGTTCGTGAGAATAGCGCCGCAAGTGTTTCTCGACTTGGTTCAACAATTCCTTAATCCGCGCAACCTGGGCTTGTTGAGGCTCGGGCAGCCCCGGAGCTACTTCGGCGAGCGCAAGATGTACGGTGACAAGCAGTTGTCCAGCCTCGTCGTGAACCGCATATGCGATGCGTTTGATCTCCTCCTCTAGTGTTTCGTTCAATTGCCGCAGAGCCTTCACGGCATCCTGAAACCCGAGGTGAGCCATCTCATACGGAGACAAACACTCCGCGAGGAAATCGGCGCTCGACTGGAGTACTTCCTCGCGGCTTTTCTTACTTTCAGTGCTGCGAAACAGCGCAAGTACCGCTTGATGATGCAGTGAAGCGATCTCAATAAGACTCTTCTGTTCGGCGAGCGCCCGCCGGCCGAACTCGTACGCTCGCCCCAGTGCAGCTTCGCCGCCTTCGTTGACGTATACCTGCAACGAAGAGCGGTACTCGTCCTCAAAACCTGCATGCGACTTGGCCGTGTGTCGAGTTGCCATTTTCATCGACCAATTCCCATTAGACGGGCTACCACAACGAGAGCATCGTCATTCCCAGTTCGATAGTTTTCCAGGATTCTGTCCGCTGCTCTTTGTGGATTCTCCAGTGCGTTGAGGCTCTCTGAAAAGCCGCCGCTAATTCCGTCCGTGGCAAAAAACAGCGTGTCTTCCCGCCCCACCGGAAGCACGCTGGCCTGGAGAGGCGGCATCTGGGAGCCGACGACCCCAGCTCGAAGAAGAAGCGATTCCTGTGCGTTGCCGTTTTTCGCATCCGCCCGCATCAACACTCCTTGTACATTGCCGACACCCAGCCAGGTCATCATTCCGTGCTCGGCATCGATGAAAGCGAGGCTCAATACAATTCCGCGGGATGTCCGGAGTTTCTCATGGCATCGCTCCACCAGCGAGATGATCGGTTCGTCGGCAAAACTTTTGAGAAGTGTAGCAGCGGTCTTAGAGACGCTGGCTGCTTCTTCGCCGTGACCTAGCCCATCAATTGCTGCCACCAGAATCCCGCTTCGCGTGCAACAAACCACGTGAAGATCGCCCGACTCGCCTTGGCCGGGCAGAACGGACCTTGCAACACCATACTCTAGCATCGGCTCTTTTACTGTCTCCACTTCTTCACCACCACAGTTGTTCCCTGTCCGGGTTGGGAAGTGATTTCAAAATCGTCCATGAGCCGCCGCACTCCTGGTAATCCAAGTCCCAAACTTCCAGAAGTGGAGAAGCCGTCGCGCAGGGCCTGACGAATATCGAGAATCCCCGGGCCATCATCCTCAGCCAGGACCAGGATGCCTACACGGCTTGAGCCCTGAATGCTCTTAAGCGTGATCGAGCCCTTGCGAGCGTACGACACGATATTTCGGGCTAGCTCTGAGATGGCGGTCGCGATCAGCGTGGCATCCCCGGAGGAAAACCCGAGTTCCGCCGCCATCGCCCGGCCCTTCTGTCGGGCAATCACGATATCTTGGTCAGAATTGATGGCCACCCGGATTTCCCCAGCCGACACTGTGGCTCACTCTCAGTTCGCGGTTCTGAACTTTTCGTTCAAGTACGCCAGACCTTCTTCCAGGTCCAGCGCAGTCGCAACACCTTCCAACGTCAGGCCCAACTGCACCATTGCAAAGGCCACTTCCGGCTGAATTCCGACTATGACCGTTTCGGCGCCGCGCAGCCGAATCATGTGAGCGATCTCTCGCAGAGTGCGCGAGGCAAACGAGTCCATCACATCCATCGCGGTGACGTCCACTATCACCGCCCGGGAGCGAAACTTGACCACCTGCTGCACTAATCCCATTCGCAGATGGTTAAGGTCCGCGTCCGAGAGAGCCGCTTGAAAGGTCGCGATAAGGAACGCTCCCTGTTTAAGAATCGGGACTTCCACCTGGCCCTTCCTCCGTTTTGCCTAGCGTGGCTCCGCCAGTCTCTCAACCTTGTACCCCAACAGTCTTTCTGCCTGCTCGATGCCGCCCTGCAAGTCACCCACGGTATTCATCTTGCCCAGGTCTACCCCGATGGTCACTAGCGTCTGCGCAATTTCCGGCGAAAGCCCCGTGACAATGACGGTCGCGCCCAGAAGCCGCGAGGCCTCGACCGTCTGCACCAAATTGTTCGCCACCGTAAGGTCCATGGCCGCCACACCGGTGATGTCGATCACGACGACTTTCGCGCGATTGGTGCGGATTCCACGAAGGAGCTGCTCCGTCAATTGCCGGGCGCGCTGAGGATCGATGACCCCGATGATGGGAAGAATCAGCAACCGCTCGCGAACTTGTAACACGGGAGTAGAAAGTTCGCGAATCGCTTCCTGCTGCTGACGGATTACGCGCTCGCGCTCTTGTACGAAACCGACGGCCACCGTGTTCGCGATTCGATTTGCCGCTGGTTCGTAGGCGTCCAGGATTCGATTCAATTTCTTAAAGTCGTTCTGGTATTTCGCGAAAAGGGAACGCGCGAGTACGTCGCGCAACAACAGCACGATCCCAACCACTTCGTGGGTTTCCACGCCTCGGGGAATGATGCGTTCCGAAAGATTTCGCGCGTAAGCCTGCAGCGCTTCAAAGGCTTCGGTTTCGAGGGCCTCAACGTAACTGTCGTACACCGAGGTTGCTTCCGCGAAGATCTCTTCTTTGGTCATCGCAGTAAGCAGTCGTGTCTCCGTGATGCGCACTACCCATTCCTCACGCAACTGAGTCCGATTCTGCCGGAGGTGCGCTACCAGTTCTCGAAGAAGCTCTGATGGTTCTTCATTCCTCTTTGGATCGGGGGACGCGGACGTACCTTCTCGTTTCGCCATGAAGATTCTCTCCTCGGTTCGAACAGCACTACTGCGGATCTATCAGCCGCTTGGACGCACGGGAACCTTTATAGCCAATATCATCTGAAACCCGCGTTCTCAATCAAGTAAACCCCGGCAATGGGCCTCAGGTAAACACCTGAGTTCTGAGCAAGCTTGCCCAGTGGTTCTAACGATCGAGCCGGGACTCACATTCGTGCTCATTGTCCTGCAAGCGTTCGGATGAACCTCGTCCCGCGCAAGAAGTCCCTACTCTCGGAAGAAACTACATGCCTCCAAGCTCCAATGCTCTCGCGGATTGCCGTCGGCAATACCTCTATACGGTTGAATCTCCAGCAGTTTGCTCAAAGAGGTGCGCATCTGGCTCTTGAGTTGCTTTCCGGAAAAGTGCCATTACGATCTCGCGGATGATTTGGCTGCAGAGACACCGTGCTTCGAGGAGAAAATTCAACTGTGTTGTCAGTATGTGCTCGATACGAATTCAATGCTTTCAAACACGCCGCATGAACTCAGATATGGTGGGAACTCATCGCCCGGCACAGGCGCGACTGAGCAATTCGGAACTTTCAGTTGTAAGTCGCGTCAGCTCGAGTTGCCGCCAGAGTATCCAGAAGTCCCAGCCGGGAGGAAACTTTGTTCTCGGACCACGTAATTTCCATCGCCGGAAGAAGCATCACTATCACAAGTCAAGAAATGCTCGTGGCACTTGTAGCCTTCGTCTTTGGCGTCCTGTTCTTGACAACTCTTTATTTCAGCCGAAGGCGTGTTGTTGTGCTGAAAAGGTCGAGCGGGACCGACCAGGTCGCTTTCGAGCTATCTCGCATTGCCGATGGGCTCGAACGCATCGCCAATCGTCCGGCGGAGCGTGCCATCGCGGCGGCCACCCGCCGCCAGCTTCAGGCGCAGGCGGCTGCAGCCCCGCAGCGGGAATCCGAAGGCGTAGCATATTCCATATTTGGCCGCTAGGGACGAAGCGGTTGCGTCCACTCGATAAATCATGTCGCCATCATTTACTTCGAAGACCTACAGGGGATAATCCAGCAAGTTGACCTTTGCCTGACTTTTTCAGCTCCACTTCGACGCCTAGCGGGGTTTTCGAATTCAACTTCAGAATTGGGGCGAACAACACAATCAGGTCACTAAGAGGCTGTCTGAGTCTTATTGAATCGCCAAGCTTCCCCGGCCAAATTCAACTGGAGGGTAGTAGCATGCGAATTCTTAGAGCAATTCAAATCTCCATCTGTGCCGTAGCGCTCTGCGGCGCGATTGTCAGGACAGCCAGGGCAGACAATTGGGATAAGAAGACCGTTGTGACCTTTGGCGATTCTGTGGAAATCCCTGGGCAGATTCTGCCCGCTGGCACCTATGTTTTCAGGCTTGCCCCATCGATCGCTGATCGGCATATCGTGCAGATCTGGAATGGAGACGAAACTCAGTTAATCGCCACCCTCTTGGCGATCCCCGACTACCGCTCGGATGCTCCAGATGGGCCCCGTTTTGAATTCGATGAACGCCCGAGCAACTCACCGCTGGCGCTTCGCACTTGGTTTTATCCCGGCCAAAACACTGGACAAGAATTCGTCTATCCCGGTTACCGATAGACGGGACGAACTCTGAGACAAACAAAATCAACGCCGCCTCAAAGCAACGTCCAGGCGATGAGGCTCCTGAGCCAAGGGCACGGGGCCTCGTCACCTGCTCAGAGGATGACTTTGGAGCTGGGGGATCCTCCAGCGCACGGTTTAGATTTCCCTTGACCGGACTGCGTTGGTTGGAGCGAGACAACAAACGCTTCTTCTTCGGCGTTAGAGCCTTTACATCGCGGCTGAAGAGTTGTTCAGGAGGGAGTCGCATTTCCTGGCGCGTGCGATCCGCCAAAATACGATGCCAGCATGGACCTGCTCGTCCCCACGTAGTTCTCATCGGATTGGCGAATGCAAGAGAATTGGGACACCAGGAAACTATCAAGCCAGCCACGCATGGCTTCACACTGAAGGATTTGCAACGCCTCATCTCGCGAAAGGGCAATCCGATACGGACGGTCCGTAATCAGTGCGTCGTAGATATCTGCGATTTGCAAAAGGCGCGCCTTCAGCGGAATTTGCGTTCCGCGGAGACCGTCGGGATACCCGCTGCCGTCCATCCGTTCATGATGGTGCCGGATGACTGGCAAAATATGGCGCAGAGATTTCAGTGGGGCGCAGATCTCTTCCCCTGTGATGGGATGCTGTTTCACAATTTCCATCTCGTTTGCGTCGAGGGGCCCCGGCTTTAGAAGTATCTCATCTGGGACCGCCACTTTGCCGATGTCGTGAAGCAAACACGCGACTCGCAAGTCTCGCAATTCTTCTTCTTGAAGGCCAAGACGCTCGCCGAGTTGAACTGCATATTCCGCCATCCGGTCGGAATGGCCTCCCGTTAAAGGATGTTTGGCTTCGATGCTACGGGCGAGGGACAGCACCACCGACTTCGCCTGTTCGTCGATATAGCTCTTAAGCCGCAAGAGCGATTGGACGCGGCTCAGACCTTCTTCGAGCGATGCGCAGGCTCCCCAGAAGTCCGCAGCACCTGCGGTCCGCGCTCGCAAGATATCCGAAGGATCAGAAGAAGGCATTACTAGCACAACGGGAACGAGTTCGTTGAAAGGGTTTTCTTTCAAGCGGCGGCAAAGTTCGAAGCCGTCAACATCCGGCAGCGAATCGTGCAGCAGAACCAAGTCGGGCTGAAGCTGGAGACACTGACGCAGCGCGTTATCTCGATCGTCCGCCGTGAACACTTCATAGCACTGATTTTGAAGGAATGATTTCCAGTTCGCGCTTTCAGAGGATGCAACGTCCACAAGCAGGATTGATGGGCACATGAGTCCCCCATTGAATCCGAATACGCGACAGGGGTGGCGTGAGATTTCCCCTGGCACGACATGTGTAGTCTTGTTGGAGATCCGGCTTGCCTGCGGTCTCCAAGCCTTGCTATCGGAGGCCCCTGCCTCCGCTTCTCGGGGACGAGAAGGCCTAAGTGGACTGGACGAATTGAAGCTGTGCTCCTGAAACGCCAAATGGACAGCCATTTAAGTGACCAATAATCTGAGGTTTGTGATGAATCTCACAAAGAAACATGATTTCTGGCGAGAGATAATTGCATTGCGGCCTGTAAATTTTTCTTAGGACCTGTCCATTTCACAAGCTCATTCGAACTTTTTTCGCCCTCAAATCGACTCGGGTGAACGGACATTGAGGCTCGGGCCGGTTTCACTTCTCCGGTGACAGCTGCGGGCTCAACTGGTCGGTTTGTCCTAACTGAGTCCGTATTATTCCAATCCCAAGGCCATCGGATGTTTCGGCTTGTAGAGACCGAACTCGCCTCCACGGGGAAGGCGCGTCTTCGTAATCAGTACCCATCGCGCTTCCTCGATTATTGCGTTTCGAGGTGAGAAATGAAAGAGACGGCAACTCACCAATCGACCTACGCCTTAGGTCATGCGGGCAGGGACTCTATCGTCTCAGCCGTCAGGCTCTGGTCTTTAAGGGAGCGGGGTCGATTTCCCTGTCGTGCCGATGGCCGCGAATCGGGCTGATCACCGCACTAACCTGGGCGTTGGGAATCGGCGAGGTTCGGCGGTTGGAGAGGACAGGAAGGATTGGTTACTCGATTCGTTGATTCAAGACGGGAGCACGTGATTTGTGCACGCGGCTCAACGACTTAATCCGGCGCGTCAAGTACACGTTCGCGTCCCAGCTCAGTCGACCTCTTTTAACCATGTATTGACGTAGGAGTTTCTTCAGTGACTCGGATCACCTCGCTTACCGTCAGCGGAGCACAGGTCGCAACTGTAGGGTTTGTGGATTCCGCGGGCGATGTGCCATCGAAGATGCGTCGAGATGCGCCCACCCCTCGAACAGCTTCGATAGGTCCTGATCTTGTCCAGCAAGCCGCTTGCGGCGCAGAGTTTGCCTTGACGACGCCCGTTCTTGGGACCATAAATGCGCCCCATCGCGTGCGCGTGACCCGTCTCGACATTCCTGGCGCCGTTCAGTGGTCCGTAGATGGGACCATAAGTGCTCCCCAGATTCTCTCCATGAGATCTACGGGGATCCTTGATTAGGCGAATATGGCCCTGGCGATGCTGTTCGCTGATGGCCCTCACTTCGACACCTCCGAAACAGAGAAAAGGTCCGATGTAGCTGGATCGGACTGTCATTGCGCCGCAGTGACTTTGTAATTCGTTGAGGCTCCCGCCTGAATCGTTGCGGTGCTGGGAGCGGCGGCAACGGCAAAGTCTGCCGATCCGGTGCTTGCCGAAAGGGACTGCAGGGCGGGCACCAAATCCAGGCGTCCGTGGCCCAGGGTCGGATCTGTAAGTGGCG
>Ga0187820_1000343_pt1 | contig 10286 bp, 9 predicted proteins | sample NC_wetland_sal_i_19_FD_132409 | JGI IMG/M metagenome (GOLD analysis project Ga0187820, IMG submission 132409) | Wetland sediment microbial communities from Neuse River Estuary, North Carolina, USA - SO4_5 | ecosystem: Environmental > Aquatic > Freshwater > Wetlands > Sediment | place: USA: North... | reverse complement strand
TTCTCTCCTGAAGACGGTACGCCCTTTCCGCATCTGCCCCCATCAATGCGGAAGGGGCGTTGCCGTCTTTGGAGAGAATGTGGAAAGGCAGGAGACGAAGCGCCGCCAGATAAAAATACCCGTTGAGATCGGCAGAGCGCAGTGCGCCGTATAATTCAGTTATGGACGATAAAGAACTGGCGAAACAATTAGAGTTCGAAGGATATAGCCATACGTACGTTTGGCAAGATCCGCCGGACGCGTTTTATCCTGAACATACCCACGGAGTCGAAACCGCGCATATCGTCTTGAGCGGCGAGATGACCATGACCATGAACGGCCGTTCTGAGATATACACTCCAGGCGGCCGCTGCGATGTTCCGGCGGGCGTAGTCCATTCAGCCAGAGTGGGCCCGAAAGGCTGCCGTTACCTGATCGGCGAACGCTGAGCCCGAGCGGCCCCTCTCACTTTTGCGGGATTCTCAGGCGAGCATAGTTTTGCTGAAGTTCGTTCGTGGAAACAGGTGTTCTATTCCAACGCGTAAATGTTGCCGTCTGTGCTTCCGAAGTAGACGAGACCATTAGCAACCGCGGGCGAGGAGAGAACGGCGCCGACGGACATCATTTTTTGGACGCCCACGACCATGTCATCGTAGAAGAAGTCGAAGAAGGCCGCTTCGTAGTTGGGCGAGCCATCGGGCTTGGTGTAGGTCGGGCCGTTTGCTTTCGAGCCCTCCGTCGCGAAAGTCCATGCGAATTTCTGAGACTTCAGATCGACAGCGAGAAGCTTACCTTCGTGAGAGCCGATGTAAAGCGTATCTTCGGAAATGGCGGGGGAGGAAAACATCGGCCAATGCTTGTTGTCGAGCGAGAAAAGAACACCGCCTGACTTCGCTTCGACTGCGTAAAAAAGTCCGGAGTCGGATGTCGCGAAATAGACTATGCCGTCGAGCACAGCCGGCGAAGCAATGACCCATGAACCCTTGTTCGGAAATGCCCAAACTTGTTTTCCAGTGAGAGCGTCGACCGCATAAAAATTGGAGTCGCGGCAACCGAAGTACACGATGCCGTCCGCCACCGCCGGAGAAGATTGAATTCCGACCTGATTGTGAATCTTAGGATCTTCACCTGTCTTGAAGCGCCATTTTTCCTTTCCCGTCGCGGCGTCGAGAGCATAAAGATAGCTGTCCCAGCTGCCTACAAACAGCGTCCCATCTGAAATCGCGGGGGAGGAATGAACAACATTGCCGGTTTTGAATTTCCATTTGAGGGCGCCTGTAGCGGCCACGAGCGCGTAGACATTCGTGTCTCCACTCCCGAAATAAACGGAGCCATTTGCGATGACGGGAGAGGAGAGGAAAAAATCGAATGGATCCGGCATGGTTTCTGCTGCGGGTTCTCCCCCGTGGAGGTGAGTCGCCGCGAACCGGCGCTCTCCCTCCGTTTTGAATTTCCATTTTAGCTGGCCCGTAGCCACGTCCACGGCGTAGATATTGCTATCAAAACTCCCAAAATAGACGAGGCCCTCGGACACGGCTGGCGATGAAGTGATGCGGCCATCGGTCTTGAATTTCCAACGGAGAGCGCCCGTTGCGGCGTCGAGTGCATAGAGAAAATGGTCGTTGCTGCCGACATAGACGGTGCCGTCCGCAACGGCAGGTGAAGAGAGCACCTGGTTGTTTGTATGAAACTTCCACTTAATTCTTGCAAATTGAGGGACACTGCGGCCGGCATAAACGCCGGTGTGCTGAGGATTGCCACGAAACATCGTTTCCTGCGCTAGTACCGGGGTGCAGACGGCGAGCAAGGCGAGCAAAAGCAGACGTTTCATGAAAGAGGTCTCCGCTGTGTTTCCATCCGTTGAGCTAACAGACGGAGCAACAGGAAAAACGTTTCCAAGAGTTTGGGGAACGCAACAGCGAGATCCTCCCGTAAACCGGGCGGTGGGAGGATGGCTGCGGAGTGTGTTAGTGTAAATTTCGAAAATCGTTGAGGGCAGGCAAAGGAGAGCGATGACGAAACCGAAAGTGCTGGCGACGCGCCCGCTGTTCCCGGCGGCGCAGGCAATTTTGAACACCGAATGCGAGGTCGACTATTGGACCAAGCCAGAGCGCATTTCGCGCGAAGAGTTGTTGGAAAAAGTGAAGGACAAAGAAGGATTGGTGTGCCTGCTGACGGAAAAAGTGGATTCGGGCTTGTTGAGCGTGGCGCCGAAATTAAGAATTGCGGCGAACGTGGCGGTGGGCTTTGACAATATCGATGTGGCGGCGTGCACCAAGCGAGGTGTGGTGGCAACCAACACGCCCGGCGTGCTGGATGAGACGACAGCGGATTTTGCGTGGACGTTGATGATGGCGGTGGCGCGGCGGCTCGGCGAAGGAGAGTCCCTGGCTCGCTCGGGGAACTGGGGCGGATGGGACCTGGATCAACTCGTAGGAACAGACGTTTGGGGCAAGACGCTAGGAATTGTGGGGTTCGGACGAATCGGGAAAGCAATGGCGCGGCGGGCGCAGGGGTTTCAAATGAAAGTGGTATACGCGGACGCAGTGCAAGCGCCGGAAGCGGTCGAAAAAGAACTGCACGCTCGGTACCAAGGCATGAATGATTTGCTGGCAGAGTCCGATTTCGTCAGCGTGCATGTGCCGCTGCTGCCGGAAACGCGCGGGTTGTTTGATGCGCCGCGACTTTCCCGGATGAAGCCCACGGCGTTCTTGATCAACACATCGCGCGGAGCTGTAGTGGATGAAGCCGCTTTGGTGCATGCGCTCGAAAGTGCAAAGATTGCGGGAGCGGCGCTGGATGTCTTCGAGAAGGAGCCCTTCATTCATCCAGGATTGAAGAGGCCGAATGTGGTGCTGGCGCCGCACATCGCGTCGGCGTCGATTGAAACGCGGACAAAGATGGCGTGCATGGCGGCGGAAAGTGTGGTCGCGCTCTTCAAAGCCCAGCGACCTCCGAACATGCTGAATCCCGAAGTGCTGAAAGCGAAATAAGAGAGTGGCGGCCGTTTTCTAATGGCGGAACTGAAGCAGATTGCCCGCCGGATTTTCCAGGAAACCCTTTCGGCGATCGATATTCCCGAGGCCATGCAGAGGAAACTGCAGCTCACGGGAACCGTGCTGCGTCTCGAAGACTCGCAGGTGGATTTGCGCGCGTTCAAAAACATGCGCGTGATAGCTATCGGCAAAGCGGCGCATGGAATGGTGGAGGGGATCGAAAGTTTGCTGGGCCGGGAATTTCCCTTTACAGGGATCGTGTCCGCGCCAACACCGCCGTTGCGGGCCGTTGCAGGACTGAAGTACTTCGTCGGCGGCCATCCAACCCCGGATCAGCAGAGCTGGAAGGCAGGGGAAGCGATTCTGGCGTCGCTGAAAGAGTGCGACGAAAAGACAGTCGTGTTTTTTCTCTTGTCTGGCGGTGGCTCCGCGCTGGTGGAGTTACCGCTAGATGCACGGCAGACGTTGGAAGACGTGCGGCAACTACATCGCGCATTGGTGACGTGCGGCGCGCCGATCGACGCGATCAACACCGTCAGGAAGCACCTCTCGGCCGTAAAAGGCGGAAGACTTGCGCTGGCCGCGGGGCGCGCGACGAAAATAACGCTGGCCGTCAGCGACGTGCCGGTTGGAAAAGAATCCGCGCTGGCTTCCGGACCGACTCTTCCAGACCCAACGACGATCGCGGAAGTGCAACGCGTCATCGTGGAGTATCCGTTGCGAGAGAAATTATCGCCGGCGCTCTTGCGATGGATCAGTGAAGGGAAAATGCCGGAAACGCCGAAAGAAAGCGAGGCGGCGTTTTGCAACGCACATTTTTCGCTGCTGCTTGGATTGGATGATTTGTTCCATCCGGCGCACCACGCCACCGAAGCAGCTGGGTTTTTAGCTTGCTGCGACAATACGACGGACGACTGGCCGGTCGACAAGGCAGCGGAATATTTATTGGAACAGCTAAATGTTCTGCGCAAGGCGAATCCAGGGCGGCGCGTGGCTTTGATTGCGGATGGCGAGGTAAGTTCTCCTGTAAAAGGGAAAGGGATCGGCGGCAGGAACGCGGCATTTGTTCTGGCTTGCGTGAAAAAAATCGCCGGAAAGAAAATTGCAGTGCTCAGCGCGGGGACGGACGGAGTGGATGGAAACAGTCCTGCAGCGGGAGCGGTGGCGGACGGGGACACGCTCGATCGCGGACGGGCGATTGGGTTGAATGCGCGGTACATGTTTCGCGAAAGCGATTCGTACAGTTATTTTGCGCGGCTCGGCGATACCATCGTTACCGGGCCTACGGGTAATAATTTACGGGATCTGCGGATTTTTCTGGCGGAACCCGGCGTAAACAAATAAGGGCGTAAGGATTGGAAGGAAAGCAAATTTATACAGAGGTCGCAGAGGGCGCAGAACGTACCAGGAAGAAGGCGCGCCGAATTCAATCGGTGCCCGAATCATTTGGCACCCGAGAAAATTATTGTTTGGGCGGCGGCAGCCTGGTCTCGATCGTTTTCAAGCGATCGTTCATTTGTTCCATCAAATGTTCGAGGCGGTCGAGTCGTTTTGCAACGGCCGCTTGATCATTGCCGGCCGCAGAGGATTCTTCGGCGCCTTCGCCCTCCTCGCCTTCTTCCCTGCCCATGGCGCCTACCCCGCCTCCGGGCTTTTTCAGGCTCGCAATCTGTCGTTTGATCATGGGAGCCATTTCGATGCTGAGGTCGTTGCTCTTGAGCAAAGCTTCCAGCGCAGGTATCGCGGAAGGGTCGCCGCGTGCGCCGAGAGCAAAGATAGTGGCAAAACGGACAGGAAAATGCGGCTCGTTAAGGTACGAAGCGAGCTGCTGGGTGATCTCTTTGTTGTTTTTTTGAAGACGAGCGAGGCTGGCGATAGCAGCGGTGCGTGAATCGATTGGCTTGCCGGACGCGGACCACTGAAGAAGCAGTGGGACGGCTTTGTCGTCGCCGAGGGCGCCCAGAGAACGAAGCGCAGCGTTGCGAAGGAACCCGTCCGGGGAATCGGCGGCGACGGCGGCATTGAGCACGGCGAGCGCGTCGGGCGCTTTGAGACGGCCTAGCGCTTGAAGAGCGGCCGCCCGGGCGCGATAGGAGCTGTCCTCACCAGCGATGGAACTAAGTTTGGCGGCGATGGCCGTGTCATCCTTGAAATTGCCGAGAGCAGCCACGATGTACGAACGCACCCAAGGCTCTTTGTCGGCGTCGAGCGCCTCGAGAAGCTGCTTGGATGCCGTGGCACCACCTAATTCGCCAAGCGCATCGGCTGCGTTGGCGCGGATGCCCCAGGCTTTGTCGCTGCGAAGCGCGTCGCCGAGGGCGGCGACGACCGTGTCATCGCCTTTGAGCTTAGAGAGAGCGGTGATCGCGTCGGCGCGGTCGGCCAGTTCGGTGGCGTTCTTCAATTGATAGAGCCACTCCTTCTTTTCCTTGTGGAAGTCGGCGGACTTGAGAATTTGTCCGCCTTTATCGAAGAGCACCATAAGCGGAGCAGAATCCGTGGGAAACGAGAAGAGTTCTGATTCCTTCGATACCGTAATGGGGAAAAGTTTTGGACCCGAAGCGGTGGTGATTTCAACTTCCGTCGGGATGCGGAAAAGCCCGACGCGGCCCTCGACCTTTTGCGTTTGCTTGACGGTCAGCGCGACTTCGTGCTTCGCGTCGTCGTAGGTGTAACTGAGGTCGAACTTAGGAGCGCCGGCGCCGTAGAGCCACTGGTTGAAAAACCGGTCGACGTTCGTGTGCGTAGCTTCTTCGATAGCTTTGGAGAGATCAGCCGTGACTACATTTTTGCCGCGATTTACTTCGAGATAGTGCTTCAAACCTGCGTAGAAAGCATCATCGCCGAGTTGGTGGCGGAGCATGTAGAGAACCCAGCCGCCTTTGGTGTAGGCGTTGCCGTCGAACTCACCAGAATCATTGAAGTCGTGGCGCACGATCGGTTTCTCATAGAGATTGTGCTGTGCGAACCAACTGTGGGCGGCTTCCCAGCGGTCGTAGTCGGCCTGGTCCTTGCCGAAATGGGCTTCCGTCCAAACCGTTTCCATAAATGTTGCAAAGCCTTCGTTCAGCCAGATGTCTCCCCAATCCTTGCAGGTGACCAGATCGCCGAACCATTGATGGCCGAGCTCGTGGGAGATGAGGTCGTCTTCACCGGTCGGGTATTCAGGCACGAGTTTGGGATTGCGAAGTGAGGAGCTGGTATTAGTGGTGGCGCTGGAGTTTTCCATGCCGCCGGCGACGAAATCGTCCACCATCGATTGGTCGTATTTTTCCCAGGGATAATTGACGCCGAGTTTCATGCTGAAAAGCTCGATCATCTGCGGAGTGCGGCCGTAATTGATGGAGAGGCGATCGCCGCGGCCTTTGGGCGCGTAATAATTAACGGGGATGCCGCGCCAGGAATCTTTCACTTCGTCGAGTGCACCTGCGACGGCGGTGATGAGATAGGTGGAGCTGGGAAAGGATTCGCGCCAAGTCCAAGTCTTCATCCCGTCGTGAGCCTCGGAAATGCTGATGAGCTTGCCGTTTGCAACGGTGACCCAGGATTCGGGCACGGTGAGGATCGTTTCCGTGGTGAGACGGTCATTCGGATAGTCGTAGGTCGGAAGATAGTAATGGGTGTCCTCGGATTCGCCCTGTGACCAGACTTGTGGAGGGCGGTCGGGGTATTCCTTGTCGGGGAGGATGAAATAGAGTCCTTTGGAGGGCTTGCCTTCGTAGCGGATGTTGACGTCGAGTCTTTCACCGGCGTGTGCGGGCGCGGAAAGCGGAATGATGAGCTTATCGTCCGTGGTCTCGAACTTGGCGCGGGATTTGTTGACGCTCACGCTTTGAATCGTGAGCCCGGCGGAATCAAAGATGATTTTCGGCGTGCCATCGCGAAGGATAGTGAGCGTATGAGTGACCTCGCCGATGACCTTTTTCTGATCGAGATCGAAACGAAGCGCAATGCGGGAGTGTTGCAGATCGTAGTCGCGGCTGCGGGCGTAAGGCTCGTCGGCGCGAAGCTGCAGCGCAACAAAAAGTAAGGCTAGCACGCTCGCGGCGGCGAACCATGTTATTCGACGGCGAGGCTCCCGCAGACGTGCAAATGAGGCCATCTTCATTGGGCTTGGCTCCTTTGGAACGTGTGACCGGCCCGCTCGAGAGTGGAGACGGCTGCGGCCAGATTTTCCGAGGCCACGAGCAGGTAATCGGTATCGAACGTGGTAACGACAAGCAAACTGATCTTGGCAGCGGCGAGCGGCCCTGCGAGAGCGGCCAGCACGCCAACCTCCGACAAAACGAATGGGCCGTGCACTTTGATCACGCGCCAGCCGTTCTGAGATTGCACTCCGGCAGGGACGCGAGACTCTTCGACAATAATCGAGAGCTCCTCGCTGGTACGCGTGATGGAGAAGAAAGGGCCGCCTGTGGCCCACTCTGGAAGTTGCGCGACCGGCGAGAGCCCCACGATGGCGAAACTTTCCGGCAGAAGCGATAGTTGAAGGCGGCGCAGAGAGAGGCTCATCGCGTTACAGGAGGCTCCTGACCATGCCGCCATCGACGGCGATAGAAGTGCCATTCACGTAGCCGGCGCGCTCTGAAGCCAAAAAGGCCACGACGGCGGCGAACTCTTGCGGCGTGCCGATGCGTCCTGCGGGGATCTGACGCTCCCAACCGGCGAAGACGTCATCCGGTTCTGTTCCGGTGCGCGCGGAAATAGCGGCAGCGAGATGGTCGAGGCGCGCGGTGCGCGTGTAGCCGGGACAGACATTGTTGACGGTAATTCCGTATCCTGCGTATTCATTTGCGAGAGTGCGCGCCAAGCCGGTGACGGCGGCGCGAACAGAATTAGAAAACAGCAGGCCATCGACAGGTTGCTTTACCGCGGAGGACGTGATGGTGATGAAGCGTCCCCACTTGTTTTTTTGCATGCGCGGCAGAGCTTCTTTTGCGAAAAATACGGCGCTCATGAGAAGAAGTTCGACGGCGGAGTGCCAGTCTTCGGGATTTGAGTCCACGAACAGTTTAGACGGCGGGCCTCCCGAGTTGGTAACGCAAATGTCGAGACGCCCAAAGCGCTCTTCAACGGCGGCCACAAAATGGGAAATGGCCGCAGGATTCGTGACGTCGACGGCTTGATGGAAGACTTTCCCGCCAGTGGATTCGTGGATGTGTGCGGCCGCATGTTCGAGTCCGGACGCACTACGGGCGCAAATGGCGACGTTGGCGCCTTCACGCGCGAGTTCTTCCGCGACGGCGCGGCCAAGTCCTTTACTGGCAGCCGCGACAATAGCAACTCGCCCTCCTAGCCCAAGATCCATTTTTGCACGCCGCTCAAACTTGCCATCGTCTCGCGAATTACGAGATGCGTCAAATTTTCAGGAGGGCTATCTGCCCTGGACCCGCCAACATGTTCATCCTGGGGCTAAGAATGGCTCACGAGACCGACCGGGGAGTCAACTGGGCAAGACGGAGTTTCCCTCCGAGCCAAGCTGTCGGAATAGCTAGCACGACGAGAGCAACGGGATACCAGTGGGGCCCAAACGCGGGCCCCTTGTTCCAAGTGGCCGCGGCACCCGCGAGGTTAACAGCGAAGCCCAGAATGCCGAGAATCATGGCGTGCAGCATGGGACGACTCGGGGCGAGACGGGCGGCCATGAAGCTGCCGGCGACGCCATAGACGGTGCGATAAAGGGTGGCGTAGAGGAGTGTGCTTTCGTAGCCGGCCATGGAGGCGCCCCAGGGAGAATAGACGTGCGCGAGGTGCAGGACCTCGTCAGTGCCGAGGCTGAGAAAGATGCCGGTGAACATGCCTGCAAGTAACGCAAGGATGCTTCGGCCAATTTGGCGCGGAGGCTGCGCTTCGCTCATGGCAGCTTTCCCTCCTTGCCCGTATCGGAAATTCCAATGGAGAGCAGGAGCTTGTCGAGATGGTCGAAGGTCGGGAGCATGCCTTCCTGCATGCCGGACTTGAGGCCATTGTCGCGAGCATCCTTGGATGTATAGAGAAGAGTAATCATGGCCGTGGATTTGCCGGGGTCTTCGGAGAGGGCAGCTGTGCGGGAAGAGCTGCCGTGACCCGGCACAATGTATCGTGCCCCTCCGGGAGATTAGGATTGGTCGATTAGGCGATGGTGAATGGCGTAGAGGGCTAGTTCGAGGCGGTCGGAAACGCCTAGTTTGTCGAAAATGTTGTGGAGGTGATTCTTTACGGTTTGCTCGCTGATGAAAAGCTTTTCGCCGATTTCCTTGTTGCGGAAACCCTGGGCGACGAGCTGGACGATTTCTTTTTCACGATCGCTGAGAAGCGGCTTTTCGCGGCGCGGGCCGGATTCGGAGGACTTCGAGAAAGCTTTCATGACCTCGGCGGTCATGCGGTTATCAAGCCAAATTTCGCCGGCGTGAACGCGATGGATGCTTTTTACGAGGAGATCGGTGGCGGACTGCTTGAGAACCACGCCTCGAGCACCGAGGCGCATGGCCCGGACAACGTCGCGATCGTCTTCGGCGGCCGTGAGGACGATGACGCGAGTGGGCAGCGTGTCGAAATTGACTTCTTCGAGGACCGCGAGGCCGTCTTTATCCGGCATGCGGAGATCGAGCAGAAGGATTTCCGGCTTGAGTTTGGTGAGGAGTTTGATGCACTCCGCGCCGTTCTGGGCTTCGCCAACAATCGTGATGTCCTCATCGGAATCGAGGAGTTTGCGGAGACCGTCGCGAAAGATCGCGTGGTCGTCCGCTAGAAGGACGCGAATTTGCTGTTTAGTTTTGGCCATGTCAACCGAGCGGGACTTCGATGGTCAGTCGCGCTCCATGGCCAGGGTTGGACTCAACGGTCAAAACGCCCCCCACAGTACGCGTACGCTCCTTGATGGAGATGGGACCCAATCGCAGGCGGTCTAGTTCATCCCCAGTAAACCGACCGGCGAAGCTGAAACCCTCGCCGTTATCGTCAACTACGAGAACAATGCGACTGTCGTCCTGCGTCAGTTTTACCACGACATGGGAAGCCTTGGCATGCTTTTTTATGTTGTTGAGTGCTTCACGGTAAATCTGGAAAATCTCGCGGCAGACGCGGTCGGGAGCGTGGAGGTCGGCGGATTCGATGATCAGGTCGAGAGCCAGGGTGGACTCGTTGCGGTAACGTTCGGCGAAACCTTGCATTAAATCGAGGAGATCGGCGCTCTGGACGCGGAGGGGGCGCAGGTCCGTGACCATGCGGCGCAGGTCGGCGGACTCGTTTTTGACGGTTTGCTGGAGGTTGCCAAGGCTGGCGACGGCCTGGTCGGGAGAGGCGGGGACTTTGCGCCGGAGGACGTCGAGC
>Ga0187820_1000340_pt1 | contig 10317 bp, 12 predicted proteins | sample NC_wetland_sal_i_19_FD_132409 | JGI IMG/M metagenome (GOLD analysis project Ga0187820, IMG submission 132409) | Wetland sediment microbial communities from Neuse River Estuary, North Carolina, USA - SO4_5 | ecosystem: Environmental > Aquatic > Freshwater > Wetlands > Sediment | place: USA: North... | reverse complement strand
CAGTTTTTTCGGCACTTCCTCGCCGCCCTGCGCGATCTGCGCCAGGAAACGGCGCTCCTGTTCGGCAGGATCATTCAGTTCGGAGAATCCATTCGCCACTTCCATACCGGCGACGTAGATTTCGAAGCGCTCGGTAAGCGCTGGATCTTCCGGCTTCTGTTTCGAAAGCGGCGAAATATCGATGGGGAAATCGCACAGGATGGTCGGCTGGACCAGTTTATCTTCGGCCATGGTCTCGAAAAGCAAGCCTGTCCATTCGCCGTCGGTCAGCGTGCCCTTTGCCGCTGCGTAAGGCGCTCCACTGTGTTTCGCCCAGAGGTTGTAGCGGTCCGTGAACTCCTTCGCTCCGCTTGACGACGCCAGCTTTTGCAAAGTTGGACGCTCGCCAGCCTCCGCTGGCCAGTATTTCACAATGGCTTCGCGCATCGTCAGGCGCTCCATCTTCGAGAAATCCAATTCGGTCGCGCCGTACCTCACGGTCGTCGAGCCGGTAATGTTTTTCGCGAGCAAAGCAAACAACTGCTCGTTCATGTCCATGAGGTCGCGGTAATTGCTGTAGGCTTCGTAGAACTCGAGCATGGTGAATTCGGGATTGTGCTGCGTCGAGATGCCCTCATTCCGGAAATTGCGGTTGATTTCGTAGACGCGGTCAAATCCCCCGACCGTCAAGCGCTTCAAATACAGCTCCGGGGCGATTCTCAAGTACAAATCAATGTCGAGCGTGTTGTGATGCGTGATAAACGGCCGCGCAGCGGCACCGCCGGCAATCGGATGCATCATCGGCGTTTCCACTTCGAGGTAGCCGCGAGCATCAAAAAATCGGCGCAATTCCTGAATGATTCGTGCGCGGGTGACAAACACCTGCCGCGACTTCTCGTTGGCGATCAAGTCCAGGTACCGCTGGCGATAGCGGAGCTCCACATCCGTCAGCCCATGCCACTTTTCCGGCAGGGGAAGCAGGGCCTTGGCAAGAAAGAACAATTCTTCGACCCAAATCGAGAGCTCGTTGGTCTTTGTGCGAAACAGGTGGCCACGCACGCCGATCAAATCGCCGAGATCCAGGAGGTGAAACAGCTCGAATCCCTTCTCTCCGACAACATCTTTCTTTACATAGATTTGAATACGTTTGCCGGTTCCCTGGAGATGCGCAAACCCCGCTTTCCCCATGAGCCGTAGGGAAAGGATTCGCCCTGCGACGCGAACCTCCTTCCGTTGCGACTCGAGTTCAGCGGCGGTTTTTTCGCCGAAGTTTTCGACGAGGCCTGCCACCGTGTCTGTCCAACGGAATTCTCGAGGATAGGCCTCGTACCCGAGAGCCTGAATCTGCTGGAGTTTCTTTTGGCGCTGCTCAAACTGGTCGCGCGGCTCAAATTGCAAGAGGGAGTTCCTTTCGGAATTGAACGAAGCCGAGTATAACGGGCGCGCGCTACCCGGAGCAAGAAACTCCGCCCAAAACGCAGAGTCGGGCCAGCGGGCACGTCGTCGGGCGCTTCCTGCCGGCGGTACTCGTTGGTGAAATGGAACTGTTTTTCACTCCAAGATTTCGTGACTTGTGGAAATCTTTTTGATATGCTCGCGCGCGCTGCGTCCCAGGGGAGATTTCTTGTGATAGACCGTGTCCGCCCCCCCTCAGCCCGCGGAGAGTCGGTCCGGGAAGACTGGCACGCGTGGTTGACGGAGGCAAAAGAAGTCGTTTTTCAACGATATGAGCAGCAACTCGAATCCAACTATGCGATGTTCAGCATCTCGCTGAACGAAGCCATCGCACTTCTGAGAGAGGGGCGTCTGGTAACGGCTCTCCAGACGATAGGGTTGTCCCCGGTTCTTTGCCGGCTGCTCACGCAACCACTTTCGGGCCTGCTTCGGGCTCTGGGTGAGCACGCCAGGCACTACGGCACGATGCCCAATGCAGCCCCCCTGGACCCTGCGAATTTCCGGGGAATCAAGGGCCAGCGCTTTGCCCGGACAAACTCGCTGCTTAGCCGCGTCCTCTTGTCCCACCGGCTACAATTCCTCTTTAAAGTCAATGCACTTCAGGAAATGGTCGCGCATCTCGAAGAAGACTTTTGCGTTGCAGCCGTGGACCTAGCCGAGGGTACGGCGACCGATCCAAGAAGTACCTGGCATTCGATTGATACGAATCACTACGACCTGAACACCTGCTATCGGGAAGCCATCGTCCTCTTCAAGTCATTTCTTATCGCGCTGCCAGAGGATCAGGTGGTGCGATTCCAAGATTCCGTCCGCGAACAGTCGCAAACCCAGGAAGTGGAAGTTCCAATCCACCAAAACGCCCTCCGGCATAGACGGATGACGCCAATCGCGGGAGAATAGCCAGGTCGGCACCCAGCATTAGGGTTGCTGAACTACTTCCGGGGTATGCCTTGGTGTCAGGTGTTCTTTCTGAGAAACAAGGGCAATTTCCGGGACAACTCAAGGGGGGATACGAGGCATCCGAAACACTGGATGCGTCGCGATTGGACCGTTGGCCCGTAACCGACCAAGCGATCCGAACACGTTGGCTACGCGTCAGTCAAGCAAGCCCTTGACTGAGGCGGACGCTATCCGACTGGCCCAAAACGGCGATGCTGCGGCCTTTGAGTTTTTGTATCAGTTGCACGGCCGCCGCGTGTACGCACTGTGCCTGAGGATGGTCAACAATCCGACGGATGCGGAGGATCTGATGCAGGAAGCATTTCTGCAGCTCTTCCGCAAGATCGACACGTTCCGTGGAGAGTCGGCCTTTTCGACCTGGTTGCACCGCATGACGGTCAACGTGGTGCTCATGAGGTTGCGTAAGAAGTCGCTTCCGGTGGCCTCGCTGGAAGAAACGACGGAGCCCGACGACGAAACAGGTGGCCCTAGAAAAGATGTTGGAGCACCGGACTTGCGCCTGAGCGGCGCGGTTGACAGGGTGAATTTGGAACGCTCCGTTGAGAAATTGCCCCCGGGATACCGGACGGTGTTTGTGCTGCACGATGTGCAGGGCTACGAGCACAACGAGATTGCGGACATCATGGGATGTTCGGTGGGAAATTCGAAGTCGCAATTGCACAAGGCTCGAACGCGCCTTCGCGAGCTTCTCCAGGAGGAAGTTCGCGAGCAGGCCCGGCAGGAACGGCACGCCGCCAAATCGCAGTCGGCGCATGACAGTTGAGCTAGAATGGGCGCAGCGAGAGGGTGTGTACGGCTTCACGGCGGAGAGGCGGGTTCCTTCGCCGATTTGGGTTGAGTGAAGTTGCAGGGCTGGCCAACCAGCGCTTGTCCTGCTCGGAGTGAAGGCCCATGCAGTGCAGGGACGTGGAAGCAGTAGTGGAGCAGGAAGGTCTGGAGCCGCTTCCGGCGAGCGCGCGAGCGCACGTCGCGGGTTGCGTGAGATGCCAAGCCCTGGTCGCCGACCTTTCCGCCATTGTCGATGTCGCAAAGAAGTGGCCCCTAGAGGTTGAACCCCCGGAACGCGTTTGGGTTGCGCTCCGCACGCAGCTTGAGCTTGAGGGAGTGATCCGGGAGCCCGTTGCCGTTCCCTTAGCTGAGTCTGCGCCCTGGTGGCAAGGACTGGCGCAGCTGTTTCGAAACCGTGCTTTGGCGACCGCTGTGGTCGGCCTGATCATTGCCGTCGCCGCCGTTTTGCAGCTTCAAGTCAAAGAACCAGGGACGCTCGCGACGAGCCCTGATCCCATCTTTACAACCGCCGCTGCTCTGAACGAACAGGAACGAGACGTTACAAATATGCAGCTGGCCAGCTCCTCGCCCGTGGACGCTTCACTCCGGCAGAGCCTCAAGCAACTCGATGAGTTTATTGCCGAGTGTGAGCTTCGCGTGAAAGAAGAGCCGCGGGATGAGTTGGCCCGTGAATATCTGGCGGCTGCCTATCAGCAAAAAGCGGAATTACTGTCGGCGCTGTTGGACCGCGCAAGGAGTGTCAACTGACATGACCATTCGTTCTCAACATCGCAGCGGAATTGTGGTTCTCGCCGCGGCTGCTTTTCTCTGGGTCGGTTCTCCGGCCCTGGCCGCCAGCGAACATACGGAACGGCATTTTGCGGTCACGGGCCGGCCCGTGGTGGTCATTCAAAACGTGGCCACCGGGCGCATCGAGGTTAAGTCCTGGAAAAACGCGGAAGTGGATGTGGTTGCCAACCAGAACTCGAGCAAGATTGGCTTTGACATCGAGCAAGCCGGCGACCGCATCGACGTCACCGCGAACATTCTGGACCCCAGCGCCCAGCCTATCGAGCTCGAAACCAGTCTCCTGCTTTCCGTTCCGGAAGATACGGAGCTCCAGCTAAAAACGCAGACCGGCTTGATTTATGTCGAGCAGGTGCGTGGTGATATGACGCTGGAGAGCGTCGCGGGTGACGTGCACCTCAAGGAGGTTTCGGGGTACATCATTGTCCGTACCACGCAAGGCTCGCTCGTATGCACGCAGTGTGCCGGTAAACTCGAATTCGAATCGGTGAGCGGCAGCGCGCAGGTTCTGCAACCTGCGCTGAGCAAGGTCAACCTGCATACGAGCTTCGGTAACATTCTCTTCGACGGCGATTTTGTCCGCACAGGCCTGTATTCGATGAAGAGCGCCAAGGGCCTCGTCGAAGTGCGCTTCTCGGGAAGCGATTCCTTCGATCTGAAGGCCCAAACAACCATGGGAGTGGTCGACAATCAGGCTGCGGCGTTTCTCAAACCGGACTCTCATGGCGTCAGGCGGCTGGCTTCGAATTTTGCCAAAGGAATTATCGGCACGGTTGGCGCCGGCCTCGCCAAGGTCGAACTCTCCTCCTACAGTGGTACAATTCGCATTCTGAAGCGCGACTAGCACCGTTCCAGCCATTCTGCAAACGATTTGCTTGAACTGGGTGGAACGGCTCTTGTGCGCGACGATCGCGTGGGAACCTTACCTTCCACATTGCGCGGGCCGCAATCCCGCCTAAACGTCTTGTGTCTCGCCGGGTTCATGGGGTCCGGCAAGACCACCGTCGGTACGCTGCTCGCACGCCAGCTCGCATGGCGTTTCGTCGATCTGGATGAACGTATCGAAGAATCTGCGCGATTGAAGATTCCGGAGATTTTCGAGCGCTTCGGTGAAGCGGCATTCCGTCAGATGGAGGCCGATCAGCTTCGCGCCGCACTCGGCCGTGCCGCTGAATTCAAGGAAGGTACAGTGCTGGCGCTTGGCGGCGGCACATACGCGCAGCCTGGCTGCCCGGAATTTCTTCGTGCCTCCGGTGTGCTCGTCCTGTGGCTCGACTCTCCGATCGAAGTGTTGCTTTCCCGCTGCATGACCATGAGCGGCCGGCCGCTGTTCCGCGACGAATCCAGCTTCCGCGCCCTCCATGCGCAGCGCATTCCTTCCTATCAGCTCGCTGACTATCGCGTGGACAGTTCCGGCGAGCCCTCGAGCGTGGTCGCCGAAATTCTCCGTCGTGGGATTGTTGCATCTGGGGGAAATGAAACGCATCTCGTCGTTGAAAAGCCCCGACCCTGAGCGAGAATGGGCGGGGGATCATCTCGCCGTGAAATTCAGAACTGCAATCATCAGCTTGACCATCGGACTCGCTGCGTGCGCAGCGTTCACTGTGGCGGCGCAGAAAAAAGGTGCCGCCAGCGTCTTCATTCAGGACAAAGGAAAGCTTGATATTAAGCTAGACGGCCAGACCGTCGGCCATGAAGAATTCGAAATTGTCCCATCCGGCGGAGGCTGGCTCGCAAAAGGCACTTCGGAATTCAAGCCACCGGAAGGCGCCGCCAGCAAAGTCACCGGCACGCTGAATATGCAGCCCGATGGCGCTCCGATCAGCTACGACTGGAATTCGCAAGCCGATAAAAGCAACGGCGCGCACATAGAATTCGATAAAGGAGTCGCCAAAATAACGCTTGTCATTGAAGGCGCGCGTCCCTTCCAACAAGATTTGACGTTCAACACGCCGATGGTCGTCGTCCTGGACAACAATCTTTACCATCAATACGCCGTGCTGGCCCGGCTCTACGACTGGTCCAAGCGCGGCCCGCAGTCCATTCCGGTGCTGATTCCCCAGGATTTGACGCCAGGCTCCATCACGGTGGAATCCACCGGGCCAGCCGCGGTCGAAGGCAAAACGTATGAGGGCCTGAAAGTCACGACGCCGGATGTCGAAATCCACGTCCTGTTGGATTCGAATCATCGCTTGATGCGCCTGGAAGTGCCGGCAGCGAAGGTGACCGTGGTTCGCGAGTAGAATCAGCCGCCAATAGAATTGGCGCGAACACGGTTGCGCGAATCAGCCCGCCTGCACTAATTTTCGTTTCAAAGTAAAAAACGCGGTGCCCTCCGTTCCCATCGGAAGACACCGCGTTGATTGTGCTCTGCCTGGAAAACTCTTAGCGCGCTAGCGGCCGCTGAAACATGGGCGCGCCCGGCCGCCGCAGCGGATAGCCCTGCGGGTGACCGTGTGCGTGCGCATGCGCAAGCCCACTCGAATGGCTGGTGCCGAGATGGCCGCCGTTGCCATTCGCCGACGCGGGCTGCGGCAGCCGCGCCGGATTACCGATAGGGCGGAGATTGATCGGCGCTGCATGAACGTGGTCGCTGATGGCCTGCAGCCTCTTCAAAATGGACTGCCATTGTTCCCAATCGAGTTGCCGCAGGAACGGGCGCAAGCCCTGAATGAAAGGATCCTCGAGAAGCGCTTCCCCGTCGGACTCCGGAATGAAAAAGCGGTTCAGACCGCCGTTGAGGGCCTCGGAGATTTTCTCGAGCGTGCCGAGGCTGGGAGTCACCTGCCCGCTCTCAATGCGCGACAGATAGGACCGCGACACCTTCGAGCGCGATTGCAGCTGGCTCTGTGTCATGCCGCGCGATTCGCGCAACTGGCGAATCCGCTGCCCGATATTCTCGACGGTCTGCTGGTTGACAAGCTTTTCGGAGGCTGCCTCGGCGGCTGTCTCCTCCGGCGGTGCTGGTGGAGGAATCATGAACTCCAGGCGCTGAGGCAGGGCACGCACGCAGCGCCGGCAATTCCCGGTGCGCGTACGGTATTGAACCAGTCCACAAGTCTTGCAGCGGATGACTTCCCGGTCCATCTCTAACGTATGCAACTCTTCCTTATTCAATTGTGCCGACACCGGTACTCCTCGCTGACATTATTTCCGGCGCGCGGATAGGATAGAAACGTCGGAACGTTCTAAGGGGGGAAGGCAGTTACTGGCGCAGGCGAGAGTATCTTGCGAAGTGCCTTTTTCTGTCAAGAGTATTTTTGGATTTTTTTTAAGATGGCGTCTTTTTTTGCCGGGAATTTACGCCCGCTTTTCGCCTGTACTTCCGTCCAGCGCTCTCGTTTTGCGATTCGCTTTGCTCTTTTTTCTACGAGCCCTTGTGCCTCAGCTCTATATGGACCACACAGCTTGTGGTTTGATCACCCGCGACTACTTGCCCGTGCCCGTATCCGGCTCCATCGCGATGGTACCAAAACAGCACCAGTCAGTAGCGCCACCGCTCCGTAGGAGAATTCGAGCGTTCTGCTCAGCACGCTGCGGCCCGAGCGATGCGGAAACCGTAGTCCGCGTATTGCAATTCCGGGGGAATGCTGGAACGTGCCGCCGTTCGCGTCACCTTAATATGATGGCGCCATGAGCCGCCACGCGAGGCTCGCCGGTTGCCGTCGACGGGTCCTCGTGGATTCCTATCCGGCGAGTGGTTGTAGTAACCCGCGTCATACCAGTCGGCGCACCATTCGTGGACATTGTCACCGAGATTGTAGATCCCGTAAGCGTTGGGCCCGTACATCCCGACCGGTTCCGGACCGTTCTTCCAGCGCTTCGCGTAATCCGGCACAGACTCCGGACCGTTGTCGCCCCAGGGGAAAAGTGCGCCCTCCACTCCGCCGCGCGCTGCGCGCTCCCATTCGGCTTCGGTCGGCAGACGATAGTGCTTGCCCGTCACGGAGCTCAACCAGCCGCAATAGGCTACGGCCTCATGCCAGGAAACGGCGACCACGGGCATCCTTGGATCGTTGAAATTCGAATCGTTCCAGCACGGGGGAGGAGAATGTTTCGTGGCTTCGAGGAAGCAGGCGTACTCCGCGTTCGTCACCTGATGGGTCGCCAATTCGAATGCGTCGATCCACACGCGATGCACCGGCTTCTCATCATCGCGGCCGGTCGCGCAGCCCATCCAGAACCATCCTTCAGGAATGCGCACCATCTCCGGCTCGATGGTACCCGTATGCACACTTTTCTGTTCAATCTCGCTTAGTCTTGATGCGCTCGACATTTGGTTCTTCGTCCGCAGGTGGAACGAAACGTTGCGTCGCGCTATCTTCGCACGCTTACAGCGGCGGCATCGGCCTCGTAACCTTCTTCCTGCACGGTCTTCTGTGCCGCGACAGCGACAGCTTTTTCATCCGCGTTTTTCGGCAAGCTGCAGTAACGCCGGATCACTTCCTCTCCATTCACGATGCGAACCAGCCACTTGGATTTGCCGGAATCCCAAGAAACTTCCACTTGATCGGCACGCATATTCACCTCCCGCTGCCCTTCCCATCCTTCTTATACACCTCCTGAGGGGGAGTTCTGAGTTCTAAGTTGCAGAAGGAATTTTAGCAATTGCCGGTTCGTGGTCTCTGAATCAGGACATTCGACCTAATGTCGCTTGAGGATTTAGTGATCTTTCTGTTTGACTAACTGTCGCGACCGAATCTTTCGGCATCCTTGGGCATCCAACCCGGAATGAAGATTGTGTCCATAAACGTAGGCCTGCCGCGCGAAGTCGAGTGGCACGGCCGCATGGTCACGACCGGCATTTTCAAAGAACCGAACATAGGCCGATTGGCCTTACGCAAGCTCAATCTCGATGGCGACCGCCAGGCGGACCTCTCCGTACACGGCGGCGAGCACAAAGCGGTCTCCTGCTACCCTGCCGAACACTACGCGTATTGGAAGAAAGAGCTCCCCGGCCACGAGTTGCCGCTAGGGATGTTTGGAGAGAACTTCACGACGGAAGGCATGCTCGAGAACTCGGTCCATCTCGGCGACCGCTTCTCTGTTGGCTCCGCCGAAGTGATCGTCACGCAACCGCGGCTGCCGTGCTACAAGCTTGGTGTGCGCTTCGGTTCCGACGACATGGTCAAGCGCTTCCTTGCAAGCAAGCGCACTGGCTTTTATCTCGCCGTCACGCACGAAGGCGAGGTGGGCGCGGGCGACGAAATCCGTCTGCTCGACCGCGATCCCAACGCCATCCCCGTCTCCGAAATCACTCGCCTCTACATCGCAAAGAGTTTCGGCGATGCCGATGCCGCCGCAATACAACTTATTTCGCAGGTCGCTGCCGTCCCCGACAGCTGGAAGCAATATCTCGAGCAGCGCTTCCTTCATCTGCATCCTTGAGCAGCTTGCAACTTGCTTCGAATGCCCAAGCATTCGACATGGGGCAACCCCGCTTGCATTCGTGACCTGACGTATGACGAGGACGTAGCCTTACTCGCAGCTGAACTCTTGGACGGGCTTGGATGGAGCTAGAATTGAGGAATGCAACGCAAGGTGTTTTGGCTCACGTTTGGCGCCCTAGGCCTGATCGCCGATCTAATTCTGCCCTTCACTTGGGCTCTGTTGGCCACGCTTCCCATCGGCATGTTCAGCTGGTGGGTTGCCTATCGCAGCGACTGGTTCTGACTCCGCCTTCCGTTCTCACATCTGACTTCCAGCTTCTAAGTTCTGACCTTTCAGCTCAAGCGACATCTCGTTGGTGGGATGGAAACCGATCGATTCGTAAAGCGGGCGCCCTGCGGGGCTGGCATGCAGCGAAACCATGCCGAATCCTCGAGCCCTACACCAGGCGACCATGATTCCCATCAGTTGCTTCGCTATGCCACGCCCGCGCGCATCGGGCTCGGTGTACATGTTGAGAATCCAGGCCCGCTCTAGGCGATTCTCGCCGGGATAGCCAGGCCACGCCGCGATGACGATGCCCCCGCCACCGACGACGCGCCCGTTCACATCTTCAGCGAGCCACGCCTTATACGCGCCGCACGGCAAAGCCCGAGCGAAATATTCCCGCGAACATTCGTCCACGCGGTCGAGCACGCCAGCGTCTCGGTGTCCCATTTCTTCAAACATGGCCCGGCGGTGATGCACGATGTGCATCAGGTCTTCGACACTCGCCTGGCGAATTCGAATCTCCATGTCGGTCGATGTTGCGGGTGGGACACAATGAATGCGAGGGACAAAATGGATCATCTCTAGCGGCTCGCAATTGCGGCGCTAGGATTCGGTCGCGAAATTTCCGTGTCCGCCGGCGCTCAGCAGTTTCATCCAGTGCGGATACGTTTTCTTGAAATCAGCGAGGAT
>Ga0187820_1000339_pt1 | contig 10325 bp, 7 predicted proteins | sample NC_wetland_sal_i_19_FD_132409 | JGI IMG/M metagenome (GOLD analysis project Ga0187820, IMG submission 132409) | Wetland sediment microbial communities from Neuse River Estuary, North Carolina, USA - SO4_5 | ecosystem: Environmental > Aquatic > Freshwater > Wetlands > Sediment | place: USA: North... | reverse complement strand
GAAATCGGCCCAATGCCAGCCTGCCGCTCCGGGCAAGGTGGATCGCACCGACGAGGCGGCGTTTGCCGCAAAAGAGCGGAGAACCCTCATGGGCCTCCTCACCAACGAGCACGAACGGGCCCAATTCATCGCGGAGTTTTTGCGCCGATTGCGCGAGGCCGCTCCCGGCGAACGTGTCTACATGCGCGTCGGCGACGTGTTCAAAGACGCCGATGTGATTGAGCTTAGCGAGTGGCAAGCGGCACGGCGCCTAGACGGCCGCGGCACTGACCATGGCGAGTAGGGTAGGGGTTGGAGGTCTTCCCAAGTGCATTGACGAGGTAGACAATGCGCATTCGAGTTAGCGACCTGGGGCTACATCCAGGACGGCCTAGCCGGTTGGGCCGCTATGTGACCGGCCAATGACGACGAGCGCGCAAGCGTAGCTGTGGCATTAGTGGAGCCTCGCTCCAGCGTTGAAATTGAGGCGAGAGCCATCGTGCCGAAGCAATCATGACTATGCGCGCAGGCTATGACGATGTGGTGGTCACCACTCCCGTCACCGTGCCGTATATGCGTTATTCCATCCGCGGCGCGCACTGGTTCCTTGCCGGTGCCTTGGCCGGACTTCTCAAACATTCAGGTCTTGGCAAAGACAAGATCGACGGCCTGTGCGTGTCAAGTTTTACGTTGACCCCGGACAGCGCCGTTGGCCTCACCCAGCATCTCGGCATGACCCTGCGCTGGCTCGACCATATTCCGATGGGCGGCGCCTGCGGAGTGGTGGCACTGCGCCGTGCCGCGCGCGCGGTTCAAAGCGGCGATGCGACGGTGATTGCCTGCATCGCCGGCGATACCAATCACACCGACTCGTTCCGGCTCAACCTTGGTACGTTCAGCCAGTTTGCACGCGATGCCGTTTATCCATATGGCGCTGGCGGACCGAATGCGAGCTTTGCCTTCATTACCGACTATTACATGCGCAAGTATGGGGCCAGGCGCGACGATTTCGGCAAGCTCTGCGTCGCGCAGCGCACCAACGCGCTGAAATTTCCCTACGCGCTGATGAAGAAGCCGTTGACGCTCGAGGAATATCTGAATGCGCGTGTCATCGCCGAGCCGCTTCGGCTCTACGACTGTGTCATGCCCTGTGCCGGCGCAGAGGCTTTTTTGGTGCTCCGACGCGGCGAAGCCGAAAAACTGGATCAGCGTTACGCGCGTATTCTCGCGACCATCGAGCGGCACAACGCCTTTCCCGACGATCCGATCCAGTATCGCGGCGGATGGGCGCTCGACTGCAACGAGCTCTACGCGCAGGCTGGTGTTGGTCCGAAGGACATCAATGTCGTTGCCGCTTACGACGATTATCCGGTGATCAATGTCATGCAGCTTGAAGACCTTGGTTTCTGCAACAAGGGGGAGGGTCCCGACTTCGTCCGCCGGCACAGTTTCACGGCTGACGGTTCGTTCCCCTTCAATACCTCGGGTGGTCAATTGTCGGTCGGTCAGGCCGGCGCGGCCGGCGGCTTTCTCGGCCTCATCGAGATTATCCGCCAGGTCACCGGACAGACGATCGGCACTGCGGTTACGAAGGCGCGGTTCGGTCTCGCCAGCGGCTTCGGTATGATCAACTACGATCGTGGCCTGTGCAGCGGTGCCGTCATCTTGGCGACAGGGCAACAACAATGACGCGTCCTTTGGTGCGCCCGCCGCGCAAGAATCCCATCCTGCGCACGCGCGTTCCGAACTTGCCGCCCGGCTCGCGCAGCCGTGTGGCGCTCGGGCTGACAGCGGCCGCTGCGCGCGGCCGCCTAGAGCTGCAAACCTGCCGCGATTGCGGCACTGTGCAATACCCACCGCGCGAAGCCTGCCGCGTCTGCCTGTCGCGACGGCTCGAATGGAACGTCCAGAACGGTACCGGTGAACTGCTTTCGGAAACGATCTTACATCACAGCAATGAGCTTTTTTATCGTGAGCGCATGCCGTGGCGGCTCGGCATAGTCAGGCTTGATTGCGGTCCGGTTGTGGTCGCCCATCTGCACGGCGATTGTGTACGGCCGCCGTCGCGCGTTCGCGTCCATGCCAACATAGACCGCGCCGGCCAAGCGGCTTTGGTTGCAATGCCGGAAAAGGACACCCCGAACATGGCCGACGACCGCCAGCTTCGTGAAATGACCTGCGATCCAAAATTCCGCAAGGTTTTAATCACCGACGCCAAATCGCCGGTGGGCCAATCGCTAGTGGAAGCAATCGTCAAAGCCGGCGCCGATCTGGTGTGGGCCGGCTATGCCGAGCCGTGGAAAAAACCGCCCGGCTTTGAGAAGCTGTCGTCGCTGCCGCAGGTCGCACTCGTGCCGCTTGACCTCACCGATTCCCGCGCGGTGAAGAATCTCGCCGGTGAAATCGGTGGCCGCGTTGACATTCTCATCAACACCGCCGACCATCATCGCAATTACGGCATTACCGCGCGCGAGGGAATCGAAGTGGCGCGCGCAGAAATGGACATCAATTATTTCGGCCTGCTGCGACTTGCCCAGGAGTTTGCCCCGGCGATGCGCGCCCGCGGCGCCGATGGCCAGTCGAGCGCCGTCGCCTGGGTTAATCTGCTTTCCATTTTCGCGCTCTCGAACTTCCCTCCGCACGGCACTTATTCGGCGTCAAAAGCCGCAGCGCTGTCGCTAGCCCAATGTCTGCGGGCCGAATTCGCGCCAGCTGGCGTTCGCGTCATCAATGTGTTTCCGGGTCCGATCGATGACGAATGGAATCAAGCGCTGCCGCCGCCGAAGATCGCGCCGTCCCGAGTTGCCGCCGATATCGTCGAAACGCTGCGGGGCAGCGCCGAAGATGTTTTCCCCGGCGATGTCGCCGAGGACTGGCTAGCGCGCTGGCGGGACAATCCGAAGGTGCTGGAACGCGAACTTGCGGCAATGCGATGAGGATCGCCGATGAGTAACGCCGTGTTGTCGGAACTGATCGCCGCTCTCGCCGGCGGCCGTATTCGTGTCGTCGATCTGACCCAAACTTTGTCACCGGATTTCCCACAGATCGTGTTACCCCCGGAAATGGGACAGGCCTGGCCTTTCCGCATCGAGGAGGCATCCCGGTATGACGCCCGCGGACCGGGTTGGTACTGGAACAACTTTTCCTGCAGTGAGCACACCGGCACCCATTTCGATGCGCCGATCCATTGGATTTCCGGCCGGCATTTGCCCGAGAACAGCACCGATACGATTCCAGCGAAGAGCTTCATCGCACCGGCCTGTGTGATCGACTGTTCGCGCGAGGCCGCGGCCGATGCCGATTTTCTCCTGACCGTTGAGTTGCTCCGCCAGTGGGAGCGCCGCCACGGCCGGATTCCCGCGGGATCGTGGATACTGATGCGAACTGATTGGTCGAAACGGACCGACCCCGTTGCGTATCAGAATCTCGATGAGACAGGTCAGCACACGCCGGGCCCCGACACTGAAGCGGTGAATTTTCTGGTCGATGAGCGACAGGTGCTCGGCTTTGGCTCGGAAGCGATCGGCACCGACGCGGGACAGGCCTTTCACTTCAAGCCGCCCTATCCCTGTCATTACTATATGCACGGCAGCGGCCGCTTCGGGCTGCAATGCCTGACCAACCTGGATCTGCTGCCGCCAGCCGGCGCGGTGGTTATTGCCGCGCCGCTAAAGATCAAGGACGGCAGCGGCAGTCCGTTGCGCGTCCTGGCCCTCGTGCCTTCAGCCGATTCGATTGCCAAATCCAAGGAGCACGGCAAGAAAAACAGCAAAAGAACAAGGACCGTGGTTGGGCAAAAGCGATGAGTGCCGAAGCCATATTGGCTGCGTTTGCACCGAACACACGGACATTGCCGGCTTTGTTGCAGCGCCAGGCCAGGCGCTATGGCAGTCACCCGCTGGTTGTGACGCGCAACGGCAGCATAAGTTTCGAAGAAGCGCCGCGTCTTGCCGCGCGCTTTTCAGGAACGCTGGCCGCTGCCGGGATTTGCCCGGGCGACCGCGTCGCGATGATGTGCTCGAATCGGGCCGAGTTTATCGAGTGCTTTTGCGGCTGCGCCTGGCTCGGCGCAGTAGTCGTGCCGATCAACATCGCGTGCCGCGGCCCGCAACTTCAACACATTCTTGCGAATTCCGGTGCGCGGCTCTTGGTCATGGAAACAGAGCTGCTTGCCGCGCTTGACCACGTCGATATGAGTCGGCTTGCCCTGGAACGCATTTGGCTAATTGGCGATCAAAAGTCGTCGCCATTCGACCGCGTTACCCTCAGCACTGTGCCGCCTCGCGCGCAAGCTGTTGAGCCAAGCGGAACCGACCCGGCGCAATTGCTCGCTATCCTGTACACCTCCGGCACGACAGGACCCGCAAAGGGCGTGTGCTGCCCGCAGGCCCAATATTTCTGGTGGGGGTTAAACGGCATCCGCTATTTGGAAATCCGCGAGGGCGACGTGCTGTGCACGTCATTGCCGCTGTTTCACTCCAATGCGCTGGGCACCGTCTACCAGGCATTGCTGTCGGGATCGACAACTGTCGTCCTGCCGCGGTTTTCCGCGTCCCGATTCTGGTCAAGCCTTATCAAGCATCGTGCAACCATGACTTACGTGCTCGGCGCGATGGTGCCGATACTGTTGTCGCGGGAGCCAACGGCGGAAGAACGCACCCACAATGTGCGCTGCGGACTCGGTCCCGGGGTGCCAGCTGATCTCCATATCGCCTTCGAGCGCCGGTCCGGCATCCGGCTCGTTGACGGCTATGGCTCGACCGAAACTAATTTTGTTATTGGCAGTACTACCGCAGAGCAGCGCCCCGGCACTATGGGCAGGATCTGCCCTGGCTATCATGCCCGCGTGCTCGACCGAAACGGCAAAGACGCCCAGCCGGGCGAGGCCGGCGAACTTATTTTGCGGTCGGACGATCCGCTGTCTTTTGCCACCGGCTATTTCGCCATGCCTGATAGGACAGCGGAGGCGTTCCGCGAGGGCTGGTTTCACACCGGCGATCGCGTCGTGCGTGAGGCCGACGGATCGTTCCGCTTCATGGATCGACTTAAAGACGCCATCAGACGCCGCGGCGAAAACATCTCCTCCTACGAGGTCGAGCAGGTCCTGCTCAGCAATCCTGCAATCGCTTCAGCGGCCGTTTTTGCCGTACCATCCGAACTGGCCGAGGAAGAAGTGATGGCCGCCATCGTGCGGCGGCCAGGCAGCGCACTCACCGAGAACGCGCTGTACGAATTCTGCCGCCCCCGTCTTGCTCATTTCGCGATCCCGCGATTCATCGAATTCGTCGATGCCCTGCCGATGACCGAAAATGGCAAGGTGCAGAAGTATCGGTTGCGCGAGCGTGGCGTCACCCCAGAGACCTGGGATCGCGAGCTGGTAAAGCAAGCCCATGCCGAGCCCGACCCGGCATGACGATGCGGCAATTGGGGATATAATCGCGGCGCTTTTGTCACCGTTTATGGGGAGTCAGTCATGGTATGCGACCTGCCGCGCAGGACCTTGTTGCAGCTGATTTCAGGAGCGGCGGCCGGCGTTTCCATGCCGCTCGCGCCTAGCCTCGCCGCGACCAACGACGCCGCGACGATCGGCTGGCCGAACGACGTGCCGTCCTGGGATCCCAATCAGCGCTTCACCCCGGATGCTCAACCAGTCTTCAAGGCCGTGTTTGATCAACCGCTCGATCAGGACACGCAGCTTAAGCTAATCCCCCATCTGATCAAAACCTGGAGCCTCGCTCCGGACGCCTTGAGCATGGCTGTGGAGCTGCGCGATGACGTCACCTTCCACAACGGCGACAAAATGACGACGGCGGATTTTCGCTACACTTTTTTCGAGCGCGTCAAGTCTGGCGCCAAGCTCGACATCGCCAATTCGATGCGCAAGGTGCAGGACATTGTCATCGAATCGCCAACTCAGGCAACAATGAGATTTGATTCGCCGGCGCCGACGATGCCGCAATGGATGGCATTCCTTGGAAGTTATATCGTTCCCAAGCACTACATTGAGAGCAGCGGTTTCGATAATTTCCTGCAGAAACCGATCGGTACCGGACCGTACAAGCTCGCCGAGTACGAGTTGAATTCGCGCATCGTGCTCGAGCGCAATGACAATTATTGGGGACCGAAGCCGAAGATCAGCCGCATCACTGTCCAGATCATTAAGGACCCGTCGGCGCGCGTCGCGGCGATCCAATCGGGCGAGGTCGATTGCACTGTCAACGTACCGGTGCGGGAGGTGCAGCGTTTCGCCCAAGACAACGCTTTCGCCGCCGAGATCAATCCAATCACCCGCGTGATCATGCTCAACGTGCGCGCGGATCTTGCCTTTGCCGACAAAAACGTTCGGCTTGCCGCGCACCACGCGATCGACAAAATGGCCTTATCGAAGGCGTTTTATGGCGGCGTCGCGGTGCCGCTCTCGGTCCTGGCGACGCCGGGAACGCCGGGTTATATCCCCCAATTCACTTTCAATTACGATCCGGCGCTGGCGAAGCAGCTTCTGGCGCAGTCCGGCTTCGGCCCAGACAAGCCGGTCAAGGTCGGATTTGCCGCCACCAACGGCCAGTTCCCAAGCGATTACGACATCGCCCGCGCCATCGTCGGGATGTGGAAGACCGCCGGCATCGAAGCCGATTTGCAGGTCATTGAATATGCCAAATACTTTGAGCTCAACCGCGGCGGCAAGTTGCCGGAGGCAACGCTCTACAGTTGGGACAATGCCACCGGCGATCCGGAGATTTTCTCGGGCTATCAGCTCAATCCGAAGATGCCGTTTTCACCCTGGAAGGACGAGGACATCGGCAATCGGGTCCTGGCGCTGTTCGCCGTCACCGACTACGACAAGCGTATCGCGGGATACAAGGAACTCGAACGCTACGCAGTGGAGAACGGTGCGTCCATGCCGCTCTTGCAGAGCGTCGTGACGGTCGTGCGCAAACAGAACCTCGGTTATCAGAAATATGGCAATGGCTGGCTGTTGCCGCAGACCCTGCAGTGGACCTGAAGTGCCGGCCGAGCGCGGCGTAAGCGCCGCCCAATGACCGCAACGGTCGTCACGTTGATCGCGCGCCGTCTGCTGGCGGCCATTCCGACCCTGTTGATCGTCTCGGCACTGCTTTTCTGCGTGTTGCGAGTGCTGCCGGTCGATCCTGCGGCGATGTCGCTGCCGCCGAACGCGACCATCGCCGAAATCGAAGCCAAGCGCCGCGAAATGGGGCTCGACCGGCCGCTGCCGCAGCAGTATGCGATCTGGTTGCGCGGTGCGTTGCATGGCGACTTCGGACAATCGATTCAGTTTCGCCGCGACGCCGCGGCGTTGGTGGCGGCGACCTTGCCGGCAACCGTTCAGCTTGCGGTCGCTGCTATGGTGATCGCTGGCGTGCTCGGCTTTGGCGGCGGACTTGTCCTATTCCGACTGCGCGGCACGGTGTTGGAGCCGCTCGCCGATCTCGTTTCGATTGTGCTCTTGTCGATTCCGGAATTTCTTTGGGCGTTGATCCTTCTATTCGTGTTCGGTGTCGTGCTGCGCGTGCTCCCGTTCACCGGCGAAGTCGCGCCAGGCCTGCCGTTGCCGCACATTACCGGCTTTCTGCTCATCGATTCCTTGCTGGTCGGGCGCTTCGACGTTTTTGCAAGCGCGTGCCTGCACCTGATCCTGCCCGCGGTTGCACTCGGGCTAGCGTTTTCACCAACCACTATGCGGGTGCTGCGCTCGAGTCTGTTTGACGTCTATCACGAAGATTACATCACGCAGGCTCGCCTCCGCGGTCTTTCCGAACGGCAAATCCTCCTCGGCCACGCCCTCAAGAACGCGGTGCTGCCGACGCTGACCCTTGCCGGCGTGCAATTCGGCATCCTGTTCAGCGGCACTCTACTCGTCGAGGTGATTTATTCTTATCCCGGCATGGGCAATCTGATGGTCGATGCGGTGCGTAACGCGGATCTGCCACTGATCCAGGCCGTCGGGCTCACCTATTGCATCGTGGTGCTGCTGATCAACACCACGGTGGACAGCCTGTACGTCGTGCTCAACCCGAAATTGCGGATCCGCTGATGGCGAACGTCCTCGCCCATTGCCTACGTTCGCCGAGAGTGCTGATCGCGCTAGGCATGGTTCTCAGCATCGGCGCCTGTGCGATCTTCGCCGGCTCACTCGCGCCGCACGATCCCGGCGAGCAAAACCTGCTGTCGATTCTCACCCCGCCGATCTGGCAGACCGGCGGCGATCCGAGCTACCCGCTCGGTACCGATAGCCTCGGCCGCGATGTGCTGTCGCGCCTGATTTACGGTGCGCGTACCGCCCTGCTAGTGGCGTTCTTCGCATCGCTCGGCGCCATGATCATTGGCACGATCCTCGCCCATTTTTCCGGCTATTTCGGCGGCGCAGTGGATTGGATCATCGGGCGGGCGGTCGATGTGTGGATGTCATTTCCGCCGGTCATTCTTTCGCTGATCCTGATGGTCGGGCTCGGCATCGGCCTGCGCAACGTCATCCTCGCCATCGTTCTCGTCGACTGGACGCGCTTTTGCCGCGTGTTGCGCAGCGAAGTGCTGGTGGTAAGGCGCAACGACTATGTCGCGGCGGCTCGGCTTCTCGGGTTCACGCACTGGCAGACCATCGTTCGCGAAATCTTTCCGGCGACGTTGCCGCTTCTGATTACGCTCGTCAGTCTCGAAATGGCGATTGCCGTTGTAGTTGAAGCGATCCTGTCCTTTGTCGGACTCGGTGTCGGCGCTAATCAGCCAGCCTGGGGTCAGATGATCGCCGACGCGCGTCAGTACGTCTATCAATCGCCGTGGAATCTCTTATTGCCGATTATCGCAATATTTCTGACGGTAACCGCGTTCAATTTGCTTGGCGATGGTCTCCGCCGCACGCTCGACGTGCGGCTGGTGGAAACGGGCCGCTAGCATGCCGCTCGCCCTGCAGGTCAAAGAACTCACGGTCGAAGCACGTTTTGGCGGTGCACTCGTTCCCGCAATTCGCGCGCTCTCGTTTATCCTTGAGCCCGAAAAAATCCTCGGCCTGGTCGGCGAATCCGGCGCGGGAAAATCGATGGTTGGGCGTGCCATCGCCCAGCTTCTGCCTCCGGGCTTCGCCATCACGTCGGGATTGCTGGCCTTCGAGGGCCAAGACCTTGTGCAAATGCCCGCTGTACAGAGGCGCGGGCTGCTTGGACGCGCTATCGCCTTCATCCCGCAGGCGCCGCTGACTGCGCTCAATCCGGTTCTGACAATAGGCGCCCAATTTGACGAGCACCTTGCGCGCGTCGGCCGCGGCAACGCGACCGAGCGCCGCCGACAGGCCATCACACTTTTGGAAGCGGCGCAGCTACGGCAGGCGGGCGAACTGTTGCAACGCTATCCACATCAACTGTCCGGCGGCATGTGCCAGCGCGTGCTGATCGCCATGGCCTTCGCCAGCAATCCACGCCTCGTCATCGCCGACGAGCCGACGACTGCGCTCGACGTCACCATGCAAGCGCCGATTGTCCGGTTGATCGCTGAGATGCAGCGCCAGCACCGCACAGCGGTAATCTTCATCACTCACGATCTGCGGCTTGCGGCGCAGATTTGCGATGACATCGTCGTCATGTACGCCGGCCGCGCGGTCGAAAGCGGCCCGGCACGCGCAGTCCTGGCAAATCCTGCGCATCCCTATACCCGCTGCCTCCAGCTCGCCAACCCGTCGATGTGCGCCGATCGCCATACACTTTATGTGATGCCGGGATACATGCCGAGCCTGCATCGGCTCGCCACCATGTCCGGCTGCCACTTTGCGCCACGCTGTCCGCTGGTCGCCGACGATTGTCGGGGTACCGCGCCGCCTGAGGTCACCGTAGCGCCAGGCCGCCGTGCGGCCTGCATCCGCGTCACAGCAACTGCCGGGATCGTGGCTCAAGAGCGAGCAACGGTCGCAATCAACGCGTCGTCGCGCTCTGTCTTGGTAGTGGAGGGCCTGCAGAGAGATTATGCCATCAGCGGTGGACTATTGGGTCCGGCCCGCAAGGTGAGTGCCGTCAAGCACGCTTCTTTCAGCATCGCTGAAAACGAGTTTGTAGCTCTGGTCGGCGAGAGCGGTAGCGGCAAGAGCACAATTGCCAAGCTTTTGGTCGGACTGGAGCAACCCGACGCCGGGCGTATCGTACTCAATGGTACGGACTTGGCGCCGGCTTCAGCACGCACTTACCAGCTTCGCGCCGCAGGCTTGCAAATGGTGTTTCAGGATCCCTATTCCGCGCTCAACCCGCGTCGGCGCGTCACCAGCATCGTGACCCAGGCGATGGAGGCCGGCAGTCGTCACGCGAGCTGGGAGGAACGATTGCGTCGGACCAAAGAGTTGCTCG
>Ga0187820_1000337_pt1 | contig 10355 bp, 14 predicted proteins | sample NC_wetland_sal_i_19_FD_132409 | JGI IMG/M metagenome (GOLD analysis project Ga0187820, IMG submission 132409) | Wetland sediment microbial communities from Neuse River Estuary, North Carolina, USA - SO4_5 | ecosystem: Environmental > Aquatic > Freshwater > Wetlands > Sediment | place: USA: North... | reverse complement strand
GTGCTTCAGCAGGGCCATGAAGACATGGGCCAGTACCTCGTCCGATCCGTTTCCGACAAAGACCTGAGCGGGCTTGATGCCGTTGGACTCGGCGATGGCCTGCTTGAGACGGTCCGAGTTGGGATCCGGGTAAAGGCGCAGGCTCTCACCGTTTTCTGCCCGTACTGCATCGATCACCTTGGGTGAAGGAGGGTATGGGTTTTCGTTGGTATTGAGCTTGATCAGGTTGGCAAGTTTGGGTTGTTCGCCCGGAACATAGGGCGTCAACGTGTGGACCAGGGTGCTCCAGTAACGGCTCATGGTTAAGTAGTTCTGCGTAGAAACAAAGCGTCCCGGGAATGGTATCATGACCGCCACCGTTGACCGTTTGCATTACATAACAGAAGACTCCCATGATGCGGAAATCAGTAGTTTCCCGCGATACTCTGGAAACCCGGATCGTCGTCAATATCAACCTGGATGGAACGGGTGCGGCCACCCTGCAGACCGGAGTTGGTTTCCTGGATCACATGCTGGATCAGGTTGCCCGTCACGGCCTGATCGATCTCGATATTCGTGCCGAAGGCGATCGTCATATCGACGATCACCATACTGTCGAGGACATCGGCATCAGCCTCGGTCAGGCTTTCATCCAGGCCCTGGGCGACAAGAGAGGAATCCGCCGTTACGGCCACGCCTATGTGCCGCTCGACGAGGCCTTGTCGCGCGTCGTGGTGGACCTGTCGGGCAGGCCCGGCCTCGAATACCACGTCGACTTCACGCGCGCCCGCATCGGCGAATTCGACGTCGATCTGTTCCGTGAGTTTTTCCAGGGCTTCGTCAATCATGCCGGCGTGACTCTGCACATTGATTGCCTGCGCGGAATCAATTCCCACCATCAGGCTGAAACCGTGTTCAAGGCCTTCGGCCGGGCCTTGCGCATGGCGCTGGAGGCCGATCCACGGATGGGCGATACCCTGCCATCTACCAAAGGCGCCTTGTAAATGGGTGTTGATATCGCCGTTGTCGATTACGGCATGGGTAATCTGCACTCCGTCGCCAAGGCCCTGGAGCGTGTATCCGGCGGTGCCGAAGTGGTCGTGACGGGGGATGCCCGAACCATACTCGAAGCCGGCCGCGTGGTATTCCCGGGTCAGGGTGCGGCACCGGACTGCATGCGCGAAATCGATGCCCGTGGCTTGCGCGAGGTCATTGTGCGTGCGGCCCGCGAGCAACCTTTCCTGGGCATCTGCATGGGGCTCCAGGTGCTGTTCGAGCACAGCGAGGAAGGCGATACGCCCTGCCTAGGCGTGTTTCCCGGACAAGTCCGGCGCTTTCCCCAGGACAGGATGGTGGACGATAAAGGGGGGCGGCTCAAAGTGCCGCACATGGGCTGGAACAATGTACGACAGCATGGTCCGCATCCGCTTTGGGACGGGATTGAAAGCGGCGAGCGTTTCTACTTCGTGCATAGTTACTTCGTTGTCCCGGAACAGCCAGACCTGGCTGCCGGTTATACTGAATATCCGTTCGAATTCGTCTGTGGCTGTGCACGCGACAACGTATTCGCGGTACAGTTTCACCCCGAGAAGAGCGCGTCAGCGGGTTTGCGTCTGCTGGGCAATTTCGTTTCTTGGAACGGCAATCCTGCTTAATTACCAAATATAGAGTTTAGCCATGCTGATAATCCCGGCTATCGACCTCAAGGATGGTCATTGCGTCCGCCTGCGTCAGGGCGAAATGGACAGTGCCACGGTCTTCTCCGAAGATCCTGCCGCCATGGCCCGCAGATGGGTGGAAAGCGGTGCTCGCCGTCTGCATCTGGTGGATCTGAACGGCGCTTTTGCCGGCAAGCCGGTCAATGAGGCCGCCATCAAGGCCATCACAGACGAGGTGGGTGACGAGTTTCCGGTGCAATTGGGCGGCGGCATTCGCGACCTGGATACCATCGAACGTTACCTGGACAGCGGCATCCGCTACGTCATCATCGGCAGCGCCGCTGTCAAGAATCCAGGCTTCCTCCATGATGCCTGCAATGCCTTCCCCGGCCATGTGATCGTCGGCCTGGATGCCAAGGACGGCATGGTGGCGGTCGATGGCTGGTCCAAAGTCACCCACCATGAGGTGGTCGATCTGGCAAAACGGTTTGAGGATTACGGGGTCGAGGCGGTGGTCTACACCGATATCGGCCGTGACGGCATGCTTTCCGGCGTCAACGTCGACGCCACGGTCCGTCTTGCCAAGGCCCTGACCATTCCGGTCATTGCCAGTGGCGGCATTACCAATCTTGATGACATCACCAACCTGTGTGCCGTCGAGGATGAGGGCATAATGGGGGCGATCACCGGCCGTGCCATCTATGAGGGCACCCTGGACTTCGCCGGCGCCCAGAATCTGGCAGACGAAATCGGCAAACGTTGATGGGTCTCGCCAAACGCATCATTCCCTGCCTTGATGTCACTGCCGGCCGGGTGGTGAAGGGGGTCAATTTCGTCAACCTGCGTGACGCCGGCGATCCGGTCGAGATCGCCCGCCGTTACGATGAGCAGGGCGCTGATGAACTGACCTTTCTCGATATCACGGCCAGCTCGGATGACCGTGATCTGATACTCCACATCATCGAGGACGTTGCGGCCCAGGTCTTCATCCCGCTGACCGTGGGCGGTGGCGTGCGGCAGCCGAACGATGTCTCGCGCCTGCTGAATGCCGGTGCAGACAAGGTTTCCATCAATACTTCTGCGGTTAGCAATCCTCAACTGGTCAAGGAATGTTCCGACCGTTTCGGTTCGCAATGCATCGTGGTGGCCATCGACGCCAAGCAGACGGTCTGGGGCGCCAACCCCAAGTGGGAGGTGTTCACCCATGGCGGTCGCCGCCCGACCGGACTGGATGCCGTCGAATGGGGCAAGAAGATGCAGGAACTGGGAGCTGGCGAGATACTGCTGACCAGCATGGACCGCGACGGCGCCAAGATCGGTTTCGACCTGAACCTGACCCGTGCCTTTTCCGACGCGCTCAACATTCCGATCATCGCCAGCGGCGGGGTAGGCAACCTTCAGCATCTGGTCGACGGTGTGGTAAAGGGTGGGGCCGATGCGGTTCTGGCCGCCAGCATTTTTCATTTCGGCGAATACACTGTGGCCCAGGCCAAGCAGATCATGGCCGAGCAGGGCATAGAGGTGAGACTTTGATTGATGCCTGGTTGAGCAAGGTCAACTGGTCTGATGAGGGTTTGGTGCCGGCGATCGCACAGGATGCCGTCACCAGTGAAATCCTGATGATGGCCTGGATGAACCGTGAGGCCCTGAAAAGGACAGCCGAGCTTGGTGAAGCGGTGTACTGGTCTCGATCCAGGAAAAAGCTATGGCACAAGGGCGAGGAGTCCGGCCATATTCAGAAGGTGGTGGAAATCCGCACTGACTGCGACCAGGACGTGATCCTGCTCAAGATCGAACAAACGGGGGGAATTGCCTGTCATACCGGGAGAAAGAGCTGTTTCTTCCAGAAACTGGATGGCAACGAGTGGAGCACGGTCGAGCCAGTGCTCAAGGACCCGCATGAGATATACAAGAAATGAACAACGATATTCTTGCCCGTCTGGCCGATACCCTGGAGGCCCGCAAGCAGGCTGACCCGCAATCCTCCTATGTGGCAAAGCTTTATCAGAAGGGCCTGGATGCTATCCTGAAGAAAGTGGCGGAAGAGGCGGCTGAGACCATCATGGCCGCCAAGGATGGCGTGCGGGAGAAGGTCGTTTACGAAACGGCAGACCTCTGGTTCCATTCGCTGGTGTTGCTCGCACAGCAGGGCATACGGCCCGAGGAGATATTGAACGAACTGGCGCGCCGAGAGGGCTTGTCAGGTCTGGTCGAGAAAGCCGGTCGCAAGGAGAACCAATGACCGATTGCATCTTCTGCAGGATCGTGGCGGGCGAAATCCCGTCAGGCAAGGTTTACGAGGATGATGATGTGCTGGCGTTTCATGACATCAACCCTGCTGCGAAAGTGCATTTCATGATCATCCCCAAGCGGCATGTCAGCAGTCTTGAGGCCTGCGACGAATCGCACCGGGAAATCCTTGGCAAGTTGCTCCTGCTGGCGCCGAAACTGGCGCGCGAGCAAGGTTTGTCGGATGGCTTCAAGACCGTGATAAACACGGGTGTGGGTGGTGGTCAGCTGGTGATGCACCTGCATGTCCATGTGCTTGGCGGTGGTAAACTCGAGCACGTTTAACGAATCAGTTTGAGGAGACGGAAATGGGTGACCTATTTGCACCATCACACTTGTTGTTGATCTTGTTGATTGTTCTGCTGATATTCGGCACCAAGAAGATCCGCAACATCGGGCAGGACCTGGGCGGCGCCGTAAAGGGCTTCAAGGATGCCATGAAGGAAGAACAGAACAAACCGACCGAACTGCCCAGGCAAGAGAAGGAAGCCGGAACAACCGTGGACGGCGAGGTTCGGGAGAAGCAGCACAGCTGAGCTTGCGCAGACCATCCGTTCCGTGCCGGATGCATGGCCGGCTTGTCTGTCCAGAACCTAATCCAACGCAAACCCAGATCCGATGTTCGGTTTCAGTTTCACAGAGCTCATGTTGATCGGCGTGGTCGCACTCGTCGTCATCGGGCCTGAACGCCTGCCCAAGGTGGCCCGCACTGCAGGCGCCTGGCTTGGTCGTCTCAATCGCTATGCTTCCCAGGTCAAGGCTGACATTGACCGCGAAATGCGTCTGGACGAATTGCGCGAAGCGCAGAAGTCCATGAAGGAATCGGTGCAGAAATACGAAATCATGGCTGATGAGGCCGTGCAGCAGGTCAAGCAGGAAGGCGACGAGGTTCAGAAAGCGGTCCGCGACGTGGCGGATGAGATTGCCTCAGATCAGGATGTAAAAGTTGCTGATGCCGTGACCGAGCCGAAAGCCACTATAGAACACAAGTCTTCCTGATCAATGGAGTCGACTTCCACCTTCATCTCCCATCTGCTTGAGTTGCGCGATCGACTGCTGCGGTCACTCATCGCCTGGGCCGTCCTGTTCATGTGCCTTTTCCCGTTCGCCAACAAGCTCTATTCCCTGCTGGCGAGGCCAATGTTGCTGGCGTTGCCGCATGGCAGCCACATGATTGCAACCGAGGTCGTCACACCATTCTTTGTGCCCCTCAAGGTGGCCATGATGACGGCGCTTCTGGGGGCTTTGCCATATATCCTGTATCAGGTGTGGGCCTTCATCGCTCCGGGCCTGTATGCCCACGAGAAAAAGATCATTGTGCCGCTGGTCCTAGCCAGCATGATCTTGTTTGCCTGTGGCATGGCATTCGCCTATTTCATGGTGTTCCCGGTCATCTTCGGCTTTGTCATCGGCAGTGCCCCGCAAGGGGTCGAGGTCATGACGGATATCGACAAGTACCTCGACTTCGTGATCACAATGTTCCTGGCCTTCGGGGTGACGTTCGAGGTGCCCATCATCGTGGTCGCTTTGACCATGATGGGCCTGGTCGAAGTGGAGAAACTCAAGGAAGTCAGGCCTTACGTCGTGGTCGGCGCTTTTGTGGTTGGCGCAATCTTTACTCCCCCCGATGTGCTCTCACAGACCATGCTGGCTGTCCCACTGTGGTTTCTGTATGAACTGGGTGTGTTTGTGGCTGGCTGGCTGGTCAAACACAAGCCGGAGGCAGAAGAGCCGGCGGAGTATCGGCCTCTGACGGAAGAGGAAATCGAGTCAGAGTTCAACCGCAACGATAGTTAAGAGCGTCAAGGCACCAAATAGGTGCCTTGATACCCTTCAACGCACCGCATAGGTGCGTTTTGTTTTGGTGCGTACGCAACAAAATGAAGCAAATCAATGCACTGTATTGAGGCATGCAACTTGCTAGAGATTCCGGATCGAGTTTTTTCGGATGAATGAGATGGATGCTTTCAAGACTGGTTCCGACATGCTGTTTGTTCTGCTGGGTGCAATCATGGTGTTGGCCATGCATGCCGGCTTCGCCTTCCTTGAGCTCGGGACCGTTCGCAAGAAGAACCAGGTCAACGCCCTAGTCAAGATACTGACAGATTTCAGTGTGTCTACCATTGCCTACTTCTTCATCGGCTACGGCATCGCCTACGGTGTCGATTTCATGAGCGGGGCCGATGTGCTGGCCCAGAAGAACGGTTATGACCTGGCCAAGTTCTTCTTTTTGTTGACCTTTGCCGCGGCCATTCCGGCAATCATTTCAGGCGGGATTGCTGAACGTGCGCGATTCAATCCCCAACTGGTGGCCACCTTCGTATTGGTCGGCTTTGTCTATCCCTTCTTCGAAGGTCTGGTCTGGAATGGCAACTTCGGGTTGCAAGACTGGCTGATGAACAGTTTTGGTGCGAAGTTCCATGACTTCGCTGGCTCTGTTGTGGTGCATGCCATGGGTGGCTGGATCGCGTTGCCCGCGGTGCTGCTGCTTGGCGCTCGCCGAGGCCGATATCGCCATGACGGGATGATCTCGGCTCATCCGCCATCAAGCATTCCATTCCTCTCGTTAGGCGCCTGGATCCTGACGGTAGGCTGGTTCGGTTTCAACGTCATGTCGGCGCAGAGCGTGGCGTCGGCTTCGGGCCTGGTTGCGGTCAATTCGTTGATGGCACTGGTTGGCGGCACCCTTGCCGCCCTGGTGGTGGGCAAGAATGACCCGGGCTTCATCCACAATGGACCCCTGGCCGGTCTGGTGGCGATCTGTGCCGGTTCTGACGTCATGCACCCGGTGGGCGCGTTGTTGACCGGTGCCGTTGCCGGTGCCGTGTTTGTCTGGATGTTCACCGTCACCCAGAACAAGTGGAAGATCGATGATGTGCTTGGGGTCTGGCCGCTTCATGGCTTGTGCGGTGCCTGGGGTGGGATCGCAGCAGGCATTTTCGGCAGCAAGGCCCTTGGTGGCGCTGGCGGCGTCAGCTTCATGGCCCAGTTGACCGGCACCTTGTTGGGGATTGCAATCGCGCTGGCTGGCGGCACCATCGTCTATGGTCTGCTCAAGATCGTCATCGGAATCCGCCTGGCACCGGAGCAGGAATTCGAAGGCGCAGACATTTCAATTCACAGGATCTCGGCCACGGCAGAGCGGGAGACCAGCTGGTAAACGCCCGGTCAGGACAGGTCGTACTGCTTAAGCTTCCGGTATAGCGTGCGTTCAGTGACGCCCAGCAGTTCGGCCACTGTTCTGCGGTGTCCGTTGTGCTCTTTCAGCAGATCGCGGATGTAATCGCGCTCGATGCCCTTCAGCGAAGCCGGTGACGGGTCGGGTGCCGCCACATGCATGGCGGCAGCCTCGCTGCCGTACTGGATGTCATCCGCCGTGATGATCCCCCCCTGGCAGCGCACCATGGCGCGCTGCATCAGGTTGCGCAACTCACGAACGTTTCCCGGAAAGTCATATTGTCGCAATTTCATTACGGCGGACTTGTCCAGATGACAGGCCGGACGGTGTTCATTCGACATGCGGGCAAGCAGGGCTTCCGCCAATGCCGGAATATCCTCTCTGCGCTCCCGGAGCGGGGGCAGCGAAACATCGATGCCGGCCAGTCGGTAATACAGATCCTGCCGGAACAGCTTCTGGTCGATCCGGTTGAGCAGGTTGCGGTTGGTCGCAGAGATGAGACGGACATCCGCATGCAGGGTGGTGGTGCCGCCCACCCGTCTGAATTCGCCGGTTTCCAGTACGCGCAACAACTTGGCCTGCAGGGACAATGGGATCTCTGCCACTTCATCCAGGAACAGGCTGCCCTTGTCGGCCAGTTCGAACAGGCCTTTCTTCTGGCCCGTGCTGCCGGTGAAGGCGCCGCGTTCATGACCGAACAGTTCGGACTCGAACATGTTTTCCGGAACGGCGGCGCAATTGATGGCGATGAACGAGCCGGAGGAGCGCGGTGAACGGTCGTGGACGAAGCGGGCGGCCAGTTCCTTGCCGACGCCGCTTTCGCCGAACAGAAGCACCGAGGCATCGCATTCCGCGACCCGGGCCAGGTTGTCGACGCAGGACAGGAAAGCGGCCGAGTGACCGACCATGCGCATTTCCTCACAGCCGAGGTCGGACTCGGCCTCGAGGTGGTAAAGGATTTCACCCAGGTAGATTTCGCCGTTCTGGCCGCGGATCAGGTGGCCGCGTATCCGGGTGCGTTCTGTGTCGCCGTCGGCATGGTAGTGGGTATGGAGGACGACCGAGGGCTGGCCTTTGGTGAACAATGCCTGGTGCGGGCATTCCTCGCCGTTTTCGTGACAGGGCCGGTCCGCGTGATGGGACACCTCGTAGCAGCGATGATTGATGATGTCTTCCGGTGCGGCGCCGTAAGAACGGCAGTAGCGCTGGTTGGCGGCAACCACGCGGTACTCGCTGTCGATGACCACGAATGGCTGATCGTGGGCATCGATCATATCCTGCAGATCAACTGATGCCATCTCGCTCTCCTATATGTCATGACACATTCTAACAGTGTCATGACGATATGACCGGATGTCATGACATTTCACTGCGTTGAAATTATTAACATATTGATAATAAACAAATTAATAGTTGGCATGACGCTTGCGATAGATTGTTGTCTGTCCCATAAACATGAAGGAGTAAAAAATGACCGAAAAGACGAACTGGACGCTCCAGCCAGGTGTTCAACTGAGCCCCGCCGTGGCTGATGACGTCGCAAAGATTTCCTGCGCTCTGAAGAGCCTGTCCGCGTTCTCGACCTTTGTCATTGAGCGTGAGGATTGCCCGGACGATCTGAAGAAGATCGTCGATGACGGCCTTGAAGCCATGTCCCGAATTTTCGTCTGGTAACCCGGCGAAACCTGATCAAGCAACGGAGAAACTAAAGATGGCACATATCGTTATTCTTGGCGCCGGCGTCGGCGGCATGACCATGGCTTATGAAATGAAGGAACAGGCCCGTCCCCAGGACAAGGTCATCGTCATTTCAAACCACTCCTTTTTCCAGTTCACGCCTTCCAATCCATGGGTGGCGGTGAACTGGCGCTCGCGTGACGACATCACGCTTGAAGTCGGCCCCTATCTGGACAAGAAGGGCATCAATTTCATTCCGGTCGGCGCAAAGCGGGTGCACCCGGACAAGAACCAGGTCGAACTGGAAAACGGCCAGATCGTCGATTACGACTTCCTGATCATCGCCACCGGTCCGAAGCTGGCCTTCGACGAGGTGGAAGGTCTGGGCCCCAACGGCCATACCCAGTCGGTCTGCCATGTCGATCACGCGGTCGAAGCCGGCAAGAACTGGGACAAGTTCGTGAAGGATCCGGGGCCCATCGTGGTCGGTGCCGTCCAGGGCGCATCCTGCTACGGCCCGGCCTACGAGTTTTCATTCATCATGGATACCGACCTGCGCCGGCGGAAAATTCGCGACAAGGTGCCCATGACCTATGTCACGGCCGAACCCTATATCGGCCACCTTGGTCTGGGCGGCGTGGGCGATTCGAACGGCTTGATGGAATCCGCCATGCGTCACCGCCACATCAAGTGGATCTGCAACGCCAAGGTCACCAAGGTCGAGGCCGGCAAGATGTACGTGGCCGAGCACAATGCCAAGGGCGAAGTGATCAAGGAACATGAACTGCCGTTCAAGTATTCCATGATGTTGCCGGCCTTCAAGGGTATCGATGCGGTGTTCGGCATCGAAGGGCTAACCAATCCGCGTGGCTTCATCACGGCCGATCCCTACCAGCGCAATGCCAAGTTCCCGAACGTGTTCTCGGTCGGCGTCTGCGTGGCGATTCCCCCTGTGGAAACGACCCCAGTGCCGACCGGCACGCCCAAGACCGGGTACATGATCGAGACCATGGTGACCGCGACTGCGCACAACATCCGCGCCATCATGGACGGCAAGGAGCCGGATCAGAAGGCGACCTGGAATGCCATCTGTCTGGCCGACTTCGGGGATACGGGCGCTGCCTTTGTCGCCCTGCCGCAGATTCCGCCACGCAACGTGAACTGGTTCAAGGAAGGCAAGTGGGTGCACCTGGCCAAGGTGGCGTTCGAAAAGTATTTCCTGCGCAAGATGAAGAAGGGCACTACCGAACCCATCTACGAGAAATACGTGCTGGGCGTGCTTGGAATCAAGAAGCTGAAGTAAGTTACTCACCGGTAAGGAGGCCACCGGCCTCCTTACCGGTAGTTGCATGGTCCCGGCAGTCCTGTCCGGGAGCCTGAGTCGATAGACCATCTCCGCGGCGAAGTTACCCGCACAGTCAGAAAAGTCCCCTTTTTTAGTGCCCGGCATGGGACATGAAGCCTGAGGACAGTCAGTTTTTTCTATTGGCCCGGTTGCTTGTATCCCTTGACCAGCCAGACCTTGTATTCAGGCGCATAACCTGGATAAAGCTGGAACCGGATCACAGGTTGGG
>Ga0187820_1000336_pt1 | contig 10373 bp, 11 predicted proteins | sample NC_wetland_sal_i_19_FD_132409 | JGI IMG/M metagenome (GOLD analysis project Ga0187820, IMG submission 132409) | Wetland sediment microbial communities from Neuse River Estuary, North Carolina, USA - SO4_5 | ecosystem: Environmental > Aquatic > Freshwater > Wetlands > Sediment | place: USA: North... | reverse complement strand
CCGGATTCTGAAACAGCGTGAAAAGGGCAAGCAGCAGCAGGACAATGATCACCCAAAGGGCGAAATTGCGCAGATTGGCATTCATCATCTCGTCCTTGGTCCGCGTTGAGCGGATTCCGGCGGGCACAGATACCCGCGTCGTTGCGGCTACGCGTCCCCACTACAGGCAATGTAAGCGTCAGCGCCCCCCCTGCCAAGGGAACCCTCAGCAGGGAAGGCCCATTATTACGCTATTTCGTAAAGCGCCTCTTGCGGTTCTTGCGCATGGCTGCGGTGCGACGCCCTGAGACGGCCTGTCCGCGCGAAACGCGCCGCGCCGGGGCACGTTCGACAACGAGTCGCTCGCGATCGAGCGTGATCAGCGCGCCCGCCAGCGTCCGGCGCAGGCGCGAGCCAGCTTGACGCATGGTGTCATACAGCGATTCGAGCTTGGCGAGCTCGACCGGCCCCTCATTGCCGGCATGGGCGATGGCGCGGCCGAGAAGCCGCAAGGCCACCTCCGCCGGCAAGCTTGCGAACCCCGCCGCCTCGAACGCGACCGGACCGCCGGCCCGCCACGGCCGCGGTGCGAGCGAGTCGCTTGCGGCCTCGACGGCGAATTCGATTGTCGCATCCGCGCGGCGCATGCGCGCCGCCAATCGAGCGAAACCGCGCGCGTCTAATCCTTCAAGCGCCAACCGCGGCATCAAAGTGCGCAACCGCGCGCGCGTGAAGCGCGGATTCTGATTGCTTGGATCCTCGCTATAGGCGATGCCGGCCGCTCGTAAAGTTGCAAGGAGCCGCGCTTTGGGAAGAGGCAGCAATGGGCGCACCACGAACGCGCGGGTCTCGCCGCCGACCGGCAACGGCGATGCATAGGCCATGCCGCCCAGTCCGATGAGTCCGCTGCCACGCGCCAACCGGAACAGCACCGTTTCGGCCTGATCGTCGAGCGTGTGCGCGGTCAAGATATGCGTGTAGTCGGCTGCCGCGGCGACTTGCGCCAGCAAGCGATAGCGCGCGATCCGCGCCGCCTCTTGCAGGCCGGATTTCGGTTTGCTCCCTCGCCAGCGCATCGTGCGGTGAGACACGCCGAGACGACGCGCAAGATGTTTGACCGCGGCCGCTTCGCGTGCGGCTTCCGCTCTCAGCGCGATCGATCGTCACCGCGAGCAGTTTCGGAGCGCGCTTGCGCCGCTTCACCCAGCGCGCCGCAAGCACGAGTAGCGCCGTCGAATCTGGACCGCCGGAAACGGCGAGTATCAATCCGCGTAGTTTTTCGAGACCCGAGAACAGCGCATCTGCTTCGTTGTCGCCAACGATTTGATCAGCAGTGCGTGCGTTTTTGTTCACGGTCCACGCCCTGCTTCACGCTGACCGAAGCGTGAGGATATTTTCGCAGGACCTCGCCGAGCGATGCGCAGGCGGCTTCCTTTTCGCCCAGAGCGGCAAGCGATTGCCCGAGTCGCAGGAGCGCATCCGGCGCTCGCGGCGCATTTTCATATTTGGTGGAGACGGCAAGGAACGACTCAGCGGCATCGTGATATTGCCGATCCTGAAACAAGCTCTCGCCCAGCCAGTATTGTGCGTCGGGAGCAAGCTTGTCGGTGGGATATTTGTGCAGGAAGTCGCGGAAAGTATCCTCGGCAAGCCCGAAATTGCGGTGCTGAACGTAGCCGTAGGCAAGATCGTACTCATCCTTGGGCGAGTTGGGCAGCGGCTGCGCGGCGGGTGCACCGCCGGGAGCGCTCAGATTGGCTTGCGGCGATAGCGGCAGATCGCCGCCACTAGACCCCATGGCGCCGCCCGATGAGTCCGACGGACTCGAAAGATCAAGCGGTTGGCCGGGTGCACGCGGCCCTCCGGAAGGGGGGACCGGCGGCGGCGGTTCGTTGGCCGCGGTACTGGTGCCGAGCGGCCGCGGTGCTCCGGGCGCGGCCGGATTGACCGTCGGGTCAAATGCGTCGCCGTGACGCCCCGCCGGCGAGGCGCCATCCCCTGGCGCCATGGGAACAGCCGACGCGACGCCGGGTGCCTGGCCCGCTGCCTGCCCGGGCGGCGGCGGCGAATATTGGGATCCCGGCGACGGATATTGCGATGCTGGGTACTGCGACGATGGATACTGTGACGGCGGCTGATATTGCGCCGGCGGCGAATATTGCGGTCCCGGCGGCGGTGCATATTGTCCAGCGGATCGCGAGGGTTCGGCGGCGGGCGCCGCACCTTGCAGTCTCTGGATCATCTGTTCGAGCTGCTGATTGCGATACTGCAACTGTTCCACGTTGCCGGTCAGCTGGCGAATCTCTTCCTCGAGGTGATCGATCCGTGTAACGAGATCGCTTTCGGACGTCTGCGCGTGAGCGCTGCTCGTCCACAATGCGCAACCCAGTGCCAGCAAGAAGGCTGAGCGAATCATCGCCTTCGACATTTTCGATTGTGTTTGCCTATCTACCATAACGCGTCCTACGTCCAAATTGTGACTGCGACGACGGCATGACGGCGCGTCACTGACGACGTCACATGCTGCGCGATGCGGCCCAGGCGTCGCACAAAACGCAATCGGCGCCATGACGGCGCCGATGCGTCAGTTGATCCCCTCATGCCACGCCACGTTACGAGCTCTGATCGAGCACGGTAACCGCGCGACGATTCTGCGACCAGCAGGAAATGTCGTTGCACAACGCGACCGGCCGTTCCTTGCCGTAGGAGATCGTGCGCATGCGTTGCGCCGAGACGCCGCGCGAAACCAAGTATTGCCGCACCGTCTCCGCGCGCCGCGCGCCGAGCGCGATATTGTATTCGCGCGTGCCGCGTTCGTCCGCATGGCCTTCGACGGTGAAGGCGTAGCGGTTGTAGTTGTTGAGCCACTGCGCCTGCTTGTCGAGCGTGGCGCGCGCCTGATCGGTCAGCTCAGAGGAATCGGTTTCGAAAAACACGCGGTCGCCAACGTTGACGACGAAGTCCTGTTGGCTGCCGGGTGTCGCGGCGCTTGCCAAGGCGCCGCTTTGATCGGCCTGCTTCGCACAGCCCGCAACCGCAAGCATGCCCAGAATGACGGCGGCGAATTTCGCGCCGCGAATAACTCTCGCCATGTTCATTCGGGTGCCTCCATACGTCCGCTATGCACGGTTAGTCCCCAGGCGGGTCTAGCAGCGCCTTCGTTAAGCGAAGGTTCCGTCAACCTTGATGCAGGCTTGCAAAAGACCCTCGACCCCGCGGATTTCCCCGAAAGCTTCCGTAACGGTTAATGAGGCGTCAATACGGCGACTCTATGAAGCCGTTCCGCTTTTACGACAGAAGCGGTGACCAGGCTGGGTCGGAGGCATAACTTGGCGTCGGAACCCGCTGTTCGTTGCGCCCGGAAATGTCGACCGTGAACAGCGAAGCCCCTGAATTTCCACCAGGATCGCGGAAAAACATGATGACCCGCCCATTGGGTGAGAAGGTCGGCCCTTCGTTGTGGAAACCTTCGGTCAGAATACGCTCCCCGCTCCCATCCGGCTTCATCACTCCGATCGCGAACTTGTCCTGCAAGAGCCGGGTGAACGCGATGTAGTCGCCGCGCGGCGACCATACCGGCGTGGAATAGGTCCCGTCGCCGAAGCTGATGCGCTGGGCCGCGCCGCCCGCGGCATTCATGACGTAGATCTGTTGATGTCCGCCGCGATCGGATTCAAAGCAGATTTGCCCGCCATCGGGCGAATAGGACGGCGCCGTATCGATCGCCTGCGTATCGGTCAGCCGCGTCGTCGCTTTCGAGCGCAAATCCATCACGAAAATGTTGGAGTTGCTGCCCTCCTGCAGACTCATGATCACGCGTTGGCCATCGGGCGAAAATCGCGGCGAAAAACTCATGCCGGGAAAGTTGCCGACGATTTCGCGCTGGCCGGTTTCGATATTGTACAGATAGACGCGCGGATCACCCTGGCCGTAGGCCATGTAGGTGATCTCTTGGGTGGACGGCGAAAATCGCGGCGTCAGCACTAGCTCCTCGCCTCGGGTGAGATAGCGCACATTGGCGCCGTCTTGATCCATGATAGCCAGCCGCTTGATGCGCCGCTCCGCCGGACCGGTCTCGTCGACGAACACGATACGGCTGTCGAAATAGCCGCCCTGGCCGGTGAGCCGCTCATAAATCGCATCCGAGATGATGTGGGCGATCCGGCGCCAGTTGTCGGGCGTGGTGAGATATTGCTTGCCGTCGAGCTGCTGGCCTGAAAGCACGTCCCAGAGCCGGAATTCCGCCTGCAAGCGCCCGTCGCTTTGTCGCCCGACGCGGCCGGTGACGAGCGCCTGGGCGTTGATGTTGCGCCAATCCGGAAAGCGCGGCACCGCATCGATGCTGGCGATCCTTTCGATATAGGCCGCGGGATCGATGGGAGCGAACAATCCGCTGCGTTGCAGATTCGCGGTAATGATCTGCGTAACCGCGGATGCGGTGTCGCCGTCATCGGGACCGGCGCCGATGAATTTCGGTATGGCAATCGGCATCGGCTGGAAATTGCCGCCTTGAATATCGATCATCACGGCCGCCGCGTAACGCGGCGTCAAGGTCAGACCTCCAGCAATCGCGCCAAGCGCGAGCGCACGGCGGCGCGTGAGAATGGACACAGGTCTATCCAGAGATGTCATGACGTAGGGCTCTCATGATCAGCCACCCAGCAATTCGCGCGGATCGAACTTGAGCTCGAGATCCTTCCACTGGTCGTAGTGTTGCGGTTTAAGCATCGTGAACGGCTGGCACAAGAGGAGTGCCCGCTTGGCGCTGTCCGCGAGCGCCGGCCCGAGTGAGGAGGCGGAGCCCTCGACCGGCACCGGCTCCCGCGACAGCGAGCCGTCGGGTTTGAACAAAACGCGTAGAACGATATAGACCTTGGAATTGGCATCGATACCGGCCGGCGGGCTCCAGCAACTGGAAATGCGCGCGCGCAGAGCATCGATCTCGCTCTGCGACAGCTGTACGTCTTGCGCGCCGACCGCCGCGCCGAGCGTCGGGTTGTCATTGAGACTTTGCGCGGACGCGACCTGACGCTGCGGTTGACGCTTGTCGAGCAATTGCGCGATTTGGTCGGCGTCGTATTTGGAATTGTTGTCCTGCTGCTGCTGCGCTGGCTTGTCCGGGTGCTTGGGTTGGTCCTTCGCAGCATCCTTCTTCAAAAGACTGGCGATCTGGTCGGGCTTATATTCCGGCGGCTTCGGCTTATCCGGCTTGTCGGCTTGCTTCTCGTCGGGCTTTGGCTCCGGCTTGGTTTCAGGCTTGGTTTCAGGCTTTGGGTCGAGCTTGGCCTCGGACTTGGCCTCAGGCTTGGCCTCGGACTTGTTTTCAGCTTTGGTGTCGGCCTTCTGCTCGGCTTTGGGTTCAGGTTTAGGCTTGGGTTCGGCTTGAGCCTTCGACGTATCGGTCGTGATCTCGGGTTTGTCGGCCGCCTTGGGCGCAAGCTGATCGACCGATTTCTCGGCGTCGACCTTGTCGGCAAGCGGCTTGACGTCAGGCACTTTTAATTGCGGCGCATTCTTCACGCCCTTGGTGATCTGCGTGAAATCTTTTTCCGAAATAAAGGAGACTGGCAGCGACACCACGGGCGGCGCTTCCATCGGCGTTGCCGAGATGGCCATCAAAGCCCATGCCAGCGCGGCGGCATGCGCAACGAACGATATGGTCATGCCGGGGCGTCTCATTGGCCACCCTGCTCGATGTCGGTGACAAGCGCGACGCGATGATAACCGGCGCCCGAGATGCGGCCCATCACCCGCATCATGGTGCCATAGGCGACAGTCTTGTCGCCGCGAATATAGATCAGATCGTTGCTGGTCCCGCCGCGGGCGTCAATGATCGCTTTGAGTTTCGGCAATAGATCGTCGAGCTTGATCTCGTCCTTCTGCAGGAAAATCTGCCCCTGTTGGTTGATCGAAATCGCCAACGGCTCGTTATTCTGTTCGAGTGTCTTCGCCTGGCTCTGCGGTAAATCGATCGGCACGCCGACGGTGAGTAGCGGCGCCGACACCATGAAGACGATCAACAACACGAGCATGACATCGACGAACGGCGTGACGTTAATCTCGCTCATGACGGCGCGGCGCCGCCGGCGTCTGCTGCCGCCGGCCGAGACCGTGCTTGCGGTACTTGCCGCCATGTCCCGCCCTCACCCGCGCTCGTCGATCTGCCGCGAAAGGATCGCGGTAAATTCGTCGGCAAACCCCTCGAGCCGCTGCGTCTGCCGATTCACCTCACTGCTGAATTTATTGTAGAAAATCGTCGCCGGGATGGCGGCAACAAGGCCGATCGCGGTTGCGAAAAGCGCCTCGGCGATGCCCGGAGCGACGACGGCAAGCGAGGTATTTTGCGAAGCCGCAATCGATTGGAAGCTTGTCATAATTCCGGTCACCGTGCCGAACAAGCCGATGAAGGGCCCGGCCGAGCCGACCGTCGCCAATACCAGAAGCCGCCGCTCCATATGCTCGACTTCCCGGGCGATCGCGACGTCCATGACCTTTTCGATGCGCATTTGCAGTCCGGCAAGTGAGCGGACGTGGCCCTCGAGGCTGCGCTTCCATTCGCGCATGGCGGCGACGAACAATGCGCCGGTGGAATGTTCCGGTTTTGCCGCAAGCGATTTGTAAAGGTCTTCGAGCGATTGGCCCGACCAGAATGCTTCCTCGAAATGATCTCCTGCGCGTTTTAGCCGCGAGAACAGAAGCGTCTTGTCGATGGCGATCGCCCAGACCCAAACCGAGCACACCAATAGCCCCGCCATGACTGCTTCGACCACCCAATGCGCGTGCAGAAACAGCTGGAACAGGGAGAGATTGGATGATGTCAGCGGTGCGACCGACGGCGCGATGTCGGCAGGATTCATAGAGCGTCCCTTCAGGCGGTCCCACCGCAGTGGCCGAACAGGAACTGCGATTAGAACCAAGACCGATGCCATGACCGGAGCGGCGCGCTAACACTGGGACCGAATGGGTCATGACGAGCAGGCCGCATTTACGCGCACCGACCAAGACCCGAAATGTCACGATTACCCAAGCCGAACCCGCCTTCGGCACGGCCGAAATCAATCGCGAAACATGTCCAAACTAGGGCGCAACACCGGTCGACCCCCCTAACGAAGACCGACTGTGCTTAAGAGCGGGTTAAAGGCCTAGTCGGGCGGGTCAATTGCCGCCCTGCCCGTCGGTTTCAGCGAGGAGATCGTGATCGGCGCGCATCGCGATCCGTAGCGGTTTCGGTATCGGCCGGGCGCGGCCGCCGCTGATAAAGGCGACCCGCACCCGCGCCTCAACCAGTAGTTCCTCCCCCCGCATGACGCGTTGTCGCACCGTGGTCGAGGCGCCTTTCACCACTTCCGGCTCGGTGACGATATCGAGCACATCGTCCATGCGCGCCGGTTTGAGAAAGTCGATATTCATCGAGCGCACCACGAAGGCAAAGCCCGGTGCTTCCTTTTCGGTCTCCTCGAACAAAGCGCGGTGGTCGGCGCCGATCAGCCGGAGATAATTGGTGCGCCCGCGCTCCATGTAGCGCAGATAATTGGCGTGATAGACGATGCCGGTGAAGTCGGTGTCCTCGTAATAGACGCGGACGGTAAGGACATGACGGCCGTCACGAATCTGGCCGTCGAGAGGAACGCCGGTCATCACATTATATCTCCACGGCACGCGCCGGGTCATCGCCTGTTCCCAATTCTGCCCGTCGAAACGCTTGACATCGAGCGTCGCGACGTCAACGCCGTCGAGGCAGCGCACGTTCACGTCGACCTTATCGGGATCGGAGCGCGGAATATAAAATGGATGAATGCCGCAGGTGGCGCAAAACATGTGTTGCGCGGTGGCGGTATTGAACCGGTAAAAGGTCAACGCTTCCTGGCCACAGACAAGTTCGAACGCGTCCGGGGGCACGATGAGATGAAGAAAGCCCTTCTTGCAGCAGATCGAGCAATTGCACTCGGTGACGCGCGACAGATCGGCGGTCACGCGAAACCGCACCCGCCCGCAATGGCAAGCGCCTTCGTAGGTGCGCATGACGCTACTCCTCCTCCGAGGCAAACAATCCGAACTGCGCCGGATCGCGGGTCGGCTCGGGCAGACCGAGATGTCGGAAGCCGTGTGCGGTGATCAGCCTTCCGCGCGGCGTGCGCTGGAGAAACCCGCACTGGATCAGATAGGGCTCGATGATATCCTCGATCGCATCGCGCGGCTCCGACAAAGCGGCGGCGAGCGTTTCGACTCCGACCGGCCCGCCGCCGTAATTGACCGCAATGGTCCGCAGATAGCGGCGGTCCATGGCATCGAGTCCGCCGCCATCCACTTCGAGCGCCGCTAATGCCCTGTCGGCGACGGAACGATCGATCGCGATCGCGCCGGCCACAGAAGCAAAGTCGCGCACGCGGCGTAGAAGCCGGCCGGCGATGCGCGGTGTGCCGCGGGCGCGGCGCGCGATCTCATTGGCGCCGTCGGCAGTGAGCCCAACCCCGAGCACGCGCGCGCCCCGATTGACGATCTCTTCGAGCTCCGCCACGGTGTAGAAATTCAGCCGCACCGGAATGCCGAAGCGGTCACGCAGCGGATTGGTGAGCAATCCCGCCCGGGTGGTGGCGCCGACCAGCGTGAATTTCGCCAGATCGATCTTCACCGAGCGGGCCGCCGGGCCCTCGCCGATGATCAGATCGAGCTGAAAATCCTCCATCGCCGGATAAAGGATTTCCTCCACCGCCGGGTTGAGACGATGAATCTCGTCGATAAAAAGGACGTCGCGCTCTTCGAGATTGGTCAGAAGCGCGGCGAGATCGCCGGCCTTGGCGATCACCGGCCCCGACGTGGCGCGGAAATTCACGCCAAGCTCGCGCGCCACGATCTGCGCGAGCGTGGTCTTGCCGAGTCCCGGCGGACCGACGAAGAGAACGTGATCGAGCGCTTCGCGGCGCGTCCGGGCGGCTTGAATGAAGACGGAGAGATTGGCGCAGGCTTGCTCTTGGCCGATGAATTCAGACAGCCGCTGCGGCCGCAGGCTCGCCTCCGCGGTGTCCTCGTCGCGGCGCTCGGCGCTTACCAATTTGCGTCCGGTGTTTCCGTTCACCTTTCTTGCCCCCGCGTATACTTGTTCGGCAGCAATTGCGCGATCGCCACGACCGACGGCGACTTGCCGTTCGGCACGATCACGCGCGCATTCGGATCATAGTCGAAAATCAGCTCGCGGCACGCCCCGCACGGCGACACCACGGCGATCTCCTGATTCCTTTCGCCGGGCGCGGGATGGCGAACCGCGACGATGATATCGATCCCCGCGTCGCCCAGATCGACGACCGCGCGGCCGAGCGCGACCGCTTCGGCGCAGACCGCCATCCGTCCGAGATAGGCGTCGAGATTGACGCCGGTGAATATCTTGCCCGTACGCGTGCGCAGCGCCGCGCCGACTTCCTGCCAGTCGTCGCGATAGCGGCGCTTGATGGCCGCGCTGGCGGCGGCAATCAGCTCCTTGTCCGCTGCCGCAAGCTTGCCTTGCCGTTTCACTTTGCCAATTCCCTCAAGCCAAGCCTGATCAGTGTCGCCGTCTCGGCGCCTTCGCCGGCATTGCGCGCGGCGGCAGCGATTGCGGCCGCGGCCTGCACCTGGGCATAACCGAGATTGACGAGCGCGGACACCGCGTCGGTCACCGGCGCCGGCGCCCGCTTTTCGTCGAGCGCACCGGAAAGTCGCACCAGCGCCGGATCGATATTCGTGTAGGCCGGCGCCTTGTCCTTGAGTTCGGTGACGATGCGCTCGGCAACCTTCGGCCCGACGCCCGGCGTACGCGCCACCATGGCCTTGTCGCGCATCGCGATGGCGGAAGCGAGATCGGCGGGCTTGAGCGTGCCGAGTACGGAAAGCGCGACTTTGGCGCCGACCCCTTGGACCGTCTGCAGCAAACGAAACCATTCGCGCTCGATGTCGGTGAGAAAGCCGAACAGGCGGATCTGATCCTCGCGTACATGCGTTTCGATCGACAACGTCGCCTGCTCGCCGGCGCGCGGCAGCTCCTGCAAGGTGCGCGCCGAGCAATGCACCAAATAACCGACGCCGTTGACGTCGAGGATGACGAAATCCTCGCCGTAGGAATCGATGACGCCTTTGAGCTTGCCGATCATCGTGCAGCAACCTTTGGCGCCGCCACCCGAAGGATGACGCTCTGCCGATGATGCGCGTGCGTCACCGCAATGGCGAGTGCGTCGGCGGCGTCGTCGGAACCCGGATCGGCCTTGGGCAGGAGCACGCCGATCATCATCCGCACCTGCGCCTTGTCGCCATGGCCGGCGCCGACGATGCTCTTCTTCACCAGGTTGGGCGCGTATTCGGCAACCGGTAAGCCGGCACGCGCCGGCACCACCATGGCGATCCCGCGCGCCTGGCCGAGCTTG
>Ga0187820_1000335_pt1 | contig 10396 bp, 6 predicted proteins | sample NC_wetland_sal_i_19_FD_132409 | JGI IMG/M metagenome (GOLD analysis project Ga0187820, IMG submission 132409) | Wetland sediment microbial communities from Neuse River Estuary, North Carolina, USA - SO4_5 | ecosystem: Environmental > Aquatic > Freshwater > Wetlands > Sediment | place: USA: North... | reverse complement strand
GACCCCGTCGGGGATGGCATCGTCCTGACGCGACGCCAATTCCACGACGCCGCGGCGCGTCGAGACCCGGATCGGATCGCCCGGCTTGATGCCGAGCTTGGCGATGGTGCCGCGCGACACCGAGGCGACCGCGCTCGGCTCCAGAGCGTCAAGCGTAGTGGCGCGGCGCGTCATGGCGCCGGTATGCCAGTGTTCGAGCTGGCGGCCGGTGGTGAGGATGAACGGATAGTCGTCGTTCGGCATCTCGTCGGGCGGCTGCAGCTTGGCCGCGACCAGCTTGCCGAAGCCGCCGGGGCGCGGGAAACCCTTATCGAATACTATGTCGCGGCCCGGCCTGTCCGGCGCATCGGCCGGATAGGTCACGGCGCTCTCGCGCAGCACGCGCTCCCACGAAATATTGTCCAGCGACGGCATCAGCGACGCCATCTCCGTGTAGATTTCGTCGGGCCCGCGGTAATTCCACGGCAGCCCGATGCGGCGGCCGATTTCCTGAATGAGCCACCAGTCGTGGCGAGTATCGCCCGGCAGCGGCAGCGCCTGGCGGCCCATCTGCACCTGGCGATTTGTGTTGGTGACGGTGCCGTCCTTTTCCGGCCAGGCCGAGGCCGGCAGCACGATGTCGGCATAAACCGCGGTCTCGGTGAGGAACAGATCCTGCACCACGAGATGCTCCAGATGCGCGAGCGCTTGGCGCGCATGATTGAGGTCTGGATCCGACATCGCGGGATTTTCACCCATGATGTACATGCCCTTGATCACGTCGGTGTGGACCGCATCCATGATCTCGACGACGGTGAGGCCCTTCTTCGGCTCAAGCTTGGTGCCCCATGCGTCTTCGAAGCGTGCGCGGATCTGCGGATCCTCGACCGATTTGTAGTCCGGAAAGAACATCGGAATGAGACCGGCATCGGACGCGCCCTGCACGTTGTTCTGACCGCGCAGCGGATGCAGCCCGGTGCCCGGCCGCCCGATCTGTCCGGTGATCAGCGACAGCGCGATCAGGCAGCGCGCATTGTCGGTGCCGTGGGTGTGCTGCGAGATTCCCATGCCCCAGAAGATGATCGCCGATTTGGCGCGGGCGAACTTGCGCGCAACGGTGCGGATGATATCCGCCTCGATGCCGCAGATCGGCGCCATTTCCTCCGGCGTGTAATCCTTGATGCTGTCGGCGAATTGTTTGAAGCCCTCGACGTAGGTCTGAATGTACTGTTCGTCGTAAAGCTTTTCGGCAACGATGGTGTTGAGCATGCCGTTGAGCAGAGCGACGTCGGTGCCGGGCCTGAATTGCAGCATGTGGGCGGCGTGGCGCTTGAGCGCCTGGCCGCGCGGATCGGCGACGATCAGCGTCGAGCCGCGCTTGGCTGCCTGCTTGAAATAGGTGGCGGCAACGGGGTGATTTTCGGTCGGGTTCGCCCCGATCACGAAAATGACTTCCGAGTTCTTGCACTCGTTGAACGTGGCCGACACGGCACCAGAGCCGACCCCTTCCATCAGTGCGGCGACCGAGGAGGCATGACACAACCGCGTGCAGTGATCGACATTGTTGGTGCCGAAGCCGGTGCGAACGAGTTTTTGGAACAAGTAAGCTTCTTCGTTCGATCCCTTGGCCGAGCCGAAGCCGGCGAGCGCCCGCGGGCCATCGCGGTCGCGGATTTTTTTCAAGCCTGCGGCGGCGCGATCGAGCGCCTCTTCCCAGGTCGCCTCGCGAAAATGCGTCCACGGATTCGACGGGTCGATCTCTTCGTGCGGAATTTTCGGCACGCCGTCCTTGCGGATCATCGGCTTGAGGAGCCGCTGCGGATTGTGTACGTAATCGAAGCCGAAGCGGCCCTTCACGCAGAGCCGGTTCTCGTTCGCCGGCCCGTTGCGGCCGGTGACGTATAGAAGCTTGTCGTCCTTGATGTGATAAGTGAGCTGGCAGCCGACGCCGCAATAGGGACAGACGCTGTCGACCGCGCGGTCGGGCTTCGCGGTCAAGACATTGCGCTCGTCGACCAGCGTCGCCGGCATCAGCGCCCCGGTCGGGCAGGCCTGCACGCATTCCCCGCAGGCGACGCAAGTCGAGGCGCCCATCGGGTCGTCGAAATCGAACACGATTTTCTCGCCGTGGCCGCGGCCGGCCATGCCGATCACGTCATTGACCTGGACTTCACGGCAGGCGCGGACGCACAGATTGCAATGAATGCAGGCGTCGAGATTGACCGCCATCGCCGGGTGCGAACGATCGGGCGCGGGCGTTTCACGACGCGGAAAACGGCCCGGCGCAATGTCGAGCCGCGTGGCGACCTTCCACATTTCAGAATCCGGATCGTGCGCCACCTCGCGCGCCGGCTGATCGGTGAGCAGAAGCTCGGCCACCATTTTTCGCGCGGTCTTGGCGCGATCGGTCTGCGTGCGCACTTTCATGCCGGGAGACGGCGTGCGGATGCAGCTTGCCGCCAGCACCCGCTCGCCTTCGATCTCGACCATGCAGACGCGGCAATTGCCGTCGGGCCGATAGCCTGGCTTGGGCAGATAGCACAGATGCGGCAGCTTGATGCCGAGCCGGCGCGCAGCGCGGAAAATCGTCTCGCCCTCGCGAATATCGAGCTCGCGATCGTCGATCGTGAAAGTCGCCGCGGTCGTCTTGCCTCCGGCAGGTTTTTGTCCGTTGCTGTCGCTCATTGTGCAGACCTTGGATTACCAATGTCCCAGCGGTTTGGTCAGTTCGTCCGGAAAATACTTTAACACGCACAGCAACGGGTTCGGCGCCGCCTGGCCTAATCCGCAAATCGACGCATCGCGCATGAGCACCGATAGTTCATCGAGGAGTGCCGCATTCCAGGGGCCTTCGGCCATAAGCTGCGCCGCCTTTTCGGTGCCGACCCGGCAGGGCGTGCATTGGCCGCAGCTCTCGTCCTCGAAGAACTTCATTAAATTAAGCGCCACCGCCTTCATATCGTCCTGGTCGGACAGGATCACAACCGCGTGCGACCCGACGAAACAGCCGTACTTTTCCAGCGTGCCGAAATCGAGCGGGATATCGGCCATGGATGCCGGCAAAATGCCGCCTGACGCTCCTCCCGGCAGATAGCCCTTGAAGAGGTGGCCCTCGGCCATGCCGCCGCAGAATTCGTCGATCAGTTCGCGCACGGTGACGCCAGCGGGCGCGAGCTTGACGCCGGAATTTTTTACGCGGCCCGAGACCGAAAAGCTGCGGAAGCCTTTGCGCTCATGCCGGCCCTGCGAGGTGAACCAATCGACCCCGCGCTCGACAATGTCGCGCACCCAGAACAGCGTCTCGACATTCTGTTCGAGCGTGGGGCGGCCGAACAGGCCGACCTGAGCGACATAAGGTGGGCGATGCCGCGGCAGGCCGCGCTTGCCTTCGATCGATTCGATCATCGCGGATTCTTCGCCGCAGATATAAGCGCCGGCGCCGCGGCGCAGATGGATCCTGCTGTGCTTGGCGAGCCCCGCTCGCTCCACCTCGGCGATCTCCTGCGCAAGGAGAAGCCGCACTTCGGGATATTCATCGCGGATGTAGACATAAGTGTCGGCAGCCTCGACCACCCAGGCCGCGATCAGCATGCCCTCGATGAACCGATGCGGATCGCGTTCGAGATAAAATCGATCCTTGAACGTGCCGGGCTCGCCTTCGTCGGCGTTGACGGCGAACAGCCGCGGCGCCGGTTCGGAGCGGACCAGCGACCATTTGCGTCCCGTGGGAAAGCCGGCGCCGCCGAGACCGCGCAAACCAGCGTCGCTGACGATTTTGATGATCTCGTCGCGGCTGCGGGCACCGGCGAGACATGACTTGAGCAGCGCATAGCCGCCGTCGCGGCAATAAGCGTCGAACGGCGTCGGCGTCGGATAGACATGCGGGTGCGGCACCTGCTCCGCGGCCGCCGCCACTTTGCCGGCATCGGCCGCCATGACCTGAACGTGACCGACCGCGCAAATAGGCGCGCGATCGCAGGCGCCCATGCATGGCGCGCGCACGACGCGCACGCCCGGTCCGAGTTTGTTCGGTAGTTCGGCGAAAAGCTGCTCCGCGCCCTTGAGCGCACAGGAGAGCGAATCGCAGACGCGCACCGTCACGGCGGGCGGCGGCGTCTCGCCTTCCTTCACCACATCGAAATGCGCATAGAAGGTCGCGACCTCATAAACCTCGGCCAAAGCGAGCTGCATCTCCTGCGCCAAAGCAGCAAGATGCGCGGCCGAGAGATGACCATGACGATCCTGGATGAGATGCAAATGCTCGATCAGCAGATCGCGCCGGCGTTCGCGGTCGCCGAGGAGCGCGCGTATCTGCTCGCGCGCCTGCGGATCGACTTGACGGCCCTTTGGCGTGCGTGGCGGCCGACGCCGCCCGCTTCCCCCGCGGCTGTCGGGCGGAACAGTCGGCGGCTGCTTCATGAGGCTCATTATTCCTCTCAAAATCCAAAAATCCGATTGGAATCGCCCGAACAAGGCCTAACTGCATATTGATCAATAGATAACCTCTATTAAGAATATTGACTAACCACCGCGTTTTCCATCAATTGCGACAGCATTTCGCAGGCGGGGTTTTGGTCACGCTGAGGCGAGAAGCTTTGGCTAGGGGGGGCCCGATCGTGATCGATAAGCTTGAATTTCTCCTTGCCTTGGCGCGCGAAAAGCATTTCGCCCGCGCCGCCGAAGCTTGCAGCGTCACGCAGCCCACTTTGTCGGCTGGCATCAAACAACTGGAAGATACGCTCGGCGTCCTTCTGGTCAATCGCAGCTCGCGATTTCAGGATTTTACGCCGGAGGGCGAGCGGGTGCTCGATTGGGCGCGGCGCATCGTCGGCGATAGTCGGGCGATGCGGCAGGAGGTGCACGCGCTCAAGCATGGTCTCACCGGCCGGCTGCGCATTGCCGCCATCCCGACGACGCTGGCGATGATCGAAACGCTCACCACGCCCTACCGCGAGCGCCATCCCGACGTGAAATTCACGGTGCGCTCGTGCACCTCGGAAGAAGTTCTCCAACTATTGGACAACCTCGAGGTCGATGCCGGCGTCACCTATCTCGATAACGAGCCGGTCGGCCGGGTCACGGAGCTGCCGCTTTATCGCGAGCGATATCGTCTCCTCACCTCCGCCGATGCGGCGCTCGGCAACCGCGACAAAGTGACTTGGGCAGAAGTCGCCAAGGTTCCGCTCTGCCTGCTGACGCCGGACATGCAGAATCGCCGCATCATCGAACGCCTGCTTGGCGAGGCCGGCGGCAACGCTCAGACGAGCCTGGAATCCAACTCGATGATTGTCCTCTACTCCCACGTCCGCACCGGACGCTGGGCGAGTGTGATGCCGGCGCGGCTGGCCACAAGTCTTGGTCTCACCGACGTGTTGCGCGCCATCCCCATCGTGGAGCCGGAAGCGAGCTACACGATTGGGCTGGTCGTACCGGCGCGCGAGCCGATGACGCCGCTGATCGCGGCGCTGGTCGCCGAAGCGAAACGCGTCGCGCCCTTGCTCGCCGATTAGATGAAGTTTTCTCATCTTTCATGATTCTGATGTCGGCGCGTTACGACACGCGGTCGCTTCTCCATTATTCATTTCCATAGCGTTTCGCTATAGCGAAATTTGAAATTTCTATCACTCGATAGAAATCGAACGATTGATTCTATCAATCGCTCCCGACAGTTTGAAAACTGGAACGCATTACAAAAAATATTGGGGAGGAGACGCGATGACGACGACATTCGATCAAGCCATGCCGGCCGCGGCGACGACACCCGGCATCCTGGATCGCGAGCGCATCATCGCCACGAAAGGGTTCAATCGCTGGCTGGTGCCACCTGCGGCGCTCTGCATTCATCTCTGCATCGGCATGGCCTACGGCTTTTCCGTGTTCTGGCTGCCGCTGTCGCGGGCGCTTGGGATCACGGCGAGCAAAGCCTGCCCCGATATGTCGCTCGTGGAGGAATTGTTCACCACCACCTGTGACTGGCGGGTCGCCAGTATGGGCTGGATGTTCACATTGTTCTTCGTCCTCCTCGGCGTGTCGGCGGCGATCTGGGGCGGCTGGCTCGAGCGCGTCGGGCCGCGCAAGGCCGGTGTCGTCGCCGCCTTCTGCTGGGCCGGCGGCCTCGTCATTGGCGCCATCGGCATTTACGTCCATCAGCTCTGGCTGATGTGGCTCGGCTCCGGCGTGATCGGCGGCGTCGGCCTCGGCCTCGGCTACATCTCGCCGGTCTCGACGCTGGTGAAGTGATTTCCGGACCGGCGCGGCATGGCGACCGGCATGGCGATCATGGGTTTCGGCGGCGGCGCGATGATCGGCGCGCCGCTCGCGAACATGCTGATGAACTCTTTCAAGAGCGCAACCGATGTCGGCGCCTGGCAGACCTTCATCGCCATGGGCGCGATCTACTTCTTTTTCATGATGGTGGGCGCATTCCGATACCGGCTGCCGCCGACCGGCTGGCGGCCGGACGGCCGGACCCCGCCGAGCGAAAACAAATCGATGATCACGCAGCATCACGTGCATCTCAAAGACGCACATAAGACGCCGCAATTCTGGCTGATCTGGTGGGTGCTGTGCTTGAACGTCTCCGCCGGCATCGGCGTCATCGGCATGGCGTCGCCGATGCTGCAGGAGATTTTCGGCGGCAAGCTGATTGGTCATCCTGACCTTGGCTTCAACGCGCTCAGCGGCGATCAAAAAGCCGCCATTGCGGCGATTGCCGCCGGCTTTGCCGGCCTCTTATCGCTCTTCAACATCGGCGGGCGATTTTTCTGGGCGTCGCTATCCGACTATATCGGGCGGAAGAACACCTATTACACGTTCTTCATTCTTGGCATCGCGCTCTATGCGTCGGCGCCGTTCTTCGCCCAGATCGGCAACAAGGCGTTGTTCGTGCTCGCCTTCGGCATCATCCTGTCGATGTATGGCGGCGGCTTCGCCACCGTGCCAGCCTATCTTGCCGACATGTTCGGTACCCAATTCGTCGGCGCCATTCACGGCCGCTTGCTGACCGCTTGGTCGACCGCCGGCATTATCGGCCCGGTGGTGGTGAATTATATCCGTGAGGCGCAGCTCGCCGCCGGCGTGCCGCGCGATCATCTCTACGATTTCACCATGTACATCCTGTGCGGGATGCTGGTCATCGGCCTGATCTGCAATTTGCTGGTCAGGCCGGTCAATGCGAAGTGGTACATGAGCCAGGACGAGGTAGCCAAACTGCAGGCCGCCAGCGCCGGCAGCGCGGTGCCGTCGGGATCATTTGGCATCGGCAAGGGCGGACTCGACGGCAAGGCCGCTTTGTTCTGGGCCTTCGTCGGCATTCCGCTGGCCTGGGGCGTGTGGATTACGCTCAAATCCGTGGCAACGTTGTTCCAGTAGTCTTTCATACGAGCATCCCCGCCTGCTTCGCACCAGGAGCAGGCGGCATTGCTTTTTTGTTGGCCGCCGTCGCACGATGTCACGTCAATTGACGTACGGAACGGTGCGCGATCATCCGCGTAAGATCATTCACGTCGTGCGCGTGCTTGACGAGATCCTGGATTATCCCGAGATCGACCACGTCACGGAGCAAATGCGCATCCACGTTACGTCGCGACATGGCGAGCAGACGCCGAATATCGTCATCGTTCAGGGTGACAGCAAAGAAACGCTGCATTTGTTCGGCGAGTCTCACGCGGTTACGCGTGTTCGCGCCGCCTTGTTCCATGCCGCGGTGCGCTGGTCGCCGCTGCAGCTCGACTGACGGCGTTGTCCGACCGATCATGAGTGGTTGCGCTGTTCTAAAGGCAGCGTCTCGGCTAAAACAGATGGCGCCGCCGCGCCACCCGCTGTTTTCATCTCATCGCCGACGCCAAGGACGATTCATGCTGCCGCCGGATTTCAAGATCATCGACATAAGCCTCGAACTCGATCCGAAGAACTTCGCGATGCGCACGCCGGCGGGGTTCAAGAAGGACATGCAATTCGCGATGGAGGTGATCAAGGAGCATGACGCGCCGGGCGGCGCCGGGCAGATCGTGCGCGGCGTCCACATGCGGCTGCACGCCGGCAGTCATGTCGACGCGCCGGAGCATAATGTGCGCGGCGGCACGCAAATTCACGAGCTGCCGCTCGATCTGTTCATCGGCGACGCGATCATTGCCGACCTTCGCGACAAAGTGCCGGGCCAGGCGATCACCGAAGACGACCTGCAAAAGCGCGCGGGCACCGTTAAGCGCGGCGATCGCCTGCTCCTGCGCAGCGACCTTAACAACAGCTATGACGGTGGCTCGAAAAAATGGATGAAGGTCTCGCCCTATCTCACGATCGGCGCCACGATGTGGTGCGTCGACAAGGGTATCGTCATCGTCGGCTACGATTTCTATCACGGCAACGACGAGCCCGGCGCGCCGCGCGTGTTCCACAATTCGCGCACGCTGAGCGAACATGGCGTGATCACGATGCCGTACCTGAAGAACCTCGATCGGATCGGCAAGGATAGATTCACGCTGATCGGGTTGCCGCTCAAATTGATCGACGCCGAAGCGTCGCCGATCCGCGCCGTCGCGCTGGTCTAAAGCATGATCCCGAAAAGTGGACACCGGTTTTCGGAAAAGATCATGCTCAAACAACAAGCTAAAGCGAAATATCGAATCAACCTAGAATCATTTCGTTTTAGCGGAGCGCATCCCTCATGCCATTTCGCCAATTGATTGCCGCTGCGCTGTTCGCGCTCTTGACCGTTCCAGGGCAAGCGGCCGAGCAATTTCCCGCGCGCCAGATCACGCTGGTGGTGCCGCTGACGCCGGGCACCACGATCGACATCCTGGCGCGGCTCTACGCCGACAAGCTCGGCAAACTGTTGGGGCAGCAAATCGTGGTGATGAATCGGCCGGGCGCCGGCGGCATCGTCGGCGCCGAAACGGTCGCGACCGCGGCCCCGGACGGCTATACGCTGTTGTTCGGCAATTCCGGCCACTCGATCCTGGGCTTGCTCAACAAAAATCTGGCGTTTGATCCGATCAAGGATTTTGCCGGCGTGTCGATGATCGGCGCGGCGCCGGCGATCGTCGTCGTTCCAAGCTCGCTTGGTCTGGCCGATCTCAATGCATTCATTACGCTCGCCAAGGCAAAACCGGGACAGCTCAACTACGGCTCGGCCGGTGTCGGCACGGCGACCCATCTTGCCGGCGCGTATTTTGCCGCGCAGACCAACATAAAAATTGTCCACGTGCCCTATACGGTGAGCTCCAACATCATCTCGGATATGTTGAGCGGCGCCATCCAGGCCTCGTTCGACCCGCTCGCCTTCGTCTTGTCGTTCTTGCAAAACGGCAGTCTGCGCGCGCTTGCGGTCGGCGCCGACGAGCCGGTGACCGACCCGGTCAAGATACCGACCGCGATTGGACAAGGCGTCGATTACCGTTTTGCGACCTGGTACGGCATCCTGGCGCCGGTCAAGACACCCAAGCCGGTGTTGCGGACGCTGTCCGACGCCATCGCCGCGGCAAGCCGCGACGGCGAATTGCAGCAGAAGATCAAGGCGCAGGGGATCAAGCCCGACATTGTCGCGCTTGACGCCTTCGATTCTTATATCGACGGTGACCTGACGCGGCTGGCGCCGCTGGCGAAGGGCATTGCGGAGAAGCAGTAAGCTGGCGCCGATTCACGCCGGCGCGCCAGGGCGTGTACTCATAAAAGCGCTGGCAATGTCCCACGATCTGAACGTGTTCTCTGCTGGGTTCGTGCTGGGGATGCTCGGCATGTATATTGCGGCTTGGCTGTATGGATATCAGCAGGTGGCTATTCATTGAATTCTCCGCTTCAGCTTGGCGGTGATTGCGGCGCTCGGGATCACCAAATCGAGTGGGGCGGCGCGAGTTCACTATCGCGCTTAATAGCGCGACAGCATGTCCGCTTGCTGCGTAAGTTTGAAGACACAACCTTGCCGGTCGTAACTGCCTTCAGCAAGGACTGCGCAATACCGGCTATATTGGGAGGAGATAGATGAGATTTTCTCGCCGCATATTTCTCCGTCGCGCAGCCGCTACCGCCGGGCTACCGTTGATGCCTGGCTTGGCGAGCGCTGAGGTTTATCCATCGCGGCCAGTGCGCATGATCGTCGACATTCCAGCCGGCTTAGCGCCGGATGTGTTAGCGCGGCTTATCAGAGAGCCTCTTTCACATCGGTTCGGGCAGAATTTTGTCGTCGAGGACATGCCGGGCGCCGGGGGAAACGTGGGCGCTGAGTACGTCATACGGGCGGCACCGGATGGATACACACTCCTGGTGATGATTTCAGGGAATGCGGCCAGCGCTACGTTCTACCCAAATCTCAATTTCAATTTCGTCCGCGATGTCGCGCCTATCGCGTTCCTCGGCTACACGCCCTTCGTCGTCGTGGTGAACCCATCGGTCACGGCGAAGACGATCTCTGAGCTCATTG
>Ga0187820_1000334_pt1 | contig 10401 bp, 6 predicted proteins | sample NC_wetland_sal_i_19_FD_132409 | JGI IMG/M metagenome (GOLD analysis project Ga0187820, IMG submission 132409) | Wetland sediment microbial communities from Neuse River Estuary, North Carolina, USA - SO4_5 | ecosystem: Environmental > Aquatic > Freshwater > Wetlands > Sediment | place: USA: North... | reverse complement strand
TGCTCTGCTTTAAAGATGCAGTTATCACTGGATGGCATACCGCATCGAGCCCAACGCTCGCAATCACCGCAAACAAACTCGGCAGGCTGTCGCAAGGATCGGAGCGTGCTCGCAAGTTTGTTGACCAAGTCTCGAACGAGTGGTGCAGCGCCCATGTTCGTCTCCTCTTGCGTCGTCCACCAGCTATTCTCTGCTTGCCTAGTCACGATATCGAATCCCTTCGTAAGGGATTGTAAATGTATAGCGCGCTTCGGAAGGGCTGACATTGATCTTTATCAATCAGCCTAGGCGGTATTTCCGCTCGCTTCTTTCACGAGGTCGGACGCGATCGTCACTTAGGGGTTTTGTAGCTCGCTCTCATGAAAAATATGAGCCATTGCCGATTTCCCCTGTGTGTTCGGCGACCGCCAGCTATTTGATCACTGCGTAAGCGCTCAGTTAATTCGACGAGGTCCCGCTTGATCGCATAGCAAGTCAAATAAGATGTCGGCATTCATACAAAAATCCGGCGCGAAATTTAGCATCGCTGGTGCGTAATCTAACCAGTCCCGGCAAGCTTTCTTAGATCGGCAAGTTTCACACAGACGGAGCGCCGTTGCATACCGCAAACTCAATGGCGGCAAAACTCCAGCGCCCGGCTCGATGCCCAAACGCGCCATCATTTCATAGATATGTGTCGAGTATTCGGGTACTGGCGCTTTCATTGCTCCGTAAAACACCAGGCGGTGGCTGCTGCGCCAAGACTGAACAGCCAAGACCGGAGCTGCGTAGGTGCCTAGGAGCTACTTCAGCCCGCTCTTGGGGTTGCCCCGCCGAGCTTGGCTGACCATAGGCGGACCGCGCGCTAGCGCATTGATGTAAGTCAATCGTCGACCTCAGATACCAACTCGAAAGCGCGTCATGACAATGATAATGGCCACTGGCATCATTCAACTGATCTTTTTCACGTCAGCATCGATTTTTTGCAATTCCAGCCAAACGAAAACGGTGACCGGCGCCAAGAAACCCAGCTCCTGGATTGTCACCAGGGTGGCGAGTGCGCAACTTTCGGGGTCCCTTTGATCAAAATCAATTTGAAGGCTGGGTAACGGCCTAAAATAGAAACGCGTATAGGCGACGAGTGGCGGCCAAACCGATACCTCTGAGGCGCCCACTTGCTTCCGATGTTGGCTACCCTGCTTTGCGACGACGAACGCGGGAGGATTTGATGCTAGTTAGCAATTATCGCTCCACCTCATCCCACGACCTACTAGACTGCCGGATGGCAATGCTGGGCCTTGATCTCGATGTAGTGGAAAGCCGCGACAGTGCAATGTTTGAGGTAATTAGGCAGCGGTGCGCGAGTTGTAACTTTCGCGAACCTTGCGAATTGGACCTCAAGCGTGACCCCAACGACCCCGTATGGGAGACCTATTGCCCGAACACGGCGACGCTCATTGCGTTGCCGGATGCGTGCTGGCTAGGACCCAGATAAGGCGCGAAAGTTCGTCGTTTGAGGTGAAGCGCGCGAGGTTTCGCGATTTACTTAATTTTGCTTGCCGATGGCGGGCATTCGCGTTCGATTACAGTGCCGGTCTTCGCAGGTGGTTCGGAGTTAGACGCGAGGTGAGCAAGAGGATCGGCAATGGCTTACATCTTTCATGAAAACGAGCTGCCATCGACATCGAACCAGGTCGAAAGCGCCGGATGCTGTAGAACGCGGCAATCACGAAATTCCAGTACATTTGATCCAGCTCAATGCCCGCGACTTAAGGTGTGGCTCTGATCTCTAATGACCCCACCGTGGGGGAGGATCCGATGGTCGAAATCATTGAGATTCTGCAACAGGAACATCGAAATATTGAAAGGTTGCTCCGCGTAGTGGAACAGGAGCTAACCGTGTTCGATCAGGGCGAACGTCCTGACTATGAAGTTTTTGCAGCAGTTATAGAATTCTTTAAAAACTATCCTGACGCCTGTCACCATCCGAAGGAGGATATCATTTACAAGAAATTTAAGGCGCGCGATCCTGATAGAGCAGCAACAGTTGCTGATCTCGAAGCTGAGCATCGAGAAGGTGCAGTGCGGTTGCGCCGTGTAGCTCAAGTTATCGATAGCGTTCTGAATGATCAGGAACTTTTACGTGAAAGTGTCCATCGGATTGTCAGCGACTTCGTTGAAAACGAAAGAAAACATATCGCCTTAGAAGATGAAGTGATTTTCCCGGCAATAGTTGACACATTACGAGCGGAAGATTGGGCCGACATCGCGTTGACGTTGGCCGATCGATACGGTCCACCATCGGAAGCAGATTTCGAAGAGCAGTTCAGTACACTTCGCCGAAACATACTCGAACTGGAAGAGAGCGCAGTTGCGCGGCGCTCATAACATCTACATTCCCAGGCTGAGCAGCGCCGAAACGCGTGATGACCTTGCAGCGTGCTCAACCGACCCGGCAGATATTGGTCAAAAGGGCTTGAACGAAAGAAAAGCTATGGAAACGCTGCTGAACGTAAATACTCTCCCAAATGCTGCAGATTTGCCGCGTGGCGTGGCGCTACTGCGAGATCCATTGCTCAATAAGGGTACTGCTTTTTCCGAAAAGGAGCGTGATGCATTCGGCCTCCGCGGCCTACTGCCGGCACACCTGCTCTCGCAGGAGCAACAGGTGGCCCGCATACTTACCAACTTGCGCCGGCTTCCCGATGACCTTGAAAAATATGTCGCGCTCAATGCACTGCACGATCGCAATGAGGCTTTGTTCTTCCGTGTCGTCTGCGACAATATTGATGAAATTCAACCCCTAATTTATACACCGACGGTTGGGCTTGCCTGTCAGAAGTTCGGCGATATTTTTCAACGGCCGCGAGGATTATTTATCAGTTCAGACGATCGGGGGCGCATTGCCAAGCTGATGAGAAATTGGCCACATCCGGCAAAGCTTATCGTCGTCTCCGACGGCGAGCGCATTTTGGGGCTAGGCGACCTCGGCGCGAACGGCATGGGGATCCCCGTCGGCAAACTCTCGCTGTATGTCGCCTGTGCCGGCATTAACCCGAAGCTATGCCTGCCGGTCACACTGGACGTGGGCACAAACAACACGGCGCTGTTGAATGATCCTTATTATGTTGGTTTGCGTCAGCGTCGGCTCCGCGGCGCCGAATACGATGCCTTGGTCGATGAGTTCATTAGCGCGGCGTGCGAAACGTTCCCCGGTGTCCTGATCCAGTTCGAAGACTTCGCCAATCACAATGCCTTTAGACTGTTACGCAAATATCGCGACACCATTTGCACGTTCAATGACGATATTCAGGGTACCGCAGCCGTAGCGCTCGCCGGCATCTTCACTGCACTACGGGTAACCGGCGGTCATCTTGCCAATCAGAAGATTCTTTTTCTAGGCGCCGGAGAAGCTGCCACGGGCATTGCGGACCTCGTCGTTTCCGCGATGGTTGCAGATGGATGCTCCAAAGCTGAGGCGCTGCAGCGCAATTGGCTGATGGACTCTCACGGCTTGGTGGTCAAGAGCCGCACCGATCTCGTCGAGCACAAAATTCCCTACGCGCACGATCACAAGCCGGTCAGCGATTTCCCGTCTGCCATCCGGACGCTCAAACCGACTGCGATCATCGGCGTTGCGGCGGTCGGCGGGAGCTTCACCGCCGAAGTCTTGCAGGCGATGGCCCAATTAAACGCGCGGCCGATCATCTTTGCGCTCTCGAATCCGACCTCTAAGGCAGAATGCACCGCTGAAGAAGCATATCGCCACACCGCAGGACGGGCTTTATTCGCGTGTGGTAGCCCGTTCGCTCCGGTGCAATTGAATGGGCACACGTTGGTGCCACGCCAGGGTAATAACTCTTATATCTTCCCCGGCGTGGGCCTCGGCGCGATCGCGAGCGGCTCGCGGCTGATTACCGACGAGATGTTTATGAGCGCGGCAAAGACGCTGGCAAATCTCGTAACCCAAGCCGACCTCGATCAGGGAAGTCTCTATCCGGCGCTGCCACGGATTCGGGAGGTCTCGGCCCACATCGCCGCGGCGGTTGCGCAGATCGCATATCAGCACGCTCTCGCCGCGGGACCAGTGCCGAACGACTTATTGGCGCACGTCCAGTCGCACGTATACGATCCTCGTTATTGCGAGTATGTGTAGCCGCCTAGGGGATTAGGATGGCAAACGTGCATACAATTTCACTACTAGTTTGTGAGGGAATAGCCCACAACTGAGCTTTTTCCGACACTTTCGGAAGCGTTGGCGATGTACAAACGCATCCTGGTACCCGTCGATGGCAGCGATACTTCGAACTTGGCGCTGAAAGAAGCCATCGCGCTGGCAAAAGATCAACATTCGACGCTTCGGCTTTTCCACGTCGTTGATTTAACTACGGCCTATTCGGCCGTAAATGCGCCTCATGTAGTTGAACACCAGAACGCATTGCAGGCAGAGGGGCAACAGGTGATTGCTGGCGCTTCAGAGCCGGTGCTTGCGGCGGCAATTCAATTCGATTCGAAATGCGTCACAGCTTTTGACAAGCGCATTTACGACCTCATCGATGAGGAGGCAAACCAGTGGCCGGCCGATCTAATCGTTATCGGCACCCACGGCCGCAGGGGAATTCGGCGGCTATTCTTGGGGAGCGTAGCGGAGGGTCTCGCTCGGATTTCGAGCAACCCGCTACTGCTTATTCGTGGGGCATAAAATCACGTGGGAGGGGAAGAGGAATGCCAACCAAGCCTGACGACATGACCCGCGCGGTGGATCTCACCCGGGAAAGGGGAACCGGCCCGACGCGGACGCGCCGGCCGATTTACGTCGACTTGCTGCCACCGTGCAACAATGCCTGCCCCGCGGGGGAGAATGTTCAAGCCTGGCTGGCACTCGCGCAGGCGGGCAAGTTTCGCGAATCCTGGGAGACATTAATTCGCGACAACCCCCTGCCGGCCGTGCACGGCCGCGTCTGTTATCACCCGTGTGAAACGAACTGCAATCGCCGAGATATTGACAGCGCCGTTAGCATCCACGCCGTTGAACGCTTCCTGGGCGATCTTGCCACTGAGCAGCGCTGGCCGCTGCCGATTGATGCAGCGCCAACTGGCAAGCAGGTGCTTGTCGTCGGTGCGGGCCCGAGCGGGCTTTCAGCGGCCTACCATCTGGCTAGATTGGGCCACACCGTGGAGATCCACGAGGCCGGACCGGTCCCCGGCGGCATGTTGCATTTCGGAATTCCCGCTTATCGACTGCCGCGCGATGCGCTGCTGCAGGAGATTGCGAAAATCCAAAATTTAGGTGTGAAGCTCGTCCTCAACCACAAGGTCGAGGACGTGCTAGCGGAAAAGCACAACGGGGGCTTCGACGCCGTATTCATTGCCATTGGGGCCCACGTGTCGAAACATGTCGAAATTCCGGCGCGCGACGCCGTTAGGGTGCTCGACGCGGTGGCGTTACTGCGTGACGTCAGCACCGGCGCACCGCCGCGGCTTGGCCGTCGCATCGTGATCTATGGCGGCGGCAACACAGCTATGGATGCGGCGCGCACGGTGCGGCGGCTCGGTGCCGAGGAGGCGCTTATCGTCTACCGACGCGATCGCGCCCACATGCCGGCGCACGAGTTCGAGGCCGACGAGGCGGTCAGCGAAGGCGTCAAGATCAAATGGTTGACGACTATCAAGGCCATCGAAGGCAGCGAGCTGACTGTCGAAGTGATGCGCGTTGACGATAAGGGGCGGGCGCAGCCCACGGGGCAGTTTGAGACGTTGCAAGCGGATGCCGTCGTGTTAGCGCTCGGACAGGAGGCCGACAGCGGCTTTCTACGCAGGATTCCGGAAATCCAGTTCCAGGCCGATGGTACCGTAATCGTCGCGCCGAACATGATGACCGGCTATCCGGGCATATTTGCCGGCGGCGACATGGTGCCGAGCGAGCGCACGGTCACGGTCGCGGTGGGCCATGGCAAGAAAGCGGCGCGCCATATCGATGCCTGGTTGTGCGGCACCACCTTCGAGACGCCCACCAAGCATCCTATTGTCGACTTCGCGATGCTCAATCTGCCGATCTACACCGATGCCGCGCCATCAACCCAGCGCGAGCTGCCGCTGACGGAACGCGCCGGCGGGTTCGACGAAGTTGTCTCTGGATTGATCGAGCGGGAAGCAGTTCACGAAGCCAAGCGCTGCCTATCATGCGGCAATTGCTTCGAATGTGACAATTGCTTTGCCGCCTGTCCCGAGAATGCGATCATTAAGCTCGGCCCGGGACAATTTTACAAATACGACTACACCAAGTGCACAGGCTGTGCCGTTTGCTTCGAGCAGTGCCCTTGTCATGCCATCGAGATGATACCCGAGCCCGCCTGATCTGCCGGCGAGGCGGGCGAAAACAAAAGGACGAGATGCGATGGGAAGCAGGACCACTATGGATGGCAACACTGCAGTCGCGCACGTCGCTTACCGGGTGAACGAGGTCTGTGCGATTTTTCCGATCACGCCATCGTCGACCATGGCCGAGCTCGCCGATCAATGGGCCGCCGAGGGCGCCACAAATATCTGGGGCAACGTTCCTGTCGTGCAGGAGATGCAGAGTGAAGGTGGTGCGGCTGGAGCCGTGCACGGTGCGCTGCAGTCGGGGGCGTTGACCACGACGTTCACCGCTTCGCAGGGTCTGATGTTGATGTTGCCCAACATGTTCAAGATTGCCGGCGAACTCACCTCTACTGTGTTCCACGTCGCCGCCCGTTCACTTGCTACCTCGGCGCTGTCAATCTTCGGCGATCATTCCGATGTGATGACGGCGCGCACCACCGGTTTTGCACTATTGTCCTCGGCCTCGGTGCAGGAGGCCCACGACGCCGCACTGATCGCGCAAGCCGCGACGCTCGAAGCGCGGGTGCCGTTCTTGCATTTCTTCGACGGCTTTCGCACGTCGCACGAATTGAATACATTGACTTTGCTGAGCGACAGCGAGATCCGCGCCATGATCCGCGACGATCTGGTGCGAGGTCATCGAGCACGCGCGCTTAGTCCCGAAACCCCGTTCATCCGCGGCACGGCGCACAATCCCGATACTTTTTTTCAGGCGCGCGAAGCGGCCAACCCGTATTTCGCCGCGGTTCCAGGCATCGTCGAAGCTGCAATGAACCGTTTCGCTACTTTGACTGGCCGCAGCTATCGTTTGTTCGAATACGAGGGTGCGCCAGATGCCGAGCGGGTCATCGTCGTGATGGGCTCGGGCGGCGAGACCGCACGCGAAACTGTCAAGGCGTTGCGTGCCAGCGGCGACCGCATCGGAGTGGTGCAGGTTCGCTTGTACCGGCCATTTTCGGCACAGCACTTGCTGGCGGCATTGCCTGCCTCAGTGCGCGCGATCGCCGTGCTTGAGCAGGCCAAGGAGCCAGGCGCTCCTGGCGAGCCGCTCTACCTCGACGTGGTGACAACCTTGGCGCAGCACGTTGCCTGCGGTGCGCGTGAGGGTATGCCGCATGTGATCGGCGGCCGCTACGGCATTTCGTCGAAGGATTTTACGCCCGCTATGGTGAAAGCCGTATTCGACGAAATGAGGCGGCCCGACCCGAAGACAAGCTTCACGCTTGGCATCAACGATGACGTGTCCCGCACCAGCCTCGACATTGATCCAACCTTCTCGATCGAACACCCAGCGACGACGCGGGCCGTGTTCTACGGCCTTGGTGCCGACGGTACGGTCGGCGCCAACAAGAACAGCGTCAAGATCATCGCCGAGGATGCCGGACTCTATGCGCAGGGCTATTTTGTCTACGATTCGCACAAATCCGGCGCGCAAACAGTCTCACATCTGCGCTTCGGCCCGAATCCGATCCGCTCGCCCTATCTCATCGCCTCGGCGGGATTCGTTGCCTGCCATCAGTTCGGATTCCTAGCCCGGCAGGATGTGTTGCGGCTTGCTGCCCCAGGCGCGGTGTTCTTGTTGAACAGCCCGTTCGGCGCCGATCGTGTCTGGGCCCGACTGCCGCGCCCCGTGCAGCAGCAAATCATCGATAAGCGGTTGCGCTTTTTCGTCATCGACGCGTCCAAGGTCGCCCGCGATGTAGGTCTCGGCGCCCGTATCAATACCGTGCTGCAAACCTGTTTCTTCGCCATTTCCGGCGTGCTGCCACGCGACGCCGCAATCCACCATATCAAGGAGGCGATTCGCAAAACCTACGCGCGGAAGGGTGAAGCCGTGATCCGCAAGAATTTTAAGGCCGTCGATGGCACCCTCGCAAGGTTGCAGGAGGTTCAGGTCCCCGCCGCCGCGACGAGCAACATTGAGCGCGACAAGATTGTGCCTGATGACGCCCCCGATTTTGTGCGACGCGTCACCGCCAAAATGCTGGTTGGGATTGGCGATGAAATTCCGGTCAGTCTGGTTCCGGCGGACGGCACGTTCCCATCCGGAACCAGCGCCTTTGAGAAGCGAAATATTTCGGACTCTGTGCCAGTCTGGGAGCCGGACCTCTGCATTCAATGCGGCCAATGCAGCTTTGTTTGTCCGCACAGTGTCATTCGCGCCCGCTATTATCACGAGGATAAGCTCGTTGGGGCGCCGGGGTCATTCAAATCGGCGCCTGTCAATGCCCGCGGCTATCCAGAGGCGCGCTTCACGCTGCAGTTTTATGTCGAGGACTGCACCGGCTGCGCGCTGTGCGTCGAAGCCTGCCCAGCGGTGAGCCCGCGCCAGGCCGGCATGAAGGCCATCAACATGGCCGACAAATTGCCGCTGATCGACGCCGAGCGGCGCAACATTGCCTTCTTCGAGAAGCTGCCTGTAAACGACCGCGCCCGCGTTGACTTCGCCAATGTGCGCGGCGTGCAGTTTTTGCAGCCGCTGTTCGAGTTCTCGGGAGCTTGCGCCGGCTGCGGCGAGACACCGTATCTGAAGCTTCTCTCCCAGCTGTTCGGTGATCGCTTGCAGATCGCCAACGCAACCGGCTGCTCATCGATCTACGGCGGCAATCTCCCGGTGACACCGTGGACCAAGAACCACGAAGGCCATGGACCAGCGTGGTCGAACTCGCTGTTCGAAGACAATGCGGAGTTCGGCCTCGGTTTTCGTCTAGCAGCCGACAAGCATTTGGAGCTGGCGCGTAAGTTGCTGCGGCAGCTCGCCGCCGATGTCGGTCAGGACCTCGCCAACGCTGTTCTAAGCGCACCGCAGATTCGCGAGTCGGAAATTCGGACACAACGCGTGCGCGTGGCCGAGCTGAAGACCAAGCTCCTAAAAATGGGCACTGAGGCGGCGCGCGACCTGCTCTCCGTGGCCGACCATTTGATCCGCCGCAGCATCTGGACCGTGGGTGGCGACGGCTGGGCCTACGACATCGGCTATGGCGGCCTCGACCATGTGCTGGCTTCCGGCCGTAACGTCAACGTGCTTGTGCTCGACACCGAAGTCTATTCCAACACCGGCGGACAAGCCTCCAAAGCCACGCCCTTGGGCGCGGTCGCGAAGTTCGCGGCTGCCGGTAAGCGTGTCGCGCGCAAGGATCTGGCGCTGCAGGCCATTGCCTACGGCAATGTCTATGTCGCGCAGGTAGCAATGGGAGCCAACCCGCAACAGACGTTGCAGGCGTTTCGCGAGGCCGAAGCCTATGACGGGCCGTCACTTATTCTCGCCTACAGCCATTGCATCGCCCACGGCATAGACATGCGCTTCGGCATGAAGCAGCAAGATCTCGCTGTGGCAAGCGGGTACTGGCCGCTCATCCGCTACAATCCAGCGATGCGCAAGGTCGGCGAGAACCCGTTCCGCCTGGATTCGCCGCGTCCGACCATTGCATTCAAAGACTATGCGTATAATGAGATCCGTTACACCACGCTGAAATCATCGAAGCCGGAAGAAGCCGAGGCGCTGCTCGCCATGGCGCAGGCCGTGGTCACCGAAAAATACCGTCAGTACGAGGATCTGGCGGCGCGCGACGGTAGCAGGTTTCATCCGAACGCCGACGATATCGCCGTGGGAGCGGCATGACCCGCGTCCGCCGGAAGGGAACGGGCAAGGTTATTGAACGGAACAATCCGATGGATTTGGCAACACGGTACATGGGCCTGCAACTGAAAAATCCGCTGGTCGCGTCGGCGTCGCCGCACAATGGCGATCTCGATCACATCCGTCGTCTTGAAGAGTCCGGAGTCGCTGCGATTGTGCTGCCCTCGTTGTTCGAAGAGGAGATCGAGGCAGAGATGCGGCGCCACGAATCTCTCACCGCGATGGGCGTTGACAGTTCGCCGGAAGCCCAGAGCTATTTTCCCGACTCCCACGAGCCCGAACCACAGGAATATCTGGATCTGATTAAGCGCGCAGTCGCCGCCGTCGACATTCCTATCATCGGCAGCCTCAATGGCACCACCGACGAGGGCTGGATCAGCTATGCGAAGCTGATCGAGGAAGCCGGAGCGTCCGGCCTT
>Ga0187820_1000333_pt1 | contig 10414 bp, 10 predicted proteins | sample NC_wetland_sal_i_19_FD_132409 | JGI IMG/M metagenome (GOLD analysis project Ga0187820, IMG submission 132409) | Wetland sediment microbial communities from Neuse River Estuary, North Carolina, USA - SO4_5 | ecosystem: Environmental > Aquatic > Freshwater > Wetlands > Sediment | place: USA: North... | reverse complement strand
TGCTGTGTTTGAGCGGGCGCTGAACTCTGGCTGGACTGTTGAGACTGCGGAGTCGCCAGAGCCGCACTTGCGACGAGGAGGCCTGCCACCGTAAAGCCCAGGGAAAGTCTTGGAATGTGTCTCATGGCATCTACCTCCCGCTGCGGTCAGTATACACCCGTTTGCGCGATGCACCGGTCTTATGGCGCTCTCAGCCTTAACCACTACGATGTCAAGGCACGGCAGAAGGTTTCCTATCCCATGCACTAAAGGAGAGGCATTCTGAGGGAGCTAAAGCATCGCGGCGGTGTGTAAGCCGGAGGAGTGGCGGGGAGGGATGACGAGGGTGTGCCGAAATGAAAAGCGGGGAGAATTGTGTCCAAAAGGCAGCATTAGAATGGTTGACACGTTTGGCGGTGGCCTCTAGAGTCAATGTGACAGAGATGAGCGTAAAAAAGATTCAGATTGGGCAGCTTTGGAGGAAGAACGACACCGGGGACGTTTACCTGGTGACGCGTGTGTACAGCGAAGCGCTTAGCACGATGGTTGTGCTGCGAAAATCGGGAGCCGAAGACGAGGCGTTGACACGACTCCGCGCGGAAAATACACCTAAGGGGCCTGGAATTCCGGGGTATTCGCCAGCGCAGGACGAAGAGAATTTTTGAATGGGAAGTGGGTAGTGGTCAGTGGATAGTGCGAAGCAAGAAGCGAGAACCGCCTGTGGCATCGTCCTTGGGAAACTCCTGGTAGAAAAGAATAAGAAATTCAGATAGAGCGGACGTCCATGTTGACGACGTCGTGCACTTGCATCACCTCTTTGACTAGGAATGGTTCGCCGTACTTTACGCCGATCATTTCGCCGCAATGGCGGGCCAGCTGGTTCATTTGTTGTTCCAGGCGGTCGATGGCTAGGAAGACGTTTGTTTTCTTGAACTCGCGGCGGGATTTGCCTTTTGGGGGATGAAATTGGGAAGCGAAGGCGAGGATAGCGCGGTGGCGCTGCTCGAATTGGGCGGTGATGTCGACGACGAAGGTGGGGCGCACGGGAGCGTAGGCTGTGGAGTAGAGAACTTTGAAGGGACGATGAGGTTCGCCGTCGATGGGCAATTGCTTGAGGCCGGCTAGGAAGCAGCCTTCATAGCCGAGCGTCGAGGCGTGATAGTGGTCGGGGTGGCGGGCTTCCCAATAGGGGAGAATGACGGTCTTTGGGCGGAGTTCGCGGATGACGGAGGCGAGGCGGAGCTTGTGCTGGCGACTGGGCTGGACGTCAGAGTCGGGGACGCCGAGCGTGCCGCGCCAGCTTACTCGAAGTAGCTTGGCGGCTTTGGCGGCTTCTTTGGCGCGAATTTCGGGAGTGCCCCGGGTGCCCATTTCTCCCGCGGTAAGGTCCAGGATGCCGGTTCTGTAGCCGAGACTGGCCATTTTTAGGAGCGTGCCTCCGCAGGTGAGCTCCACGTCGTCGGGGTGGGCGGCGATGGCGAGCAGGTCCAGTTTCATTCACAATCTCCTTCGGCGCGTTTTAGTTTTCATACGCGGTTTGTCACAGCGATGATAGCACTGCGTGGTCAGGTATCGGCCGGGCGCGGTTATTAGGGGTTGTGGTAACGTTTCGAGCGGCGAATGGCGATGGCAAAGAACACAGGACGCGCGGGACCGTCGCTTGCTGAGAAAGTGGCGTTGGTCACGGGAGCAGGGAAGCGGCTTGGGCGGTCGGTCGCTCTGCGACTGGCAGAGGAAGGCGCAGATGTTGTCGTCCATTACAATTCCTCGGCGACGGAGGCGCAGGCGGTTTGCCGAGAGATCGAAGCTTTGGGGCGGCGCGCGGCGGCTCTGCAAGCGAATCTGAGGGACGTCAGCGAAATCCGGCAGCTGTTTTCTGAAACTGGAAAACAGTTCGGGCGGTTAGACGTACTGGTGAACTGCGCTGCGAATTTTCTGCCCGCGAGCATCATCTCTACGACCGAAGAAATTTGGGACGCATCGCTGGATACGAATTTGAAGGCAGGATTTTTCTGCGCGCAGGCGGCGGCGCCGTTGCTGCGGCGGACAAACGGAACCATCGTGAATTTTGCGGACGCTGGCGGACTGATGGGCTGGCCGGGGTTCATACCGCATTCGATTTCAAAGGCCGGCGTGGTGATGCTGACGAAAGTGCTGGCGAAAGCTCTTGCGCCGGATGTACGCGTGAACGCGATTGCTCCCGGAACGATTACGATGGAGGGCGATCCGCCGGAATGGCAAACGGATTTTGTCCGGCTCGCGCCGCTCCGGCGAACGGGAAAGCCCAGCGACATCGCGGATGCCGTTTCGTATCTCGTGCACGCGGAATTTTTGACGGGGCACACTTTGGTGCTGGATGGCGGCCGAAGTCTGGGTCCTATGAACGCAGAATTTCACTCAACGCCAAAGTGAAGAACGCGGCAGTGCCAAAGGTAAAGGCATTTTATTGAACGGACTCGGGTGACGGTCGCCACGGGATCGCACAAACACGCCCGCTGGTCTACCACGGTAATGTGGTTTCCCGATCGGCTTACTCGAGGGTACGCGCCCTGCGCCGGGCGACAGCAGTCTTCGCCGCCAACAAGGCTGAATGTGTACACCACCGCAAGGGACCTCACGCCGTCGGTGCATTCCATACAACGAAACCGAGAATGATTGGCACTGTCCAATGCTGCTTGCTGCAGCAGAGGATGACCGCTGACAACAGCGACCGAATCAATGTTCCCGTCTCGCCTGACCTTAATCTCAAGCTGAACATCTCCGGAGATGCTCGTTTGCCGTGCCAGGGGTGGATAAAGCGGATTGGCTAAATCCGTCATCACCACCTTGTTTTCAGAGCTGTCAGAAATGGCGGGCTTTTGTGCAAAGGACGTTCCTGCAGCGGCAAGGAGCACGAGGATTGCGGCGATGCGGATTCCGTAGGTGCTCATTTTGATGGACTCTCCTTGCAGTGTAGCCCTCTCGGTCTACGGAAACCAGTCTCGCCGCGAAACGGTCCACACGGGCTCCGCGAAAGGCAAGGTGCAGAGAATCGCGGCGCGGTGTATTCTATTCTGCTTATCGGAATTATAAGTTTGGGAGGCGCTCGGACGAACGCGCCGGAATCTGAAAGAAGAGGGGCCAGCCTAAGTTATGGATAATGAGACCTACACCCACGAGACTTACATCCAGGTTGACAGTCAGAACCAGGCAATCAGCGTGCCGCACGGACTGGAAGACACCCAGATCCAGGAGTGGCTGGAGTCGCTGGACTCCGTGCTCGAATCCAGCGGGCCAGAAGTAGCGGCGGAAATTCTCGAGAGGCTTCGCGCGCACGCTACTGTGGCCGGCATCGATCTGCCGTTTTCCGCGAATACACCTTATACCAACACGATTCCGCTCCGGCTCGAGCCGCTTTTCCCCGGCGATCAGGAATTGGAGCGGCGCATCAAGAGCTTGATTCGTTGGAATGCGCTGGCGATGGTGGTGCGCGCGAACCGCGTTGAGCACAACATAGGCGGGCACATTTCGACCTACGCTTCGGCGGCTACGCTGTATGAAGTCGGATTCAACCATTTCTTTCGCGCGCGATCCGAAGAGTTCGAAGGCGACACGGTTTATTTCCAAGGGCACGCGGCGCCGGGGATGTACGCACGGGCATTTCTCGAAGGGCGGATTTCCGCGCAGCAACTGGAAAATTTTCGCCGCGAATTGAAACCGGGCGGAGGCCTGTCCTCTTATCCGCACCCGTGGCTGATGCCGGGTTTCTGGGAGTATCCAACGGTGTCGATGGGTTTGAGTCCGCTCATGGCGATTTATCAGGCGCGGTTTAACCGGTATCTCGAAGACCGCGGTTTGAAGCCGGTGACGGACGCGAAAGTGTGGGCATTCCTTGGCGACGGCGAAACGGATGAACCGGAATCGCTCGGCGCGATCACGCTGGCTTCGCGCGAAAAGCTGGACAACCTGATTTTTGTGGTGAACTGCAACTTGCAGCGGCTGGACGGACCGGTGCGCGGAAACGGACAGATTATTCAAGAGCTGGAATCGGCGTTTCGCGGCGCGCGATGGAACGTCATCAAGGTACTGTGGGGAAGTGAATGGGATCCCATCCTGGAGCGCGACACGGAAGGGCTGCTCGTGAAGCGCATGGGCGAATTAGTGGACGGCGAATACCAGAAACTGGTGGTTTCGTCGGGCGCGTATGTGCGGGAACATTTTTTTGGGAGCGATCCGCGGTTGCTCCAACTGGTCGAGCCGTTACCCGATGAGGCGCTGCGGCGTTTGCGGCTGGGCGGGCACGATCCGCGCAAGGTGTATGCGGCGTACAAAGCGGCTGTGGAACATAAGGGCTCGCCGACGGTCATTTTGGCGCGGACGATCAAGGGTTATGGGCTTGGAGAAGCGGGCGAAGGCAAAAACGTCACGCACCAGCAGAAAAAATTGAATGAAGAGGAATTGAAAGAATTTCGTTCGCGATTTGGAATTCCGCTGAACGACAACGATTGCGTGGAAGTGCCCTTCTATCGGCCGGCGGAGGACAGCATCGAGATTCAATACTTGCGTGAGCGGCGAGAGGCGCTGGGCGGCTACACACCCAAACGAAGCGTGCGTTCGAAGCCTCTGGTGGCCGACCACGACGAATTGTTCAAGGAGTTTTTTGAGGGCAGCGATGGCAGAGAAGTTTCGACAACGATGGCGTTTGTCGGAATGCTCCGCAAAATGCTGAAAGATCCGGAAATCGGCAAGCTGGTCGTGCCCGTCGTTCCGGACGAGGCGCGGACGTTCGGCATGGAGTCTCTATTCCGAACAGTCGGGATTTATTCGAGTGTCGGACAAAAGTATGAACCCGTGGATGTCAACACGCTTCTCTATTACAAGGAAGCGAAAGACGGGCAGATTCTCGAAGAGGGAATCACCGAAGCCGGTTCGATGGCTTCGTTTATCGCCGCTGGATCCGCTTATGCGACCCACGGCATAAACACAATTCCGTTCTTCATCTACTATTCGATGTTTGGGTTCCAGAGAATCGGCGATTTCATCTGGGCCGCGGCGGATATGCGTACGCGAGGCTTTTTGCTCGGTGGGACTTCGGGCCGGACGACACTGTCTGGCGAGGGCTTGCAGCACCAGGATGGCAATAGTCACGTGCTGGCGCTCTCCGTGCCGAATCTGCGTGCCTACGATCCCGCGTTTGCGTATGAGATGGCGGTGATTTTGCAGGACGGCATTCGCCGGATGTACAAGGAGGGCGAAAGCATCTTTTATTACATCACCGTGATGAACGAGCCTTATGCGATGCCGCCGATGCCCGGCGACGTGAAAGAAGGAATTTTAAAAGGGATGTACCGCTACAGAGCTTCGGAAAACAAGAAGTCCAAGCTGCGCGCGCAACTTTTCGGAAGCGGCGCGATTCTGCGCGAAGCATTGCAGGCCCAGGAGATCTTGGAAACCAAGTTCGGCGTTGCAGCCGATGTGTGGAGCGTGACGAGTTACAAGGCACTTTACAACGACGGAAACGAAGTAGAACGTTTGAACCGGTTGCATCCGGGCGAAAAGCCGCGAGTGCCTTACTTGACCCAATGTCTCGCGGATGCGTCGGGCGTGCTGGTGGCGGCTTCGGATTATTTGAAGACGTTGCCGAACATGGTGAGCAAGTGGATGCCGCGGCGGCTGGCTTCGCTGGGCACAGACGGTTTTGGACGCAGCGAAGGTCGCGCTTCGCTCCGCGATTTCTTCGAAGTAGATGCCCGGTTCATCGCACTGGCGGCGTTACACGAGCTGTATTCGGACGGCAAATTCGAGCGGTCCGTCGTCGATAAGGCGATTCAGGAATTGGGAATCAATACGGACAAGTCGAATCCTGTCGTTTCGTGAGCTGACGGACTGTTTGAAGCCGCTGCACATCGAATCATTGCTTTGGAGAAGGCGAACTACAGTTCGCCTTTTTCATTTGCGGGCGGCTTTGCGGCTCTTTCCAGAATCTCGGCGGGCTTGAGGCGGCCCGTGGCGAGTTGCGCGATTAGCTGGGAGTTAGCGGCGAGGAAGTCGTAGTTGCCCAGCTCTTTCGGGAGAACCCAGGCGACTTGTTCGAAGGTCTTCGGCGTGAACCTGCTTTCTTTAACGCTTGCGGCATAAAAGCAAATTTCCAATTCTTCGGGAGCAGTGGCATATTTATGGCGCGCGCGTCCGATTTCCGCAAATTTATCCAGGGTGACGCCTAGTTCCTCCCGCAACTCGCGCGCCAGGGCGGCTTCGACCGTTTCGCCTTGTTCCACTTTTCCGCCAGGAAACTCCCATTTGAGCGGAGACGTATCATTGCGCCGCCGCTGGCCGATCAGGAAACGCCGGTCGCTGCGTTCGATGACCGCGGCAACAACGACTTTCATTTTTTAACTCCCCCTACCGCGGCTTCCCGGATGATACGGAAGAGTTCATTTGCGCCTTCGAGAAGCGGGGGACCGGGAGTGTTGAGAAGTTCATCGCGGACTACATAAACTTGCTTATTGCGGATTGCTGGCACGTCCTTCCAAGCGGCCACTTGGTAGGATTGTTGAGGTTTGGATTTCGAGCCAGTGGCGGCCCAGGCGAGGACGATCACATCGGGAAGTGCGTCCGCGACTTGTTGGTCGCCCACTTTTTCGCCGGGCGGCAAGACCATTTCGCCACCGCAGATCCTTACGATTTCCGCGACCCAGGGAGGGGAACTGATTCGCGGATTTGGCCAGGCCTCGCAGTAGACCCGGAGCTTCCCTTTTGTGGCGCTGTTCTTCTTCGCGATGGCAATAAATTCTTGGCGCATTTTCTTGATGAGGTGTTCAGCTTGCACCGAGCGATTGGCCATGCGGCCGAGCATGCGTATTTCGTTCTCTATATCCGCCAGCGTGCGAGGGTTGGTGGCCAGGAAATTGATCGGATGTTCCAAAAGTTTGGCCAGAGTTTCCTGTTTGTAGGGCACCGAGCCAATGACAAGCGACGGCCTCAGCTTCAAGATTTCGACCACGGAATCCATGTGCCAGCAATCGCCGAGCTTCGGCAGACCGTTGACGTGAGCCACGTCGGCGCACCATTTCGTAACTCCAACAAGATTTCTCTTTGCCCCGATGGCGCAAAGGATCGAGGTTGCGCTGGGCGCGAGGGAGACAATTCGCAGGGAGGCGTCGTGATTTCCGGTGCTCACTAGGGAAGCTTAGCAAATCCCCCGTCAAGTGAGGTGTGTCGAGTGGGGCTTGAGCTTCGGCGCAGAACGATTCTGCGGCAGCGTTTCGCGCCAGAGAACTTCCTGAACGTCGATCGGCTCGGCTCGGCCTTTGAGTCTCATGGCGGCGAGAGGAGAACAGGGAATCTCCCGGGAAATCCGGGCGTGCGTGGCCCTGGAGATCACAATTTGGCCGGGGTTGGCCTGAGACGTGAGGCGCGAGGCGACGTTGACCGTGTCGCCGATTGCGGTGTAGTCCATGCGGCGTTCCGTGCCGAGAAATCCCACGACGGCCTCGCCGGTGTGAATGCCGATGCCAATCGAGAGCGGAGGCCTTCCGGAGATTTTGTTCAGTTCCGCGAGACTCACTTGCATGTCGACGGCGGCGCGAACGGCGGCTTCCGCGTCGTTCTGAAGAGAGAAAGGCGCGCCGAATAGGGCCATCAGGCCATCTCCGAGATATTTGTCGAGGGTGCCGTCGTGGTCGAAAATCACGTTGGTAATGCGGGCGAAGAATTCGTTCAGGACTTCGACAGCTTCCCGCGGCTTCATTTTTTCAGCCATGGTGGTGAATCCGCGCACATCGGCGAAAAGTAATGTGACGCGCTGGCTTTCGCCGCCGAGGCGGATGTCCGCGGCTTCGGCGGTAATTTTTCTGGAAATGGCGGGCGAGAGAAAACGCTCCAGCGCGCTGAGCTGTATACCCTGGCGCTTGACTTCACTTTTGGCCATGAACCGGTCAATCCCCAAGCCCGCTTGAGCCGCTATGACGGCAAATACCTCGAGGTCCTCGGGAGTAAAGGTGCCGCGCTTCGAGAGATTGTCCACATAGAGCAAACCGAAAAGACGGTCGCGGCTCGCCAGCGGCGCGCACATGGCCGATTGCACGCCGGAAAGCGCCATGCTGTGGCTGGCCGAAAATCGCGCGTCTTCCTTGGCATCCATCACCAGAAGCGGCCCTTTGCTCTCCATGACTTGTTGGATGATGGCTCGGGAAAGCGCCACTTGCGGCGCGGCTGATTTGGGGACCTGGCGATAACGGATGATGGCCGGCAGGAAAGAATAGGTTGCTGCTGGTTGCGTCGCATCGCGAAGGGAATCTTCGGTCAAAAGCATGGCGTACCCGCGTTCCGCGCCATCAATTTGCAAGACGAGGTCCAGGACGCATTGCGTCACATCTTCAACGGTGGTCTTGTCGCCCAAGGCTCTGCTCACTTGGTACAAAAGTGTGAGAAGGCGATTTTCGCGCTGGAGATATTCGATTCGGCTGGCGGCGTCGACACGCGGTTCGGTCCATTCGGCGGGCGTTTTGGCTCCGGAGCGATCCAGAAGTTTGGCCACGCTCGCGTGATCGAGGATTTGCGTCAAGTGCGACGCGAGCGCCGGTGAGGTCTTGCCCACCACCGCGCCGGTGGTCATGTCCTCGAAACGCAACTTGATGTCGCCGAGGCCGATAACGTCGCCGCTTTTGAGTTGAGCGCGCTCGATGCGCACGCCATTGACGAGGACGCCGTTGGCGCTGTGCTGGTCGCTGACAACCCAAACGTCCTGCTTCCCCTCAAGCAGAGCATGGCTGCGCGAAATGCTTGAATGGGGGAGGGTGATTTCGTTCGACGTGGCGCGACCGATGTGAATAGTGGAGCCGTCCTTCAGTTCGTAAAGGCGTGGCTGGACGCCGGGCCGCTCGATGATTAGCCGTGGCATAAGTGGCTGGAAGCGCTTTTGTTATGTTCGGTCTCTTTGCCGCTGCGTGCAACGAGAGTGTGGCGGCAGTTGTCGGATTTTGCAATCCAACAGCTGGATTGTGCGCGAGTTGAAAAGCGCGGCACAAGTTGGGCTACCATAGCGGAATGTACAGCGAATTGGTGCTGGAACACTTCCGCAATCCTCGCAACGCCGGCAGATTGGCGAACGCCACAGCCCTGGTACAAACCACGAATCCGGCTTGTGGAGATATCCTCGAACTCGCCGTTCGCGTCGAGAACGGCGGCATCGCGGAATCACGCTTTCTTTGCCGCGGCTGCACGACCTCCATCGCCTGCGCGTCGTTCCTGACGCAGCGGCTCACCGGCTCCAGTCTGGCGGAGGCGCGTTCGATCACCGCTGAAAACATTTCTGAAGGTTTGGGTGGGCTGCCGCCGGCCACGTTCCACGGAGCTCAATTGGCAATCGACGCGCTCAGGCAACTGCTCGAGAAATTGGATTAGCGCCGTGGTGGCATGAGGCGTTCAACCGCCGAAGGCTTTTTGCATCGTGTCTGGATCGTTTAAATTAAGGATGCAGCCCTCTTCGTTGGTCTGGACGATCTGAACCTGGCCGGAATGGGCCCAGACAACCGATCGCGCACCGGTGTCCAACGGCGCATTCATCAGTTCTTGATACAGAGCGGAAGAAAAAATCACAGGATGACCGCGGCGGCCTTCGTAGACGGGCAGAACGATGGTCTTGCCGGAATTATAGAAAGTTTCAATCAACTCGTCGACCAGAGCAGAGCTGATGAGCGGATGATCGATCAAAAAAAGAATGATGCCGTCAGTTTGCGGCGGGAGACTGCGCAGCGCAGCCTGGATGGAACTCAGCTGTCCTTTTTCCCATTCCTCATTGATGACGATTTCATCCGTTGAGAGATTTATTTCTTTGGCGATAGGTTCCGCATCCGCGCCTAGCACCACCCGGCGCACACCGATTTTCGGGTGGCGCGCTACATCCAGCAAATGTTCGAGGAACGGGCGTCCCTGGTAGGAGAGCAACGCCTTCGGCGACCCCATGCGGCGCGATGCACCGCCCGAAAGAATGACGGCTGCGAGCATGCCACCTCTTTCAGCGTTCTGTCAGTGCCGGACGCGCTTCGTGCTGCAATTTCTTGTGCGCCGGCGATCCTGCGTTGCGGCGAACGGCAATCAGTTCCGCCACAATGCTGATAGCGATCTCCTCTGGCGCGAGCGCGCCGATTTCCAGTCCCATCGGCGCATAGACGCCCTGAAATTCCTCGGGGCGGTAGCCCTCCTTCTCCAAAGCTCGGTAGACGGAGAGAACTTTGCGTTTGCTGCCGATCATGCCGACGTAGCGCGCGGGTGTTCGCACGGCCCAACGGAGAACGCGCATGTCTTCTTTGTGCCCGCGCGTGACGATGACCAGATAACTCGCGGCGTTGGGGTGGATTTTTTCGAAGGCGTCTTCGTAGCTCGTGTAAATTTCCTGCGACATGGGAAAACGTTCGGCGTTGGCAAAGGATTCGCGGTCGTCGATGACGCCAAT
>Ga0187820_1000332_pt1 | contig 10458 bp, 6 predicted proteins | sample NC_wetland_sal_i_19_FD_132409 | JGI IMG/M metagenome (GOLD analysis project Ga0187820, IMG submission 132409) | Wetland sediment microbial communities from Neuse River Estuary, North Carolina, USA - SO4_5 | ecosystem: Environmental > Aquatic > Freshwater > Wetlands > Sediment | place: USA: North... | reverse complement strand
GGCTGCAGCCGTAAAAAACTCTTCCGCGCCCGCGGCCCTTCGCGGTCCCCCGGCGGACGAATTCCCCCTCGTTGCACTTCGGGCATTTGATGCCCAGAGTGACCGGCCGCGTGTACTTGCACTTCGGATACGTTTCGCAGCCGATGAATTCGCCGTAGCGCCCGTGCCGCCGCAAAAGCTGCGCGCCGCACGTCGGGCATTTTTCGTCGAGCCGCACGTCCGGCTGCAGCGCTTTTCGGGTGCCGGCAGCCAGGCGCCGCGTCGTCTTGCAACTCGGGTAGCCCGTGCAGGCGAGGAACGTGCCGAAGCGCCCGCGCTTGATCGCCATTTCCTTGCCGCAATTATCGCAATATTGCGTTGCGGTTTCGCTCTCGAGCTCTTCGCTTCCCGGCTCGGAAATATCGCGGATGTAGTCGCAGTCGGGATAGCGCGAGCAGCCGAGGAAAAATCCGTGCCGGCTGATGCGCTCGAGCAGTTCGCCCTGTCCGCACTTCTCGCACTTTTCGCCCGTCGGTATGCCCGCTTTGTACGACTCCATCGCGCCGTGGGCCTTATCGAGATCCTCTTCGAAGCGGTCCCAGAATTCCTTCACCGACGTCCGCCACGGAAGCTTTCCTTCTTCGATTTCGTCGAGTTCATCTTCCAACCGTGCCGTGAATCCGACGTCGAAAATGTCCTCGAACGCCTTCACGAGCAGATCGCTCACCTTTTCGCCGAGCATGGTCGGCGTAAATCGGCCTTGATCCTTCTTGACGTATTCGCGCTCGACGATCGTCGAAATGATCGCGGCGTAGGTCGACGGCCGGCCGATACCCTTTTCTTCGAGCTCCTTCACGAGCGTCGCTTCCGTATATCGCGGCGGCGGCTCGGTGAAATGCTGCTCCGGCCGAATGCTTTCGAGTCGTAGCTGTTCGCCCTCGGAGACCTGCGGGAGACGATTGCCCGCCGCATCGCCCTCGTCTTCTTTTTCCTCTTCTTCCTTCACGGCCTGATACGCGGCGAGGTAGCCTTCGAACTTCATCACCGATCCAGTCGCGCGGAACGTGTAGCCGCTCGCATCCACATCGATCGTCGTCTGATCGAACACGGCGGGCACCATCTGCGATGCGACGAAGCGCTGCCAGATCATCTGGTACAGCTTGAACATGTCCTCTTCGAGATATCGCTTCACACTCTCGGGCGTGCGGCTCACGTCGGTCGGACGAATCGCCTCGTGCGCTTCCTGCGCGTCCTTCTTCGACTTGAAGAAATTCGGCCTGTCCGGCAGGTAGTTCGGCCCATAGTTCGCGCCGACGTGTTCGCGCACCTGCGCGATCGCATCGTCCGATACGCGCACAGAATCCGTACGCATGTACGTGATCAGCGCCACCGATCCCTCTTCGCCCAAATCAACGCCTTCATACAAGCGCTGCGCGAGCGCCATCGTGCGCTTCGCCGTGTAGCGCAAACGGTTGTAGCCCGCCTGTTGCAGCTTGGAAGTCGTGAACGGCGGCGGCGCGTACCGGCGCTTTTCCTTCTGCGCGACGTTCACTACCTGCCAGATGGCGTGCTCGACCGCGGCCAGTATCCGCTGAGCCTCGGCCTCGTCCGGCACTTCGATGTCCGCGCCGTTGTACTTGATCAGCTTGGCTTCAAACGCAGGAGGCTCGCCCGCCGCGAGCAGCGCGTGGATCGTCCAGTATTCCTTCGGCACGAACGCGCGGATTTCGCGCTCGCGCTCGACGATCAGCCGTAGCGCGACGGTCTGCACGCGCCCGGCCGAAAGTCCGCGACGAACCTTGTCCCATAGCAGCGGAGAGATCTTGTAGCCGACCAGCCGGTCCAGCACGCGGCGCGCCTGCTGCGCGTCCACGAGGTTTTCGTTTACTTGCGTCGGCTTCTCGAACGCGGCCTTGATCGCTTTCTGAGTGATCTCGTTAAACATCACGCGGTAGATCTTCGGCGGCGTCAGCTTCACAGGCGCCGCGGCCGCCTTCGCTGGCTTGGCCGGTTCCGCGGACTTCTCGCCGTTGGCGCCCTTGCCGTTCCCGTTCGCCTCTTCTGCGGCTGCAGCAGCCACGACCTTGGTATATCGCTTCGGATTGCCCAATATCGTGGCAAGGTGTGCGCAAATCGCCTCGCCCTCGCGGTCCGGGTCGCCCGCCAGATAAACAGCATCCGCCTTCTGCGCTGCTTTCTGCAGATCGCCGATGACCTTCAGCTTGCCGGGAATCACGACGTAGGTCGGCTCGAAAATATTTTCGGAGGTGACCACCACCGGCTTGGAAGCCTTCTTTTCGGGCGCCTTGCCCTTAGTCTTTCGCTTGCGCTTCTTCTTGCCGCCTTCGCCGGGCAGAAGGATCCCTATATCCTTCTTCGGAAGGTCCATGACGTGGCCGTAGGAGGCCTTTACCGTGTAGTTCCGGCCGAGATACTTGTTGATCGTCTTGGCCTTAGCCGGAGACTCGACAATGACGAGCGATCTAGCCATGGGATTCTATGTTTCCCGTGAAACAAATCTGCTTGCTTCGTTGATCCTGGGACAACTTTCCCCGCCCACCGAGAGCTACCATCCTAACCTGCTGTTGGGGCGATGATTACAACAGGACTTTCAAGAATTGCTTCCCAGGTAACTGGCGTACCACGCCTTTGAGCTCCAAGTCAAATAGGGCGGCGAGCACGTCTGAGGAACTTAAACCCGATTTCTCGACTAGCTCATCCACGTGGCGGGCCTCATCGAGGCTCAAAAGCTTGTAAAGAGGCCGTTCCAACGGCCCCAGCGTCTCCTCAATTAGAGCCGCTCGCTCGGCGTGCGGGACGTCCTCCACCGGCATTAGCTCCGCTCGCACGGGCGTCGGTAGCTCTTCGACCACGTCCTCCCAGCTGGTCGCCAGCTTGGCGCCTTGCTTGATGAGTTGGTTCGGCCCGAAGCTCGATGGCTGCGTCGCGTTGCCAGGGACGCCGTACACCTCGCGCCCAAATTCCATCGCAAGCCGCGCCGTGATGAGCGAGCCCGAATACTGCGCACCCTCGACAACCACTACCCCAAGCGCCATGCCCGCTATCACGCGGTTGCGAATCGGGAAATTTTGCGGCGCCGGAAATGATCCCAGCGAGAACTCGCTGATTAATATGCCCCTCTGTTCGATCTCCTCGAAAATCTTCTTATTCTCCTTGGGATAAACCACATCGATCCCGCATCCCAAAACTCCAATCGTCGCCCCGGTAGCCGAACTCAGCGCGCCCCTGTGCGCGCTTGCATCAATTCCCCGTGCCGCGCCGCTCACTATGACCAACCCGCGGTCGGCTAAGTCCTTCGCCAGCCGCTGTGCCATTTGATTCCCGTAAGGCGTTGGGCGTCGCGCGCCCACGATCGAAATCAGGTGCCGGTTGAGAAGTCCAACATTCCCTTTGACATAGAGCAACGGCGGCGGATCGTAGATCTCTCGAAGGCGTGTGGGATACTCCGGTTCATCCCACGTTAGCTGCTTACAACCAGCCGCCTGAGCCTGGGCAAGCTCTCTCGCCGCATCGCTGAGAGGGCGTCGGGAATGGATCGCCTGCGCAACGGCAGCAGGCAAGTGTTGCGCCTCAAGTCCAGTGAGCGAGGCGTTGAAGATTTCATCGGGGCTACCGAACTCGCGCAGCAACTTCCCGGCCGTGCGCGCTCCCAAGCCGGGAGTCAACGCCAGCGCCAGCCAGCCTACATAGTCGTCGGGATGCATCGAGAGGGAACGCCGCGCAGAGCTAAACAGCCAGGGGTGGGACTGTCAAGCCACGGGAATTACGTACGATGTGTTTGTGAGTCGGCCTACGTAGATGCCGTGACTGGACAAAGCATCGCACGAATGACGTGGAATCGGATCAGTCCGCGGCGACTGGGTAGATCACGCGTCCATTCCGAATCGCGTAGCGGACGTTCGCGAAATTGCGAACGTCCCGCGCGGGGTCGGCGCCGAGCACGACGATATCCGCGGCCATCCCAGGCGCAATGCGTCCATGGCGCTGCGATTCGTTGAAGCGCGCGGCAGGAGCCGTTGTGAGTGAATCAAGAATCTGCATCGCCGTAAGCCCCGCGCGCCCCATCAGGATGTACTCCTCCGTAGGATCGTAATCCGTCATGTAACCAACGTCCGTGCCGAAAAGAATTTGTCCACCCGCCTGTTTGTACTGCCGGAGTTGCGCAACGCCTCGATTCGCAAATTCCTGTGCCTGCTCCGCAGTAGCTCCGCCTTTGTTCGCTTCATAAATCCAAAGTTTCAGCGTAGGAATGAGAGACATGTGATGTTCTTTCATCTTGGCGATCAGGCTGTCGTCCCATTTTCCTGACGCAGGGGCCGTGTGCGCTGCCACATCCACGCCCGCGTTCAACGCGATTTCGAGACCCTCCAGATTCGACGGATGGGCGAATACCAGTCTCCCGCGCGCATGAGCCTCCGCGACGGCAGCCGCCGCCACGCGCGGATCCATCGGCACGATGTTCGTCGGTGTCGCCAGCGAACCTGTGAAAAGCTTGATCACGTCGGCCCCACCCGCAATGTCTTGCTTCACCACTGCCACGGCCGCATCTGGCTCCGTCGGCTCGAGATTCGCTTCGATATACGCGATGATCTCGGGAGGGACCGTCCCATCTTTGAGATAAAAGGGCGTGCCACCCTTCGGATAAAGAGGCAGCCCAGCCGTGCGGATGCGAGGACCGGGAATTTCTCCCGATTCGATGCGCGCCCTCAGCGCGGCTGTGTTCGTGAGCGTCGAAGCCGTGTCCACGACCGACGTAAATCCATACCGCGTCAGCATCTCCACGAGCTGTTGCGCGAGCTTCGCCGCCGGTTGCTGCGCCGCGTCATCCCATTTCTGCTCGGTGAAATGGACGTGGCTGTTCTGAAATCCCGCCGTGATGAAGAGCCCTGTGCAATCGATTCTCTTCGCATCCGCGGGAAAGCGGACGCCATGGGCCTTGCCGATCGCCGCAATCGTTCCACCGCGAATCAGCACGTAGCCATTCGCAATCGGCGCGTCCGTCGGTGAGGGAAAAATCGTCGCGCCCGTCAAAGCCAGCGTTTCGTTACCTGCCGCCGACGCGCTGCCTCGACCCGATAGTATGAGAGCCATTCCGAGCGGCAGCGCCAGAAGTCCGACTAACAGTCGTGATTTCATAGCCGTTCTCCGACCTCAGATTCCGCGCTTGTGAATCGGCACGGTTGCCATGCTCGTAGAATGCTACGCGCTTCGAGCGCGATTTGTTGCAAGCAAACGCCGCAGCCCATCGGACTGCCCTCAGCTCAAGTCACCGACGAGGCTGTGATAAGATTGCAGGGCTCAGACGGGGCGAACTTTGACGAAACTTCGCATCTCGATTGTCGAGTACTTGAACACGGCGCCGCTCGTCTGGGGCTTTACCGACGGGCCACTCGCGGACAAGTACGACCTATCCTTCACCGTACCGTCGCAGTGCGCCGAGGCGCCTCGCCGCGGCGACGCGGTTATCGCCATCATTCCCAGCATCGAATACCAGCGGATCGACGGACTGGTCGCGCTGCCGGACATGGCCATTGCGGCCAAGCGCGAGGTTCGCAGCCTGCTGGTTGTATCGAAACGCCCGATCGACATGGCCAAGCGCATCGCGCTCGACACCAGCTCTCGCGCCACGGCCGCGATGGTGCGCATCCTCGCCAAAGAGCATTGGGGCATCCAGCCCGAATTCGTGGACGCCCCCCCCGACCCTGCCGAAATGCTAAAGATCGCGGATGCCGCGCTCATAATCGGCGATCCCGCCTTGCGGATTTCGCTCAAAATGGAAGCTCTCACCCAGAAGACACCCGGTGGCGGCGATTGCTGCGAAGGCGACCCTGACGAAATGCCCATCCCCGGCTTCGAGACGCTCTTCGTTTACGACATGACCCATCAATGGCGCGAATTGACCAATAAGCCAGCCGTTTTGGCGATTTGGGCATGCAACGGGCGCATGGTTGATGACGGCATTGCAGCAGATTTTCTGGCCTCGAAAAAGTTTGGCGTCGAGCGAATCCGCGAGATCAGCGAAGCGGCGTCGATCAAGCTCGATCTGCCTCCACGGGCGCTCGAACGCTACCTGACCGAGAACATCAACTTCGATCTGGATGAAGAGAACCTCGCCGGCCTCAAGCTGTATTTCGAGAAGGCCGCTGCGCAGGGGTTGATTCCGCGCGCGAAGCCTTTGGAATTTGCTTCTGCGGGCAGCCGCCCAAGCGCCTCCAATCAATCCACACGGGCGGCGCGTTCATGAGCCTGACGCCGCAAGAAGCGCTCGATCTTTTCAATTCCGATGATCTGATCGCCATCGGCATGGCGGCGAACGAGGTCCGCCGCAAGAAAACCGACCCGCGCGTCGCCACGTATCAGATCGACCGCAACATCAACTACACGAATTTTTGCACTGAGTACTGTTCCTTCTGCGCGTTCTACCGCCCACTCGGCTCGAAAGAGGGTTACCTCCAACCGCTCGAATCGATCTACGCAAAGATCGAAGAGATGCTCGAGCTGGGCGGAACGGGCGTCCTGCTGCAGGGCGGGCTGCATCCCGATCTCAAGATCGATTACTACGAAAATATGCTGCGCTCAATCCACGAGCGCTTTCCGCAAGTGCATCTGCACTGCTTTTCCGCGCCGGAGATCCTGTGCATCGCCGAAGTATCCAGTCTTTCGATTCGCGACACGATTGCGCGCCTGCGCGACGCCGGCCTCCAGTCGATCCCGGGCGGTGGCGCCGAAATTCTCGACGACGAAGTACGCCATCGCATCGCACGGTTGAAGTGCAGGTCCGAGGAATGGGAATCGGTGCACCGCGAAGCGCACAAGCTCGGCATGCGCACGACGGCTACGATGATGTTCGGCTGCGGCGAGGAATTCCGCCACCGCGTGAATCATTTCGAGCGCCTTCGTCGCCTGCAGGACGAATACGGCGGCTTCACCGCCTTCATTCCGTGGATTTTCGCGCCGGAAAATACGCCCCTAGGCAAGAAAGTTTCAGAAACGACGGCGTTCGACTACCTGAAGACGCTCGCGATCAGCCGCCTCTACCTCGACAACATCGACCACGTCCAGTCGAGCTGGCTCACGCCGGGAATCAAGATTTGCCAGGTGGGCTTGCAGTTTGGCGCGGACGACGTCGGCAGCATTTTGATCGAGGAAAACGTCGTCTACGCCGCCGGCGTCCGCAACCGCACCAACGAAGAAGAGCTTCGCCGCATCATCTCCGACGCAGGCTACCTCCCCGCGCAGCGCGACACGCTCTACCGCTCCTACGTCCTCAAACAATAGGAATTACCACCAGATGGCGCTGACGGGCTCGGCCAAGGCAGGCTGCGGAACTGCGAATGGAAGATCGATGATGATGCTCGCGCCGTAGGGATTCTGATTGGCGAGCGTGATCTCGCCGCCGCACTCCTGCACGATCCCGTAGCAGATGCTGAGACCCAGGCCAGTGCCCTTCCCAACGGGCTTCGTCGTATAAAAAGGATCGAACGCGCGCGCCAGATCGCCGAACCCCGGACCCGTGTCCTCGACGCGGATGATCGCCCGGCCCGACTGGCTCGACGCGCGAATTCGAATTTCGCGTTTCGCGCTTTCCTCGACGGCGTCTATCGCGTTGTTCAAGATATTCAGCATCAGCTGCTTCAATTCGTCTTCGGAGATTCCGATCGGCGCAAGCATCGGCTCGACCTGCATGTCGAGCGATATGCCGTGCGCGCGCAGATGATACTCGCGCAGCTGGACCACGTCGCGCAGCACTGGCTCAAGAGCGGTCGAGCGCGTGATCGAATTATTCTGCCGGCCAAACCGCAGCAAGCCATCGAGAATGCGCTTCATGCGGCGCGCCTCGTTTCCGAGTTTCTCGATCCGCCGTCGGGGATTCGCGTCGTGCACTTCCTCGGCGAGCAGGTCTGTGTAGCCGATGATTCCGGTGAGCGGATTATTCAGTTCGTGCGCCACGCCCGCGACGAGTTGCCCGAGCCCCGCGAGTTTTTCCGAACGTACCAGCTGCTGATGCAGCCGCACATTCTCAAACGTCACGGCCAAATCGGACGCAAAAACTTCCAGATTGACCCGCTCCCGCGAATCGGCGCCTCCCGGCCGCCTCGAATCCGACACGTAGAGGCACCCAACGTAGGAGCCGCGCCAGGAAACCATCGGGATCAGAATCAAATCCCCCGTCTCGGACATGCGGAACGATTTCTCGGTCGCGCCCTCGGCTTGGGCGCGTTGCTGCTTCATCGCCTCGATGGCATAGCTGCTCGAATGCGTTTCGAGAATTTCCGATTCCTGCGTGGTGAACCCGCTCAATCCGGCTAGGTAAAACTTGCGGTCTTCGCCGAGAAGAAATAGCGCCGCCCGCCGGAAGCTGCTCGCCTCGGTGATCGCAGCGACCACTTCACCGCAAAGCGCGCCAGGTTCGTTGCCCGCCAGCAGACGCGACGTAATTTGCGAAAGACGTTGCAGCAACAGGCTTTCCGCCTGCGCCCGCCCGCGCGCTTCTTCCAGAACGCGCGTTTTCTCTTCCAACAGCGTCAACACCATGCCCAGCGCAACGAGAATTCTCGGCACGTTCCAGAAATCGAGGTTCACCTGGAGCTTGGTCAGGACGTCATGGATGACAACGCCGAGCGGGTACTCCGCGCCCCAGGCGATGAAGCCGACCGTGGTCGTGACAACTCCGAGCGATGAGCGGTCGTATAGCCTTCTGAAGTAGACGCCGCAGAGGAACAGACTGATCGCCATGAAGGAGGCGATCGCAAACCAGGGGTCGCCCAGCGCTTGCGTCCGGATTCCCCAAATCCCGATCCCAGCGAACGCCACGGCTCCCGCCGTGTGAAGCGATGTCCGGCGTTGCGGCGCGTAGAGCATGAAACCGATCGCCGCCAAATATAAGGGCACGAGCAGCGCGGCCCAAAACCAGGACGAGCCTAGATGGAAGCCGACCGCTAAAGCGTGAATCGAGAGCGGCACGCCAAGCAGCATCACGAACGCGATGCGCTTGTTCCGGTCATCGGGCTTAAACAGCAGGGAAGCTAGAAACACGAGCGCCGCTAGTTCCAGCGCCACGAAATCAAGAGGGGTGATGAGCTTCTGAACTACGCCGCCCTGGTTCTCAAGCGCCCTGGCGAAGAAATGCAGGAATGTGAGCGCCCAGGCGTAGGCCCAAAGGCGGACGCGCGGCAGCGGCGCCTGTCTCTCGAGCGACAGAAAGACGCTGACGAGGACAGCAAGAACCAGGGTTATGGGAAGTGCGTCCGGCAAACTAATCAAGGGCGTCTCCCGCAAAATTAGGGTGCCGCACGGGCGCTGTCCCCACAATAGAGCCTTAGTACCAACGTGCTAATGGCGGCGGGTCGCGAATTGATCCGAGGCGAGCTAACTTCTATTTTTGCTTAGAGATACGAAGGTCAAGCAGCACTTCGCTGTGGTCCGGCAGGTCAAGTGGCTCCAAGGGCACGAGCACTCCATTCGCGAACCGTGCGCGAATGCGGCGCGCACCACTCTTCAAAGTCGACTCGCCAGCATTTCGCGACGCAGGCTCTGCGCTGGACGACGGCGAGTTCGAAACCGAGCCCGAATCGAGCGCCACATTTGCGAGCGCGTCGGCATCGCGATTCAGCTCGCGCCGCACATGCTCGATCGCGAAGTAGCTCAGTTGCCGCGCGAGCTTAGAGGCGCGTTCGTGCAGCGGTTTCAGGTCCGCGCTTTTCACTTTGTATCGCCCTTGCATCTGCCGCACGAGCAGCTCCGAATCGCTCCGGATCCGCAGCGCGCTGATGCCCTGGCTCGTGGCGTAGTCGAGAGCGGCGAGCAGCGCGTAGTACTCGGCCACGTTGTTGGTCTCGCGGCCCAGCCGCTTCGCCAGCTCGAGAACCACATGGCCAGCCGGATCGCGTATCACAACCGCATACGCCGCAGGGCCAGGATTGCCGCGCGACGCCCCGTCGACATTGGCGACGTGCACTCCCGACGCAGGCGCAGCGGGATGTGATTCCGAGAACAAGCGGGGGCTATCTGGCGGCGAGCTCTTCCCAATTCGGCTCATTAGATCTGCGCTTCCTTACGCTGGTGATTTACGAGCAGAATTGCGCGCTCGATTCGGCGGGCAGCTTCAGATTTCACTGTTGGAAGAGGCCGACGCCGAGGCCGCAGCGGGCGCCGCGGCTGTAGATGGCTCGATGTAGTAGAGAATTCGCGTGCAGGTCTCGCAGTGGAACATTTCGTCGTTGCCCGAGCGCCGCATTTCTTGAAACACGTGCGGCCGGACGATCATTCCGCACGCACTGCACTTTTCGTCGCGGACCTCGGCGAGCGCGATGCCGTTGTGCTTCTTGGCGATGCGCGTGTAGTGGTCGAGCAGGTTTTCCGGAATCTCGGCGATCGCGGCTTCGCGCTCGGAATTCAATTGCGCCTGTTCCTTTTCGGCTTTCGCCTTTTCAGCTTCGATCTTCGCGCGCTCCGCCG
>Ga0187820_1000329_pt1 | contig 10504 bp, 12 predicted proteins | sample NC_wetland_sal_i_19_FD_132409 | JGI IMG/M metagenome (GOLD analysis project Ga0187820, IMG submission 132409) | Wetland sediment microbial communities from Neuse River Estuary, North Carolina, USA - SO4_5 | ecosystem: Environmental > Aquatic > Freshwater > Wetlands > Sediment | place: USA: North... | reverse complement strand
TGTCTTAGAGCACTAATGTTAGACAGTCTCAAAACAGGCCTTCGAGCTGCATTAAAAAAAATTGTAAACTCATCTGGAATAGACGGGGCTCTAATAAAGGAATTAGCAAAAGACATTCAACGAGCACTGCTGCAATCCGATGTAAATGTAAAACTGGTCTTTCAAATAACTAAAAATCTCGAAGAAAGATCTCTCAAAGAGACACCTCCTCCAGGTCTTTCACGAAAAGACCACATTGTTAAGATTCTTTATGATGAACTTTCCAAGTTATTGGGTACTGAGGAGGAATACAAATTCCAGCCAGGAAAATTAAACAAAGTCTTAATGCTTGGAATTCAAGGCAGTGGAAAGACTACAATCACTGCCAAGCTTGCCAAGTTTCTAACAAAACAGGGATATCGAGTATCGGTAATCGGGGCAGATACCTACAGACCTGGTGCCCTAACACAACTCAAAACCATGTGTGAAAAGACCAATGTTGAAGTCTATGGTGAAGAACAAAACAAGGATTCTCCAGATATTGTAAAAAATGGTCTCAAATATTTTGAAGGAAAAAACTTTGATGTAGTTTTAATTGATACTGCAGGAAGACACAAGGAAGAAAAAGATCTTTTAGATGAAATGATACGGATTAGTAAGGTTGCAGATCCAGACCTTGCTTTATTGGTAATTGATGGTACCATTGGTCAACAATGCTACAACCAAGCAGAAGCATTTCACAAAACCGTTCCAGTTGGTGGCATAATAATCACAAAATTGGATAGTAGTGCAAAAGGAGGAGGTGCACTTGCAGCAGCTGCAGCAACAGGTGCAAAAATAATGTACATCGGAACAGGTGAGAGAATTGTTGATCTTGAGAAATTCATGCCAACTCGATTTGTTGGTAGATTGCTTGGAATGGGTGATATCCAAGCCTTACTTGACATGGCAAAAAGATTGGAAACTGAAGGAAATGAGGAGAGACTGAAGCGTATTACTCACGGTAAGATGAACATGGAAGATTTTTACTTTCAAATTGAAGAAGCTACAAAGGCTGGTGGTTTACGAAATATTTTGGAAAATATGCCAGGATTTTCAGGGATGGTAAAAGAAGATCAATTAGAGCAACAAGAAGAACGAATGGAACGGTGGAGATATGTGATACAATCTATGACAAAAGAAGAAAAAGCAGATCCTGATATTGTAAATGCTTCTCGTGTGAAGCGAATTGCTAGAGGCTCGGGTTGGTCAGAACATGAGGTAAAAGAACTTCTTAAAGCCTATAAAAATTCAAAAACCATGATGAAAGCATCCAAAGGAAGACAGCTACAAGGAATGCTACGAAAGATGGGCTTGTAAAAATCAAACAAATTTTTAAAATAGTATATCTAAATTCTATCATTGAATAGCTATCAATGCTATCAGGTGCTTGGACTGCAGGAAGGTGCATCCATCAAGGATGTGAAGGCAGCATATAGGAAGTTAGCACTCAAATGTCACCCCGACAAAAATAGCTCAGATCAAGACGGAAAAAAATTCAAGCTAATCACAGAAGCTTACCAAGTCCTAAAATCCGATTATAAGAAAAGTATTGGAATAAACTCAAATCGCAAAAAATATGATGATAAAAATTCAAACAAAAAATATGATTTTGGCTCAAAAAAATATTCTTGGGGGGCACGGGAATCAGACAAGACTCCACAAGAGGATTGGAGCAAACATAGCAAATATGCAGAAAATGCATATCAAAACTTTTGGGAGTACTATGAACAAGCATTCTGGGATTATTATGAGAGAATAAGGGCCGAGACAAAAGCAGAAACCGAGCCAATTCAAGTGGAACAAAATGTCTCTGTCTCTGTAAATGTTGATCCTGAAAGGTGCATCGCTTGTTGCAGCTGTGAAACTATAGCTCCAAAGGTATTTCATGTAGAAAAAAATGTGCGTGTAAACCCAAAATCAAGAGTAATAAATGAAGAGGGTGCAAAGTCATCCAAAATACTTGATGCAGCCCATACTTGTCCAACAAAAGCAATCAGTGTAGCAGACAAAGAAACTCGTCAAAAACTATATCCGTACTAGTATATCGTATGTTTTCTTGATTAGGAATAATACCTGCCTTAATTACAATAATTAAATGGACAAGAAAAAACTAGCAGAGGTTATTGAAGATACTAAGGAAATCTTGCAAGAACATCCGCTATGTGATCATTGTATTGGTAGAATGTTTGCAGGAAAACTAAAGGTATTATCTCACAAGAGGCTTGGATTTAAAATTCGAAAAAAACTAAAACAAAAACAACCAAAATCATGTTACATATGCAAAGACTTGATGTCTGAACTAGACATTCATCTCAAGAAAATATTAGATCTATCAAAAGAATACGAATTCTCTACCTTTCTTATTGGTGCAATCTTGCAACCATCAATTCATGACCGAGATGATTTATTACGTTCTAAATTCAAACTTCGAGGAATAACAAGTATCAAAAGCGATGTAACTCGAGAAATGGGAAAATGGTTCTCAAGAAAAACACAGACCAAAGTAGATTATCAAAATCCTGACGTAGTCTTTACAATAGATTTTAAAAAAGATCAGTGTGAGATAAAACCAAAAGCTGTGCTACTTCAGGGCAGATATGTAAAAAACATCAGAGGATTGCCACAAAAACAAAAACCATGTGAACATTGTGAAGGAAAGGGATGTTTTGTTTGTGATTTTCATGGAATAAAAGAATTCAATAGTGTAGAGGGAAAGATTGTTAAATTCCTAATTGAAAAATTTGGAGCACAACAAGCAAAAATTACTTGGATAGGAAGTGAGGATGAATCTAGCCTTGTTTTGGGTAATGGTAGACCGTTTTTTTCAAAACTTGTCAATCCGCATCGAAGAAACATCACTTTTTCTAAAAATATTGATTTGGAAGGAATCTCAATTCATAACTTACACGCTATAACAAAAATTCCTTCAGATCCTGTAAAATTTCATACAGCAGTGGTGCTAGAAGTAGAGACAGAAAGCGAATTAGAACCTAGCATGTTAAAAGAACTGAAAAAGCTTAAAGAGCAGTCAATAACTTTGTATGAAAATTCAGGCCACAAGAACAAAAAAAGGATCTACAGCATAAAATTCAAGAAGAAATCTAATAATTCATTTATGGTTCAAATGGAATCCGATGGAGGAATTCCAATTAAAAGATTTGTTGCTGGGCATGAAATAGAACCAAGCTTGAGTAGCATGTTGAAAATCAATTGCAAATGCAAATCATTTGATTTTCATAAAATAACAGTTACAAAGTGAATTTTATTTAGTATCTAAAGTCATACATTCGTAATGTAAATTAGATTATGGATTTTACACGAGGTCAAGGTTTTATTATAGTCCAATTCAAATTGGTTCAATTGGATCCACTCTTACGAGTAAATGAGGCCCATAAAAACGGCATTTTACCAGATAAAGTTCATTCGCTAATAATAGAAAGATTCGGCATTGCACTGGCAGGTATAGATCGAATAGAAAAGGCATCTGGGATTAATTTCCCTCTGGCGTATGTTGAACCCTCTATTATTATCTCACAGCCGCATCCAGGATCTTTTGACTATGGAATATTATTTGCACGAACTATCCCGGTCGTTACAAATGAGAAATTAGAGATTATTATTCAAATCACTGCTCCACTTGTGGCATATGGACTCAAGGGTACAATTCATGCTATACTAGCTCATGAATTCCTACATTATCTGGAACTGATTAAAAGAATATCAAAAATGGAGATGGTCTCAGATGAGATATCGGGAAATCTCTTTGAAAGTATGTATGCTGATACGACAAGATTGTTTGAACCGAGAGCTGTATTTGACGATAAAACTCTGTTATCTCATATAACAAAAAAATTTCCAGAAGGATTTCGCGATTACAAGCTTGAAGATAAAGTATTAAAACACTGGATTCAAAAAAAGCTACCAACAATTAATATCGCGCTTGATACCAACATTATAAAAATTCCAGCAGATGTACTTGCAAAGACCAAGATAGATCCAACTCTTGTGAAAAAATTAGAACAAATAGAACAAAAAGTCTCTAAACTACGAACAAAGAAACTGTATTAATTATTTTGTAAACTCTGTCAGACCGCACTTGCCACAAGTTCGCCTGTCTTTGTGTTCTGACATGAAGACTCCCTTGCCACATCTGGAACATTCTTTTTTGGCTTTTTCAGCTTTTTCTCCTTTTACTTTGTAGTACTTGTAAACAGAAGGACTCGAGCCTTTCTTACTTGCCATTACTTACTCTCTTCCTTTGACTCTTTCTTCTCTTCCTTTGGTTTCTCTTCTGCAGGTTTTGCTTCTGTTTGTGTAGCCTCTTCTGGTTTTGCACCAGCTGCCTTTGCTTTTTCTAATCTTTTGAAAACTGCATCTTTGAGATGTTGTCTTGCTAGTTTTTCATCCTCGTACACATAGAATGTCCCTGAGACCAAAGGTTTACCGGTTGCATTTTTTAGAAGTATGGGCACAACTACTTTTCCCTCTAGACTGAATTGTTTAGAGATCATATCGACTGCTTCTAGTTTCTTTAGTCTTCCAGAAAGTCCCTTGAATGTACACGTTATTTCCCTTCTTGATAGTAAGGGATTCTTTACATCACGTGTTACTTCAATCATGGACATGTATGTGGAGTCCTTTTAATAGTTCATATAAATCTTAACAGGGTTTTGCTAACAAATTTAAGAAATCATAATGTTGTGATGTCATGGATCGTTTTATGATTCACCTGAAAAATTCAGGTTATGTGCCTCAAGATGCATCAAAATTGTTGAAAAAGGCAGATCAACTAACTTCTGAACTTGATGCAACCATTCGCGATACACGAGTTTCTAAAAAATATTTGGAGTTTGATGTATCTATTCCAAAAGAACAACTTGAACTGTTGGTTGGCAAGCTAGCAACTATTGGAAGTCTAGATGATGCAAGACATCTAGTTGAAGAAAAGATAGAAAAGGAAGATGCATTAAAAAATGCAAAATTCTATTTTAACAATGAAAGATTTTGGGAATGTCACGAAGTTCTAGAAAGTGTATGGAAGAAGACGTATGAAGGTGAAAAAGATTTAGTTCAGGGACTCATTCTTGTTGCCGCTGCACTTGTTCATTATCAAAAAAATGAAAATGATATTTGCCTCTCTATTATGAGTAGGGCAATGGAGAAGCTTAAAAATTCTGCAGGAATTTATCATACGATAAATGTAGATGAGTTTAAGAGAAAAACATCTGAAATAATTAAGACCAAAAAAATTGTCACTTTTACTATCTAAGGAGGGAAATCGCAGTCCTGATTACATCTGCTCCTGCAAGCAATCCCATGTTCCCTTTCTTTGCCTCTTCTTCAGTAAACCTTGTAGTCCCATCCTTCTTTACTGAATCGCCAGATACTAGAACAGGAACAGGATCATCGCTATGGCCTTTGTTTATACATGGAGTAGAGTGATCCCCTGAGATTACAATGGAGACTTTGGATGTATCTATTATACCTAAAAGAGTACCAAAAAATCTAGCATCAATCTCTTCAATATTTTTCATCTTTCCAATGGCGTCACCATCGTGGCCAAACTCATCAGGACCTTTGATGTGTACATATATGGCGTTCTCAGTCTCCATTGCCTTTGCAGCAACTTGCGCCTTTTCTTCATAGTCTGTCAAGCCTCCTGCAATAAACGTCTTCATTTGTAACACTTTTGCAATGCCAATCTCAACTGGCATGTCAACTATGCATGAAAATTTCATATCATGGAGCTGGTTTATTGGAATGACATCCGGAAATTTGTTTCCAGCATCTCGTAAAAGAATAGAATTTAGAAGTTTCTTTCCCTGATCTTTTCGTTTCTTGTTTATCTCGCTGTTTTTCATTATTTGTAGTGATTGTTCGGTAAACTCGTTCACAAGTGATGCCGAGAGTTTTGCAGAATCAGATTCATTTAGAGGAAATGACTTTTCAATCTTCAGGTAATCCCCAACAGCTTTTGCTACGCCCATTCCATCAATTCTTGCATATGCTGGATCTGTGTTAGATATGTCGGGTGATAGAAATTGGCCATCACATCTTATCCTGACGATAACCCTGTGTCCTATAGTTGGTGCAACCACAACAGAAGCTTTTGGATTTGAAAACTTGATTTTTTGTTCTAGTTCTCTTGATATGGCAATGGCGTCTTCTCGCTCTATTCTCCTTCCAGCTCTCCTGTCCACTATGATTCTTTCATCATTTACAGTAGCAAAATTTCCTCGTAATGCAATATCACCATTTTTAAAATCAATTCCCACCCCAATGGATTCAATTACTCCTCTTCCAACATAGGTTGAATTTGCAAATTTGTATCCCAACATATTGAAAACAGCAATGTCAGATTGAGGAGCAATACCTTTTCCCACTGAGATGACCTCTCCAATGGTACCATTTCTTGCAATCTTGTCTAGGTTCGGAGTTTTAGCATATCTTAGAGGCGTCATTCCCTTGAGGTCAGGATGAGGTAAATCCCCTATTCCGTCAAGTAAAACATAGATCATGTGAATGTTGGAGTTATCTGTAATTTTTATTCAGCCCAATCTTACGAATTTTTTATAGTACACATAAACCTTGATTTTTAATGCGATCAGATATTTTTTAAATTTAAAAATTAACCAGAGTTGCTAAAAGCGATTTACACTATTTCTTTGATTTTTATTTTAAAGTTTAATGTTTTACCTGCTAAAGGGTGGTTCAAGTCAACAGATACTGTATTACCATCTACTGCAGCTATCATGGCAGGTACTTTTTCGCCTGTTGGTAGGCCAGCTTCAAATAGCAAGCCAGGTGCAAGCTTTGCATCTTGTGGAAATATCTCGATTGGAACTTTCTGTACCAAAGTTGGATCATGTTCTCCGTATGCATCGGAAGGTGTTATACTAAACTCCTTTTCCTCACCTTCACCCATTCCTAGAACTGCGTCATCGAATCCTTTTATCACTTGTCCCTTGCCTACCTCAAACTCTAATGGTCTTCCATGATCTTCAGAGCTATCAAAGACTGAACCATCATCAAGTTTTCCAACATAATCTACTTTTATTGTATCTCCAGCTTTTGCTCCCAAGTTAATTCATCCTATTTTGTTTGATAACCATTCCATTACTGTTTGTAGTGGATATAGTTTTCATATTCACCTAAGAATCATATGGTAAAAAAATCCTTTGTTTTTAGAATTTCATACTAATGTTAGAGACTGTTGTCTTGCAAGGGAAACTGTTTTTCAAGTTCGCCTGCGAGTTGCTCATACGATTCCCTTGTTTTTCTTATCTCTTTGAGCTTTTGCGCCTCGACAGTTGCAAGTTCCTGATTTATCCTTTCTACATCATTTCTTAAAGCCATCTCGGCCATCTCAAACAAACGGTTATTCTCTTTCCAAATGTGCTGTACCACGTGATTGATGTATTCCTGCATGTCAGTTATCAGTTGAGTAGTCTCACCTGTCTTTATGTAGGCCTTGGATGATTCATCCATTCTTGCCGCAAGCTTTCGAGTTATTTGATGTTCCATTAACATGACTGCGATGGGTCCGCTTTCTTTTGGCATGCCTTTTTTTTCAAGTTCTGGAAACAACGCATCTTCCTCTTTTCCATGGTGGCAAACATCAGTAAAGTTTTTTGTAAAATCTATAACTTGGGAAATTATAGGTTCTGGAATTTTTTTTCCACTTTGTAGGAGTGGAATTGTAGCCCACATTGCCCTTAGAACCTTCTCAATAAGATCGTGGTCTTTTCTCAATGATGCAGTAGACATGATTTAAGCAAATTTCTTATTCCAATTTAAGCTTAATTCTGTCAGAGATTTAGATTGTCACCTTGTTTTCCAAACTCCCAGATCATAATTGAATTATTTTGACTAATTTTGTTCAAGATTTTGAATGATTTTAATTACAATTTGATCGATTTATGAAATCTAGATCATTACAAAGGATTTAAATCACTAGTTTGGAAATTTAGCATAGCATGGGGGATCTCCGCAAAGACTATGTTATTGACAGATTTGTAATAGTATCACAAGATAATCATAATGCATCTGATTCAAAAAAATGTCCTTATTGTCCTGGAAATGAATCTATGACAAATCCATCCTCACTTTCTCTTGTTGCAAAGGATGGAATGCTACAAAGACTGCAGGATTCTGAAGATCACTATGTTGAGGATTGGTCCGTCCGAGTCTTTGAAAGCAAAAACCCTGTTGTGGCAACAACATCGGAGAACTCCTATAGCGACAGACCACTTTACAGTGAACCTGCATATGGATATCACTACATAGTAGTTGCATCTGAAAAACATAAGGAATCCTTAGCTAGCATTCCTGTAGAACAGTGGTCAAATGTTTTGGTAGTAATTCAAGACAGATTGAGGTGGCTATACACACAACGTGGTGTTACCTATGTCTCGATATATGTAAACCACGGTAAGGAGGCAGGCGGTTATACCACACATCCTCATCTCAATGTTGTAACCTTCTCTACAATCCCTCCCGTTATAGAACAGGAGGCAGAAGCTGCACATAGGATACTAAACGAAAAAGGTATCTGTCCAATGTGTCAGGCAGTAAGTACAGAAACCGGAGGGCCAAGGCAAATCCTGCAAACCGAAGGATTTCTTGCATTTAGTCCGTGGGCTCCATCACATCCATATGAATTTTGGATCTATCCAAAGAAGCACACAACAAGCTTTTCTAAAATAACCCAGAAAGAGATTAATGATCTTTCTCTGATTCTGCGAGCTACTCTTGGCGGCTTGGCAAATACTATGAAAAATCCATCCTATAATATGGTCTTCCATCTTTCACCAGAAAAGAAAAACAACAGACAAATTCATTGGCATATCGAAGTTTATCCTCAGGCAGATTATTGGTCAGGTCTTGAAAGAGGATATGGTGTATTTCTAAACAAAGTTACTCCAGAAAAAGCTGCCGAAGAACTCGGCGCATCATGCAGAAAAGAACTTGCCGGTCTTGTTGGAATAATATAACAATCATTTGGTTTATTTATTGAAGAAAAAAGAGAATAACTGTGGCAATTGAAAAATGGGTGGCAGCCGCAAGCTTTGGCATGTTCTGCATGTTTGTTGCAGAGCTAGCATCAATCTCAATTTTTCTTAAACACCCATCTTATGATATTGATCCATCATCACAAGTACGAGAATTCATTTCAATCAGTGGCGCTCCGGCGTTGATATTGGCTGGTTCTTCGTATTTGTTAGCTCGACGATATGGTTCACGTCTCTGTGGTTCTCTTATAATTGCAGGAGGAATTGTAACAATAGTTGGAATGTATTATGTTAGCACTGTACTAGTACCACTCATAAATCCAGTTTATCTTGTTTCAGAGCTTTCTATTACACCAACTTTGTTTATGGCAATTTCTATACCTGTAGTGGTTGTTGGCGGACTATTGTTTAGAATAAAGCCAAAACCAAAAAGGGATTACTTTTTTGATAGATGATCAAATCTCATAGAGTTGGAGTGTTTTTTGAATCCAATCCTCTCATAAAATGGAATTAGCTCATCTGTGCAGTCGAGAATTGTCTTATAGCATCCTTGCTCTTGTGCGTATTTTAGCATAGATTTAACAATTTTTTGACCTATGCCTTTTCCTTGAAATTCTTTGGCAACTACAACGTCTTCAATATGGCCAACTTTGCCGCCACCGTGAATGAATTTTTGTTCTATTATGATGGTTGTAGCACCAATTACCTTGGAATCTTTAATTGCTACGTATATGACTTGATTGGGATTTTCAGATATTTTATTAAAAATCTTCTCTGCCTTTTTCGAATTTAGGTCGCTTGCTTTTCTGAGTGCATCTAGCGATTGTAAAAACCCATTATAAAGATCTTTTTTCTGAATCTTCCGGATTATTACATCTGTCATATTGTGCAACTAAATTTGGCCAAGTCTTTCCAAGTAATGCTGATAGGCGCGCCTGTATGAAGTCTTGTCGCCAATATCGATAAATCCTTTTTTTATCAAATAGCCACTTACTTTGCCCTTTTTCGCTAATGCGTTGCGTATGACATCATCCATTCCATATGGTTTTCCGGTAGGAATTAGCTTGAATACATTAGGTTCCATGACATAACATCCAATGTTGATATTGCCTTTCACTTCTGGTTTTTCTCGCCATGTTTTGACTCGATTACTCTTATCCATGTCTATGAATCCGTATTGAAGTCTCGTTTTGTACTCAAATAACCCCATAGTAATTTGTGATTTTCTCCTGTTATGATAATCTATCATGTTTTTTAAATTAAATTCAAAAATTGAATCTCCATATACGCAAACAAAAGTATCGTCAATAAATTCTTCGGAAGTTTTAAGCTGCCCTGCAGTGGCAAGTGGTCTGTTTGCAACTGCATATTCTATTTTCCAACCAAACCTACTTCCGTCTTCAAAATAATCTTCAATTGTTTTTCTTAGATAACTTACACATAATACAAATGAATCAATGCCACTTTTCTTT
>Ga0187820_1000328_pt1 | contig 10557 bp, 10 predicted proteins | sample NC_wetland_sal_i_19_FD_132409 | JGI IMG/M metagenome (GOLD analysis project Ga0187820, IMG submission 132409) | Wetland sediment microbial communities from Neuse River Estuary, North Carolina, USA - SO4_5 | ecosystem: Environmental > Aquatic > Freshwater > Wetlands > Sediment | place: USA: North... | reverse complement strand
GGCTAGTGCTTGGCTAGTGCTTGCCGAGCACGAGTGTCAGATCGTTGGGGTCAGCATAGTCGAGCAGCGCCCGTGCGCGTTCGTCGAGCATGTCCGGATCGATATCATCGGATTTCAATAAACCGATCCGCCTGTGCCACTGGATGTCTTCGCCTTGAAGACGGTCGAGCTCGGCCGTGAGCGTCGCGATCTGCCGGTCGATGTCTTCCTTGGCCTTTAGCCCGCGATCGCCGCTATAGGCGTTGACCCCGAAGTAGCCGATGAGCAAAGCCGTCAAGGCGTAGAGCGCTAGAGCGTTGGAGATGACGCGCAGGCGTTTGCGGGTGACCATGCCCCACCATGTCAGCTTGCCCTTTAAAACGGGATTAATACGGGCCGGCAACGCGCCGTCGCACCGCGCGGAAACGGCAGTCCGAACCCCCATCAATGCGCGTCAGGGCAGCCGGTTGCGAATCTCGCTGAGGACAAAATTGCCGAAACGCTTGCTGCGGTTGCGCAGCACGCGGAGCACCCCGGCATCGACGAAATAGGTCAAGAGGATGCTGTCCCGGGTGCGGACTTCCGGCCCTACCGGATCGGCCGAATGCCAGGTGTCGGTGCCGACCGCGAAGGCATAGCCGGAATTCGGCGCAAACGACATCTGCTTTCGCTTCGGCAGCGTGCCGTCGGCGAGCTTCTCGTGAAAGATTGTGCCGATATTGGTGTTGGCGCGGTCACGCGGCAGGTAAAGCTGCACGGTGATGCCTTTCCATTTGGTGTCGGTGTGCGGCGTGATCAGGTAACCGGGGATATCGCGCGTCAAAATCGGAATCGGATACATGCCGACCTTGGCATAGCTGGCGCCAAAGCGGCGTTGGAGCGGCGCCGCAAGGCGGCGCACAAAGGCAGTCTTCACCGCTTTGGAGCAGAGCGCTCGCCCGACCACATCCCAGACCACACGCTTTTGCGGCGGCAAATGGCGGATATATTCCGGGAACAGATCGATCTTCACGCGCGTATGGGTGCCATCGGTGAGGTCATGACCCTTGCTGCGGCCATGCATTGGCCGATAGTCGGACGCTTCGGGCATGTTGGCGAGCATCTGCGCGTATATATCGTCGGGAAACACCCGATCCAACACCAGATGACTGAACGGAGTATCGAATGCAGCAGCGGCATCGACCGACGCCGTGATGGATTCGCTCAATTGTTCCACGGCGAGCCGCCGGTTGCCCGGCTTTAGTTCAAGGGTCTGCTCCATTGGACATCCCTCCCGTCGAGCCTCACTTCGATATACCGCCGATCCTCGGTGGCGGACAAGCGCGCGAGATTTGGGCGTGAAATTTAGGCGTCAGGTCAGCGCCTTGAACGCGGTCCTTCCGGCGTAGAGCGCCTGTGCGCCAAGCTCTTCCTCGATGCGAAGGAGCTGATTGTATTTGGCGGTGCGGTCCGAGCGGGCGAGCGAACCGGTTTTGATCTGGCCGCAATTGGTGGCAACGGCGAGATCGGCGATGGTGGAATCCTCCGTCTCTCCGGAGCGATGCGACATCACCGCCGTGTAGCCCGCTTTGTGCGCCATCTCCACGGCGGCGAGCGTTTCCGAAAGAGTGCCGATTTGGTTCACCTTGATCAAAATGGAGTTGCCGATGCCGCGTTTGATCCCGTCGGCAAGCCGCGTGACATTGGTGACGAAAATGTCGTCACCGACAAGCTGGCAGCGCGCGCCGATTTTATCGGTGAGCTTCTTCCAGCCGGCAAAGTCGTCTTCGGCCATGCCGTCCTCGATCGACACGATCGGATATTTCTGGACTAGACCAGCCAGATATTCGACCTGCTGTTCAACCGAACGGGACTTGCCTTCGCCTTCGTATTGATAAGCGCCGTTTTTGAAAAACTCGCTCGCGGCCGGATCGAGCGCCAGCGCGACATCCGAGCCGGCGCGATAGCCGGCTTTTTCGATCGCGGCGAGAACGAAATCGAGCGCCGCTTCCGCCGACGGCAGATTGGGCGCAAAGCCACCCTCGTCGCCGACATTGGTGTTATGACCCGCGGCCTTGAGCGCCGAGCGAAGCGTATGGAAGATTTCCGAACCCGCGCGCAGCGCCTCGGCGAACGAAGCCGCGCCGCGCGGCACGATCATGAATTCCTGAAAATCGATGGGATTGTCGGCGTGCACGCCGCCATTGACGATGTTCATCATCGGCACCGGCAGAAGCCGCGCGGCAGCGCCGCCGACATAACGGTAAAGGGGTAATCTGTTCGCCGCCGCTGCAGCCTTGGCGACCGCGAGCGAAACGCCGAGGATGGCATTGGCGCCGAGCCGCGACTTATTCGGCGTGCCGTCGAGCGTAATCATGGTTTCGTCGATCTTGACCTGCGCTTGCGCATCCATGCCGCTGAGCGCGTCGAATATTTCCCCGTTGACGGCCTCGACTGCCTTGCCCACGCCCTTGCCGAGATACCGCTTGCTGTCGCCGTCGCGAAGCTCGACCGCTTCATGCGCGCCAGTCGAGGCCCCCGACGGAACGCCGGCGCGGCCGCGCGATCCGTCGTCGAGGACGACATCGACCTCGACGGTCGGATTGCCTCGGCTGTCTAAAATCTCGCGCCCGATAATGTCGACGATGGCTGTCATGCATGCGTCCCGACGGGGTTTGAGGGTGGCGTTCGATCTGCCCTCTTCGGGCTTCTACAGGATCGGCAAGGCCGTTGTCATGTCCGGCGTTGTCATGTCCGGCGCAGCACGGCTTCAAGGCAGGGCAAAAAAGCCCGCGGCGGTGCAGGCAGCGTTGTTGCCGACAGCCTGTCCAGGGTAACTTGCGCACTTGGCGCTATTTGTGGATCAGAACTTCATGGCCAAAAAGAACCTGCAGCTGGGCCGTTCGGTGCCTATCCCTGCTTCGCCGGACGACGCCGTGCTCGACCGCGTGCGCAACCCGCATCCTGGAACAAACTATGCCGCGCGTTTCGCCTTTCCGGAATTTACGGCGCTCTGCCCAGTGACAGGCCAGCCGGATTTCGCCACGCTGGTCATCGACTATGTACCGAAAGACTGGCTCGTCGAATCCAAATCGCTGAAGCTTTATCTCAACAGCTTTCGCAATCATCCGGCGTTTCACGAAGACTGCACCGTCGCCATTGGAAGAAAATTAGCTGCGCTGCTGCGGCCGAAATGGCTGCGGATCGGCGGCTATTTTCATCCGCGCGGTGGCATGCCGATCGATGTTTTTTGGCAGACGGGAAAATTGCCGGGCGGAGTCTGGGTGCCGGACCAAGGCATCGCCACCTACCGCGCGCGCGGATGATGCGATCCTTGTCGGATCGGCGCCGTCGCGGCTAACTATTGGTCGGACAAATTCCGGGAGAACTTTGCCATGCTGACGAGAACGATCGCAGCGGCTTTGGCGACCGTACTGGTCGCTACGTCGCTCTCGCCGGCTTTGGCGGCAAAACATGCGAAGAGCACAACGGCAGGAACCGGCGCGTGCGCCCAGTCCTCAGGACGCTGTATTTCAGATTGCGATCAGTACAACTGGTGCACCGTGTATACGTGCACCAACGGTCGATCGACACCGGTGCCGTTTTGGCGTTGCTTTCAGCCGAGCGGGCTTGGTCTGGCGCCGCATTGCTGAGAGCGATAGCGCGCAGGCTCTCACACGACCAATGTCGAAAAGTTTTAGTGTCCAACGGGCGCGTAACTGGTGATGGCGCTTGGCGTTGCCATCGGCTCGAGATGACGCGGGACAATGATGCGTTGGTCCTCGGCGAGCGGGGCGCGGGCAGACGCGGAATTGGACTGGGCGAGTGCCCATACTGGCACGTGATAGATCGGCGCCAGCGATTTGAGCGTGTCGCCGGCATGCGCGCTGACGGGCAAACCGGAATCCCAGAGCTCGATTGCAGCGTCCCCCGGCACTTCGAGGTGGAGCGGGACCGCCTCCCCTTCACTCGTCGCTGGAGTTTCGGAAAGCTGCGCAATTTTTGTGACCAGCTGTTCCTGGATCTGCTCGGATTTGTCGATATTGATGTGGACAATCTCGCTATGGTCTTTCAGGTTGTAGCTTGCATAGTGGCCGTGAAAGCGCGAGCCCTGCACCACATTACCGCCGCCCATGATGTTCGATGACTGGAAGACGTTGATATAACGCTCGACATTGGGCGGGACGTCATCGGCGATCCGTGTCGGGTCGAAGGTTACGAGAAGACTCACAGGGATACCTTCAGCATTCAGCCACTCGGCGACAGCCAGCGCAGAATCGCCACCCATAGAATGGCCGATAAGGGTGATGGGCTGCGGGTCGCGCCGATAATCGCGGATCGCTGCTTCGACGACGGGCCGCCACAGCAGATAGGTCTGGACGCTTGCCGGGATGCCAGCCTGTTCAATTCGCTCCGCCAAGCTGTCCATGCCGCGCGAATAGAGAAGGCCGGCTACGCCCCGGAACAAATAGGCCCGGCCGTGTGGTTCGAAGGTCGCCTTCGGTGAAGGCGGGGTAAGGAGAGCCCCATTATCGCCGGCACTCGCGAGCGAGACGGGTCTTACGGGTGGCGTCGGTGCCGATCCATCAGGCGAGCTATCGGACGAACCTCCGGCCGTCCGGGCCATAACCGCATTCAATCTCACCGGGTCGGCTTGATCGGCCGAGGCCGACTGCGATCCACCCGCCTCTTCGCTTGCAGCCACACTCGCCGGAGGCAAAGCCGACGTCGGCGCCTGATCGACTCCAACGTAGCTGGCATAGCCGCCGCAGCCGCCAAGGCAGCCGGCAAGCAACAAAATGACGATATGCGAACGGTGAATCATGCGCTTTCGGCGTCGCGTCTTGTCGACGGGGACCGAACGGCACGCTCGTCCCGGCAGGCGAAGCGCCCGCTGGTCGCGGAAGGCGTTCGGAAAAGACAGAGCCCCATAAGCCCGTCGCGTCTGAAGAAGACAGCGAAATTCTTAATTTCCCCCGAATGCGCCCCTTACTATGCTTGGTCTGAGCGGTCAAATGAGGGACTTCACCCGGCATTTTGGTGGCGGAACGGCGGCACTCCCCTTATTTGGGTGCGATCGGAAGCGCGCAATACGCAGTCAGTCCCGTGCTATGACCCGTCGGCAATGAACCGTCCGCCCCGCATCTCCTTCGTTTCGCTCGGCTGTCCGAAGGCCCTGGTCGATTCCGAGCGCATCATCACCCGGCTGCGCGCCGAAGGGTACGAGCTGGCGCGCGAGCATTCCGGCGCCGATCTCGCCATCGTCAATACCTGCGGTTTTTTGGATAGTGCCCAAGCCGAGTCGCTCGCGGCGATTGGCGCCGCCATGGCCGAAAACGGCAAAGTCATCGTGACCGGCTGCATGGGCGCAGAGCCGGAAAAGATCATCCAAGCCTATCCGGACCTGTTCGCGATCACTGGCCCGCAACAATACGAGAGCGTGCTCGATGCGGTGCACAGCGCGACGCCGCCGGCTCACGATCCCTATATCGACTTAATTCCACCCGAGGGCGTCAAACTCACGCCCCGCCATTACGCTTATCTAAAGATTTCAGAGGGCTGCAACAATCGTTGCACCTTCTGCATCATTCCGAAGCTCCGCGGCGATCTGGTCTCGCGCCCGGCGGCCGACATTCTGCGCGAAGCCGAGAAGCTTGTCAGCGCAGGTGTCAAAGAGCTGCTGGTCATATCGCAGGACACGTCAGCCTATGGGATCGATCTGAAAAACGCTGCGAGCATGTGGAAGGATCGCGAGATACGCGCCAAGTTCATCGATCTTGTTCGTGAGCTCGGCACTTTCGGCGTCTGGGTGCGGTTGCATTACGTCTACCCCTACCCGCATGTCGACGATGTCATCCCGCTCATGGCCGACGGCAAGGTGCTGCCGTATCTCGACGTGCCATTCCAACACGCCAGTCCTTCGGTGCTCAAGAACATGCGCCGCCCGGCGGCGCAGGAGAAAACGCTGCAGCACGTTGCAGCATGGCGAGAGCTTTGTCCAAGCCTCACGATCCGTTCGACGTTTATCGTGGGATTCCCGGGCGAGACCGAGGAGGACTTCTCTGCGCTGCTCGAATGGCTATCGCAGGCCGAACTCGACCGCGTCGGCTGCTTCCGCTACGAGCCCGTAGCCGGCGCCGCCGCCAACGATCTCGGCGCTCCGGTGCCGATTGCCATGAAAGAGGAGCGCTGGCATCGTTTGATGGCCCATCAGCAGGCGATTTCGCAAAAACGCCTCAAGCGAAAAGTGGGCCGGCGCGAACAGGTCATCGTCGATGCTGTGAATCCGGCCGGCGCCAAGGGCCGCAGCAAGGGCGACGCCCCGCAAATCGACGGCTTGGTTCATCTGACGAGCCGCCGGCCGTTGCGCGTCGGTGAGATCGCGACCGTGAAGATCGAGCGCGCCGACGCCTACGACCTTCATGGCACCGTCGTTGGCTACTGAAGTGCGTTAGGGCCTCGCTTCGGAAAGCACGCGGCGCACCGCTTGGGTCAGCGTCGAGAGGTCTTCCTCGCTTATGGTGAAAGCGGGTGTCAGATAAACGATCGAACCGAAGGGACGCACAAAAACGCCTTCGGCAAGGAAGCGTTGCCGTAGAGCGTTGAGATCTTCGATTCGATCGAGTTCAACGACGCCGATGGCGCCCTTGACTCGCACGTCCTTGACACCGGGAAATGTTCGACACGGTTCGAGCCCGTGCCGCAGCTGGCCCTCGATCCCGCCAACCTGGTCGAGCCGTGCTTCGCGCTTGAATAAATCGAGTGAGGCATTGGCTGCCGCGCAGCCGAGCGCGTTCGCCATGAAGGTCGGCCCGTGCATGAAAGCCTTGGCCGGCTCATCCGACCAGAACGCATCGAATACCGTTCGCTGCGCAACGGTGGCGGCGAGCGGAAGCGTCCCACCGGTCAATGCCTTCGAAACGGCGATGATATCGGGCGCAACGTCGGCTTCCTGAAAAGCGAACATCGCGCCGGTGCGGCCGAAGCCGGTGAAAACCTCGTCAAAGATTAAAAGCACGTCGTAGCGATCCGCGAATGCCCGCAGCGCTTTGAGGACGCCGGAATTATGAAAACGCATCCCGCCGGCGCCCTGCACCAGCGGCTCGACGATGATGGCGGCGATTCGTTCGGAGTGTTTCGCAAGTAACGCGTCGAGCGCCGCGGTGCTGGCCTCATCGGTCGGCAAGTCCGCAATGATTTGGTCCGGCAGCAAGCCGGCGAACATGGCGTGGAAGCCCGTCTCGGGATCCGACACGGCCATGGCGCCTGTCGTGTCGCCATGATAGCCGCCCGTGAAGGCGACGAACCGGCTGCGGCTGCGGATGCCGCGATTGCGCCAATACTGCAACGCCATTTTCAGCGCGACCTCAACGGCCACCGAACCGGAATCGCTGAAGAAGACGCGGTCGAGACCGCTCGGGGCCAAGACCGCGGCTAGCCGACCCGCCAACTCCAGGGCCGGTTCGTGGACCATCCCGCCGAACATGACGTGAGGCATGGTCGCGAGCTGGCGTTCGACCGCGGCGCGGATGTGGGGATGATTGTAGCCGTGGCATGCCGTCCACCAGGACGCGATGCCATCGATAAGCTCACGCCCGTCGGCCAGCACGATCCGGCTGCCTCGGCTTGCCGCAACCGCAAGCGGAGACGCCATCGTCTTCATCTGCGCATAAGGCAACCAAACGTTTTCAAGCCCGGACGCGTACCAATTTGGGCCAACCGTCGCCGTTTGCTTGTTTTCGCTGGTATTGGCGGGCATTCGGCGCTTTCATGCGAACCAAAGACGGAGCTTTGGACTCCGGTTGGGCATGACCCTTTTGGCGAAAACCGGGCGGCCGGTTTTCGGGCTCATGCCGCAAGGACAGCTATTGTGCCCTCCGGCCACGCCGAGGTCACGTTGTTCGAATGGACAAAGCCGATGCGCTCGCTCGACGAATTTGCCGGCGAAAAGCTGAGCTGCTTGGAACAGGCGCAACTTCGCCGCGTCCCCGCCGTCACGGCACGGACGGGACTCTGGGCGGAGCGGGACGGTCGCCGCTTGTTGTCCTTCTCCTGCAACGATTACCTCAATCTCAGCCAGCACCCGGATGTTGTCGCCGCCGCGGTGGAGGCCACGAAACGTTATGGCGTCGGCGCCGGCGCTTCCCGGCTCGTGACCGGCAACCACCCGCTCTACGCTGCGCTGGAAGCGCGACTAGCGCGGATTAAGGGCACCGAAGCCGCTTGTGTGTTCGGTTCGGGTTATCTTGCCAATACCGGCGTCATCCCGGCGCTTGTCGGGCAAGACGATTTGATTGTGATCGACGAGCTGTCGCATGCCTGCATTCATGCCGGCGCAAAACTCAGCGGCGCCGAGCTTCATCGTTATCGCCACGGCAATGTCGCCGCGGCCGAAGCGATCCTCACCGCCCATCGGAGTAAAAAGAAGCACGCGCTGATCGCGACCGACGGCGTATTTTCGATGGACGGCGATCTCGCGCCGCTCGCCGCGTTGGCGCAGCTGGCGCAGCGTTTCGACGCATGGCTCCTCAGCGACGATGCGCATGGGCTCGGCGTCGTCGGTGGTGGCCGCGGCTCGACCTTCGCGAACGGCGGGGTTGCGAATCGCGCCCTTCATGGGCCGGCCGCTGTGCCGCTCCAGATCGGTACGCTGTCCAAGGCCGTCGGCGCCTATGGCGGATATTTGTGCGCTTCGCGCGCCGTGGTCGAATTGATTTGCACCCGGGCGCGCACGTTCATCTATTCGACCGGCTTGCCGCCCGCCGTCGTTGCCGCGGCCACCGCCGCCCTCGATTTGATCGAACGTGACCCGGCCTATGCAGCCGAACCGTTGCGCAAGGCCAAGCTGTTCACGCGCGCCCTCAATCTGCCGGAAGCCGAGAGTGCGATCGTGCCGGTGATCGTCGGCGAAAGCGACGCAGCGCTCACCGCCTCGAATTTTCTTCGCGACAACGGTTTCCTGGTGGTTGCGATCCGTCCGCCCACGGTTCCGCCCGGCACCGCGCGTTTGCGTTTTGCCTTTACCGCTCGGCACGAAGACAGTGACATCGCGCGCCTGGCGGAGCTCGTGCGCACGCATGTGTTAAGGCAGTGACCCTTGACCGCGATCTTCATTACCGCGACGGGAACCGATGTCGGGAAAACCTTCGTCGCGGCGTCGCTGATCCGCACCTTGCAACAAATGGGCCGGGTCGTACAGGCGATCAAACCGGTCGTGAGCGGGTTCGATCCGGAGCATCCCGAGGCAAGCGATTCAGGCGTTCTGCTTAACGCGCTCGGCTTACCGGTAACGCCGCAGGAGATCGAGCACATTTCACCTTGGCGATTTCGCGCGCCGGTGTCGCCAGACCTTGCGGCTCAGCGCGAGGGCCAGCGCATCGACGTCGATGCCGTGATTTCCTTTTGCCAAGACGCCATCGAGCAACGCCAGGACATCCTGTTGATCGAAGGTATTGGCGGGATCATGGTGCCGCTCGACGAGCAGCGCACCGTTCTTGACGTGATGATGGCCCTGCAATTGCCATTGATCCTGGTCGCAGGCTCCTACCTCGGCACGATCAGCCACACGCTGACCGCGCTCGATGCGCTTTTCCGCCGCGACATGAAGTTGCTGGCGATCATTGTCAGCGAAACGCCGGGTGCAACGGTCCCCCTTGACGACACGGTGGCCTCGATCGCGCGATTTGTTGGTCCGGTCATCGGCTTGCCGCGCCAGCGCCGGACAGAAGAGCGGTCAAGCGGCACCATTGCCGCGCTCGACCGCATATTCGGGTTATCGTAACGCGTATCGCCCGCTGCCCTGGATCGCGCCCGCTGGTTATTTCGTGAAAAAATGAACCTGCACCAGCGTTTCGAGAGTGCCCTCCAAATTAAACAGCGCGTGTAGCAGAAAGGTCAGCAGCGTCGAGCCGCTGCGCCAGCGCATCCAGCCAAGAAAAAGACCCACGACAAAAATTTGCACTACCCCGGTCCAATCGTATTGAACATGAAGCCCGGCCCACAGCGCCGAGATGACGACGATCGCCGGCCAAACGGTGAGAGGCGATCGGGCCCAACCGCGAAACAAAAATCCGCGAAACAATGCTTCCTCACCGGCCGGAGCGATCAGAATCGAAGCCGCGAGCAATGCCGGAAGCCAGCCGACCGCTGCCGCGGTGGCGTAGGATTGCAGTTGAAACGGCGTCACCAGGTCGCGCCCGGTGAAATAGAGTAGCGCATCGCTCGCGGCGATCAGCACGATCAGGCAGGCTATGCCGAGAACAAGGTCGCGGCGCGGCGGCCAGTTCAGCGCGAAGTAGTCGCGCTGGCCGGCACGCGCGAGCCTCACTGCGAGCGCCAATAGGCCGACCATGATCGGGTTGGAAATGACAACGAACAGCGTGACAAGAACGCCGTCGAACGGCGTCTGCAGGATCAAATCCCACTTGCCGCCATGCAGCCAGAGCAGGATGGCAAGGCTGAGGGTTTGCCCGGCAAAGAACGCCAGAATTCCCCAGCCCAGCGTTGCCCAATAACCCCAAATCTTCATAAGACCGGCGCCTTCATAAGACCCACGCTCTTCCTAACGCCAACGTCTTCATAACTCAGATCGTTAGGAGT
>Ga0187820_1000327_pt1 | contig 10588 bp, 12 predicted proteins | sample NC_wetland_sal_i_19_FD_132409 | JGI IMG/M metagenome (GOLD analysis project Ga0187820, IMG submission 132409) | Wetland sediment microbial communities from Neuse River Estuary, North Carolina, USA - SO4_5 | ecosystem: Environmental > Aquatic > Freshwater > Wetlands > Sediment | place: USA: North... | reverse complement strand
TGCGGCCTATCCGCCCGGCGCCCGGCGTGTTGCCGATAAGCTATCAGAGGGTCAGACCCCGCGGCCGCCGTCGACCTCCATGATATTGCCGGTGAGAAATTTGGCTTCGGCCGAAGCCAGGAACAAAGCCGCATCGGCAATGTCTCGCGGCAGCGCCAGCCGGCCGAGAGGAATTGTGGCCATGAACTTCTCCCGCATGCCCGGCGTCGGACCGAGAAAAGACGGCAGCAGCGGCGTTTCGGTGGCGACCGGGGCGATGGCGCAGACGCGGATGCCCGCAGGAGCGAGCTCGACGGCGAGCGACTTGGTCAGGACGTGAACCGCGCCTTTGGTGGCGTTATAGGCCGAGAGCCCGGGGCGCGGCCGCAGGCCGGCGGTCGAACCGATATTGATGATGACACCCCCGCCCTGCTTCCAGAACGCCGGGACAACAGCCTGACAAGCGAGAAAAACCCCCTTCACATTGACGGCAAAGATCCGGTCGTATTCCGCCTCGCTTATCTCCAGCACCGGCTTGTTGACGTGCGTTGCTCCGGCATTGTTGACGAGGATATTGAGGACGCCGAACGCAGCGAGCGTCTCCTCAACTACGCCATCGACATCGGCTTTTTTGCTCACGTCGCAGCGCAGCGCGATCGCATTGTTGCCGATGGCACGGGCGGCCGATTTGGCGGCATCGGCGTTGATATCGGCGAGCGCGACGCGGGCGCCCTCGCGCGCATAAGTCTCGGCAATGCATTTGCCGATGCCCGAGCCGGCGCCGGTCACAAGTGCGATTTTGCCGTCGAGGCGCATGGGGTAACTCCGTTTGCGACGGCGATTACTCGCCCCGCTCATCCGCTTATGACGTCGCATTCGCAAGTGAGCCAGTGGGCTCACCGAAGCTGGCTGTTTGCGCACCCCTTTATGGGGACGCAAAAGAACTCGCCCACCATTTTGCCCACTATGAGAGTGGGCAGAATTGTGGTTGACCGCGGCCCAACAGATTGGTTCGCTGGGGGCGAAATAGCGCCTAGCTACCGAACACTCCTAGAAAAGAGCAGGCGGGGAGGATTCGAGGGCCGGTGTTCGCGCGCAATGGGCAATGAACGCACAGCAGCTGCTCCAGGAAATTTCTGATTACTGCCGGCGTACCGGCCTTGCGGAATCCACGTTCGGCCGGCGTGCCGTCAACGACGGCAAGCTGGCGGCGCGGCTGCGTAACGGCGGCCGCATCACCACTGACACGCTCGACCGCATCCATGGCTTCATGGCGGCACACCCCGCACACACCGACCGGCCGGCGATCATCGAGCGCACACGCGAGGGTCGCGCCGGCTCGTCCTCCCCACCGCCGGCGCCGGCTAAAGTTGGCGACCCGCAACGCAATTTCCGCTTCTTCGACAACCGCCAGAAATACCTGCTGTTCGTCAACACCTGCAGCGAGAAATGGGAGGTCGCACACCGGGTTTCGGAAGAGCTCGCTCACATCCATCCGCGACCGCCAGCAGTACGGGTGTTCGACGCCGGCGTCGGCGACGGGACCGTGCTGGTGCGGGTCATGCGCGCGATGCACGATCGCTTTCCGCACATGCCGTTTTACATGGTCGGCAAGGAGATCAGTCTCGAAGACGTCCGGCTCACGCTGCAAAAGATGTCAGACCGGTTCTTTGAACACCCGGCAACCGTGTTGGTGCTGACCAATCTTGCTTATGCCGACGCGCCGTGGCTCGCGGTCAAATCGATTAATGCGGCGTCGAGCTTGGTTTGGCACGAGCTGCCGTTGCTCGGCAATTCGGCGCATCAGTTCGAGAAGCAGATCATCAGTCTCGAGTCGTTCTTGAGTGAGAATTGGAAGGCGACCGTCAGCGCGCGCACCGGCAATCCAATTTACGAGCGCCCGGTCGTCCTCGTACTCTATCGCGAGGATCATCGTTTCTTGCTCGATCCAATCATTCCGAGGCCGGGCGGCACGCAGGCCAACTACGACCTGGTGATCGCATCGCAGCCCTACCGCGCGCGTGCTCCGCTCGAATTCAAGGCCAAGCGCGTGATAACGCCGCTGGCACGGGCGCTCGGATCCGGCGGACGACTCGTCGCCATTCACTCCCATGGTCAGGATCCGGGGATGGAGATCATCCAAAGGGTCTGGCCCGACGATCATCCGTTCATCCACGATCGGCACCAAATTCTCAAAGCGGTGAAGCACGAACTGGGCCCGGCCGGGCGCGACCTCAACTTCAACGCCTATGCCGACAATCGCGCGCTGTTCCGTTACGTGATGCATACGCTGCCGTCGGAAATTTCCGACTCGATCGGCACCTCCACCCTGTTCGCCGCGTGGAACGCTGCAATTTATGTGGCGCAGGTTGAGGATGACCGGCTGGCGGACGTCGGCAACAGCTACATCGATGCCACGCGCTCGGTGCTGCGCGAGCGCGGCGGGCTATGGTTCTTCGATGAATCCTATGTGATCTCGCGCCGGCGGCAGTAGCACCGCGTCCGGGAAGCAGTATGCAGTCGCCGGTCGGTGTCTTAGAATAGTGCATGCTTTATGTGGTCCACGCGCTCGACAAAAAACATATTCTGCCGACCCGCGCCAAGCATTACCGCGACCATCGCATCCATCTCGACCGCGCCGAGGAGCATGCGGTCGACGTGGTGACCGCGGGCACGTTGGTGGCCGACGACGGCGAGACGCCGGTCGGCAGCATTTTCGTCATCGACGCCGCGGACCGTGCTGCAGTCGACTCCTTTACCCGCAGCGATCCCTATCACGTCAACGGCGTTTGGGAGCGCGTGACGATCCACCGCTACAACAAGAAGCGGGGCACGCCGATCGTAAGCCGGCGATAGTCTCACGTCACTCCGGGCGCAGTGTAGCGGTGAGCGTAGGGATGACCGCATCAATTCCGCAGTTTCTCGCGCAGTCCCGTTCGCTCCAACCGACCAATCACCTCGTCGATGAAATACGGCAGTTCGTCCAGGTAATTGACGAGCGAGATAGCAATACCGGTGAGACCGGCCTTGCTCAGATCGGCGATTTGTGCGGCGACGTGGTCCGGGTCGCCGACGATCGGCAAGCCGCCCATGCCTTGCGCATAGTGACTGCGCTGCGTGAGATATTCCTGCATCGGCACCGTCTGCGGCGAAATATTTTTCAGCCCCAGGATGCCGTCCACGGCCGACCAGTCGGCGTGCTCTACGATGCAATGATGAAAGTAGTCTTCGGCTTCCTTCTTGGTCGGCCGGCAGGTGACGACGCCGACCGTGTAACAACCGATTTCGTGTCCTTGCGCGCGCGCGGCTTCTTTGGCGCGGCGAACGCGTTGCGCACTCTCCTCGAGCGAGGTGCGTGAGGCCTGTAGGAAAAACGCGTCGCAATTCTTCACCGCGAACGCCTGCCCCGTGGGAGATGCCCCAGCATTCATGATCACCGGGCGGGTGCCGCCATAGGGTTTCGGCTTGCCGCGAATGCCTTTCATATCGAGATATTTGCCGTGGAAGTCGAAATCCTCACGGTCTGACCAGATCATTTTGATGACGTCGATCCACTCCTGTGCGTATTCGTAGCGCTGCTCGTGCGCGCGCTGCTCGACGCCGAACATGTCGAACTCGCCCTCATTCCAGCCGACCACGATGTTCAGCCCGAAGCGGCCCTCGCCGACGTGATCGGCGGTGACCATTTCCTTCGCTGCCACCACCGGATTGAAGATCGGCGCATGCACCGTGCCGAACACGGTGATGCGCTTGGTGATGGCGAGCAGCGCCGTCGCCCAGGTGACCGTCTCGAGCGTCGTGCCCTGATAATCGGTCGTCCCGCCATATCCCTTCCAACGGCCGATCGGCAGCAGGAAATCGATGCCGGCTTGGTCCGCCATCAGCGCCAGTTTCTTATTGTCCGGCCAACTGCCGGACCAGCGCTCGGGAATGAGCGTCACGGCGCGGCCAGAGGAGCAATTGGCGCCGAACAAGCCGATCTGCAGCTTGTTGTCGCTGTGCATGGCGCGGCGCGCATTCAATGAAGCCGAAGGAGCGTCCATACAGATCTCTTTCGGAATTCGCGCGCTCTATAGCCGAAAAATGGCCGCTGCGCGTTGCGGTTCGAGCTGCCGCCTGATCTCCTCAATGTCGCCCAGCACCCACAGCTCGGTGATTTTGCTGCCGCGCACCTTGAAGAACGCTGCGCCGCTCCACCGGATTTTCTGGCCGCTTGGTTTGATCCCGAAAAAGCTGCCGTGGTGACGGCCATGAAAAATCAACCGCGCCGCGGCACAGTCGCCATCTGCTATCAGCTCCTCGATCTCGCAAGTGAAATCAGCAAGCGCAGCACGAACCGATCGCATATAGGCGATGAAGCCTTCCGGACCGCGCAGTTCAGGACCGAGCGAGGCGCGGAAACGAAAGTCGGCATCCAGGATCTTGCGAGCCTCGACCTCGTCGGCCTTGTTCCAAACGCAATAGTAAAAGCGTTCAACGAGATCAGTCGGCGTCAGCGCCACGCTTGTCTCCCTCGCCCGCTAAAAGCTTAGACCGGTGCGGCTATGTTGTCTCTGCCTTTGCAGGCACGTTTGCGGAATTGACTTGGATGCCGTTATACCGGTCAATCGCGCCAAGGTTTTAGGAGGACTTCATGAACCAGCGCCAATTCGTCTTTGCCGCCGCGCTTTCCGCAGCCTTGGCATTTGCCGCTGCCTCGGCCACAGCCGCCGAGAACGTCAAAATCGGCGTGATTTATCCACTCACGGGCAATGCGGCGAGCGCCGGCCAGTCGGCAAAAGACGCCGTCAATCTCGGGGTCGAAATCGTCAACACGGCTCATCCCGACCTGAAGGCACTACCACTCGGCGCGACCGCGGGGCTGCCCAATCTCGGCGGCGCCAAGATCGAGTTGGACGAGGCGGATCATCAAGGCAATCCGCAGGTGGGCCAGCAGCAGACCTTGCGCTTGATCACCCAGGACCACGTTGTGGCGATGCTCGGCTCATACCATTCGTCGGTCTCGCTGGTGGCAACGGCGGTCGCGGAACGGCAAGGCATTCCGTACCTGGTCGCCGATTCGGTGGCGCAAAATATTACCGGACGTGGCTTCAAATGGATTTTCCGCACCACGCCGATCGCCTCTGATTTTGCCAAAGCCTATGCGGGCTTCCTCACCGACCTGAAAAACAGCGGCAGGAAGATTGAGAAAATCGCCGTCATCAACGAGAACACCGACTACGGCACCTCCGTCGCGGCCAGCATCCTCGATGCCGCCAAAGCCGCGAACATCAACGTCGCCGCACAGGTTCCGTATAACGCCAATAGCTCGGACGTTTCGGCGCAGGTCATTCAGCTCAAAACGTTGCAACCTGACGCCGTTATCTTCGTCAGCTACACGGCTGACACGATTCTCTATTTCCGGGCAATGAAGAATCTGGATTATCTGCCGCCTATCATCATCGGCGACGACGCCGGTTTCTCAGATCCGACCTTCATTCCCAACGCCGGCGATCTCGCGCAAGGCGCGATCAATCGTAGCGCCTTCGACATCGGCAAGCCGGGCAGCAACAGTTACACCGTCAATCAACTGTTCAAGGCCAAATACGGCCGCGATCTCGACGACACCAGCGCGCGATGGATGCAGGGCTTTTTCGTGCTCGCTGACGCGATCAACCGCGCCGGCTCGACCGAACCGGACAAGATCCAGGCGGCGCTGCAAGCGACCGATCTCAAGCCGGATCAGCTCATCATGGGCTATAACGGCGTGAAGTTCGACGCCACAGGACAGAATACGCTCGCCTCGACTTTCTTGATTCAGCTGAAGGGCAAGCAATATGTGTCAGTCTGGCCGCCGAATCTCGCTACCGGCAAGCTGGAATTACCGATGAAAGGTTGGCGCTGAATTTACAAGCGGTACCGATGCCGCATTATTAGAAGCGCTAGCAGGCTCAAGGTGGCAGTCGCGATCATGTAATAGCTCGGCGCCAATTTGCTGCCGGTGAGATCGATCAGTGATTGGGCGAAGAATGGCGCGAACCCGCCGAAGATCGGCACCGAAATGTTGTAGCTCAGCGACATTCCAGAAACGCGGGTCGCGACCGGAAAGGTCTTGGCCATCAGCGAGGGCAGCGCGCCCGAGAAAAACGATTTCAAAAGGCTGATCCAGCAAACCATTGCTATCAGAACACCAAGTGAAGGCGCAGCGCCGAGTAGCACGAAGGCCGGATAGGCCGTCACTATGAACAGGATCGCCGCACCGATCATCACTCGCGTTTGGCCCACTTTATCGACCCAAATGCCGACAAACGGCACGGCAATGGTCTGCAACGCCGCGGCGAGCACCGCCGCGGTGAAGCCGATCGATTGCGGCAGATTGAGCTGCCGTATTGCATAGGTCGGCATGTAGACCAGGAGGTATTGCGAACTGGTCGAGGCGGCGACGGCGCCGATCGTCAGCAGAAGCCGATCCCATTGGCCGACGAACAGATCGCGCAGCGGCGTTCGCGCCTCCCCGGCTTCGACAAACTCTGGCGTTTCGTCGAGCTGATTGCGGATGTAGTAGCCAACCGGACCGATTAAGAGACCCACGGCGAACGGGATCCGCCAACCCCACGCCTGCAAAGTGTCGGTGGACATGCTGGTCGTCAGCAAAACGCCCAACCCGGTCGCCACCAGCGCGGCAAAGCCTTGGCTCGACCACTGCCAGCTCGCAAAAAATCCGGCGCGGTCGGGCCGATGTTCGACCAGAAAGGCGGTCGAGCTCGCGAACTCGCCGCCCACGGAAAACCCTTGCAGGAGCCGCGCGGCAATGACGAGAATCGGTGCCAACAGACCGACTGAACTATAGCTCGGCATCACCGTCATCAAGCCGGTGCCGATCGTCATCAGAAGAATAGAGAGCGTCAGCGCCCGCTTCCGCCCTTTGCGATCCCCGTAGGCACCGAGAAAAATCGCGCCGACCGGGCGCGCCAGAAACGAAATACCGAACGTGCCCAGCGTGACCAGAAGCGAGACGGCTTCGTTGGCGGCGGGAAAGAACACCTTGGAAATGGTCACGGCGAAATAGCCGTAGACCAGGATCTCGTAGAACTCGAGCGCATTGCCGACAGACGAAGCGACGATCAGCCGTGTCGCCGCGCCGGCGCCGCGCATCGCGGGTTCTACGGCGGCCGGACTTGCGCTCATGTATGCTCCTTTAAGTCTTGACGCGGCACCCTAGCTGCCGTCATTCACCGAGTAAATAAATCGGTCTTCCGCTAAATTCGTGCCGCAATGAGCAGCCTCGATATCTTCTCATCATTCCAGCTCGGTCCGCTGCAACTACCCAATCGCGTCGTGATGGCGCCAATGACGCGCAATCGCGCCGGCCGCGGCAATGTACCGGGGCCGCTCAATGCTACCTACTATGCCCAGCGGGCCAGCGCCGGACTGATCATCAGCGAAGCCACGCAAATATCGCCGCAGGGCGTCGGCTATCCGGGTACGCCTGGCATTCACAGCGCCGAACAGCTCGCCGGCTGGAAAAGCGTCACTGACGCCGTGCACGCGGCTGGCGGCCGGATGTTCCTGCAACTTTGGCATGTCGGCCGCATCTCGCATCCGTCACTGCAGCCCGGCGGCGTACTTCCGGTGGCCCCGTCGGCAATTGCCCCTGCGGGTCAGGCGATGACGGTCGAGGGGTTGAAACCATTCGTCACGCCGCGCGCGCTCGAGACGGAGGAAATCGCCGGCATCATCGAGGATTACCGGCAAGCGGCGCGCAATGCGCGGGACGCCGGATTCGATGGCGTCGAACTCCATGCCGCCAATGGCTATCTGATCGACCAATTTCTGCGCGATCGCAGCAATCGGCGGATGGATCGTTATGGCGGCACGGCGCAAAACCGCGCCCGCTTTCTCATCGAAGTCGTGGAAGCGATCGTCGGTGAATGGGGTGCCGAGCGCGTCGGCGTGCGGCTATCGCCGACCAATCCATTCAACGACATGGCGGATACCAATCCGGCCGCGACATTCACAACCGCGGTCGCCGAACTTAACCGCTTCGGTCTTGCCTACTTGCACGTCGTCGAGCCCGCCGCCAGCGATCCGGTGGCTGATGGCGAAATGCCGGACATCTGCTTCTTCCGCAAATTGTGGCGCGGCGCCCTGATGGGCAACAAGGGCTACGACTTGGCGCGCGCCAATGCGGTCATCGAGGCGGGTTGGGCCGATCTGGTATCGTTTGCGGTTCTCTTTCTCGCCAACCCCGATTTGCCGGTTCGTTTCCGCCGCGGCGGCCCGTTCAATCCACCGGATCGCAAGACGTTCTACGGTGGTACAGCGGCCGGCTATACCGATTATCCCCCGATCGGCGGCTAAGTTTATGCCATTTTATCGTTAAAGATCAAAGGTTTACATGGAAAACGAATTCCTGTGATTACGATCACGTCCCGCCGTGCGATCACCCTGTAATTTGCGCATGGTTAACGGGGCGACAGCGACAGGGAGCAAGCCAATGACCGCCACCCTGAATTTCCTGAGCCGGATCACCAACGAAGTCTTCGAATCCCGGATGCAGCGCGCCGCGCGGAAGATTTGCGAACGGCAGCACTATTTCGGTGGCCGCACCGCCTAACGGGATTTTGTTCGCTGGACTTGCGGTTTCAAAACGCCGCCTTGGTTTTGTGTAGTCCGCTCGCGGCAACATGCAGAGAAATTTCAAACTCCGAGCTTAGCCGCCAACTCCTCGACGCTCTTCACTGCCAAATCGACTGCAATCGTAGGCGCCGTCTCTCCGCGGCCGGGCCCGTGTTCGTTCGGCCGTGCCACATGGGCGGTTCGCAAGCCGAGCGCGGCGGCGGCGGCAAGATCGCTGGAATGCGCCGCTACCATCACGCAGGCTTCGGGTTTCAGATCGAGGGCCTCGGCGGCCGCGAGATAGACGCGCGGCTTCGGCTTGTAATCGCCGGCGATCTCGGCGCCGAGAATTGCATCCCAGGGAAAGCCGTTGCGGCGCGCTAAATCCACCATCAGGGAGATATTGCCATTCGATACCGGCGCGATCACAAATCCGCGTTTGAGCCGGGCGAGACCCGTCGGCACGTCGGGCCAAGCGTCGAGCCGGTGCCACGCTAAATTAAGCGCGCGCTTTTCCTCCTCGCTGAGATTACTAACACCAAACCGATCAAGCGTGAGTTCGAGATTGCGCCGATGCAGAATGTCGAGCTTACAGAAACCGATGCGGCCAGCGCGCACTTCTTCCATGGCGCCCTGATATTCGCCGCGCCAGGCATCGGCGAAGGCGAAGTAATCCAGCGTGACGGCTTTCGACTTGAGCTGCGCCTCGGCTTCGCGGGCGATCGAGGTTCGCCAATCGACGAGCGTGCCGAACACGTCGAAAAACAGAGCTTTCACCGCAAGCGCCATGGACTATTCATAGCGCATGGCGGCGCTCCATGCCAAAGCGGCGGGACGTCAAAACTCAAGGTCGTGAATGATGTTGCAAGAGGCTTTTGAAGCGCAGTTGGCTTACGCGGCAGCCTGTCGACGTCGATCCACAACAGGTTCGCTTTTGCCTCCGCCAAGCTGCCTGCGGCTCCAGTTCCACAGCGTCGCGATTTCCTCGGCCGCCCTGCTGCCGCCGGCATATTCGGTGACGCCGAGGCCGGCGGCAATCGCATCCTGAAAATCCATGCGCGCGGACAGCATCGGCTCAGCCAATACTCCAAGGCAGTTGAGTTGCTTGGCCGCCTCGCTGGCCCGCGTGCTGCGATAGCTTGAGGGGCACTGGTTCAGCACGAACGCGGCTTTTCGCTTGGCCAGAAACACCGCGCGAAAGGTTGCGGCCGTTGCCTCCACATCCAAGCGCGTCGGGCGCACCGGCAGAAGGCTTAAGTCGGCGACCTCGGATACCGGACGGACGGTTGTGGCATCGGCGCCGGTAGTGTCGAAAATCGCGAGCGTGAAGCCGGCACTGGCAAGGCCCTCGAGTATGGCGCGAAGACGGGGCAGCCGCTCGCGCTCAAGCGGTTCGACAATGATCTTATTCCGGGCGTTTGCGGCGTCGCGGCGCTTACCCCAGCGCACCAGCGATTGCTGCGGATCGAGATCGAGCGCGATGACTTTTTCGCCTGTGGTCGCCGCCACCTCGGCCAGCGACGCTGCGAGGGTTGTTTTTCCCGCGCCGCCCTTCTGCGTGAGAAATGCAATGGTGCGCATTAAGCCACCCTTTGATCCATCGTGCGCGCGCCGTCATTGCGCAGGCGCTTTGACCTCGGCCGGCGGTGTTGGGAAGTCTCCCCCGGAGCGCCGAATGAGTTTGGAATCTCTATATCGACCGCAAGAGTCGATACGGACTTGCCGCGATCCATCTTGATCTGCACCTTGTCGGGATTGAAGCTAACATGGCGACTGATCAAGGCGAGAATTTCCTCGCGCAGAACGCCAAGCAGATCGGGTTGGTTGCGCGTGCTACGCTCATGCGCAAGCAGAATTTGCAGCCGTTCGCGCGCAACGGGCGCGGTGCCGCGGCGAAATATGTTGAACGGGTTCATGCTGCCTTCCGTCCGAACAGCTTGTTGAGAATCCCACGGCTTTCGCTGGGGATCTGCATGGCGACTTCTTCTCCCTTGAGCCGCCGCATGGCGTC
>Ga0187820_1000326_pt1 | contig 10601 bp, 11 predicted proteins | sample NC_wetland_sal_i_19_FD_132409 | JGI IMG/M metagenome (GOLD analysis project Ga0187820, IMG submission 132409) | Wetland sediment microbial communities from Neuse River Estuary, North Carolina, USA - SO4_5 | ecosystem: Environmental > Aquatic > Freshwater > Wetlands > Sediment | place: USA: North... | reverse complement strand
TGAATATCACGCCTGAAGAACTTTCCGCCGCCATCAAAGCCGCCCACGCCCACGGAATCAAAGTCACCGGCCATCTCTGCTCGGTCGGTTTCCGCGAAGCAGCCGCGCTCGGTATCGACGATCTGGAACACGGCATCGAAGTGGATACCGAGTTTTATCCGGGTAAAAAGCCCGGCGTCTGCCCCAACCCGCGGGACGCCGCAAAAGCGTTGCTATCGGTCGATATCGCCGGCAAGCCCATGCAGGACATGATTCACGACCTGATCGCGCATCACGTCGCAGTCACGTCGACGCTTCCCGTATTCGAAACTTCCGTGCCCGGACGCGCGCCGCTCGATAGCCGCGTTCTGGACGCGATGACGCCGGAAGCCCGTATCGCCTATTTGACGAGACGCGCGCGCATATCCGACAACGCAGCCAATTCCGATGCTGCAGCCATCTTCAAAAAAGAAATGGAATTCGAACACGACTTTTCAAAGCAGGGCGGGCTGCTGCTGGCGGGACTCGATCCTACCGGATACGGCGGCGTAATCGCCGGCTTTGGAGACCAGCGCGAAGTCGAACTGCTTGTCGAAGCGGGCTTCACGCCCGTCGAAGCCATTCACATTGCCACTTCCAATGGCGCCGAATTTCTCGGCGAGCTGGACAAAGTCGGTACGCTTGCTGTCGGCAAAGCGGCCGATATCGTTGTTCTAAAGGGCGATCCATCGGCCACCATCAAGGACATCGAAAACGTCGAGTTGGTATTCAAGGACGGCGTCGGCTTCGACTCTGCCAAGCTCATCGATTCTGTAAAAGGGCTGGTCGGGCTGCGCTAAGTTGCGGAAGCAACAAATCCCCTCGTGCCGAAGGGTGTCTCTCAACTACGGCAGTAGATTTTTCCCGTCCGCGCTTGGCAAAGATAGTCCCATTTCGTGCGCCAGCGTCGGGGCAATGTCGCGCATATCAATCAAGCCCAGCGATCGTCCCGCGGGTACGCCTGGGCCAACCAAGAAAAATGCGGCATGCAGCTCGGGCAAGTCGGGCAGTCCTCCGTGCGTGCCGCCGACTTTAATTTTGGAAAGAACGGGGCCGTCGAGGTTTGATCCTGTCCGCCAGCCAGGCTTAAGCCCCACAAAAAAAGATGCCGGCGGAAAACCGCCGCGCTTGTGAAGTTCCTCCGCGTCCAGGATGCGGTCGACCCCGTTCGCAGGATCACTCGCCATCTTTCCCAGCAGTTCTCGTACTTGCGAAAGCATTGCGGTATCGTTGGGATCCTTCAGGACAATCGCTGCCGACCCGCCCGTCACCCAAGGAATCGCTTTCCAATCCGTAATTTTCCCTTTTTCATCGACCCTAATCAGCTTCGCTTCGCGAAACAATGGAAACAAATTCAATTGCGCGTCGGTTCGAACGAACCCGTGGTCAGAAACGACGGCGATATACGCCCGGCCCGGGGCGAGCTTCTCCGCCGTGGCGCGAATCTTCCCGATGGTGGCATCGATAGTTTCAAGCACGGCAATATCTTCGGGGCTGAACGGCCCCGTCTCGTGTTCGATGTGATCGAGGGCGCTGAGATGCAGGGTCAAGAATGCGGGATGCTTCTTTCCAAGAATCCATTCCGCGTACTGTCCCCGGTTCACGTCCCCTTCCGCGGACGTGTCGATTCCTCCCCGGTATTCTCCAAGGTCCGCCTGCGCCTCTTGCAACAATCCCGGCGTCGAAACCGCGCGCCGCAGCTTTGCGTCGTCCGGCGTGCTCGCGCGCCAGAATTCTGGAATGTCCCAGGTGATGTGCGCGCCGACGGTGACCGGCCACTGAATGCTAGCCGTCGTCCGTCCCGCCGCAGCAACGATATCCCACAAGGTAGGCACGCGAATGTCTTCCGTGTACCAATACCAGCCTCCCTGATTTTTTTGTAACGGATCAAAGGTGGTGTTGGCGAAAATTCCGTGCTTCGCCGGCCACACCCCCGTCACCAGCGTCGTATGACTCGGATAGGTCACCGTCGGCACGACTCCAACCACTCCCTCAGCGTAGGTTCCTTCCTTCATGAACCGCCGCAGATTCGGCACTTTCGCGCCGTGCGCATCCGCTTGCGTGATGTAATCCGGACGCATGCCATCCACAGAGATCATCACAAGCAGTGACGGCGCTTTTTCCTGCGCTGCGGTCTTCACCGCGAGGAGGAAAACAGCACCGCAGCTGAAAAAGACGAAGCCAAAAACAGACAAGGCACGTTGCAATCGCAAAAAATGGGAACTTGCAGAATTTCTCATGATGTGCAAAAGAATACCCCAAATCCAGACGGGGATTTTACAAAGAGACGACACAAGGTTAAATTGGAGGTGAACGGCGCTGGGCGTCGCGCGCGGGCGGTGTCCTAATTGAAACTGTTCCCCGCGCCAGGAATGATGTAAAGTCTAGCGCTCATATATCGTCCGCTGCTGAACCGTTGCGACAAAATGGCTTAGCAAACCGGTAGCGCTCTCAGGCGGAGTTTTCACACTGAGTTAAAGGTGGAATACGTGAATATCGGACCCTCGAACGGGGCCTCAAACTCGCACTGCACGATCGCCGCGACGGCCACTGCTTTGCCGCCGTACACGATGACTCGCGAAGAAGTGAAGTATTACATGGGGCGGGTCTTCGACATTCCAGACCGCCGTCTCGAAGCGTTAATGGCTATTGCGGACAACGCCCAGGTGCACAAGCGCTACTCGATTTTTCCGATTGAATATACCGTTGAACCCCGGCCGCTATCCAAGACTAACCAGGAGTACATCGAGCACGCAGTGAAACTCGGCCGTGAGGCATCGGAAGAATGTCTGCGCCGGGCTGGCTTGCGCCCGGATGAAGTGGATCTCATCATCACCGTCTCCTGCACCGGCTTCATGATTCCTTCCTTGGACGCGCATCTCATCAACCTCATGGGCTTCCGCTCGAATGTGCGCCGGATGCCCTTCACGGAACTCGGTTGCGCCGCCGGAGCGATGGCTCTGGGCCGCGCGGCCGATTACTTGAAGGCCCATCCCGGCGGAAATGTGCTGATCATCTCTGTCGAGCTGCCTTCCCTGACTTTTCAGCGCAAGGACATCTCTCAGGCAAATTTGATTTCCTCGATTTTATTCGGCGACGGCGCAGCCGCGGTCTTGGTGACTGGAAAAGAGCACAAGGGCCCGAAGATTCTCGTTTCGGAAACCTACACGTTCCCCGATTCCCTGGATGCCATGGGTTTCGACTTGCGCGATTCGGGTTTCCACATCTTGTTATCGAAAGACGTGCCCGAAATGATCGGCGCTAGAATTCGCGAACTCGTCGATGGATTCCTTGAACGCCATGGCCGGAAACAGGAAGAGATAAAAGGATGGATTTTGCACCCAGGCGGCGCGCGCCTGTTGGGCAACGTCGAAAAGGAATTGGGGCTCTGCAAATGTGACACGCAGCCTTCCTGGGACATTCTCGGGAATGTCGGCAACCTTTCCAGCGCCACGATCCTCTTCATTTTGCAGGAATGGCTGGAAAAGCGGCCCCTCCAATCGGGCGAATATGCGCTGGCGGCCGCCTTTGGTCCAGGATTCAGCGCTGAATTTCTCCTGCTGCAATGGGCGTAAGCGTCATCGCGTTTCTCGCCCTTCTGGTGGCAGTAGCTCTGCTTCGCATCGTCGAGCTGCAAATTTCGCGCCGGCATCAGCGGGAAATGATCGCGCGCGGCGCCGCAAAGGTTGACGAACCCCGGTTCCGCTGGATGGTTATCCTTCACACCGCTGTGCTTATCGGTGCGGCGCTGGAAGTTGTCCTTCTTAAGCGTCCGTTTATCCCTATTCTTGCCGCGCTCATGTTTGCGATTTTCCTTGCCGCCAATGTCGTGCGCTGGTGGGTCATCCGCACGCTGGGAAATCACTGGAACGTGCAAGTAATGGATTCCACCAGCCTGGGCGTCATTTCTACAGGCCCGTTCCGTTATGTCCGCCATCCTAACTACGCCGCAGTCTTTGCCGAAATGCTTTCGCTTCCGCTTATCCACACGGCTTGGATTACCGCCTTAGTCGGCTCGCTTGCTCACATCGGTGTTCTCTCGATGCGTCTCTCCACGGAAGAGCGGGTTCTTTTGGCGAATCCCGAGTATCGCGCCACGATGGCAAACAAACCGAGGTTCTTGCCGGGTGTTTTCTGAAAAGAAGAAGGATCTTTTCCTGCTGGATTCCGGCTCTTGCTTTGGGTGTCTTATTTACCGCTCCTGTGTCCCGCGCGCAAATTGTCACCGACGGCAGCGATTCCGCGTTCACGGAGGTCCCAGAACTGAAGGACGGGTTCCGTTTGCTCTATGTGCAGAAGTACCCCGAAGCCCGGGAAAAATTTTCCGCTTGGACTTCCGAACACCCCGGCGATCCCTTCGGTTCCGTGGCTATGGCGGCGAGTTATCTTTTCGAGGAGTTCTACCGCCAGGGCGTGATGACCAGCGATTGCTTTCTGGATGACAAGAGGTTTCTGCGAGGCATCGAGGGCAAGCCCGATCCCGAGCGCATGAAAAACTTCCGCGCGGAGTTAGAGCAGGCCCGCAAGCTCTCCAAAGAACGCCTCGCGAAGGACAAACATGACCCAGCCGCGCTCTTTGCATTGACTCTCGCCGCCGGCATGGAATCCAACGCGGACAGCATCCTTGATAAAAAGCATGTCGATGGCCTCAAACGAATGAAGGAAGCCAATGAGCATGCCAAGCTGCTACTGGCAGAGCGCCCCGATGCGAATGACGCCTGGGTGGCGCCAGGTTCGGCGGATTACATCATCGGCTGTCTCTCCGGCGGCGTTCGGGCGGTTCTTTGGTTTGGCGGTATCCATGGCGACAAGAAACTTGGCATGGAGTTAGTCGGCAAAACGGCTGAGAAAGGCAGTTACCTTAAGCCTTTTGCAAAAGTCCTCCTGGCGCTGGCCGCGCGTCGCGAAAAGCAAGAGGCCCTGGCCCAAAAGCTCTTGCGGGAATTGACAGAGGAATTTCCGGACAGCCCGCTCTTCGCCGCGGAATATGCAAAAGCCATGGGCCGACCGATTCCAGCAGTGTTAAAGCCGAATTAGGTTCGGCATTGCTGGTGGCTTCTAACTTCGAAATCCGGCGATGGTCCTTGGCCGCCCTCGGCGCCGCTCCTCGTTCGTTTTTCATCTCACGGTCAGCAAATTTCTCTGCTCCGGGATGCTGATACAGTAGAATCGCTTTTCCGGATTGCCCCAATCCGGTGAACATAGTCAAAAGGCGGTGGCGTGTGTTTCAACAGGACACTTTGAAAGGCCGGGCGATCTTCCTCACGGGCGGAGGGACTGGTTTAGGCCGCTCCATGGCCTTGCGCTTTGCCGAGCTTGGCGCTCGCATGTACCTGGTTGGCCGCCGCGAAGAACCATTGAAGGAGGTTTGCTCGGAAATTCACCGCGCGGGCGGCTCGGCCGCGTACACCACCTGCGATGTGCGCGACTACGGCGCCGTCGAAGCCGCCGCGGAGAAAGCCGAGCAGCAGTTTGACCGCATCGACACCGTCGTCAACAACGCCGCCGGAAATTTCATCGCCCGCACCGAGAAACTTTCCCCCAACGCTTTCAACACCGTCGTCAGCATTGTTCTCAACGGTTCGTTTCATTGCACGCAAGCCTTCGCCAAACGCTGGATTGCGCAGAAGCTCGGCGGCAATGTCTTAAACATCGTCACCACCTACGCCGCCGCCAACAGTGGATCCGGCTTCGTCGTCCCCTCAGCCTGCGCCAAGGCCGGCGTGCTCGCCATGACCAGGTCGCTTGCCGTCGAGTGGGCCAAATATCACATCCGGCTGAATGCCATTGCTCCCGGCCCATTCCCCACCGAAGGTGCATGGTCCCGCCTCATGCCCTCGAGACAATTTGAAGATCACGCAAAGGACAAGCACCCCATGAAGCGATTCGGCCGCCATGAAGAGCTCACCAACCTCGCGTCTTTTCTTCTGAGCGATATGGCGGAATACATCAATGGCGAGTGCGTGGTCATCGACGGCGGCCAATGGTTGCGCGGCGCCGGCGAGTTCAACGACCTGCTCATGCTCCCCGAATCCGCCTGGGAATCCCTTGAAGCCGCCCGCGCCAAGAAATCCTGATCCACCGTCCTCCGCAGGACGTATCGATTAAGAACTTGTCATACCATTTCTATCAAAAAGAGATTTGACATACTGCTACGCGTATCGATATCATTTTTGTTTAAAACCAATGGACACAGTTAAGGTTTCGCCTAAATTCCAGGTTGTTATCCCGAAAAGAGTCCGCGAGAACCTCAAGCTCGTACCGGGCCAGGAACTCAACATCTACGTTCTTGACGGAACCATCCTCCTTCATCCGCCACGTTCCATCAAAGATCTTCGCGGTGTAGCGCAAGGGATGAAATGGAAGGATAGCTACCGTGACCACTCCGAGCGTCTCTGAACCCGTCCTTATAGACTCGTCCGGATGGCTGGAGTACATCACCTCGGACTCGAAGGCTGACCTCTTCGCTCCCTATCTCGAAGGCGAACGGCCCATACTGGTCCCGGTCATTGTCTTGTATGAAGTTCGCAAAATCCTCCTTCAACGGCAGCCGAAAACGATCGCAGATCATTTTGTTTCTGAAGCCCTGCGCCGCACGGTTGTCGCGGTGGATCAAGAGATCGCTCTCGCCGCCACCGTCATTAGCATTCAACATGAGCTTCCGATGGCCGATGCGCTGATCTACGCGACAGTTGAGAAACGTGGAGCAGAGCTGGTCACTTCAGACGCTCACTTCAAGGGTCTGCCCCGCGTCACCTTTCTTTAGCTACCGCCGCCGCTCCCTTGCCGCCTCCTTGACCCAAATACAACGTGCCGATAAGCTTAGAGTTTCTCCTTCCAGGTGAACCAACCATGGAGCAGGTAGTCGAGCAAGTGCAGGTCACATTGCCGGACGGCAAGGTTCAAGAGGTGCCCAAGGGCACGACTCCGGCGGATATCGCCCGCAAAATTTCGCCCCGCCTCGCCGACGCCGCTCTCGTAGCTCGCGTGACTGCGACCAACGGAACTCCGTTGCCCAACGCTCCTGATCTTGGTGAGCTCATCGATTTGCGTCGCCCGCTGGAAGAAAACGTCAAGCTCCAGATCCTCACCGAAAAAGATCCTGACGCCCTCTTCGTCTTTCGCCATTCCGCCGCGCATTTGCTCGCCGCCGCCGTGATGGAGCTGTACCCCAACGTCAAGCTCGGCATCGGCCCGCCGATCGACACCGGCTTTTTCTACGAATTCCTTCGCGACGAGCCTTTCACGCCAGAGGATCTCGCGAAAATTGAAAAGAAAATGCACGAGCTCGCCGCGCAAGACTTGCCCAACGAGCGCAAACTCATCCCCAAACCCGAAGCTCTCGAGCTTTACAAAAAGTCCAATCAGATTTTCAAGTGTGAGCTCGTCGAAGAAAAAGCCAATGAACTGATGGTTTCTTTTTACACCACTGGAAAGTTCCTCGATTTCTGCCGCGGCCCGCACATTCCCTCCACAAAGCGCATCACCGCCTTTAAGCTCATGAGCGTCGCCGGCGCCTACTGGAAAGGCCAGGAAGGCAATCCCCAGCTCCAGCGCATTTACGCCGCATGCTTCTTCACGCAAAAAGAGCTCGACGAATATCTCCACCGCCTCGAAGAAGCCAAGCGCCGCGATCACCGCAAACTCGGCGTCGAGCTCGAACTCTTCAGCATTCAGGAAGAAGCCGGCCCCGGCCTGATTTTCTGGCATCCCAAGGGCGGCCTCATCCGCAAAATTGTCGAGGACTGGCTCCGCGATGAGCTTCTCAAACGCGGCTACGATCTTGTCTACACTCCGCACATCATGCGCCTCGACCTTTGGAAAACCAGCGGCCACACTGGCTTTTACAAAGACAGCATGTTCGGCCCCATCGAAGTCGAAAAAGCCGACTACCAGCTCAAGCCCATGAACTGCCCCGGCCACATCCTCATCTACAAATCCAAACTTCACAGCTACCGCGATCTTCCCGTGCGCCTCGCCGAACTCGGCACCGTCTATCGCTACGAGCGCAGCGGCGTCCTCCACGGCCTCCTTCGCGTCCGCGGCTTTACGCAGGACGACGCCCACATTTTCTGCGCGCCTTCGCAAATTGAAGCGGAAGTAGAAGCCTGCATCGATTTCGCTTTCGCCGTTATGAAAAATTTCGGCTTCGATAAATTCGAAGTCGAACTCTCCGATTGGGACGCCTCGCATCCAGAAAATTACGCCGGCAAGCCCGAAGACTGGCGCCGCGCCACCGCCGCTCTCGCCGAGACAATGAAGAAGCTCAACATCCCCTACAAGACCATCACCGGCGAAGCCGCCTTTTACGGCCCCAAAATTGACGTCAAGCTCATCGACGCCATCGGCCGCCCCTGGCAGCTCACCACCGTCCAGTTCGATTTCAATCTTCCCGCGCGTTTCGGCCTCGAATACGTCGCCGAAGACGGTGCCAAGCATCAGCCGCTCATGGTCCATCGCGCGCTGCTCGGTTCCGTCGAACGCTTCTTCGGCATCTTGATCGAGCATTACGCCGGCGCCTTCCCGCTCTGGCTCGCTCCGGTTCAAGTCCAAATCTGCCCCGTCAGCGAAAAAGTCGCCGACTACGCCAAGCACGTCACCGAAACTCTCAAGCGCCACAACATCCGCGTCCATCTCGACGACCGCAACGAAAAGCTCCCCGCGAAAATCCGCGACGCCCAGCTCCAAAAAATTCCCTACATGCTCATCGTCGGCGCAAAAGAAGCCGAAGCCGGCACTGTCTCCGTCCGCCACCGCAGCAAGGGCGATCAAGGCCCTAAGCCTCTAGCCGAAGTCGTCGCCGCGCTGCAAGAAGAAGTGGCCACCCGCGCCCTCGCTTGATAGCCCCAGACGGTAGGACGCCCACGCCCGCCCCGACCGGCAGTTTCGCTCTTGCCGGGCATCCGGCTCAGCATGTTATACTTTGAAACCCGTCCTCGGCTCATTTTCTGCCGTGGGGACGGATTTGTATCGGATTCGAGGCCCAGCCCGGCGAGGCGGGCAGCAAGGCGCCTTTAGCACTTAGGGGGGAATATCGCAGAACGCAGCTTCCGGCAGAGCGATCGCATCCGCATCAACGAGCGGATTCGCGCTCGCGAGATCCGGGTGATTGATGAAGAGGGCGGCCAACTTGGCGTCATGCAGCCATTCGAGGCCATTAAATTGGCGCGCGAGCGCGGGCTTGACCTGGTGGAAATTTCGCCGACGGCGGATCCCCCAGTTTGCAAGATTACCGACTACGGCAAATATCTCTACCAAGCCAACAAAAAAGCCCACGAACAGCGCAAGAGCAGCCGTGGCTCGCAGCTAAAAGAAGTAAAGTTTCGTCCCGCGACCGCTGAGCACGATTATCAGGTTCGCAAGAATCAGATCATCCGCTTCCTCGGTGAGGGCCACAAAGTTCGCGCCATGATTTTTCATCGCGGCCGCGAGATGGCGCACCAGGAAGTAGGCCGCGCCAAAATGAATCGCCTGTTGGTGGAAATTGCCGACCAGTGCCAGATCGAAACGATGCCGCGCATGGAAGGCAACGTCCTGGTCGCTCTGCTCGCGCCAAAAAAGGGCGCCTCGGTAGCAAAGCCCAGCGGCCAATCAACCGCCAGCGCCCAGCAGTCGCAGTAGCTTTTGAATTTGGATTTTGTAGGGGCACGGCACGCCGTGCCCGATTTGAACCGGGCGCAAGGATTTCAAGCTTCTCGGCGCCAAATAATCTTAGGAGATTTTCAAGTCATGCCACGGAATTCGACGAAACCAAAACTAAAACTGAAAACCCATCGCGGCGCCAAAAAACGTTTCAAAATCACCGCGAACGGAAAAATCAAACGCATGCACTCCGGCAAGCGCCACCTCATGGGCACGAAAGCCCCTGGCCGCATGCGCAAGCTAAAAAAGCTGACGCTGGTCAGTCCCAGAGACGTCGCCGCCGTCAGGCAAATGCTACCGTACGGCTGAGTCGCAACGCCGTAAGCTTCACCGATCTTCGAGTTTCGAATTTCGTTTTTCGATTCTCGACTTCGTGCCAGGCAGCGCTTCACGGGTGCCTGCCGGCCGATAAGCCGCAAAAAGTGATTCGCAGCAACGCGAATCACACTGTGGCTGTAACTAATCAGAGACAAACCCGCTGCCGAACGCGTATTTCCCCGCGTGAACGCATCGCCTTTGTCTCCAACTTAAGGAGAAAACCCATGGCACGCGTAAAACGCGGCACAAAACGCCGCGCTCGCCGTAAGAAGTACCTCAGACGCACCAAAGGCTTTTTTCTAACAAAAAGCAAGCTCTACCAGTCCGCGCAAGAAGCCGCGAATCGCGCCGATCGTTACGCCAAGCGCGACCGCCGCGTCAAAAAACGCGAATATCGCAAACTCTGGATTCAGCGCATTGGAGCAGCCGCCCGCAACAATGGCCTCACCTACGGCCAGCTAATCCACGGCCTAAAAGCTGCCGGCGTCTCGCTTGATCGCAAAATCCTCGCCGATATCGCGGTCAAAGACGCCGCCGCTTTCACCAGCTTGGTAGCCAGCGCCAAAGCCGCCGCTCCGCCCCAAGCCAAAAAGGCGTCGTAGCGATTCGTTCCGTGTACCGCC
>Ga0187820_1000324_pt1 | contig 10608 bp, 9 predicted proteins | sample NC_wetland_sal_i_19_FD_132409 | JGI IMG/M metagenome (GOLD analysis project Ga0187820, IMG submission 132409) | Wetland sediment microbial communities from Neuse River Estuary, North Carolina, USA - SO4_5 | ecosystem: Environmental > Aquatic > Freshwater > Wetlands > Sediment | place: USA: North... | reverse complement strand
GCTTCGAAACCCAGAGACGAACGAGATTTAATGCTTGTGTTGCATCGACCGATTGAGCCGACAACCCAAAGCGGACATTCGGATTGTGCTGCTGCCGTTATCGCTATGACCGCTGGCAGCTGCTCGGCTTGTGATCGGGCAGCGTATAGCCGGAGCCCCGATACGCTTGATCCATGGACCACCGCTTGGCTCAATTTGACAGGAGATCGTTATGCCCTTGGCTAGGATCGACATAAGCCGGGATGCGCCACCCGAACGCATCAAAATCATAAGTGAAGCCATCTATGGCGCAATGGTCGAGATCGCAAACGTGCCACTGCATGACAAATTCCAAGTCGTTACACGGCATGCAGCCGACGAGATTATCTATCCGAAGGACGGATACTTAGGGCTGAGCTACACCGGCAATTTGATTTTAATTCAGATCACCTGGGTCGCAGGTCGCTCCACCGAAGTTAAAAAGAAGTTTTACAAGCGCGTCGTCGATGAAATTCACGAACGGGCGCAGGTACGAAAAGAAGACGTTTGGATAAGTCTCATTGATTCCCGTCGGGAGGATTGGTCTTTCGGAAACGGGGTAATGCAGTACGCACCAACGTGAAGAGTTCCGACGGGTGCCGAGTAACGCACACGTTAATCGACTTTGCCGCGCGGAAGCCCAAGATGACGGATGGGCGCTCTATGTAGCAAAGGAGCGTGATGTGGCAACAGCCGAGTGGAAGGAAAAATGTGATTCCACGCTTGGTTCGCTCGACCAGGCTGGGGCTTCAGGTGCATACAGCAACAATGCGATCACGATGCAGCCGCCCGGCAAAGAGGTTCCCGCGTCGCAGCATGAACGGGTCCTCGCCGCTAAGATCGCAAGGGCGATGTTGTCCGGGCCGCGCGAAATCACCAAGGATGCAACGATTGCGGAAATGGGCGCTGATGGCAAGCTCATCATCCTCCGGCAGGGCACCAACGATTGGGTGTGTTTTCCCGGAGATGAGAATGAGATCGGCAACGTACCGATGTGCGCCGATCCAATGGGGCTGCAATGGATGATGGACATCATGGCCAAGAAGCCCAAACCCACGAACACGGCCCCGGGGCTTATCTACATGCTGTGTGGTGCTACGCAGCACAGCAATACCGATCCGTTCGACAGAACAAGTCCAGCTATCCCGATTGGTCCTCACTGGATGATCATTTGGCCATACGATGCCAAACATTGTGGCTTGCCCAACACCGTGAGAGATGCGGGCGCATGGGTGATGTTCGATGGCACGCCTTACGCCTATCTGCACATCTGCGGCACGCCGTGGGCCGGAAATGAGTACGGTCCCGATCAGGTCCCGATCTGGACGATGCGATATGGCAGGCAATTTGAGCGGTGATGCTAGCAGCTGTCGGTCGGCACCGACATAATCTGCTGAGGAGGTCGCGGGAACCTATCGCGGCTTTGCTAGGTTAGGTGGGACTCCGCCGAGACGCGTTTCCATCGAAGCGAAGCGTCAGGAGAAACTTTCGATTACTGATGCCGGACCGGACTCCGTCAAACCAAGGAGAAAGCAATGTCCAAATATGCACTCTATGTTCCGCTAGAGGCGAAACCGGGTAAGGAAAAGGAGGTAGCCGATTTCTTGCGTTCCGCCGTACCATTGGTAAATGATGAGGCCGGCACGATTTCTTGGTTCGCTATTCAAGAAGGGCCGTCGAAGTTTGCAATTTTTGATACGTTTGATGACAACGCCGGACGGAATGCGCACCTAAATGGCAAAGTGGCGGCGGCTTTGATGGAAAAAGCCAAGACGGGCGACCTCTTTGCCAAAGCGCCTGAAATTCACAGGATTGACGTTCTCGCTGACAAGCTTCCGCACTAAAAGGCATTCGACGCCATTCGAAGCTTTGAAAAAATTAAGGGGCCGACACGACGCGAGTTCATCACACACTCCTCGGCGGCGCGACCGCATCATGGCCGCTGGCGCAAGGCACGCCGGTCAGCAATGCCGGAGTTCGCTCATCTCGGCCAAGCGTTAAAGGCTATTTTTGATGAAGGCCAGATCGGTCGCGGTCCAATTGCTCCTGTCGTTTAGTTGCGCGATGCTTGCCACACCGGCCTTGAGTGAGGACGCCGGCTTCAGTCCACCGCCCGCGCTGGCACCAGGGCGAGCGCCGCCGTTGCCGAACGCGGGCCCATTGGCGGAGCCGCGCACATCGGATCAAGTCGGCTTTCCGAAAGTTTTGACCGAGTATGTCATATCGCCAGTCACGCTGCGGTCTGCCAGAGTTGCCTTGGGTCAGAAGCTGTTCTTCGAACCTCGACTCTCAGGTGATGGCACGGTCGGCTGCGCCACCTGCCACGATCCGGCTCACGCTTTCACCGATGGCAGGCCAGTATCGGTCGGCATCCACGGCCGCGTCGGGCAACGCAACGCCCCGACCATTCTGAACGCCCTCTATAGTAAACATCAATTTTGGGACGGCCGGGTCTCTACGCTGGAGCAACAGGCGGCACTGCCAATCACGAATCCTTTCGAGATGGGATCGACCAGCATCGGCGATGCGGTGTCCAGGATTGCCAGCGACAAGGATTATCAGACACAATTCACGCAGGCCTTCGGCCGGGACGTGAACGAGCAGGATTTGTTGAGCGCTATTGCAGCCTACGAACAGACGCTGAGTTCGTTCGATTCGCCCTTCGACCATTTCATCGCAGGAGAGGCAAACGCCATCAGCGACTCGGCCAAACGCGGATGGGAATTGTTCAATAGCAAGGCCCGTTGTTTCCTTTGCCATGCTTTGGCGGATAATCAGCGGGATGCAACTCTGTTTATTGACAACGATTTTCACAACATTGGCATCGGAATCCTCCGGCATCGCGTCGGCCCCTTGGCGCAGCAGGCTGAGCGGGAGCTGACGCAGGGACAATTGCCGGATATCGATGCCGCGGCAATCACAAGCGAGCTCTCGGTTCTCGGGCGCTTCCTCGTGACGAAGAAGCAAAGTGATATCGCGTCTTTCAAGACGCCGGGCCTGCGAAATCTCCTCGTGACAGGCCCCTACTTCCACGACGGGTCGATGGAGACACTGTGGGACGTCATGGATCACTACAATAAGGGTGACGGCATCGCTGACCCCTGGCTCGACAACGACATGCAGCCGTTGGCGCTGACGGAGCCGGAGATCGACGACGTGGTGGCGTTTCTTGCCTCACTAACAAGCCCCCAATACAAGGAAGCCGGCGATCGTGAGTATGCACGTCAACTCGCGCTATCCAAAGTGAACCGTCCGCAGCGGGACACCAAGCGGGCATTCGGACCAAAGCCGCAGCAACCACCGCCTCCTCCGCTCTGATCGTTGGACAAGAGAACCCCGCGATCCAAGTTGGAGCCGAGGCGCAAGGGCTCCGCCATCGAATGAACCAATGTCGGCTATTGGCACTTAGCCGACATCATGATCACGCTGAACCGTGTCCGCTTTCGGGCGGAAAGCGGACATCGCGCAAACGTCTGAGAATGTCCGCTCATGAACCAAGGAGGACATCGCGAAGTTGAATGACCTGATGCGACTAAAGTCGCAAGCCTGTGCCAGCAAGCTTCTCGATGTCGAGCTCCGATCGGCCGCACACAAGAGCGGCTCGTGCCAATGGGTGTGGATTTGTCGCTTGTGAAAAACAATGGTAGGGGTTGTAATATTTATCGTAAAATCGAATGGAGAGGGGAGAATCTTGATGCCCAGGATTGCAACAGCCGCAGCCGCAGCGGTCGCACTTGTTTTTTCGGGTTTATCCGCCAGCGCCGTCGAGTCAACCTACAAGGCGACGTCGACTGCAGCGCCCGATGCTGTCTGGAAGAAAATCGGCGATTTCTGCGGCATTGCGAGCTGGCACCCTGCCATCGAAAAATGCGTGCTTTCGGATGGCGGCAAGACGCGAACGCTTTCGTTGAAGGGTGGCGGCACGATCGTCGAGACGCTGGTCAGCCGCGACGACAACGCACATACCTACACTTATCAGATCGTGTCCGGTCCGCTCCCCGTGAGCAACTATGTTTCCACGATCAAAGTTCTGCCTGACGGCTCCGGTTCGTCGATCGTATGGACGGGTAACTACAAAGCCAAAGGGGCCAGCGACGCCGATGCGCAAAAGACGATCGACGGCGTTTACAAGGCAGGAGTCGACGCGCTCGTGAAATGATGCCGGGCCCGGTGCTCGCTTCGTTTGGAGGGCCGCCGAAGGGCGGCCTTTCTGTTTGCCGATTCAACCGCGCACGAGCGTCCCGATTACGCAGCGACAACTTATCGCTCAATCCCGTTCGACGGTCACCACACGGCCTTTCTCGATGGCGAGCGCCAGCTTGCCGTGCTTGAGCGCGAGCGCCTTCTCTCCGAACAATTCGCGCCGCCAGCCGGCGAGCGCGGGGACATCCGCGGCATCGTCGGCGGCGATGCGCTCGAGGTCGTCCACAGTGGCGATTACCTTGGCGGCGACGTGATGCCTTTCCGAGATCATCCGCAACAGCACCTTGAGCAGTTCGACCACTGCCGCGCCGTTCGTCGCCGGCTGCACGCGCACCTGGAGCGGTAAGGTCTTTGGGTCGCGCACGAGCCCGCGGTTCACCGCAGCCACGATCGCGTCGCCCCAGCGCGAACGTTCGAAACCCTTCGGCAGCGAGCGCAAGTTCTTGAGCTTGTCCGCATTGGTCGGCGCTTGGACCGCGATGTCGGCGATGACCTCATCCTTGAGAACGCGCGACCGCGGCACGTCGCGTGACTGCGCCTCGCGTTCGCGCCACGCGGCGACTTCGATCAGGACGGCAAGCTCCTTCGGCTTGCGCACGCGCGTCTTGAGACGCTGCCAGGCATTCTCCGGCTCCATGCGGTAGGTCTCGGGCGAAGTCAAAATCCGCATCTCGTCCTCGACCCAATCGGTGCGGCCGCGCTGCTTGAGGTCTTCGACCAGCCGGAGATAGACGTCGCGCAGATGTGTCACGTCGGACACCGCGTAGCGCAATTGAGCGTCCGACAGCGGCCGGTGCGTCCAGTCGGTGAACCGGTGCGATTTGTCGAGCGTGTCGCCGGTAATGCGCTGCACCAACTGATCGTAGGAAATCGAATCGCCGTAACCGAGGACCATCGCCGCGACCTGGGTGTCGAAAATCGGATACGGAATGAACTCGGCTTCGTGCCAGACGATTTCAATGTCCTGCCGCGCGGCGTGGAAGACTTTCATCACCTTCTCGTCCGCCATCAATTTGTAGAGTGGCGAAAGGTCGATGCCGGGCGCCAGCGCGTCGACAACGACGGCTTCGTCGGCCGACGCCATTTGCGCGACGCACAGCAGTGGATAATAGGTGGTCTCGCGGAGAAATTCGGTGTCGACGGTGATGAAGTCATGCTTCGCCATCCGCTGGCATGCGTCGGCAAGCTGGGATGTCGACGTGATCGGCTGGTTCGAGGCGGTAAGAACGGAATCAACTTTCATCGGTGGAGTGTAGTCTCGTTCAGCCGCCACGCGGGGGCAAGCCCGAAAGCCAGTGTGAAAAGTCCTCACTTCCCGCGGATTTTGTCCATGAATATGAACTCCCACGGGCTTGGCATCGCGCCGACCGGAACCTCGATGACGCTCGGGCCGGAGCGATCGGCGAGCGTGCGGCGCAAGACGCGGCGCAGCTCCTCCGGCGTGCCGGCGCGCATGGCTTCGGCGCCGAAGCTTTCGGCGAAAGCGACGAAATCCGGGTTGGCGAGCGTGCTGCCGATCAGCCGGTTGCCGTAGCGCTCCTGTTGGATGCGCCGGACATTGCCATAAGCGCCGTCATTGAACACGATCGTCGTCAGCGGAATGCGGTGAAGTATCGCGGTGGCGAGTTCGCTCGCCGTGTACATGAAGCCACCGTCGCCCGTGATCGCCACCACCGGCACGTCGGGCCGGGCGTGCTGCGCGCCAAGCGCGGTGGCAAAGCCCCAGCCGAGATTGTCCTGGTAGCCGGGCGACAGGAAGGTGCGCGGCCGGTAAACCGGAAACATCAGGCGCGCCGCAAAACCGACCTGCGTGACTTCGTCGACGAAAATGCCGTCCTCTGGCAATTCGGCGCGGATCGCCTCGAGGTACGCGATCTGTGGAGACAGTTTCTCGAGGCGCTTGCGCCAGCGCGCTTGACGTTCGCGCATTTCGTCCTGGCGCGGAGCACGCTTGGCATTGTGCGCCGGCAGTTCGGCGATGAGGCGCTGCAGGATCGGCTTGGCGTCGCCGAAGAGCGCGACGGCAGGCCTCTGTACGCGGTCGTGCTCTGCGGGCTCGGCATCGACGCGAATGATCGCGAGGTCGCGATCGACGCCCCATTGCCGAAACTGAATGAGAAGCCGGGTGCCGACAGCCAAAACAACGTCGGCTTCGCCCCACAGGTCGCGTCCGAGGGGGAGCGTGACGCTCAAAGGATCGCGGCTGTCGAGGACGCCGCGGCCGCGGCGATAACCGAGCACCGGCGCCTGCAGCATCGCAGACAGCGCCGTCACTTCGTTGGCGGCATCCTGCGCGCCGCCGCCGCAAACGATCATCGGACGCTTCGCCGCGCCAAGCCGCTTTGCGGCGCGGCGGATCGCGGCGGCGTCGATCTTCGGCGCGGCGATCGGCAAGGGTCCCTGCACGGCGATCCGCGCCGATTGGCCCCAGACGTCGATGGCGGTTTCGAGCGCGGCCGGTCCCGGCCGGCCCGTGCGCATCGCCCGCAGCGCCAGCGCGGTGGCGCGCGAAGCGTCCTGCGGTTTACGGATGCGCGCCGCATGATCGACAAGCCGTTTGATGATGCCGGCCTGGTCGCGAATCTCGTGCAGATGGCCGAGACCGCGGCCGATATCGGCTTCAGGAATTTGCCCGAGCAGGGCCAGCACCGGCGCGTTCATCGAATAAGCGGTCAAGAGCGCCGCGGCGGAGTTGAGAAAACCGGGTCCCGGCACCACGGCGTAGGCCTGCGGCTTGCCGGTCGCGAGCGCGGCGCCGAGCGCCATATAGGCCGCACCCGCCTCGTGGCGGGCGTGGATGGTGCGCAGCCGGTCGGAAAAGCGAAAGAGCGCCTCGAACAGAAGGTCGTTCTGCAACCCCGGCAGCGCATAGATGGTGTCGAGCCCATGGGCGGCGAGCGTGGCCACGACGGCTTCCGCCGCCGTCAACGGTGAGGGTGTTGTCGCAGCCTTGCCTGCCGTTTTTGACGCCATGATCGCTCCAGGGCGGTGCGACTGTGCAAAGATCGACGGTATCCTGTCGAGGTGAGCCGCGCGCGGTCGAGACATGCCCGCAGCCGCTTGACAAGTCGAGCACGGCCATGTGCTTGTGCGCCACCTTTCATCCATTTCATGGTGTGGCTGAATAAGGATGCATCGTTATCGCACCCATACCTGCGGCGCGCTCCGCGAGACCGATATCGGGACCGAGGTCCGGCTTTCCGGCTGGTGCCATCGCATCCGCGACCATGGCGGCGTTCTGTTCATCGACCTGCGCGACCATTACGGCCTCACTCAGGTGGTGGCCGATCCGGACAGTCCGGCGTTCAAGACCGCCGAGATGCTGCGTTCGGAATGGGTGGTGCGCGTCGATGGCAAGGTGCGCCGCCGCCCGGGCGGCACTGAAAATCCCGATCTGCCGACCGGCGCGGTAGAGGTCTATATCCGCGACATCGAGATTCTCGGCCCGGCCGCCGAACTGCCGATGCCGGTATTCGGCGAGCAGGAATATCCAGAGGAAACAAGGCTCAAATACCGCTTCCTCGACCTGCGCCGCGAGCACTTGCACCAAAACATCATGAAGCGCGGCGAAATCATCAATTCCATTCGCCGGCGGATGAAGGCGCAGGGCTTTTTCGAATTTCAGACGCCGATCCTCACCGCCTCGTCGCCGGAAGGCGCGCGCGATTATCTCGTGCCTTCGCGGCTGCATCCCGGCAAGTTCTATGCGCTGCCGCAGGCGCCGCAGCAATTCAAACAGCTGATCATGGTGGCGGGCTTCGACCGCTATTTCCAGATCGCGCCGTGCTTTCGCGACGAGGATGCGCGCGCCGACCGCTCGCCCGGCGAATTCTATCAGCTCGACATCGAAATGAGCTTCGTCACCCAGGAGAATGTCTTTGATGCGGTCGAGCCGGTGCTGCGCGGCGTGTTCGAGGAATTCGGCGGCGGCAAGCCGGTAACGCAAAAATTTCGGCGCATCCCCTATGGCGAGGCGCTGGCCAAATACGGCTCCGATAAGCCCGACCTGCGCAATCCCATCCTGATGCGAGATGTGTCAGATATTTTCCGCGGCTCCGGTTTTAAGATATTCGCGCGCATCCTGGAAACGAATGCCAAGGGCGCGGTGTGGGCGATCCCGGCGCCGGGTGGCGGCTCGCGTGCGTTCTGCGACCGGATGAATTCCTGGGCGCAGGGCGAAGGTCAGCCGGGACTCGGCTATATTTTCTTCGCACTCGACAACGATGCGGTGGTCGGCCGCGGCCCCATTGCCAACAATCTCGGCGCGGAAAAGACCGAAGCGCTGCGCACGCAGCTCGACTTGAAAGACGGCGATGCCGTGTTCTTCGTTGCCGGCGAGCCGGCAAGCTTCGTCAAATTCGCCGGCGCCGCGCGCACCAAGATCGGCGAGGAGCTCGGGCTCGTCGACAAGAACCGGTTCGAGCTGTGCTGGATCGTCGATTTTCCGATGTACGAATGGAACGAAGAGGAGAAGAGGATCGACTTCTCGCACAATCCGTTCTCGATGCCGAACGCGTCAGTCGAGGAATTCTTAGGCCTCGATCCGGCGGACCGCGACAGAATTCTATCGCTCAAGGCCATTCAATACGACATCGTCTGCAACGGCATCGAGCTATCCTCGGGCGCGATCCGCAATCATCGTCCCGACGTGATGAAGAAGGCTTTCGCGATTGCCGGCTACGATGAGAGCACGCTTGAGGAAAAATTCGGCGGCATGTTGCACGCGCTTTCGCTTGGCGCGCCGCCGCACGGCGGCATCGCGCCGGGCATCGACCGCATCGTGATGCTATTGTGCAACGAAGAGAACTTGCGCGAAGTGGTGCTGTTCCCGATGAACCAGCGCGCGGAAGATCTGATGATGGGCGCGCCGTCCGAAGCGACGCCCAAGCAATTGCGCGAACTGAATATCCGGGTGGTGAAGCCAAACTAAAATATTTTGCTAGAGCTTGGCGCGAGCGGCGGTTCATGCGCTTTTTTGCAATCGCGGGGCGGGGACTTCGCTGGTCTCGTCGATCGGCGAGTGCTGTTCAGCAAGGCATTGTTACACAGGGATAAAATTGGCTTCGTTTTGCACTTTTGGGTTCTTAACGCACAACGTCAGGTTTAGCTCAGCCTATTTTGCGATCTGTGAGAATGTGTATGGCTCGCTCGCGTCGCGTCGCGGCACGTCGCTCGTATCGGTCAAGTCTCGCCAGCTCCGATAGCTCCTTTCTGATTTCCTCGACGGTGCCGTCCGATGGCGTCATTAACATGGCCACTCTTTCGGCTCGGTCTGCGTCAGCGCTCGTTTGCTGGCCCTCCGATCGCAACGCGTCCGATGTTTCAAATCCGCCTAACGTCGCGATACGCGATATCACGGCGAGCTTGACCCGTCGGACTTGCTCGAGGTCAAATTCGGCTTGCGCGATAGTCCGCGCGCACTCGAGTGTGACAATGTCGGCGCCAGCACCGGCGATCTTGCGCGCCAACCGTTCAATCCATTTGATGCGTTCCGCATTTGTGATCACGCCGGCGGCAAGGCCGTGGCGGAACGAATTCCGACTGGATCTTTTCCGACCGGCGCGCGAGCGGGGCCCGGTGCTGCGGCGTGCATTGCGGCGATTGGCAGCAATTTGGCGACCGGTGGCCATGGATCAAGCCGCTGCCGGGGGTGGCTTCTTGGAGTAATTGTCGAGCGCAAGAACCTTGCCGTCAATGACGCGATTGACCTTGGCGTGAAGTTGCGCTCCCAGCTGACCACCACGCAATTCGGCGAGCAAACGGAGGTCCTTGCCGAGCCGCGATTCCAGCGAGGCTATCAGTCGATCGAGCCTTTCGAGATCTTCGGCTACATATTGAACGGCCGCGGCTTCGATCGCAGATTCGTCGAGCTTAATGGCCTGTTCGACTACCTTCAAAACTCCTTTTTTGTCACGTTCATCACTGCACCAATGGTCGACGACTGGCTTAAGCGCGCTCTGCCACCGATAAGGGTCAGCCGCGGCAAGGATCGCATTCAAACCCGGGCGTAACGCAGCATTGATCAGACTGGTCTTAACGCGATGGAGGCGGCGAATTCCCCAAGCCTTTTCGATGATACCGTCGACTACATAGCGTTCTACGGGTCCGCGCGGCTTGAGCTCATCGTTGAGTTCACCGCGAAGACGCTCAAACTCATGGGGGGATTCGGTGATGAGTACCGGCCATGGGACTGTCGATTTTGGTAGAACTCGTTCGATCATTTTGCTTTCTCCTGACAATGTGATTCCCGAATGCGACGTGAAGAGCGCATCACGACGCACTGATAGACGGCGCCGCCGCGCCAGGCCCAAGTGCTCGCCAGGACGCTTCCGCAGATTCTCGTTGGATGACGTCACGCCATGCCAATCGATTTAACTTTTAGTTCTT
>Ga0187820_1000323_pt1 | contig 10609 bp, 9 predicted proteins | sample NC_wetland_sal_i_19_FD_132409 | JGI IMG/M metagenome (GOLD analysis project Ga0187820, IMG submission 132409) | Wetland sediment microbial communities from Neuse River Estuary, North Carolina, USA - SO4_5 | ecosystem: Environmental > Aquatic > Freshwater > Wetlands > Sediment | place: USA: North... | reverse complement strand
GTCCACACCGCGTAACTGCGTGATTTCGCCCGGACGCGCACCTGAATAGGCACAGAGCCACGGAACCCAACGCTGCGCACTTTGGAAGATCGTCTTCGGGGTCCCGATAGCGGATGCAGCTCTCAGGATCGTTGTCCACTCCTCTGGCATGAAGGCATCGGTTTCGCGGTTCTTCACACGCCTCGGCTCCGTCACTCTCACGCCCTTGAACGGATTAGACGCGATCGACCGCTCGTGGTGTGCCCATGCGAACACCGTACGGGCTGCAGTGAGCCAGACATCGTTGACCGTCCGAGCTTTCCGCTTGGCTGTGACGAGCTGTCGGGACCAGTCCCTTGCGTCATCCTCAGCGATGTCGTTTGCGCTCCCGAAGCCGCCGCGAGCCCGTGGCAATTGTTCGAGGCGTGGGTGACGGGCAAGACAGCCCGCTGCGTCAGGTGTCAACTGGTGGCGGGTCGTGTTCCTCGACCTTGAACGGCGATTGTTCCAGTAAGTTGCTGAACCCATTGGGGTTCGAGCGCCGCTGGTGCGGTCGAGAGGACTCGAACCTCCACGGGTTGCCCCGCTAGCACCTCAAGCTAGTGCGTCTACCAATTCCGCCACGACCGCATGTGGGCTGGAGGCGTCCCAAGCTTGGAAGCCGGCACGCAGGGTGCGGATGTAACAGCTAGGCTTCCGCCCGACAAGGCGTCCCGGCCGCTTGCGCCAAACTCCTCGCGGCGTGCCCTCACAACCGAGCTCCCCGCGTCCTCACCTGTCTCGCGCCAGGGCCGCTAGTCGCGATATTCTCGCAAGATGGCTCCCGCCCGCACGGACGTGACGATCGGGCTTTTGCCCGTGGCCGGTTCGGCGCCGGCCGAATGGCGCGTGAGCGACGGTCTCCTCGGCTACGACGACGCGCTGGCGGTGATGGCCGCGCGCGCCGCAGGGATCGCGCGGGGCGATGCGCCTGAACTCGTCTGGCTGCTCGAGCACCCTGCCCTTTACACCGCCGGCACTTCGGCGCGGCCCGAGGAGTTGATCGAGGCGCGCTTTCCGGTTCACAGGGTGGGCCGCGGCGGGCAATTCACCTATCACGGCCCGGGCCAGCGCGTCGGCTATGTGATGCTCGATCTCAAACGCCGCGCGCCGGACGTGCGCCGCTTCGTCTTTAATCTCGAAGCATGGCTCATCCGGACACTGTCGGCCTTCGACATACGCTGCGAGCGGCGCGACGATCGCGTGGGTGTTTGGGTGCGCCGGCCCGACAAAGGTCCAGGCTTCGAAGACAAGATCGCCGCGATCGGCGTGCGCGTGCAACGCTGGGTCACGCTGCACGGCTTTGCGCTCAATGTCGCGCCGAACCTGTCGCACTTTTCCGGAATCGTGCCGTGCGGCGTGTCCGAAACCCGTTATGGCATCACATCGCTGGCCGATCTCGGAAGCGCCGCCTCGATGGCGAAGGTGGACCGCGCGCTGCGCGCGGAGTTTTCAAACCTGTTCGGCGAGGCCGTGGATGTTCAGAAGCTCGGCAGCACGGAGAACAATTCGCCGCGCCGGCGCAGCGCAACGTCGTCCGGCCTCGCCTCGCGTTGATCGAGAACGTCGACACGCGCGCCGGGCGGCCCGTTGCGGCAATCCTCGATCATGGCCGCCACATCATCCTTCGGACCGATGAACAAGGCCTCGACCGAGCCGTCGCGGCGATTGCGCACCCAGCCTTCGAGGCCGCGCTCAAGCGCGGCGATTTCCGTCCAAGCGCGGTAACCGACGCCTTGGACGCGACCGCGAACGATCACGATGCGATGCGCACTCACACGGCTTCCCCAAATTCTTCCAGCCGGCGATGGCCGGCGCCGAGCGGGCGCTGCGGCAGCCATTCCTCCAGCGAAGCGACATAGTCGGCCGGCAATTGCAGCGCGCGCGCCGCCTTCACGACGATCTCCATATAGCCGGGCCGCGGCCGGCCGAACGGGCGCTGGCGCGCAACATAAACGAGGACGCGGCGGCGGCCGCCCGCGTCCCTCACCGGCAACGTCTCAGGGCGATAAAGCCCGTTCGCGATATTTTCCCACAAATCGAGCGTGACGCGATCGCGCGCCGTGAGCCGCCAGAGAAGCCCATGCACGCATCGGCTGCGATCCGGCACAAGCGAAGCATAACCGTCCATCGTGATGACGAAACGATAGCCTTCGAGCCGCGCCGGATGCAAAGGCTGCGCGGCCGGCGCATGCCTGCGCATCACCGCGCGATGCATGTTCGAACCGTAGGCGAAATGCAGCATCGCCGCTCTCAACACAATCCAGTTGCCGCTCCGGTCACGGCTTCTGCGCGCTCGGACGTGTCGCCACCCACAGGGTGAAAAACAATGCGACGACCACCGGCAGCAATGCAAACAGCGTCAGGACGCCGATGACGATCGAGCCCAGGTCGTGCGGCATCGAACCGGCCAGCGTCTGGATAATGTAGAGAAGCAAGATGAGTTCAAGCGCGCTCTGCGCGCCGGTATTGCCCATCAGGCCGGTGGAACCGGCGAAGAAATTCATCGCCAGGATCAAAAGGAATACGACCGACAGCGCGTAGAGCAAAGCGACGGCGCGCGCCAAGCCGTCACTGCGGCCCGCATCGTGCAGCCGCTTGGCATGCAATACGAACCACAGCCAGGTGAGCACCGCCTGGGTAGCGGCGAAGGCCCATAATCCCATACGCGCGGTCACATCGGGCGTCGTCAGCCAATGCGACGCCACGCCGGCCGCATAGACGGCGGCAATGCAAAAGCTAAAGGGGCGTTGCCGCAACTGTCCGCCAGGCGAAAAGATATTGAGGAGAGACATCGGCGAATGCTGCACGAAAAGCTTACGAGAATTCCATGATGACCGCGTCGACCGCGACGCTGTCGCCCTGTTTCACCCGCACTTCTTTAATGATGCCGTCGCGTTCCGCGCGCAAGACGTTTTCCATTTTCATGGCCTCGATCACTGCAAGCGTTTCGCCGGCCTTGACCTCTTGGCCTTCGGCAACGGCAATCGACACAACGAGTCCCGGCATCGGACAACGCACCGCCTTCTCGCTGCCGGAGAGTTTCTTGAGCGGCATCAGCCGCGCATAGCCCGCCTCGCGCTCGGTATAGACATACGCTTTGACCTCGAAGCCACGATAGGCGAGCTCGAAACCGTTCGGCACAGCGCGCACGTGCATGGCGACGCGCTTGCCGTCTATCGTGCCCGTCCAGATCGGCGCGCCGGGGACCCAAGCGGAGGACAGCACATGGCGCGCGCCGTCCTCAAAGGTCACGACGACGTCGTCGCCTCGATGTTCGACGTCGGCCTGGATTTCATCAGGACCGAGCCAAATGGCGCGGCGCCGGTCGCGCTTCAAGGTATTGTTCAACTGGCCGGAGATTTTCCGTTTGCGCTCGCCAAGCACGAGATCGATGGCGGCAGCGACCGCCGCGATCGCGTGCGCCACGGCCCCTTTTGGCGGCGTGCGTTCGAACCCTTGCGGAAATTCTTCCGCGATGAAAGCCGTGCTCAGCTTGCCGGCGCGCCAGCGCGGATTCTGCATGATCGCGGCAAGGAACGGCACATTGTGGCGAATGCCCTCGATGGTGAAGGCATCAAGCGCATCGGCTTGCGCTTCGATCGCTTCAAGGCGCGTCTTGGCGTGCGTGACGAGCTTGGCGATCATTGGATCGTAATAGAGCGAAATTTCGCTACCCTCGGTCACGCCGGTATCGTTGCGGATGGTAACGCCGTTCTCGCGCACTTCTTCCGCCGGCGGCCGATAGCGCACCAGCCTGCCAATCGACGGCGCGAAGTTGCGATAGGGATCCTCGGCATAGATGCGGCTTTCGACCGCGGAGCCCGATAGCTTGACGTCGCTTTGCTTGAGTGCGAGCCGCTCACCGGCCGCGATCCGGATCATCTGCTCGACGAGATCGATGCCGGTGACGAGCTCCGTTACCGGATGCTCGACCTGCAGCCGGGTGTTCATTTCCAGGAAATAGAAGCTTCGGTCCTGCCCGGCGACGAACTCCACGGTGCCGGCGCTGTCATAGCCCACAGCCTTGGCCAGCGCGACCGCCTGCTCGCCCATCAGCTTTCGCGTTTTCTCATCGAGGAGCGGGCTTGGCGATTCCTCGATGACCTTTTGATTGCGGCGCTGAATCGAGCATTCGCGCTCGCCGAGATGGATCACGTTGCCATGCTTGTCGCCCAAGACCTGGATTTCGACGTGCCGCGGATCGGTGATGAACTTCTCGATGAAAACGCGATCGTCGCCGAAACTCGATTTCGCTTCCGAACGCGCGCGCGCAAAATTTTCCGCGACCTCGGCTTTCGTAAATGCGATCCGCATTCCCTTGCCGCCGCCGCCGGCGGACGCCTTGATCATCACCGGGTAGCCGATGGCGTCGGCGATCTTGACGGCCTGCTTGTCGTCCTCGATCACGCCGAGATGGCCGGGCACGGTCGACACCTTGGCGCGGGCAGCCGCCTTCTTCGACTCGATCTTGTCGCCCATGGCGGCGATGGCCTTTGGATTGGGACCGATGAAGACGATGTCGGCTTTGGCGAGCGCCTCGGCAAAATTCGCGCGTTCGGAAAGAAAACCATAGCCTGGGTGGACGGCCTCGGCTCCGCTCGCCTTGCATGCGGCGACGATCTTTTCGATGACCAGATAACTTTGTGCGGAAGGCGGTGATCCGATCGCGATCGCCTCATCGGCCATCTCGACATGCAGCGCGTCGCGGTCCACCTCGGAATAGACGGCAACTGTGGCGATCCCCATGCGGCGCGCGGTCTTGATGATCCGGCAGGCGATCTCGCCTCGATTGGCGATCAGGATTTTTTTGAACATGACGAATGAATCCCGCGAACCCGGCTTTTCGCTCCGCTGCACTGGTCCGGGACTCTCACTGTACGGCTCTGCGCCGTTTAATCCACGTGGATATCGGCTTTCTCGATGACCAGCCGATAGATGGCCAATTCGCGCTTTATCTTGGCCTCGAGGTCGGCCGGTGTCGATGGAATGGTGGACACGCCGCCGGCGGCGAAGCGCGTTTTGACGTCCGGCAAATTGAGGATCTCCACGACCTTCGCTTCAAGCTTGTTGATGATCGGCTGCGGGGTGCCCTTCGGCGCGAGCAAGGCGGTCCAGTTCGACGCGCTGATATCGCCGGCCCCTTCCTGCGCCAAGGTTGGCCATTCCGGATTGAGCGGCGAGCGCTGGCCGGTCGTTATCGCCAGCACGCGGATTTTGCCGCTCGGCACATACGGCGCGACCGTCGAACTTGCCAGAACGCCGAGCGGAATGTCGCCCGCGACCAGCGCCTGCGCCGCCGGCGCGCCGCCTTTATAGGGCACATGGACGAATTTGGTGCCGGTGTTGAGCGCGATCGATTCCAGGACGAGCTGATTGATGCTGCCATAGCCGGGCGTGCCGACATTGAGCACGCCGGGTTGAGCCTTGGCGGCGGCGATCACGTCGGCGACGGACTTGTAGGGACTGTCGCCGTTTGTAGCGAGCACCATGGGCGCGTCACTGACGGCGCTGATCGGCGCGAGATCGCGCTCGACGTCGTACGGGACGTCCTTGAACAGCGCCGGATTGATGGCGACGTCGCCGGTCGTGACCATGACGAGCGAATAACCATCCGGCGCCGATCTTGCGGCATCGGTGACGGCGATGAAGCCGTTGCCGCCGGGCCGGTTCTCGATGACGACCTGTTGCCCCCAGGCTTCCGTCAGCTTGGCGCCAACGATCCTCGCCGCAATATCCGAAATGCCGCCGGGCGCGTACGGCACCAGAATGCGGATCGGCCGCGTCGGATAATCCTGCGCAAAAGCCGCCGATGCAGCACACATCAAGAGCGCGATCGCTATGCCGATAATCCGCACCATCGCTGGCCCTTTCAATCACCGCCACCACAGCGAGAGGATCAGCGCGAGTGCAAGCAGCGCCGCCACGCCCTGCCAGAACCGCACCGGCGAGCGCTCATAAAGTGTCTGCGGCCTGCGCGCCGGAACCGGCGCGTGGGACGGTCCTGCTTCCATCTCCAAAGCGAACTCCATGACATCTTGAAAGCGCTCCGCTGGGTTGGTTGCGACCGCCCGTCCGAGCGCCGCTTGCAGCCAAGCCGGCAAATCCGGACGCAGGTCGGCCAGCGGCACGGGCCGGCTTCGCCGCGACGGGCTGACCGCGTCGATATTGCCGTACGGATATTCGCCGGTAAAAGTGCGGAACATCGTGACGCCAAGCGCGTAAATGTCGGTCGCCTGATTGCCCGGTTCACCCGCAAACATTTCCGGCGCCATATAGGCGATGGTGCCCGGAATATCCTCGGGCGGGAAATCTTCCAGGCCTGGCACGCGCACGACGCCGAGATCGATCAGCTTGAGCGAGCCTCCGCTTTCAAGAATGACATTGTCGGGCTTGATATCGCGGTGGATGATGCCGGCACGATGAAGCGCCGCGACGCCGCGCGCCAGTTTGATCGCGATGTTGCGTCCCTCCTCGAGGCCGACCAAGGGTCGCCGTCCAAGGCGCGTCGACAAGAGCTCGCCCTGATAGAGCGGCATGACGGTGTAGAGACAGCTCTGACGTCCCGGTGGCAATTCGATGATGTCGCCGATCCACGGACTGTTCACCCGTGCACCGACCCATGCTTCGCGGGCGAATGCGGCGTGATAAGTGGCAGTCGCGGCAACCTGAGGCTTCGGAAACTTCAGCGCCACCTCGCCACCTTCGATTTCGTCGATCGCGCCGAACAGCCGCGTATACCGCCCGTCGGAAATCAGCACTTTCAGGACGAAGCCATCGACGGTCTGACCGTCGATCGGAACCGGGATCAACGGCAATTGCATAATATCGGCGCCGACGGTCGCGGAATCGGCGCTTGGCAGATCGACGACATCGATGACCAACGCCGTGCAATTGTCGGTACTGCCGGATTGAAGCGCCGCCGCGACCAGCGCCCGCGCCGAATCGTCGGACGCCGAACGGACGCGAAGAATCTCGGCGATGGTGTCAAGAGTGAGATAGCCATGCACACCGTCGCTGCACAAGAGAAAGCGATCGTGCAGCGCGACCGGATGTGCCGCGTAATCGACGCGCACCTCGGTCTCGACGCCCAGCGCCCGGTTGAGGATGTTGGACCGCCCGTCGCCGCCTTCGCGGACATGGTCGGTGGTCAAGCAGGTGATGCGGTCCCCGCGCAACCGGTAAGCGCGCGTATCGCCGACATGCAAAACGTGCGCGACCCGGCCGCGCAGCACCACGGCGGTGAAGGTGCATCCCATTCCGGCAAGTCTATTGTCGCGACGGCTTTGCGAAAAAATCCAGCCATTGAGCGAGTTCAAAACCGTGGCCGCGGCGCGCCTGACTTCCATGGTCTCGGGCAGGTCGCAAAATCCGTCCAGAAAACCGCGCACGGCGGTTTCCGCCGCGACTCGGCCGCCTTTGGCGCCGCCAATTCCATCCGCGATCGCGGCGAGCGTGTCGCGGCGCGGCCTAGGCAGTTCCATCCCGAAAACGGCGCCGGCGAAATCCTCGTTGCGCTCGCGGGGACCGGTTTCGGAGGCAAAGCCGACGCTAACGCGAACCGCGATTGTCCCCTCAGCCATTGTGGCCGCCCCGCTTTCGCCGCAGCGGGGCACGCGCGGGTAGGCGCGCCTGCGGGACTGCAGCCCCAACTGCCGCTCTAATTGTCCAGCTTGCAACGATCATAGAGGAAATAGCCGCCGGTGCTTGATGCGACGACCACCGTAAGATTTCCGGACTTGCGATCAAGCGTGTAATTCCCGCCGTCCGAAGCGTCGTGCCACGAAATATCGCCGTCGCTGATCCGTGCTGGATTGGAATCCACGGTGCTATGATCGTAATCGACCTTGATTTGCCACTGGGTTCCGCTGGCGGGATTGGTGCAGGTGATCGCGCTTTGACCAGACGGCGCACTGAGCGCCGACCCGGCGAGAGCAAAAGCCATTGCGCCGCCCAATACCGGCCTAGGAGTCAAAAAGACCTGACGACTATGGCCGAACCTCGCCCCAACCACTCCGGCTATCCTCTCCGCCAATGACCTAGCTTCGATCACAGCCACCCCAGGTCTGTGCCCATTTTGTGTTCATGATGCGAAGTTTCTAGTCATACAGGGCTCGATCTGCCGACACCGGTCCGGAAAACCCGGTCAGGTCATGTTCGATTAACTGGCATATTTTTTGCGATCACTCAAACGTCGGCCCGTGTGCCGTCGGCGCACTGAGGGCATTTTTTTGGGGAAAGGCACATGGCACTCATACCTTCACCGCAGTGGCTAGATACCGGAGATAATGCGTGGCAGTTAGCGGCGGCGACCTTCGTCGGACTCCAGAGCATCCCCGGTCTGACTGTCCTTTATGGCGGCATCGTCAAAAAGAAGTGGGCGATCAATTCCGCCTTCATGTCGATGTATGCGTTCGCGTCGGTCCTGGTCGTCTGGGTCTTGTTCGACTACAACATGGCGTTCGGGCCACAATGGTTTCCGTTCTTAGGAACGCCAAGTCTAGGAACCTCGGCCGCATTCACTCTCGGGCAAGCCACGATACCGGCCGCGGCATCGGGCATGCCTCCGCTTGCCTTCCCGATGGCGACACTGATGTTCTTCCAGTTCGTGTTCGCAGCCATTACCGTGATTATCCTTGGTGGCTCATTGCTTGGCCGGATGAACTTCACGGCCTGGATGATCTTTTGTCCAGTTTGGATGACGCTCGTCTACACCGTGGGCGCGTTTAGCCTCTGGGGTGGCGGCTGGCTTGCTAGCATGGGGGTGGCTGACTTCTCGGGCGGCTACGTGATCCATCTTGCGGCCGGAACTTCAGGCTTCGTTGCTGCGGCAGTAATTGGCCCCCGGCTGCAGGCCGACCGCGACAACTTCCCGCCGAACAGCCTCTTGATCACGCTGGTGGGTGCCGGAATCTTGTGGCTCGGCTGGAACGGCTTCAACGGCGGCGACCCGTACTTCGCCAATGCGGACGCCGGCGCGGCTGTGCTCAACACCAACACTGCGACTGCAGTAGCCCTTCTGGTCTGGACGCTGATGGACAAAATGGCCTACGGCAAGCCGTCCGTGCTCGGCGCGGTCAACGGCATGATCGCCGGCCTCGTCGCCATCACGCCTGCCGCCGGTTATGTCGACGGCTGGGGTGCGATCATCATCGGCATCGTCGCCGGTATCATACCTTGGCTCAGCATGAACCAGCTGCAGAAGACCCGCTTCATGATGAAAGTGGACGATACACTCAGTGTATTTTCCACTCACGGCGTGGCCGGCTTGACCGGCGGTTTGATGGTCGGCCTTCTCGCCAATCCGGCAATGCTGCAATATATCGGCACCGACAAGGACGCGCCCGGCGTCAGCATCACCGGCTGGCTCTATGGCAACCCGTCGCAGCTGCTGCTGCAGGCGGAGGGTGCGGCGTTCATCATCGTGTACAATGCGATCGCCACCTACATCATCCTCAAGGTGATCGGTTTCATCGTCCCGCTGCGTATGGACGAAGCCACCCTGAAGGTCGGCGACGATGCGGTGCATGGCGAAACGGCCTACGCGATCGGCACCGAAGGCGAATAATCGCTTCCTCCCTGGCGGGCGGCCCTGACCGCCCGCCAATCCAAAACCGCGCAACTTGTTTCTCCGGCGCGGTGTTCTGGCGGCTCCTATCGGGCCGCCTCTTTTTATGACCTCCTATTGCTCCCTGCCGACGGACCGTTATCGCTGGCCTGATCGTGCTGTTGGTCTTAGCAAACTACACGTTCGATACTAGCAGGGGCGAATCTGCTATCCGAATGATCCCGTTGCTGCTTGCCGGAGCAATTTGGCTCGTGGGGTGGGTTTGCCGCCATGTGCTCGTTGGACGCTGGAATTTGTTCGCCACGATCAAACTGAGACACCACCTACAAAACGAAGGGCTAGAGACCGCCGTACTGATTTTGATTATTTTCGGTCATAGCTGTCTCCAATTTTGTGAAGTATTGCTTGAATATCATTAAATGTTCGATGCAGGTGATCTTCAATTAAATTTCTTTTTACCACTCCGTTCATGGAATTGAATAATCGGTGTTGTCTGACGACACTGGCGTGATCCTTCTCGACATGACGCCGGATCGCGGCCGCCACTTTCGGCCTTGAGAGAGTGACATTGCTTAGAATCTCATTTCCATAGATCATATTCAAACAGAAGCGCTGCTTATTCATAACCGGAGATCTCATGCGTATCCATATCGGTTGCGAGCTCCGCTTCGAATTTCCGCAGACAACGCCTATGATTGCAACTTTGAACGTGCACTTCTCGCGCGTCTCCGAACTGGAGCGTCCGGATTATCTGATAACGAACCCTTCGGTTCCCGTTGAAGGCTACCGCGACAGCTTCGGAAATTGGTGCAGCCGCCTCGTTGCGCCCGGCGGGCAATTCAGCCTCGGCACGGACACGATTATTCGTGACTCGGGCATGTCGGACCCGATCGATCTAAACGCTCTGCAGCACCAAGTTCAGCACCTGCCGGCGGAAGTCATACTGTTTTTGCTTGGCAGTCGTTACTGTGAGACCGATCGTCTATCCGACGAGGCTTGGCGGCTCTTCGGAAACACCCCACT
>Ga0187820_1000322_pt1 | contig 10620 bp, 14 predicted proteins | sample NC_wetland_sal_i_19_FD_132409 | JGI IMG/M metagenome (GOLD analysis project Ga0187820, IMG submission 132409) | Wetland sediment microbial communities from Neuse River Estuary, North Carolina, USA - SO4_5 | ecosystem: Environmental > Aquatic > Freshwater > Wetlands > Sediment | place: USA: North... | reverse complement strand
TTTTCGCTTTTCGCTTTTCGCTTTTGGCCTTTGGCCGTTCGCCCTTATCTCAATTTCAGTCGCATGCCACCTAACCGGATTTCCTCTCCTCTTTTCACTTGCCGCATGGCCGCACATTGTGGAACCCGAATCAAACGAATATTCGTGCCTTTCCCGTGCTTCGGCTCCTTAAACAAATCCAACACACCCAGGAACCCCGACTCCCGCGCCAATTCGGGCGTTATGTCCGGAAGCCCAATAGGTTCAATCGACTCCGCTTCGATCGCTCCCTCTCTTCCACCCTCTCGCGCCATTCGTTCTGTGCTGTTTCGTACAGCTTTGTGAACCCACTCCGCTCATACTTTCTCCAAGCTAGAACTCTACCCCTGGAGCTCGCGATCAACGGAGGATTACACGTGCACCTAGCAACCAAGTATTTGGGTTTAGTTTTCCTGACGGCTGGCCTTACGGTCTCAGCCGCACCAAGAGCATCCGCGGCACAGCAAGTGGTCGTCACCGCTGGCGTCGACCATCATCGCTACTACGATCGCAATCATCATGACTACCATCAGTGGGATGATCGTGAAGACCATTCTTATCGCGTCTATCTCGGCGAAAGGCATAGAGACTATCGTGAGTTCCACCTAACGACCCGTCGTCAGCAAGACGACTACTGGAAGTGGCGCCATCGTCATCCAGATCACGACTAAAATCGCTGTCCAGTAACGAACCGATTGATGGCTTCCCCGGCGTATAACAGCGCAGGGGAAGCCTTCGGCGTTTCTCCGGTTATGGGCAGTGAATGCGCGCCCTCCGCAACTATTTTTGCGGCTTGGCCTGCGCAATGGAAAGGAAACACCATGTCATTCGGACTTTACGCGATAGGATTCGCGATTCTAATCATCGGCCTTATCTATGGCGCGCACCTCATGCATGTTCCCGGACATTGGATCGTTGTCGGTGCGATCGTGCTAGCGGGCGCCGGGATTCTCTCGGGCGTCAAAGCTACTCGGCAAAGAGACACGGCCGCATAACTATCGCCGCTGCTTGACTCGCGAATACAGAGAGCCGCCCCACCCATGTTCGAAACCACCCTGCCACGCTAAGACGCAAATACCAAAGAAAAAACCGGCTCGTTTCGAGCCGGCTTCTTCTTTCTGCTTGTGATGCGCTTACCCTTCGGTTAGCGAGGCGTTGCCGATGCGCTAACTGGCTGTATGCTCAGCGAAACGATCTTCGTGCCGATCACTTCCCCGGAAACGACCAGCTCGACCCGTCTATTTTGTTGGCGTCCGTCCGCTGTATCGTTGGAAGCGATGGGCCGCGTCTTGCCAAAGCCCTGGGCTGTAGTAGACGCTTCCGGTATCCCTTCCTGGGTGAGATATGTCCGGACACTTTCCGCTCGATTTTCGGAAAGCGTCTGGTTGAACTCTTCTGTCCCTACGCTGTCGGTGTTGCCTTCCACCGCCAGGCGGAGCGATGGATATGCCAGCACGATGCCCGAAATCTTGGCCAGCTTCTCGCGAGCCAACGGACGTAGCGTATATTGTCCGCTGTCAAAGAGTACGTCTGACATATTCACGACCAGCCCTCTCGCTGTGTCGCGAGTTTCCAGAATCATGTTGAACTGTTGTAGCAGCTTTGCGCGAAGCTCTTCGCGGTCGCTGACGGCTTGCTGCGCCGTGAGGTCGGAAGCGGCGGCTGCCGCTCGGTTGCGGTCAGAATCAGCTTCCGCGGTGGCTTGCGCGTCCTTGGCGTGCTGCGCCTGCAGATCGGAAGATGCGGCTGCGGCGCGGTTGCGATCGGAATCCGCCTCCGCTGTGGCCTGGTCGTCCTTGGCTTGCTGCGCCTGTTGATCGGAAGACGCGGCTGCGGCTTGCGCGGCTAGCTTCCTTCGTTCGGCTTCGTTGCGCTCGCTAACGGCGTCGGCTGTGGCGGCATTTGCATCCGCTACCTGGTTCGCTGACGCGTTGCGCTCGTTCTCCGCGCGGTCATCCGCGATGCGCTTGGTTGCGATTTCGCGTGCGTCTTCCGCCGTTTGCACGGTTTCGCGCGAAACGGAGATCAGTGCTTTCTTGTCTTCGTGCCGTCTGGTTGCTAGCTCGTCCGCTTCTCTCATCTGGTGAGTTGCATTCTCGAAGCTCGAGCTGGCGTAGCGCTCGGCTCCCGCCGACTTCGCGATGCGCACCGCATTGCGCGCTTCATAGAACTCCAGCGGCAATCTGGCGTCCAGGACCACCGGGTCGAACGTAAAGCCCGTGGGGACATAACCGCCGCGATCGATCAGTTCGTACTTCGCGTCCACCACCGCCAAGGTGCCTTTGGTATCCGGGCGAACTACGTTTTGCAGGATCACTGCATTGCTCGGGCGGCGCACGGCGTAGTACGGTTCCGCGGTCACGATGAGTGCGAAAGCCTGCAGGTTGGTCGTCACTTCCAGCTTGCTTCTGTGATTGTCGCCGACCAGCACTTCGCCGAGATTTACAGAGCGTCCTTCCGGCGAAATGGCCCATAGCACGTAAGTGAGATATTCGTTGCCGAAGGTTGTCGGCCTGTCGAGGCTCGAAAATTCAGCTTCGATCGCCAAGGCTCCGCGCTTACTCTCGACCTTCGCTTCGCCGTTTGCGCTGGGCATCAGGTCGGTGCCTTGGAAATCCACGTGCGTTGAGCCACCACGGTGTTTGTAGCTGACGGCCTCCGCGGTGCGGCTCACCACGGAAACCCGGTAAGTTGGTATGGGGTCGCCCGGTTGTGCCGGCGACTGCGTCTGTGCTTGGCTGTAACCTGCTGCACCGACCGCGATTGCTAATCCTAGTGTAAGTCTTGAGAGCTTGTGCATGAGTCTCCTTCGAAAAACTGCGAGACTCAGAGTGTGCCTTCTCTAGCTTGTAAATACTGTGCGTAATAGAACAAGTTTTCGAATAAATCGAACGAGTCCAGGCTCCATGGCTGCTTCTGCTCCGCCCACATTCGAGTGGCTGTGTCTCTCTGGACCGCGCTAAACACCATCCTTCATTAGAACGCCCACATCCCTAACAGGTTGCTGAAAAAAGCCATGTGCCCAGTCAATCCTGGCCGTGCACTGAAGATAAAGACAATGGAATCAGTACAGGTGAAATCGATTTTTGCACTGTTCTTGGCCACAACCGGCCTTTTCAGCAGGCTGTTAAACATCCTCTCTTTCCGAACCGCGCTTGTTACGGAAAAAGTACGCTGACCCGCCAACGGCAATCGCGAAAAAGAGCACCACCCCGGCCAGCATCGCGAAGGCTCCTGGGTCCACCCTTGCGCCAGGTACCGCGGCAAACTGGTGCGTCCAGATGGCTGCATAACCTAGCAAGTTATGCTGTTCGGTGCTCCCGGCCGGAGTCGTTGTCCAGGGAGCAAAAAAGCAGAGCAGGGCCAATCCAATCAAGAATGCGACAAACGTAACTCGGAAGAGAGTCTTCATAGGAACACAGTCTACACCCGCTGATAGCGCTCCACGATAGCTGTCGTCTCGTCCCAGCCTTCACGCCGCATTTAAATCGCGAAATCACTTGCAGAATGACGGGCGAGCCCGCGACCATGCGTCGTCAGAGGTGCAGAGATAGGACAACCGGGAAGCTCATGAACCGCGGGATTCTCCAACTATCTCGAACTCTAGCGAAGGATGCTGCGGATGACTCTTTACCAGTACGAACTATTTCTCCGCGCGATTCCTTCTTGCGAAGGCAGCCTGAGATGAGAATGGCATTATACTTCGCACAGGGGGCCCCAATGAAAAAGCTCAGGCTTCTAACCTTGACCCTGCTGGTTGCATCCTCGTCTCTGGCGAAGACCCGCCATTGGAAGCCGGCGGAGATAGAAGCCACGTCGGAAACCAATGTTTCCTGGAAATTGTGGGGCGAAAAAACCACCATCCACTACACCATCGAGACCGAGGACATGATTTATTTTGCCGAGTATGCCTTCAAACCGGGCCAACACAGCGATAGCCGCCCGCCGCAAATTGAAATAAATGTCCAAACCAAAATTGCCATCGAAGGAAGACACATTTACGTTCTCGACGTCACGGGCAAAGAAGTGAAGCTCCATATTGTTAAGAAGACGGCTAAGGGGTAGGACCGCAAGTTCGTGACGGGCCAGCAAGATCGTCGAAGGCTCTCGACACCCGGCGTTTAAATGCAAAGGCTGCCATTCTGGCCGGCACAGGGTACTACACTCATCTTCAATTTCCACTTGCCGCCGCATTTCCTCCTCTGATATAATATTCCTGGTTAAATGTGCGCCTCGCCACCCGGCGAGGCGTTCGTGTTTGAGGCCCATGTTGTACCGCCGGCATCCTGCCGGCGTTTTTGCTTGTGGTAGCACAGGCTTCAGCCTGTGCTCTTTTGTTCGTGGCACAGCCAAACTCTTCTCCATCGCGCCTTATGCGATGAATCCTGGCTGTGCTCTTTTTTTGTCCAAATCCCAAAACCAAATCTAAGGAGACAATCATGTCCACTGTTCGCATAAAAGATCGCGTATCCGTCTGTCTATTCACTTTCTCCGATGGCCGCCGTTGCCGTACTCCCCGCTCCGGCACTCATCCGCACTTCTGTTTCTATCACGCCCGCAAAGAATCTCAGGCCCGCGCCGCCGAAAATCTCGGCGAGGACCTCTCCTATTTCTTCTCTGCCGATTTCGTCACCGCCTGCGATCTCAGCACCGCTCTTGCCCGCCTCCTCCCCGCCGTAGCCCGCGGAGACATCAAACCCAAAACCGCCACCACCCTCGCTTACATGGCACAAACCTTCCTCCAAACCCTCCATCTCTCTCAAAAAGAATTCATCGACGCCGTCGGCGAACGCGAATGGCGCAAAACCGTCTGCAATTCCCTCAACCAAAATTTCAAGTACCTCAATTCCCAGTCCGATGACCCCGCCGACGCCGAAGATCCACCAAATGCCCCGCAACCCAACCCCAAACCAGCCTCACCCCAGCCCCCGGCTCACCCTCGACCTCCTTACTCACCCCCTCAACACTCCGCAACCACCCCAACTCCACAACCGAAACCTATCTCAGACTCAGCCTCAGCCTCAGCCCTAGACTCAGCCTCAGCCCCAGACTCAGCCCCAGCCTCGGCGCCATCTCTATCTCCAGCACCCCAAGTCTGTCATCCTGAGCGTAGCGAAGGATCCCGCTGCAATCCGGCCCCATCCACCGACGACGAGAACCCCGCCGACTCGTCTCTTGCTCTCTCCGCAAAACCTGCGACGAATCCCGGAGCGGAGCCAACCCAGCCGGATTCAAAAGTCCCGGAATCCGCTCGGGCCAACTCGGTCCTAGCCATAGCCCGTTCCCGATTCCGCCGCCGCTCAACCAACACGCCGACTAACCCTTTTAAAACCAACATTTACGAACGCCCTCGCAACTGTTGATTCTTCAGGATTTACAAAAATCCTAACTTCTCTAGAATGAGCAATTGCAAGAATTAGGGAGGGGGTCACTCCAGCACAATCGGAAACCGCACAAGCAAGGCCGCATAGCGGCACGATACATCGTCCCCTGTGGTGCTATGACGAACAACCCCGACTCGCTCGCCACAAACATGCGCGATCAACGCGACGCTACTTCCCAGTCTCCGTCTTCCACCGCCGAACTAAGTCCGCTGCCGCCGCAGACCAGCTTGGAAACTGAAACGGGAAACCTGCCGAGAGCAACCGGCCTGGTACCACTCTGCGGCTCTTTAGGATGAGTTCCGTTTCCGTGCGCAACAAAACCGCTCCTGCCTCGAGCATCCATTCCGCCGAGGGCAGTCCGATTCTTGTGCCCCAGGCCTCGCGCAATGTTCGCATGAACTCGCGATTCGGCAGCGGCTCCGGCGCAGCAAGGTTCACCGCCCCATCAATCTCGTCGTGCGCCATCAGGAACTCGACCGCGCGCGCAAAATCCTCCTCGTGAATCCAGGAGACAAACTGCTCTCCGGACCCGGCCGCCCCGCCCAGTCCGAATCGCACCAGCCGCAGCAGCGTGTCGAAAATTCCGCCGCGATCCGCGCTCATGGTCATTGCGCTTCGCAGCGCCACTTTGCGGGTCTTCGGCGTGCACGTCGCAAAAAAACTTTCTTCCCATCGAGTCGCCACCTCGATGCTGAATTTCCAGGCTGCTGGCGCATTCGCTTCATGGCCGCCGATCTCTCCGGTGGATTCATCCATCGGTCGATCGAGCGCGTGCCGGTAAATCGTCGCCGTGCTGGCGTTCAGCCAAACTCGCGGCGGTTCGGCGAGCCGCGCGATCGCTTCGCCGAGCAGTCGCGTGCTCTTCACGCGCGATTCCAAAATCTCCCGCCGGTTCTCCGCGTTGTACCGGCAATTCACGCTGCGGCCCACGAGATTGATCAGAACGTCTGCGCCTTCCAGCTCCTTCACCCATGCGCGCAGGTTCTCTCCGTCCCAGGCGACAATGCGCCACGGCGCTTGAAACGAGGTTCGCGCCAATGCGGCGACCGAATGCCCTCGCGCATGAAAGTATCGGCCCAAGATATTTCCAACTTGCCCGCTTCCGCCGGCAATTACGATGCGCAAAGCCCGCGCGCCACTCCAGCGCGTCTCGTTGGTTTTCAAGTGATGTTCCAGAACTCGCATGGACCTCGCCTCGCTGGATTGCTACCTGAAATCCAAGTCCGCGCTAACTTTGCCGCGTCACTCCGGGCGCCGGGCACGCGTGTGCGGCGCAACTCCGATGAATCGCGATGCGCCTGTAGCCGGACCGCAATAACTCCATCATCCCAGGAATTCTGGCAAGCCACGCGAGCGGCCACGCCCACCAAATTTCGCTCGCTAAAGCCACCGCCGCATCCGCTCCTCCAAATTGCCGCCCGCCGGAAAGCAAAAGCCGCATTTCGCGCAGCAATTCTTCGCGCGTCATTCCCAACAGCGCTCCGACGCGTGGATCCTGCAACGGCGCCACCGCCAGCCCGCGCCGCTCCAAAATCGGGGTAAGCCATCGCGCAATCCGCGTGCAAAACGCGCACTCCGCGTCAAAAAACAGCCAACCCCGAGCGTGCCGTCCCTTCCCGTCCGTAAATTCCGATGCCAGCGAAATCATTTTTTGTAGGACAGACACTCTTGTCTGTCTCCTTTCCCGTTCGTACTCCGTGCTGTCTCAGCGTGCTCCGCGCCTCTGCGTTAACTGATCTTTGCTGTCATCCGTTTTCTTCCTGTGGACTGTTAGCTGTCAGCCGTTGGCCGCTTTCTCCTGCTGCATCGCAAACAACAAAAATGCCGCCGCGGAAGCACCAAACACGGAGTAGTCCAAAGGCGCTTTAATGCCAAATGAAATGGCCATCGCCGTCGCAAACAGCAGAAGCAAGATTGCGCTGCCGAGCGCTACAGCTCGCTTGTAGATGCCCAAAATCAGGCCGATTCCGAACGTCGTCTCGGCAATCGTCGCCAGCCACACAAGCACCGGAATCGACCGCGCGGGCATGAATGAATTCACCATTCCTACATAGCGTGTAAAGTGCGCGAAGTCGCCCCAGTTCACGTTCGGTTTTCCTGGTGCTCCCCAAAAGCCGAATCGGTCGGCAAGAGAAGAAAAGAAGGCGGCTGCCAACGCGAGACGCACGTACCATTCAGCAATTGGACGCGCGTTGCCAGTTAATTTCTGCAGTCCGCGCGCCGGCGATTTCTTGGTCTGCTCGGCGGCGTGGAATTCGGTCGCCATTGGTGGGCTGCTCATCGTTCACCTTCTCTTTCTATCCTGCGAAATGCGTCCGCCGCTTTTCTTCCGCTCACACTGCTTTTTTCTTGTCGCTCCCAAGCAAGGTAATCACTTTGCCGCGCAGCTTGATGACTCCTTTCAGCGCGCCAGTCGGCATTCGCATGACCTCCTCAAACAGCCCGGTCATCGCCGTCAGAAATCCCAGCATGCTTTCCATTCGCTCGCGCGTGTACGGATCGCCGTGCGCGTCGGCCTTCGACTCCGCGACGCACTCCGCGAGCACGCGAAGCGTCGGATCGATTTCGCGGCGCTTGCGCTCTTCGCTCACGATGCGGAAAATCTCCCAAACATCCTTGAGGGATTCAAAGTGGTCACGCCGGTCGCCCAGCACGTGCACTACGCGGACGATGCCCCACCCTTGCAGCTCGCGCAGGCACGTACTCACATTCGACCGTGCCACAGCGAGGGTCGTCGAAATCTCATCCGCGGGTATCGGAACTGGCGAAAGGAAGAGGAGGGCGTGGACCTGGGCGACGGTGCGGTTGATGCCCCAGCGGGTGCCCATCTCGCCCCAGTGGAGAATGAATTTTTGAGCTACAGGCGAAAGTGTTGGTTTTGTTGTAGCAGTCATTTCTGTTATTTCTCTCCGTACAGACACTACCGTAAGAACGGCTATCTGTCAAGATCTTTTTTCGCACTCGCGCGCGGCAAAGCTGGAGGTGAAGATCCGTCACACCTGTCCTTTTTCAGCACTTCCCTGCCATTTACAGGGACCCCGCTCTTTGCCAATCTGGAGGAGTCGAGGATCTTGTGCGATCGAGCTTCCAAAGGAAAAGCGCCGGAGTTCGCTTAGCGGCTGTGGCCGCGCTAGCGTGCTTTGCCTGTGCATTAAGCCTGATCGCTTTCGGCCAAATGCCGGCGCAATCGCAAGCCAATTCCGCCAAGAACTTGGCAAACAATTCGGTCAACGCGGCGCTCTGCCCCGTCGTTTATCCGGACGATCAAACGCCTGCTGGCCGCGGCTACCACTACACTTTTTTTGGCAACGCGTTCTTCATCAACGAACAAGGCTATCTGCTTACCGTCGCACACGTGTTCGAAACGTTTCGCGACGGTGGCCAGCCGTACATTCTTGTCAAACACACAGACACTCCGCCGCGGCTTCTGAAGGTCACAGTGATCGCCAAGGATTTGCAGCACGATGTGGCCATTCTGCGTGCGACGCCAAATCCGTTCTCGGGAAAATACAACGTGGCGTTCGTTCCGCTGGACTCCGAAGCGGCTGTGCGTGGCGAGGCAGTTCTCGCGCTTTCACTTCATCCAAAAAATTTGCAACATGCAGAAAGTTTCGAGTACGAGCGCGAAGATACGTCGCCCGGAACGGTTCTCTCCTACGAAACTACGAAGCTGGATAATTCCGGCCCCGCCGCGGACGTCTTCTTACTGAGCCATCCCGTCGTCCAAGGACAAAGCGGCTCTCCAGTTCTGGCGGTTAACTCACGCGGAGCCGTCGGCCTGGTAGAGGGACTGTGGCTGCGTGGCGTCCCGCTGTCCTCAGTCAAGTCAGCAGCGCTGCCCACCAACTCGCCCGGCGCCGCGGTCCCGATTCGCTATGCCATTTCTCTCCTAGAGCAATACGGCATCGCGTGGCATTCGGCTAACCCTTCTTCGCCAGAGCCATCGTCCTCGAGCACTTCGCAGTCCACCACGGATCGCCCCAGACCGTAGCCCCGCGAGGCAGAACAAGATTTGCGCCAGCGATGCCGGCCCGTAAGCGCGGAGCGAGCGCAGCCACGCGCGGACCATGATTTAGAAAATGGGCGTCGATTCAGGGGATGACGACGATGCGTCGGCCAGCTAGATCGGGACGCTGCCACACTTCCTCGATCTCAGAGAGAGGAACGGATTCGGTTTCGATTTGGAGAGCGCGTTTAGCGCCCCAATCCAGGACTTGCTGCATCGCTGCGACAAGAACATCACGCGGGGGGATTCCGGCGGTGCCCAGAATCGTGAGTGCTGTGCTGCGCAGGACGGCCGCGGGGAGCGAGATGGTGGGGCCAGCGCTCTCGCCAACTTGGACGAGGCGCGTCTCGGAATTCACGACGGCAAATTCGTGGCGCGTGATGGCGGCGAAAAGAATTTCTGTGGGACGTCCCCAGACGTAATCGATGACCACTTGGAAGCCAGCTTCGCCGGCTTCCTTCGCAAACGCCTTTTTCAATTCTTCGTCAGATTGATTCAGTTGGATCGTTGCGTCGGCTCCGAGTGCGCGGAGTTTTTCTAGGGACTGCGGGTTGCGACCGGAAGCGACTACGCGTCCGGCGCCGAGCAGCTTGGCGATCTGCACGGCCAATTTTCCGGTTACGCCGGTGGCGCCGAGGATGAGAATGGTCTCTCCTTTCAATACTTTCGCGCGGTGGTTGAGCGAGAGCAGAGCGGAGACGCCGGGATTGGGGAGCGCCGCGGCGGTCGCGTCGCCGAGAGCGTCTGGCAAGGGAAAACAATACGCAGCGGGAGCCACGGTACGCTGGGCCATGGCGCCAAAGGGGCGGCGAGGCCCGCCGAAGAAAACTCTCGTGCCATCGGGGAGAAGGCCGACGCCGTCGGTGCCGCAAATTACGGGGAACTCGCGCGGGCTGGCGTAGTGCGAGCCGGCGGCGAGTTGTTTGTCGACGGATTTGAGCGAGGAGGCGCGGACTTGCACGATGACTTCGTTCGCGCCCGCGGTGGGCTCGGCGAAGTCTTCGCAGCGAGGCGGTTTTCCTAGTTCATGTAATACGGCCGCTTTCATGTGCCCTCGGTTTCCAAAGTTGGAATTGTAGCCCCATCGACAGATCCGAACTCAAACCGCTGGCATTATGCCAGTAATTCTTCGGCTGCGCGTTATGACCTCGGCCGAGACAGCCGGGAAAGCGCCGCCAACATTGAGATTGCTCGCGCTCTCAAAAGCCGTTG
>Ga0187820_1000320_pt1 | contig 10652 bp, 5 predicted proteins | sample NC_wetland_sal_i_19_FD_132409 | JGI IMG/M metagenome (GOLD analysis project Ga0187820, IMG submission 132409) | Wetland sediment microbial communities from Neuse River Estuary, North Carolina, USA - SO4_5 | ecosystem: Environmental > Aquatic > Freshwater > Wetlands > Sediment | place: USA: North... | reverse complement strand
GGATCGACGAGATAGCCGCCGATTTGACCGGGCTGAAGTTGAACCGGCGCGAATCCGCCGCCTACACCAGCGCCGGCTTGAAACCAGGCTTGGGGTGCTCCCGTGGTGTCAACCGTTTGATACGCTGCCGGGAAGAGATCGGCGGGCTGTGCATCTCCGCCAAAATTCTTGACCTTATATTGTTCCGGCAGAAAGACTTCCCATTGCAGGAGAGATATGGGGACGTCCATCTTGGGCAAAGAGATTTCCGAGCCACCTTTTTTTGCGAACGGCGCGCCGGAATCCATGTAGACGAAAGAGACTTCGTAGGAGCCGACCGGGCGGAAACCGGTTCGCAGAAGAGGAACGCGATGGCCGTCGGGAGCTTCCACGGGCTTGACCTTTTCGCCCGCGATTTCCGCGGTGACGATGCTGGCGCCGATAGGCAACTCGATTTTTAGGAATGGCTGAGCCTGATTTCTGATGGTTAGTTTTACTTCGGTCAGCGATCTGCCTTCGGTGGTTACGAGCGTGGTGACGACGGCACGTTCGGCGATAGCGGCGAGAACGCTGCTATCGGGGAAGCGCGTCCATTCGAGCGAGAGGCTTGGATTTTCCGTCGGCTGGCGGTGATAACGAAAAGCGGCCTGCTGGGAGGAACGCGCGAGCGAACGCAGATTGGGATTTGTCTCCTTGAAGTCCATGCGCTTGAGGCTGCCGCCTTCGGTGGCGGTTAATTCCATGGTGCCGACGCCTTCGACGAGGACTTCGCCCGTTTCGCGTTGCGAATTTTTCACGCTGAGGAAAGGCACATCCGCTTTCGTCACGGTGATCGGCTTTTCCAAAGAGATGAGGAACTCGTGAGCGCGCTGAGCGGGCGCATTTATTTTTAGAGTTAAAACGCCTGACTGCACATCGCTGGAATCCACCGAAGCGCCGGAGGCTCCCGTGACTTCGTAGCCGGCGGGAATCTCGAGTTCGAATTGCGCGGGTTCGCCCTGGACGACGGTGATATCGGCGAGGACGGCTAGACGAATTTCGGCCTCGCTGACGGAGACGAGAGTTTTCATGTTGGAAAGAAAACGGACTTCGCGCGGAACGGTTGGGGCGACGACTTCTCGCGTGGCCCACCAGATGTTGGCGGCCTGGCCTGGGACGAGAGTCGCTTCGATGGTGGTTTTTCCGTTGGCGGACGTCAGGCTGGTGATGAGACCTGGATTGATCTTTACATTGGTGTGATCGCCGGGAACTTCGAGCGTAAGGAGCACGCTGCCGGCTGACGGCGCGGGCAAGTTGAAGGAGGCGCGGCCCGTTTCGATGTTGAGCGGCAGACCGGCTTCAAGATCGACGGTGAATACGGCTGGACCGGGCAGGATCGCAGTTTGCGTGTTGCCTTCTTGCTCGAGCGGGAGGCTTTTGCCCTGCTGATGCGCATCGAGAATCGTCAGGCCCGAGGTGAGCGCGACTTTTGTTTCACCCTTCTTGAAGGTTTCGCCCTGCAATTGGATGGTGCCGAGCACGGTTTCGTCGGCGACGCGGAGCTTTAAGTCGGCGCGATTGATCGTGTAAGGGAGAGGAGCGGACTCGATTTTTTTCGGAGTTTTGCCGGCTAGCTCGAGGAGACGGTTGTATTCGTCGAGCGGAAGCGTGACGTTCCCGGTCGGCGGAACGGGAGGAGTGATCATGTCTTGCCCAAAAACGGGAATGCTTGCGAGTAATGCAACTGCAAGAAATAATTTTTTCATCGCCCACCTGCCTTTTTGTCTCGCTGGTAATTGAAATCGGCGCTTGGCGCCTGGTTTTCGGCGGTTAATTCGGAAACGAGGAACAGAGACGGACCTAAAGCGGGGAATCCGACTTCGATGGGAAGAATGCCCGCGGCTTTTCCGTTTTGGAGTGTCATGCGGAAATTGTCGAAGATTGTCTGTTTCTGAGGCAGATCGGTTAGAGCGTTCGATTCGATCGAGGCTGACAATTCACCTGCGGGAGCCGGAGGCGGAGGAACAGTTAAGGCGCCGCGGCTCACCATGGCCATGGCTGGGTAAGACAGCGGGGGCGGATTTAGCGCGGCGGAGGCGGGGTCTTCGTAGGCTTCGGCGCGGAACGAGCCAGGCTCGGCAGTGAGCTTGAAAAGCGGCGGATGGTAAACGAGCAAGCCTGTGCGCGAAACGGGCAAGTCCAGAGCGGGCAGAGCGAGTATGAATTGTCCCTTTTCATTCCAGGCTGTGCCGCGAAAGATGTAGACAACTTCGACGGCGAACTCTGGCGCGTCGTCGCCTGCGCGGGATTTTTCTAGCGGCAACAAGACGCTGCCGTCGGGCGATTGGCCGGGACGCACGGGCTTGCCCGCAAGCTCGGCGCTCCAAAGAACCGCGCCGGGCGGAAGAGTGAACTTTAGAAAATTTCGCTGATTATTGCGGACGGCATAGCGCGCCTGCACCAGCGCCTTTCCGTCGCCCGTGATCAAGACGTTGTAGCGGGCTTCGGCAATGTTGGCCATCAAGACGGCTTGCGGGGTGTAACGCGCGACGTTCACTATGAGCGATCGGGGCGTCTTGGAATCGCCGGAGCGGAAGCGGAAGGCGGAGAGCGAAGTGGATTGGTGGTTGGCGACGATTTCGCCCAAGTCGGTGGCGTCGGCATTTTCGAGGCCTTCGGATTTGAATTGTTTGATTTCGCCGGCGCCGAGAACTTCCACGGCTACGCCTCCCGTGTCGCGTTCGGCATTCAGCAGACGCAGCAGGGGGATTTCGATTTGGCCTTCGCGCGGACTGCGGGTTTCTCCGCTGACGATAAATTTGGCGTTTTGCTCGAGGGGCTCGAGAAAGGTCGCGGCTAGCTGGCCGTCTTTCATTTCCCAATCGGCTACGAGCGCGCCGGCAACTTGATTGACGGTTACTTTGTCGGGAAGCGCGATGCGAACTTCCTGGGCTGCGCCTTGGGTGACTTCGACGTTTACTTCGGCTACGACCGTGGTGGTGTCTTCGCCGAGGCCAGCCAGTTCGGTGAGCGAGCCGCGCATACGCAATGGCTGGGTGCTGCGGTGATCCTCAGCTTTTCTTTTCCAGGTGAAGGTGAGCGGCTGGTTGCCGCGTCCATAGGCTAGCCACTTCGTTTCGGCGCCGGATTCGGATTTCTGCGCCAGGAGGCCACCGTTGAGAGTGAGGTCGACGCCTTGGCGTGCGAGGCGGACCGAGGCGCGCGTAACTCCGGAAGCGGTGGAGGGCAGAGAGATGCTTTCTTCTCCGGCGGTGGAGGCGACGGGCAAGGCAATGTCGAGTTGTAAGACGGCGCGGCCGGGTTTGGAGAGCAGCGCAGCGAGATGATTGCCGGCGTTGGGTGGTGCGCTGGGGACGAGAGAAATCAGTTTGGCGTCGAGAGTGGCCTGGCTGACCAGCAAACCAGCGGGGATGGGCACACGGACCCAGCCGTCTTTTAAAACATCGACGGTAAGATTTGCGCGGCCGGTGGCGAGGTCGCCGTCGATGTGCAGGTCGTAATCGACGCGCGTGAGAGTGGCGTCCACGGGCGGTGCTTCCGGCTCGCGCTCGGGAGGGTAGGCTTTGGTGTGCAAGATTCGATACTCGCTGACGGAAAGTACGACCCATCCGGGGGAACGCGAAGTGTTCTGCGCGAAAGAGGCCGCAGCACAAAGAAAGAGGCCTGCGAAGAGACAAGCAAACAAAGGGGAAAACGCCCATTTCGTACTTGGCAAGGAATTGAACACACGTTGGCTGTTCATAGTTAATACCTCTGCCTTCCGGAAATTGCCTCGGCCGATTTACTGTTCAACCCGGGGAATGGAGGACCGTCCAAGAGCAGTAGCCGTCGATTTCGACAAACGGCGGTCTGGCTCTTGTTTGTTACCACGTTAGAGTCACCATTCGGGAAACCGGGTTGCTCGCGGCGACTCTGTTAGAACGAAATTTTCTTCGAAGCTTGCAAGGTTTTTTCCAAGCCTTGCGCTCAAGCGCCGCGGTTGGCAGTGTCACTGAGGGGTGGGTCAGCTTCCGACTACCCGGTTACCGGAGAAGTGGGTACGTGGCACGGGTCTGTCGATTGTGGTTCTACCGTGCCTTCATCACGAACCAAAACCATACAAAGATCATCGCAAGAGACACGACGCCTACCCCTAGCAGAAATCGGTTCCCCGCGGGATTGCTGCGTCGAGAATTGCTTAACCCCGAAGGAATGAGGCCGAGCAAACGAATTGCTATGGCGACGACTCCAAGGACGATTCCCAGAATGACCATCAGCATACTTTTCATGTTGAGTTGAGCGAAAATCCCCGCTAAACAGTATTAAACAATAACAGCTCCACTGATTGCGACTGCAAATCGCAATGGTAACTTCTGGCAGCGGTCACCGGAGATTGACTCGCTCACCTCCGCTCTCTTCCTGCTGCCAGTTTGGTTTGAGCGCGCTATAATTCCGGGCGTTGGGACATTGGCGCAACGCTGCTTTGGGCTGAAACCTACATTGACGAGCGACGCGTCACACTTTGTCGAGGAGGGCCCATGAACAGTTTGGAAGCCGTTGAGCGGAAGGAGAACAGGACCATCAGGACTCTTGGGAGGCGGTCGTTTCTGCGCGTGACGGCCATTGCTGGTGGGGGAATGCTGCTGGCCGCGTACATCGACCCGTTCGAACACGGTCTTGCGAGAGCGGCTCAGGGGCGGCCAGAACCCAATCTTAATCCGAACGCGTTTATTACTATTTCTCGGGAGGGGATTGCGACGATCATCGCCAAGAACCCGGAAGTCGGGCAAAACGTTAAGACCATGCTTCCCATGCTCATCGCGGAAGAGTTGGATGTGGATTGGAAGGATGTGCGGATCGAGCAGGGCGATGTGGATTTTGCGAAGTATGGATTGCAAGTGGCGGGCGGAAGCACGGCAACGCCGAACAATTGGCTTCCGATGCGACAAGTGGGCGCGGCGGGTCGGCAATTGTTTGTGATGGCGGCGGCGCAAACGTGGTCGGTGCCGGAGTCCGAGTGTTCGACCGCTGCGGGCCGAGTGCATCACGCGGGGACGAAACGCAGCCTCGGCTACGGGGAGCTGGCAGCCAAGGCCGCGCAGATAACGCCGCCTGCGCTCGACACCGTTAAGCTGAAGGACCCCAAAGATTTCAAGATTATCGGCAAGCCCACGCGCAGCGTGGATAACCCTTCCATTGTTCAGGGCAAACATCTTTACGGGATCGATTTCAGAATGCCGGGGATGCTGTGGGCTACGTTTGCGAAGTGTCCCGTGTTTGCGGGGAAAGTGGTCAGCGCGAATCTCGACACCATCAAGGCCATTCCGGGAGTGCGGCATGCCTTTATCGTGGAAGGAGGGACGGAGTTGAATGGGCTGCTCCCCGGTGTGGCGATCGTGGCCGATTCGTGGTGGATCGCGCATACGGCGCGCGCGAAACTGGAAGTGAAGTGGGACGAAGGAGCAACCGCACAGCAAAGCAGCGAAGGCTTTGCGCGCACCGCCGATGAACTTTCAAAACAGAAACCGGGGTTCTCCTTGCGTACCGACGGCGACCCCGAGGCTGCGCTGCAATCCGGCACGAAAGTTGTCGAGGGCGCTTACTTTTATCCATTCCTCTCGCACGCGCCGCTCGAACCGCAAAACTGCACGGCAGTCTTCAAAGATGGCAAGCTGGAAATGTGGGTGCCGAGCCAGACGCCGCAGCGCGGGTTGACACAGACCGCCAAGACTCTGGGGATCGCGGAGAGCGACATCACGGTTCACCTGCCACGGATGGGCGGGGGATTCGGGAGGCGGCTGACGAACGATTACATGATTGAGGGCGCGTGGATCGCCAAAGTACTGAACGGAACGCCGGTGAAGCTGCTGTGGTCGCGCGAAGAGGACATGCATCACGATTTTTACCGCCCGGCGGGATTTCACTTTTTGAAGGGCGGCGTGGATGCTTCTGGGAAGCTGGTGGCGTGGCACAATCACTTCATTAGTTTCGGCGAAGGCGAACGATTCGCGCCGGCCGCGGGGATTTCTCCCGACGAATTCCCTGCCCGCTACATTCCAAATTTTGCGACCGACGTTTCGCTCATTCCGATGGGCATCCCCACGGGGGCGATGCGCGCTCCGGGCAGCAACGCGATTGCGTTCGTGATGCAATCGTTCATCGATGAGCTGGCACACGCGGCGGGGAAAGATCCAGTAGAGTTTCGGCTGGCGCTGCTCAACAATCCGCCGCTGGGGCTTGCGAACCATCCCGGGACTCCGCCGACGGCGGCACCGTTTGTGTTCAACGCGGAGCGCATGCGCGGCGTGCTGCAGTTGGTGGCGGAAAAATCGGAGTGGGGCAAGCGTAAACTGCCCAAAGACACGGGGATGGGCGTGGCCTTCCACTTCAGCCACCGCGGCTACTTCGCCGAGGTCGCGGAAGTCCGAGTCTCAGCAGAAAATCATCTGAAGATCAACAAGGTTTGGGTGGCCGGCGACATCGGAAGCCAGATCATCAATCCAATCGCGGCAGTGAACGATGCACAGGGCGCGGTGATCGAAGGGATGAGCCACCTGATGAATTGGGAAATCACCATTGAAGGCGGGCACGCGGTGCAGAGCAATTTCAACGTTTATGAGCCAACACGCATGAACCAGGCCCCGCCGGAAATCGAAGTGCATTTCCTGACGACGGACAATGCGCCGACGGGACTTGGCGAGCCCGTGCTTCCGCCGGTCTTGCCGGCGGTGTGCAACGCCATTTTCGCCGTCACGGGGAAGCGCATTCGCTCGCTGCCGCTGGCGAAGCACGGCTACAGCTGGGCGTAGGCGTTCGGCGCATCCACGGCATTTGAACCTTTGCTGCACGCATTGGCGGTCGCTGCCAATTGCGAGGCTGAGTTGCGCTCTCCGTCTTACCGTGCAAGAATCCCGCCATGCACAATTCAAAAACCTGGTCCATTTGCGCAACATCTCTTGTGATTTCGTTGTGTGCAATCTCGACGGGCGCACAAACAACTCGTCCTGAAGCTGAAAAACAATTGGCCCACGACATTTACAAGGAGTTCATCGAGATTCGATCCGGCTTCACGACGGGCGCTACAACACCCGTGGTGGAAGCGGCGGTCGCGCGCCTGAAGGCCGCAGGCTTCTCCGATGACGACATTTTCGCCGGCGGAGCAATTCCGAAAAAGGCAAATCTCGTCGTCCGGTATCGGGGCACGGGCGCACATAAACCGATCCTGCTTCTCGCGCACACGGACGTCGTGGAAGCGAAACGGGAAGACTGGAGCATGGACCCGTTTCAATTCATCGAGAAGGACGGGTACTTTTATGGGCGTGGCACGGGCGACGACAAAGCGCAGGCGGCTGTGTGGATCGCGAATCTCATTCAATACAAGAAAGAAGGTTTCAAGCCGGATCGCGACATTATTGTTGCACTGACCGCCGATGAGGAAGGCGGAGGGCCGTACAACGGAGTCGATTGGCTGATCAAGAATCACCGCGATTTGATCGACGCGGACTTCGCGCTGAATGAGGGAGGGTGGGGAGAGGAATCGAAGGGCAAGAAAATTTCCAATGATTTGCAAGTGAGCGAAAAATACGTTCTGAATTATCGCTTTGAAGTGCACAACAAGGGCGGGCACAGCTCGATGCCGGTTCCGGACAACGCCATTTATCATCTCGCCGGGGCGCTCCAGCGGCTTTCTGAGTTTGGCTTTCCGATGAAGACCAACGAAGTTACAGCCGCGTATTTTAGGGAAATGTCGAAACTCGACCCTGGGCCGATGAAAGAAGACCTAGCCAAGGCGGCGGAAAATTCACAAGAGGCCATGCAACGCGTGGCTGCAGCTTCGCCCGCATGGAACGCCACACTACGCACGACTTGCGTAGCCACGATGCTCGAAGGCGGGCACGCACTCAACGCTTTGCCGCAGCTTGCGGCGGCGAACGTGAATTGCCGAGTGCTTCCGGAGGATTCCGCTGAATATGTTCAGAGCACACTGGAAAAAGTTGTGGCCGACGATAAAGTGTCGATAAATCACATCGGCGAATTTACTAAAGGACCGGCTTCGCCGCTGCGGCCCGATGTGCTCAACGCCGTCACGGAAGTCACCAACTCGATGTGGCCGGGCGTGCCGACAGTACCTATCATGGTGATGGGTGCGACGGATGGACGTTATCTGCGCTCCGTGGGCATTCCGTGTTATGGCGTGCAGGGATTCTTCATGGACCGCGACGACATCCGCTTCCACGGCCGCGATGAGCGGCTAGGGGTGGAATCATTCTACGAGGGCCAGGCCTTTCTCTACGAACTGGTCAAGCGGCTTTCCACACCGAGCGAATAGAAGGGTTCAGCCCGAATTCAAATAAGGATCCCGTCAAGAGGGATTGTGCTGCAATTGTGCAACGAGGTGTTGCACGCTGCGGGCCAGCTCGGCCACTTCGCCGCGGCCTTCGATGTCTAGTTCGATGGCGCCGCCTTCTTGTGCGGCGTGATCGACGGCTTCGCGCAGGCTGACCAGGGGTTTCACGACTTGGCGCGGCAGAGTGAAACTCACCCAAACGCTGAAGAGGAGCGTAATTGCGGAGACGATGCTGAGCGCCCACTCCGCATGGAACAGGAGCATGCGAGCTTCCTTGTGATCGCTTTGCACGCGCGTCCAATTTTCGGTCTCGAGCTGTGCCAACAAACCCAGCACTTCCTGGCTCGAAGTCTGCAAATCGACGGTCACTTGCGCTAAAGCCGGATTACCTGCCTGAGCGGTCTCGCTGATCTGCGCGTCAAACGAGCCGACGCGGCTGCGCAGCTCATCGATCAGTTGCGCGCGCTTCTTCAGCCTTGACCCTCGCAGCAAATCGTCCAGGTCCTTTTCATAAGCCACCACCACGGTTCGAATGCGGTCCGCATCTGCCTGCGCGGGCTGCCCCGTCGCGGAAACTGCCGTCGTGAATCTTTGCTCGTATAGGTCGAGCGCTCCTAACGCCTTTTCTGTTGCTCCCGCGTCTTCCGGCTCCAGATCCTGGATCTGGCTCACAATCTGCTTGCTTTGGCTAATTGCCTCGCGATTCGCTGCAAGGTAGCTCTGATCGTGCAACAGCAGGTAATTTCTTTCTGCGCGGCGGGCTTCCAGCATTTCAATCGATGCGCGTTGCGCCAGCGTGGCCGACGGGGCGTCTACGTTCACGATGCGATCGACGATCCATCCCATCTCGAAGAGGTAGTAGACCGCCAGGAAAATCACAGGGACCAAAATGAATCGTGCAATCGCCAAACTGTACGCCACTCTCTTGCGCAGGGAGTTTCCAGGTGCAAGGATCTTGAACCTGCGGCGGATTCCGAGTCTCATAGGCTGGCTCCGAACATAAAGGGTGCTTGCTGGCTGCCCGAATTGTATGCCAGCAACGCTCCGGGACGCGTTCTTTTTGAAATCTCTGTCAACTCGGCTACTGCCTCGCATGCCCATGGGACGGGACCGCCGGCTTCGCCGAACTTTGGCGATTCTGCTACGCTGTGACGAGCAAAGATCAAACGGGATAGGAGAAAAAACGTGGCCGTCGTGGCTGGAGTGGATCTTGGGGGAACTGCCGTCAACTATACGTTGGTGGACGGGCAGGAGAAGTTTCTGATCGAGGGACTGTGCGAACATCCGTCGCTTGCGAAGCAAGGACCAGCGATTTGCCTCCAGCAGATCGCGGACGGGCTAAAGATTGCGTGCGACAAGGTGGATGTGCAGCTCGCGGACGTGGTGGCTGTCGGGCTGGACACACCCGGTCCGGCGAGCGCGGGAGGACAATTCAGCGCGCGAGGGTCCACGAACTTTGTGCATGCGGACTGGGCGGGATTCGACATTCGCGAGGGATTGGCGCACAAGCTGGGCATACCGGTTTCCTATTTAAATGATGCCAATGCGGCGGCGCTCTGGGGACATTACGCGATTTTTGGCGTGAACAGCAAAGAAACTTCGATTTCGATCATCATCGGGACAGGAAATGGCGGCGGGATTATTCTCGATGGGAATGTGGTGAAGGGAAAGAACGGGTTTGGCGGAGAACTGGGGCACGTGCTGCTTCCCTTTCAAAGCATCGCTGGAACCAGCGGCATCAAGCCAATATGCAATTGTGGGCGCACCGGAGATCTGGAGTCGCTATGTTCGCTTACCGCCATCGAAAGGAATTTGCTGCCGTATTTTTTGCCGCGCTATCCGGGCCACGAACTGGCAAAAATGAATGCGCATCAGGCGGCGAAACTGGTGCGTGGCATGGCGGACAAGGGCGATCCGCTGTGCAAGGACATTTTCCGGGTGCAGGCCCATGCGTTGGGGCTCTTCTTCGACGAGATGGTGAATACGTTCGATCCGGATGCGTTCATCGTTGGAGGCGGCGCGCTGGAAGCGAGCAAAGAGTTTCAGCAATGGTTCCTGGGCGAGATTCGCGCCGGAATGCCGAACCAGCGCGAGGAACAAGCGGGCATTCCCATTTACGTGATACCAAACGGCGACACCGCTGGCGCGAGAGGCGCAGCGATTGAAGCGCTGAAATTGGCGAGGCAAAGCGGGCTGATGTAAGTGCCGGGGCTTATTTGATCTGCTGGTCTGCGGACAAGGCCCTGGTTAATGCTCTTCAATTTCTGGAATCCGTCTTTGACCACGGTTGACTTTATATTGTCCCGTGTCACAAGCACGGGTTTCAACAGGATTGCGGGTACATCAG